>ERZ1292629.2031-Hain-H43-01um-R1-2031-length-18172-cov-30_pt1 | contig 18172 bp, 27 predicted proteins | sample MGYA00564399_ERZ1292629 | MGnify/ENA primary metagenome ERZ1292629 (study PRJEB36523, sample SAMEA6512636) | groundwater metagenome | collected 2019-01-08 | study: AquaDiva: Metagenomics assemblies of 32 groundwater samples
ACATCACGGCGGAAAACATCACGGCGTGGGACATCATGGCGAAAAACGTCACGGCGTGGAACATCACGGCGGAAAACATCACGGCGTGGGACATCAGGGCGAAAAACATCACGGCAGGGAACGTCACGGCAGGGGACATCACGGTGTGGGACATCACGGTGTGGGGCATCACGGCGTGGAACATCACGGCAGGGGACATCACGGCGAAACACATCACGGCAGGGGACATCAGTTACTATGCGGTATGTATCGCATACCAAACATTTACATGTCATGCTGTAAAGGGACGCCGCAAAAAGAGCCTACACGCTTGCCTTGATAGAGAGATAGTATTCAAGAAGGGTGATAACTATGCACGCCGCCAAAGTTGAAACATCGGAACGCTTGCAGAGAGTCGTAGCCCTTCTCAATGTGTAATCGGGGTATGCAACCAAAATCCCACAAGGAAGAAAAGGCGGAAGGAAACTAACTAAACAAAGGAGGCCGAAAAAACATGACTGACAAGAAATCTATCCCCAATGTCTTGCATGGCGCCACGTCAAAGATTAAAACAGGCGGCTGTGGCACTCTCCATGTTACGCTCAATATTCAAGATGGCAAGCCCTTAGCGGTAAGATTGTCTTTTGGCAAAATGGGCGGTTGTGGCGCTGCTTCGATACAAGCCGTTCAACTGTTGATAACACGGGGCCTTCGCTATGGCGTTCCTTTATCGGAAATCATAAAAGACTTGACGGGAGTAGCCTGTCATTTGCCCTCAGTCCACAAAGTTCTTTCATGCTATGATGGGCTTGCGAAGGTCTTGGCTGAATTAGAACCTTTACCTCCGAGGAAGGATCGGCAATGATAACTCACCACGTCTCCCTTGTCGAGGCGGTAATTTTCAGGAGGGTAAAATGAGTAACGGCTCAACCAGTCTTGCGGAGTTCATAGACAAGAATCCTAAATACTTTAAGGAGGCGGAAGTATGAAACTCAAAGTTGGCGATAGGGTTGAAGCGATAGGGAAGATGGACGGGGAAAATCTTAAGGCGCAAAAGAGGGCTGTGAAATGAGTCTCTCATTACGATTCTCTTCCAGTTCTTGTTGAATTTGACGCGCCCTTTGAAGAAGGGCATGGGGTCATGGCGAAATACTTCGCAAAGAAAACCCCGATTGCTGGGGCAAGCATCCTGAGTTCCGCCTCGTCAAATGTGTGCTGCAGGGTGAAATAATGAAAACAGAAAATCAACGTGTTACTATGTTTGCTGCGATTGTTATTGGCGGCAATCGTGTTGCTGTGGGTGCTAATAATGGCATTCGTCAGTCATTTCCATACAAGCGTATTAATGGTTATCGTGAGTTTGCGGGCATACATGCAGAAATGGATGTGATTCGTAAGTGTAGCAAAAAGACTCTGAAAAACTCTACTATAGTTGTTTGGGGTTTTAACACAAAATCAAAGAATCAAGTTAAATCAAAGCCGTGTCAAGCGTGCATAAATGCAATTTCAGCAGTGGGTATAAAGAAGATTGTTTGGTTTATGAAAAACGGTGAAAAAATCATTGAGAAGGTGTAGTTGACAATTATTTGATTATATTGATAATTAATTGATATCATTTGATAATATAATGATTTATAATGATTTTAAGTTACATACATACATGTATAAAATTTATATGTTAAGAGACTATAGGCGAGTGTATGAAGTATATTGTATTTGAAGATATGTATGTAAATATCGTGCCAATTCTTTTTCCTGATTGTCTGACTCATAAAGATGTTGCAGATCAATTTAAAGGCATTGTGATTCTCAGCGCAGGTTTTTGCAGAGTATTGTATGATAGTGAAGCTCATCGAGTTAAAGCTTATGCATGCGGTACATCAGTGTCACTGAATGTGTCAGCTAGAGTCGATGAAGATTCAAAACTTATAACCCGGGTACTCAATTTAGAACTCTAAGGAGCTCACATGGCACCTGATTCACGTTTTCTTCCTGCAGACGCTTTAAATTCTCATGTAAATCCTGAAGCAATAAGACCTAAAGATCTTGTTCGTGATCATAAAGGCGCTTTATTTTTTGTGGGCATTGTTAATGAAGAAAAAGGTTATCTTTCAATAAAGCCTACTACACAAACAGTTAAACGTTTTTATGCAGGTTATCAAGAGGGTTGGCATGCTGAAGTGCCTATACGCATGGTTAACTTAGTTATGCGTGAATATGAAGCAGGTGAAGTATATGCTGAAGAAGGTATTCATGACCGCCGCTCATTTCAAGAGCGTCTTAAAGAGTATGATCAGAAAGTTGCTTCTGGAGAGATCAAAATGAAACGCTACATGTCAGATAAAGAGATAAACAAAATGCTCAAAAAAATGACATTTGAGCAGCGGGAAGAGTTACTTAAAGAAATTCAAGATGGCAAATTGAACATTACTGAATAGCATATCTCAGTGCGGTAGAGGGAATCTACCTGCGGACATTAGCAACCCGCAACTGTGTGTATAGTAGGTATACGCAAATATCAGGCAAAGACTCTTGTCGAGGCGAAAGCCGTAGAGACGCTTATAGTCTAGCCTAACCTGTCGGTGAGAATCCGGCCACTGAGTTTAATTTTAAATACAAAGGAGCTAGTATTGAGTATGACTAAGAAAAGTAAAGTTATTACTGACACTGATAGAATCAATTGGCTAGAAGAGATTGTCAATAATGGTGCATGCCCAGCATTAATCAATGATGATAATGGTCACTGGGCTGAGGAGACTACCTATTAATGTCAGCCTCAAATAACACTCAAACTCAAGATCAAAAAGTGCTCTATGTCTGCGACTGCGCGCAGTATTGTGTAGATGCATGTATTCATAAGAGTTCACACACTTATGGTGATCAATGTGCTTATGTATATTGCAGCGTAATCGATACTTATATCAGATGTGAGTTGGATTTGCGCAGCAAATAGTAGTTGTAGCTTTGTAAATAACTCTATGAATAACAAAAAACTTCTTGATTATTTTATAGCACATTCGCCCTGCAAAGTGAATATTTGTGTGAATCGTAAGTATAATAGTACACATAAGATGTGTCAAGCTTGTAATTACGGCTGTTATCTTAAGCGCATATCAATTCGTTTTGAAGTTTCAATAAAACATCAGCTCACAACTTTTATTCATGAGTTTGCACACTATTATATCGATCAAATTATTGATGATAAAAAACATGAGTTGTATGCTTTGATACAATCTTTATCTGAAGAAACTGAAGAAGAAATTGCTGAACTTGTGACAATGATGTGGCTTAAGCATAATAAAAAATTCTTTTTTATAGATTGGTTAGCAAATTGGATTTTAGTGTTTCAATGGAGTTATCATCTTATTCAGGCAGATAACTTGAGTCTCGCACGCAAAATTTTCAATCAGGTGCAATTAATGACAATGTATGCCGAAAATGGAATTCAATGCCACAAAATTGAGATTCTTGACTAAGAAGCAGTAAAGGAGACTGATCATTGAATCATATCATAATAGTTGAAGGTCCTGATAACATTGGCAAAACTATACTCGTAGAGCTAATTGCTGCCTCATTAAAGCCTTCACAAGAGTATGAAATATGGCATTCAAAGAAACCTGCAATTGTAGATTTATATAAAGAATATAAAACAAAAGCACATAAATTTGTTGAATACATAAAAAATGTAAATTATCATAAAAATAATTATTTGATGATTTGTGATCGTTCATTTTTAGGAGAATTAGTATATCCTGAATTTCGTGGAAATTCATATACAGCAGACTATGTTGAAAATTTGTATACAGAATTGAAGAAACTTAAAACTGTAAAATTTCTTTTTATCGGCTTATACGGAGATCAACAAACAAGTAGCAAATTTAAGATTCAAGCTAAAGCTGATGAAGTTCAAGCTTTTCAAAAAGCTGAAATGATGGGGACAATTTCAACAAAGTTCTTCAATGTGATTAGTAATGTGCCGTTTGGTAAGAAACTTTTGATTAATTCAAATAATTATTCATCTTTGCATTCTCGTAATGACATTATTCTTGAGTACATAGCACATTTTTTATCTAATCGAGTATTTAATCTGCCTAAACCAGAAAATAATTGCGAATATACAATATTCAGTCGACAGCAAAACGTGTATTCAGAACATGATGGCTTGTTACATGAGCCTAATCGAGTTTGTGCTTATCGTTCAAATTATGATGTAACAAAATGTAAAATTGTGAGCTGCAAAGATAATCCAGCAGCAAAAGTATCTTATGCAGATTTTACAGGCAATTTTTTCAAGCCTTCTTATGTGTTTATAGGTGAAGTGCCGGGTTACACAAAAGGCGGCACAGTTGGATTACCGTGGTATCGAGGGCCTGCAGCTACACTCTTTCAATCAATGCTTTATGAGCTTGAAATTCCGCAAACAAAATGTTTGATGACGAATACAGTTCTTTGCCCTCAAGAAAGCCATTCATTACAGAAATATTATGCAATTGCAAATCGTAAGAAACTGTTCTGTGTCTCAGACATTTTGAACAAATTACTTTATAGAATTACAATTCAAAATCCTCAGTGTAAAATGGTTGCGTTAGGTCAAACAGCTTCATCAACACTGCATATGCTGGGTTTCAATAACATTATCGAGACTAATCATCCTTCTTGGTTTTTACAGACAGGCAAACGAGATTTTTATTTTCAGTATATGAGGAAGTGTTTAGGAGTGTGATATGTCAGATAAAATTTGCATGCGGGCTTCAAAATTTAATCCTGATCATATTTTTTATCCGGCTTATGCAGATGCTAAACTTGACGGAGTACGGTGCATTGCTACTGTCAGTAATGGCAAAGTTACGCTTGTGTCGAGGAACAACAAACCTTTTTTAAATTACAAAAATATTGAAGCTGAACTCTTGCAACTACCTGAGGGTATTTATGACGGTGAGATTACTTGCGGTCATTTTCAAGAACTTATGAGATCAGTTCATCGTAAAACTGATGGCATAGAGATGGCTAAAGATGCAGTTTTTAATATTTTTGATATTATAGATCTATATAAGCCTTTAGTAAGACGTCAAGAAAAACTTGAAGATATTTTTATTGCTAAACAAGTATACAAGTATGTTAATCGTCACAGGGGTTTTACTGTAAGCAATGAAGATGAGATAATGCAAGCATATGAAGATTGTCTGTCAAAAGGTTTTGAAGGCCTTATGGTTAAAAATCTTAATTCAAGATATCAATTAAAGCGTTCACATGACTGGATGAAAGTTACACCTCTTCAAACAGAAGATGTTGTGATAGTAGGAGTAAAAGAAGGCAAGGGTAAAAATCAAGGCAAACTCGGCGGATTTTTATGCGAAATTCATGGCATTAGCGTTCAAATAGGTGGAGGTTTTACTGATGTAGAACGCGTTGAATATTGGCAAAAACAAAAAGATCTCATAGGCAAGGTAATTGAGGTTGAATTTCGTGAAAAGACTTTAGATGGCTGTTTTAGATTTTCAAATTTTCTAAGATTTCGGCCTGATAAAGATGAATCATGAGTCAGGGGTTTTATTTATGCGAAATGATTATTTGTGTTCGACATGTTTGAAGATTCTTGATGTTAAAGATGAGCGAGTACAATGTCATTGGCTTATAGTGCAAGGAATTCGACTGTATCTCTTTAGCTGTCATGAGTGCTTGGAACGCGTGCCTCAATGCCCAGCTCAAATTCATTAACTCAGAAATGCGGCACAAGGAGCTTATTACAATGAGAACATTTGCTCAACAATATTCTGAGATTTGCACACGTTTGCAGAATAGTTCTGTAAAATTTGAAGTCCAAAGCACGGTGAGTTCTAAATTAGCAGTCGCATATGAACTTTGTAATCAGCATTTTGAATTTGATTGCTCAACGGGTATTTCTGTGTATTCTAATCAAAATTCTCGTGCAACGCCAATTAAATTTGTTTTAGCAGAGTTTTTATGGATTTTGTCAGGCTCAAGATCTTTACAAGAGATTGTTCATTGGAATCGGAATATGTCAAAGTACTCAGATGACGGTTTAATTCTCAACGGTGCTTATGGCTATCGTTTACAGCCTCAACTGTCTTTTCTCATTGAAAAGCTCAAGCAAGACAAAAATTCACGTCAAGCATGTGTTGCTATTTATCAGTGCAATGATGTTATGATATCAACAAAAGATGTTCCTTGCAATTGTCTGCTACAATTTTTAATTCGTGATAATCAATTGAATTTAATTGTGACTGCTCGTAGCATTGATGCTGTTACGGGCTTATCGATTGATGCTATACATTGGCAATTTTTACTGCACTTAGTTTGTCAATCTTTAAAGCAAGTATTTTCAGAATTAATGCCGGGAATACTGTGCTATAATATCGGCTCATTGCATGTATATGGGTCTGATAAAGAGCAATTTGATCAGTGGGATTTGAATAACGATATAAGATATAATTTGAAGTTAGATGCGCAAGAAACATTAGAAAATCTGACTACACGGGCACAAAATTTTGAGTGTGCAAAAACATTAGAAGATTTGTTAGCAATTTATAAATTTAACACACAAACCCTAGATGATGTGTATGAACTTGCTGTAATTTTTAAAAATCGCGAGTTTAAGGTGGCAAGATAATGCCGAGTCAAATACTGAGTCAAAAGCTTGTGTCAAATAAAATCAAGATTATTTATATCGCAGGTTTAGGCAGAAGCGGTACGACACTTCTTGATCGAGTATTAGGACAAGCAGATAATGCTTGCTCAACAGGGGAGCTTAAGCTTCTTTGGAGAAGAGGCTGTGTTAAAAATCAACTTTGCGGTTGTGGCAAGTCTTTTAATACGTGCATGTTTTGGTACTCAGTAATGACACAGTGGCATATGTGCACGAAACGAGATAAATTTTGTATTGAAGAACTTGTAGCAGCTCAGCAAGAATCTATTTCATATTGGCAACATATCACAAATCCATCTGATGTACTTCATTTTTCATATGCGATATATCAATTATATCGAGCAATACATTTAGTATCTGGTGCAGAGTACATCATAGATTCGTCAAAACATCCGCTCTATGGCTTATTAGCATCTCATATAGCAGACGAGTTCTATGTCATTCATTTGATACGGGATCCTCGGGGTGTAGCATATTCAGGGCAGAAAAAAGTGCAAAGACCTGACGTTCAAAATGACATAAAATTTATGACACAATTTCATCCTGCAAGTACTGCTATGAAGTGGAATGCTACTAATCTTGGCATTGAAATGCTTCTTAAAAGAAAAGCACATAAATATGTGCGAATACGCTATGAAGATTTTGTCAAAGATCCGAGAATAGCTGTAACACAGATTCAAAATAATTTAGGCATTACACTAACACAGCTTAGTAAACTCAATCAGTACGATTCACGCATGGGCTATTGCGATGTAGAACTCAATAAAGCTACACACATTATCTCTGGTAATCCAATGAAGCTTGATCAAAGTCCGCTTAGATTAAAACAAGATAATGAATGGCAATATCGAATGCCTTTTAAAGATAAAGCACTCGTTACAGCACTCACATATCCTATGATGAAAAGGTACGGTTATTAATGAAGATTTTAATTACAGGATTTTCAGATTTTGGAGCTTATCATATTACGCATGAACTGCGTAAATCAATGCAGTTTATTACTGCAGCTGATTTACTTGCTAAATTATTATCAGATATGGGACATACAATATTTCGAGGTGTGCCTGTTATGAATGTTTTTGATTTTGATGTTATTATCATTACTTGTGTATCACCAAATTCATCTCATGCAAAATACACAAAAGAAATGATTCAATGTTTGCAGCATAAGAATGTGATTTTGCTCATGGATGATCGTCGTGTAAAAAAGCATATCTCAGGACTTGCTAAATTGTCTGCGTTGAATCAATGTTCGAATCGCAAATTTAAAATGCTTTGCACGACAATTACTGATGGTTGCCCGGAAGTACAAAAAGTTCTTGATGAGCGCAATCTATCAAATATTCAAGCAATAAGTTTTAATCCTACATCAATTATGTTAGATGTTTTAGGCGTTCATACTATGGCACCGCAGCAACAAGTTTTTCACAAACAAAAGCAGTGGATTTGTACTTCATTGCCCGATATCACAAAAAGTATGAGACAAAAATATCCTTTGACATGGCCCGTAAAATATTACAACAAAAATAATTTTAAATCTGAAGCACAATTGTGTATAGAAGATTATCAAGAATCTGCGGGTATGATTGTAGATTATTGCGATGACTCAATACCAAACTGGTGGCGCACAAGGTATATGCATGCTATGATATATGAGATGCTGTTATTAACTGACACACAAGATATCCAAGATGGACATGAAATATTTGCGGCAGCTAAAGATTTACTTTTTATACAGTCTGGAATAGTGTCAAATGGGTATTTGACATCAGCAATAATGCAGCAGAAGCTCTATTTTCTTTCTCATGCGCCCACAATGACTGCTCTGCAAGAAAAATTCTCAAAGATACTAAAGGATAAGGCGTGAATCCTCATTTTACTGATAAATATTGGCTAGATATTGTCGATAAGATTGCTCAAGCATCTACATGCAGAGTAAAACTCGGTTGTGTACTTGTTCAGAATAATAATATTGTGGGTGTAGGATACACAGGCTCAATCACTGGCGATGCTCATTGTGAAGATGTCGGATGCTTATTTGTAGACAATCACGGTGTTCACGGCTCAGAAAGTACAGGTAAATCTTGCGTTCGTACTGTACATGCTGAAATGAATGCACTTCTTAAATGTGAGAAAAGGGGCTCAGAACAAAATGGTTGGATTACGTGTTACTCAACATATTCACCATGTCTTTCATGCGCAAAACTTCTTCTTCAAAAAGGTGTAAGAACATTTATTTATGAAAAACATTATCACGACATTAATCGAGATGCATATCTTCATGAGTTAGTACACAAATCATCTGGTATCTGTGTAACTTTTATGCACATACAGGCACGTAAGAAGCATGGCGATGAAATTATGTGTGACACATGCTGTGAAACAGGTCATTATGATGCTCTGTGTGACAATAAATGGGCATTTGATGACAACGTTTGGTTTGATAAAGTTTTAAATAGATGGGCGTGCTTTAATTGCTATTTAAAGTAGAGCCCAAGGAGAATTGTATGCCATTTGAGTTTAAGTGTAGTAATAAAAATTGCATGTTTTCAATTTTACAGTCGCCAGATTCAATATCGCGGATTCGTAGATGTCCGAAATGTTCGAGTCATCTTCAAATGCTTGAAAAAAGTCTTGCAGACCCACAAAATGTCATTCTTGAAATTTTTAATAAGCAGCTTGCTCTGAATAAAGCTATAGGCACAGATTTGCATGAAGCAAAAATGTCAGATGTAAAACGTGAACAGCTCACAAGCGCACTTATTTTATCTTCACATAGTGAATTAAATGAAGTACTCGACTTGATTAACTGGAAATATTGGAAAAAGACACGAGTAGAATATGACGCAAATCGTATTTTTAATATTCAACAAGAACTCATTGATATATTGCACTTTTGGACAGGTTTAGCAATATTGTGGGATATCACGCCTTATAATCTTCTTGAGTTGTACGAGTACAAAAATAAGATAAACTTAAGCAGGCAAAAGAATTCATATTAAGGAGTAAATATGCCAGATACGAGTATATACGCGTGTGAGAAATGCGGTATTATTGTAAGCGAGAAATGTGTAGTTTATTCTGGCGATGAGTATTGGTTAGATTGTCCAGTTTGCAAGGATAGAAAGATTACTTATACGAGATACGATGTCTAACTTAAGCAGACAAAAAATCTGTATTAGAGGCGTATGACAATGAATAACGCACAAACAACTGAACAAGCTCTTCAGGGTATTATTGAAGCAATTACACAAGGAATACCTTCAATAGTGCTCTTTGCAAAGCTCATTAATAAGTCTACTCAAGATTTTTCTAGATCAGATATGAAACTTTACATTGAGTGGCTTGCGGTGTATAACATGATCAAAAATGCACTCGAACAAGAGCATAGTCATGAAGACAATAAAAAACTTTGATCTTGAAAAAGAATTAGAAGCGATGGTAAATAAAGGCCTTTGTCCGGCATTGATTTACGATGATATGGGACATTGGTATCTTGCTACAGAAAGTATTCAACCTATGGAAAGCAAAGTATCAGTGACAACGTTTTTTATCGATGATAAAAAGGGCTGGAAGAAAACACCGCGTGAAGCAGTAGAGTATTACCTCAACAAGAAAGAATAGCTATGTATAGCATTGCGGAGGCTTATGTCATATATTTTAGCTGTAGATCCTTCAATTAATTCTTGTGGGTATGCTGTGTTTGAAAACAATCAAATATCGCCGATATTGTACAACATCATTTCTTCAAAATCACTTAATACACAAGATTTTGAATATATTGCAAAATCACGTGCAATGTTTGAAAAAGTTCGTACAATACAGTCACAATTTAAAGACTGTAAAATTATTCTTGAAGTACCAGAATATCGTAAATCAGCTTACATAGCTCGAGAGTCAGATGCTATTGTTAAACTTTCATTTGTTTGCGGCATGATTAGTTCACTTGAGAATGTGCATCATTACACGCCGTCACAATGGAAAGGTCAAGTACCAAAAGAAGTTATGAGAAAACGTTTAGCAAATTACATCACAGATATTGATATTATGCATATTAAACAACATGATGTAGTTGATGCGATAGGCTTAGGATATTACTATATCACAAAGCTGTCTAAGGAGGTCTGATGTTGAAAATGTTCTTGATGAAATTATTAAACATTTACAAGGAATTAAATGCTATCATTCAAATGATGTTGCTACGTCATGTGCAGATGCTATAGCTCAAGCGTTACAAGCTTTTAAATGCAATCAAAATTTAGCAGACACACAAATTTCTATTCAACAGCAAAGTCCCACATGTCTTAATACAAAAGTAATTGAAGAGATCGTGTTAGAGATTAAAGATGATACGCTGCCATTTGTAGATTAATCACACTTAAAAGGAGGAATATATGGCTGATCATTCAGCAGAATATGCAAACGAGTATGCGCAAGAACACGTAATAGAAAAACTTCTCATGGTTGCGGCGAATAATTGCGTATTTGTGGGTAAATATATGTGCTTACCTGATCAATCATTTGCTCAAGCAGTTTTAGATTGTGAAATTGTATTAGAAGATGCTGTAGAAGTTACGAAGTTTATGACTCCGAATGGCATTGCAATACAAGGCACCCTTGTGGGTACAATTATATTTGAGTGTGAAGATCTTATTATATGCGATCTTGATTCAAAAAGCATGTATTATGCTGAGTATCATCGGATTGTCAGCGGCTTAAGTGTAGTATCGACAATGCCAATAAGCTCACAAAAACACAACTAAAGAGTCATTATGTCAAATATAAAAAGGTACTTAGATGATTCATACTAAACTAATGCCTCATCAAATTGTCATCTGTGATTTTATCAGAGACAAGCCGTACTTCGGTATATTTGCAGACTACGGTACTGGTAAAACGTTGTGTGCTTTGCAGCATATAGAAACTAAGAAATTTAAGCGTGTACTTGTTGTGTCAACTAAAACATCAATTCAATCAACATGGGTTAATGAAGTTAAAACACACACGGATTTTAAGCACGTGCTCTTAGTGGGCTCAAAGACTCAAAAGCTTAAAGAACTTGCTTTTGGTTTAAAAATGTCAAAGATTAATGCTGATTATTACTATTCTGATCACGAATATACAACTCTATTTTTAATTAATTTTGACGGAGTAGAAAATTTATTTTCTGCTCTTCAACAAACAAAGTTTGACTGTGTTATTATTGATGAATCTACAAAAATCAAATCACCAAAAGCTCAAAGAACAATCGTATTGTGGAAACTCGGACAGTATATTAAAAATCGCGGCATTATGACAGGTTTTCCAGTCACAGAAAATTTAAGCGAATTATATAGTCAAATTAAGTTTTTAGATCAGGGTAAAAGTTTAGGCAACTCATTTTATGAATTTCTTGCAAAACATTTTGTTAAAATGGGCTATAAATCAGTGCCTAAGAAAAAGAGTTCAGAAGTTATTCTGAAGCAAATTAAAGAATTCTGTATTCGTATTACAAATAAAGAACTTAAATTACCCCCAAAAATTTATAAGCCCGTGGGTCTTGAGAAAACTGCAGAACAAACACAGCTTCTTACTCAGCTTAATGATTATTTTGCTCTTGAGTTTAAGAAAGTTAAATTAGAAACAAATTATATCTTTACTCTCATCAATAAAAGTTTACAGATATGCTCAGGTTTTATTAAAGATGGAGATGGCAATGTTGAAGTTGTTCATACAGAAAAAGATCAATTTTTAGTAGATATACTTGAAGATATAAATGCAAAGCAGCATAAAGTTTTAATCTGGTGCAACTTTCTATTTGTTATAGAAAAACTTAATAAGCTTCTTACAAAACTGGGTTATAACGTTCGCACATTAACAGGTGCTACTGAAGATGCAAATGCAGTTGTCAGTGCATTTCAATATGATAAAAGCGTGAATATTTTGCTTGCAATCCAAAAGAAAGCAAGCGATTCAATTACACTCACAAATTGCAATTATGTAGTGTATTACTGCAATGGCTGGTCAGCAGATGAAAGAAACAATAGTGAAGCACGTACATATAGAAAAGGAAGTGAAAAACATGCTCATGTACTCTACATAGATTTATTTGTTAAAGACACAGTTGACGAAAAAGTTTATCAATGTTTAAAGCAAAAGAAAAGTCTCATTGAGACACTTAAAACTGAATTTGGGAGTATTTGATGCTAAAACTTATAGGCATGCTTATTGGCATAGCATCAATCATAGCTATAGTTTACCCAGAAACACGTGATTCATTTGTAGGCAGTGTTGTAGGCATTGTTATAGGTGTAATAGTACTACTGTTAATTGATAGAAATGAAATGAGGCAGTATCAAAAAGATACCTTGCTACATATGATGAAGATGAACATTTATGGTTATGTCAATTATAAATGATACTTACACAAGGAGATTCTAATGACTAAAAAACTTACTTTGTCTTATTCTCAAATAGCTGCATTTTTAAAATGTCGTAAAGCTTATGAATATCATTATATTAAGCGTTATGATGTTGTATCAGCTAATGTGCCCTTTCTTATAGGCAACTGCATACATGAAGGCCTACATAAAATTTACGCTAAAGATAAAGATTTTATTAAATCTACATTAGCATATCTTGAAGATTATAAGCAAAAGTTACGTGAAAGTCTTTCAGTTTCTATGCAGCAAGAAAAAGAATTTATTGAATTCGAACAAATGATTGTAGGTATGCTTAGCTCTTACGCAGAAAAATATAAGACAATCATTGACAAAACTGAGCACATAGTTAATGAGCACGAAGAGTTTGTAGATATATCAGATAATGTTCAAATACTACTCAAAATAGATAACATCTTAAAACGCGGTGATAGTTCATTTGTGCATGAAATTAAAACGACGAAATATTTAACTGAAGATTATGTTAATGCAATTAAAGATAATATGCAAAGTTCATTATATTTGCATGCGTTTAATTCAATAAAGCTCAAAAAAGAACAGCTTCACGGCATTATCTTTGACGTTATTAAAAAGCCTTCAATTAGATTGAAGAAAAATGAAGCTTACGAGCAATACCTGAATCGTCTCAAAAAGTGTTATTTAGCTGATGAGATGTTTTATATGGAAGTAATTAAATATCCACTTATTAAAAAAGAAGAAATGTTTGAAACAATCAATGAAGTTGCTGCAGATATTTTTAGATGCAAAGATTCTGGTGTTTGGTTCAAAAACTTTAACGCTTGTAGTAAGCAGCATAGATGTGAATTTTATATGATTTGTAAGCATGGCGAAAACAAATTAACAATGCATAACATCAAAGTTAGACCGACAAAAGAAGAAAGAGAAGCATTAGCAGCGCAGAATGAAGAAAAAGAACAGAAAGAAGAAGCTGCAAAAGTGCATAAAAAACTCATCGTGAGCAACACTGCAACGAAAAAGTCAGTTAAATCACGCACTAAAAAAGGAGAAAAATAACATGTCACTTAAGCTGCCAATAGAAAAGTCAAGCGGAGAAGTTGATTTAAGTCGTATCAGAATGCTGATCTATGGGCAACCCAAGATAGGTAAAACTACTCTTTGCACAGGTTTTCCTGATTCTTTATTTCTAGCAACTGAGCCCGGATATCATGCACATAAAGTGTACGCAATGGATATCCACAATTGGCAAGAGTTCATAGATGCAGCTGAGTTAATTTTAGCTGGAAAGCATCACTTTAAAACAATTGTGATCGATACGGTTGACATTCTTGCAAATTACTGTGTTGCTCATGTTTGTAAGAAGCTCAACATAGATCATATTTCAGACGCAAAATGGAGCAGAGGCTACGATTCTTTAAAGAAAGAACTTGAAGGACAGCTTAATCCTTTGTTTCAATCGAAATACGGAGTGCTTTTAACGTCACACACAAAAACACAAGAGCTCTTAAAGAAAGATAGTTCAATATCAAAAACAGTCATTACTCTGAATAATCAAGCAAGAAGCATTATTTTGCCCAAAGTTGACACAATAGGCCTCATCAAAATGAAAACATTTAAACTTGCAGATGGTACTCATGTAGAAAAACGCATACTCTCTTTTAAAGCTTCTGAGTTTGAAGATTCAGGTGATCGTCTTAAGAGATTTCCAGAAGAAGTGATACTCAATAGTGATCCTACAAAAAGTTATGCAGAATTTACTAAATACTTTAGAAAGGAGGCCGGTCAAAAAACTGTACAGCAGCAAAGAAGTGAAGCAACAGCAGCTAGAGAAGTAGCGGCAGCTGTAGCAGAAGAAGAAGACGAACAGCAAGCAACAGCAAAGCAGAAAGTAGCTCCAATACGTAAAACTATGCCTATAAAAGGAGGTTCAAAGACTATGAAAAAGACTTGACTTGACTTGACTCGTACACGTGACTAAAACTACTTACACACTTAAGACATGGAGGCTATTACAATGGCTATTGACAAAGATCTTTGGGCAGGCGCAGCACCAAAATCTGGCAGTTCAAGTGTTGACGATGGTGATTACACATGCAACCTCACAGAAATGGCATTGACTCAGTCAAAGAATGATAATGACATGGTCGTGACAACGTTTATTGTCGCAGACGGTAACTATGAAGGCAAAGACATCAAGAAACATAACATGCTTATGTCAGAGCAGAACATCGCGTATTTCAAGGGCTATTGTGAAGTGATAGGCTTCGAATATCCTGATGATCCTGACGATCTTCAAGAAGCAATGAATACATTTGTGAGTGCTTTCCACAGCATTGTAAGAGTTAAAGTCAAGACAAAAGCTGATGGCAACCAGAATGTGTACGTTAATGGCATTGAGCCCAGCAATGCTGATGAACTGCCCGCAGAAGAGGAAGCTCCTATAGCGGCTGTAGCAAAAAGCAAGCCAGTTTCTAAGCCTGCTAAGAAAGCTGTTTCAGCAAGACGATAATCAAGCTCAGCAGGGCCGCGTCTGCTTAAACAACGCGGTTTATATAAATATGATAACTTATAGGATATTATGCAAAACTCAAATATTATTGATGCAAAATATCATAATAAAGCAGTTTCAATTCAATGCAACGTCATAGGTAAAAGTGAAGAACCGTATTGCATCCCAAAAAAGATTAAAATCATATGCTCAAATCAAGAAAATGTTTTATGCTCAACTTGCAAGATAGCTGAAAATAAGATTCTTATAATAGAAGCCTTTGATGAGAATATTTTAAAGTTTATTGATGTCTCATCAAGTGTAGTATATAGAACTATTAAAGAGATGTGTGGTGCGCACAAGAAATGTGTACTTGATTATGAAATTTTAGAAATGCAAAATATTGATCGAATTTTTACTACCCCGCCTATTAGTATAGACAGAACAAAGATACAGATGTCTATAGTTTCTTATTATATGGGTTCAGATATAGAAACAAATGTTGCATATGAATTATCTGGATACACGACAGTCGATCCAAAATCGCAATCAGTTACCCATGTATTCACAAAAGCAACTAGATTAAAGTCAAACATTGAAGCTTTTATTTTAGACAAGAAAAAACATCAAGTTCTACATAAAGAATTTTCACAATACAAAGATGCTGCACAAATCTTTGACTTTTTAAATGCTCTATATGGCGCATATGCACATAGAATCACAAAAATTTATGGCAGATTTGATCTGCATTTAGCTATAGATCTCATTTTTAAAAGTGCCCTATCATTTCAATTTGATAATGAGTATGTGCATAAAGGCTGGCTAGATGTCATAGTTATGGGAGATATGCGTTGCGGCAAAGGCTATGTAGCTCAAGGTTTAGCTACATATTTAAATGTCGGTGAAGTGATGAACGCAGAAAGTTGCACATTTGCAGGCTTAGTAGGCGGCATTGATAAATTTGAAGGCTCATACACATTAATTTGGGGCAAGATTCCGCAAAACGATTGCGGTTTACTCGTAGTAGATGAAGCTTCAGGTTTAAATCAGAAACAATGGGATGATTTGACAAGGATACGCAGTGAAGGTGTAGCAGAAATTACAAAGATTCGTACACAAACTACTCATGCAAGAACACGCTTATTGTTTCTATGCAATCCAGTATGCACATACACAAGCAAGCTGATAGCGAGCTATTCGTATGGGGTACAAGCAATTGCAGAAATGATCAAAAGTCCTGCAGACATAGCAAGATTTGATTACGCGCTCATAGTAGCAGAAAATGAAGTACCAGATGAAGAGATTAATAAGCGACATGAAAGCGTTCCAGAAGTTTTATCAAGAGATTTAGATCAATATCTCACATCTTGGATTTGGAGTCGTACGTCAAAAGACATTCAATTTTCTGAGCAAGCGATAGATTTAGTATACGATCAAGCAAATATTTTAGGCAAAATTTACACAAAAACAATACCCTTGATACAAGGTGAAAATATCAGAGTCAAATTAGCAAAAATTGCTGTGTGCTTTGCTGGGCGCATGTATAGCAATAAAGACAATGGAAAGATTCTTTACGTAGATAAAGTGCATGTAGAATGCGCAAGAATTTTTTTAGATTTAATTTACAAGAAAGATGTTTCAGGATATTATGCTATGTCAAAATTGGAGAAGAGTTCCCATGAAGAGCACGTTGACACAGATCTTAAAGCAATAGATGCCTATATTAATGCATATCATCGAGTAAAAGACGAACTTTGCAAATGCTTACTGAACAATAATAGCATCACAGCAAATGATTTATCTGAGCATATTAATCAGCCTGAGATTGCTAGAGACATCATTTCAAAGCTTTTAAAACACAACTGCATAAAGAAAAGATCTACATATTATGTTAAAACATCGCAATTTACACAGTTTTTAAAAAATAAAATACTCAAGGGGTAATCAAATGACAAAGATTGATGTTATTACTGAGCTTAAAGATGTAGATCAAGAGCTAGTTCAGCTGTATAACTGGCTACCAAAAGATGAAATTCCCTGGCTTCAAAAAGAATTAACTAGAATTTTGCTTAACGAGTCTCGTACTGCGGTGCTAGTAAAACGTGGGGGTTACTACTCAGTATTTGTAAATGATGTTTCAGTCAAGCACAATAGTGATACAGATAAGATTAAAGAGTCACCAGAAGAGAAAGTATGAGTGAATCTGCCTGTCATAAAGCATTAGCTATAGCAAAAAGAGTTCATAAAGATCAGTTAGATAAGTCGGGTAAACTTTACACTTCTCTACCCTGTCTCTTTCATCAAAAGACAGGGTAGTTTTCTTCTTTACTCTTCTTCTTCTTTTATCTGTATAAGATCTTCAAAAACCTACAGGCATGAATCCTTCACTTTGACATCTGGGGGGGCATTTAGGGCTTCCTGATCTTGCTACTTTTGCATAGAATTTAGCAGAGTCAGACAGCATTGGCTTAGTGTAGCTAGTATGCCCGCATTCTTGACACTGCCAGTAGGGCTGAAAAACTTCAAGTTCATCTTCTTGGCAGTTTCCTCTTTCTTCATCTTCTTCTCCCCTCTCTTTCTTCTTTTTACTTCGCCCATTCCGGCAGTTCTATCGTCTTAAACTCCTTCTTACTCACGATG
>ERZ1292629.2032-Hain-H43-01um-R1-2032-length-18157-cov-4_pt1 | contig 18157 bp, 16 predicted proteins | sample MGYA00564399_ERZ1292629 | MGnify/ENA primary metagenome ERZ1292629 (study PRJEB36523, sample SAMEA6512636) | groundwater metagenome | collected 2019-01-08 | study: AquaDiva: Metagenomics assemblies of 32 groundwater samples
GCCGAAGTCGCCGTCTGATTTCCCGCATGACACGGGATCGCCTTCACGAGAAGTCCAGGATTTTGTGCACCCATGTTGGTTTCCTTTCTGGCCTTAGTAGGTGAAGGCCGTGCCGGTGCAGATCGCCTCGGCGTAATCCGAGGTGAAGTCACAGCTCATGAAGAGCGCCATCGTCGTCTGGTTCGCGAGCAGGTTCGTCCGGCCCTGATCGGTGAACTTGATCACCGGGGAACCCCACTCGTAGTAGGCGACGTGCGACCACGCGGCGAGCGTCAGGATCGACGTCGTCGAAGCCGTGATCTGCGTGGACGGATACGCCGGGAGCCCGCCGAGGGTCCAGGCGATTCCGCCAGGCGCGGTCGCGTCCGGCGTGCTGCCCATGCCGAGGACGTGGCCGGTAGCGAGATTCGCGGCGGCCGTTGCGCTCGACGTGGACACCAGGATGCGATCCAAGTTCGACAGCACGAGCGGAGAGAGCACCCACGCAAGACCTTCCGGCGGCACGTTGTCGTTCAGGATCGCCCAGATCATCTCGCGCAGCTTCTGCTGCTTCGCATCCGCGTCTGCGGAAGTGAAAGCGACCGTGTTGATTCCGGCCATGTTGTTCACGCCGATCGGCTGGCCACTCGCGCCAGTCCCCTGAATCAGCGCCGTCTCGCACAGCCGCTTCGCCGTCTCGACGATCCCCTTCCTGATGATCGCGTCCACCGTCTGAGGACCTTCCTCAAGCAGCCGGTTCGACAGGTCGCGCGCCGCATGGCACGGATGCGGGAATGCCTGGATCATGTCCATGCTTCCATCCGTCGCCGTCACGGCGCTGTTCTCAGTCGCCGGGCCCCACGATGCCGACCCTTCGCCCGTGATGCGCGGCTTCACGAACGGCGAGTTGCGCAGCCCCGTGTACCGCTGCATCCCAAGCCGGTCCATGAAGAGGGACGAGCGCAGGAGATCGATCGGAGTGTTCGCAAACTCAGGCGTCACGAGCCATCCCATGTTGCTTGGATTCGTGAACTGCGCCGTCTTCCGGTAAATCGGGTCCTTGTCGGCCGCAGCCTTCATGCACTCCAGCTCGAACTCCGCGAGCTTGAAGTTCCCTTCCCGCGATGCCTTCCAGCACTTCGCGAGGGAGAATCGCTTGCGCTCCTTCACGCTGAGCCCGATGACGACGTGGCCGCCGTCGTCGTATGTGGCGCCGTCGTCAGTAAGATCGCCGAACCGAGCGTCCGCATCCTTCGTGATCGCACCGGCGCCCGGACGAATCCGAGCGCCTTCCTTGAGTGACTTGTTCTCGGCCGCGAGGGCCTTGATCTGCTTCGCGCGCTGAACGTCCACCGACGTCTGGCGCGCCATGAAATCCTTGAGCTTCACTTGGAATCGTCTCCAGTCGCGAGCCCGCACAGTCCGTCGAGTTCTTTCTCGGACGCGAAGTACGCCGCCGCGACATCATCGGGAATCTCTTCCTCGTCATCTGCGGAGTCGTGCCCCGCGTCCTTGGCCGTGCCGGCTTTCACCGGCTTGACCGTGGTCTGCTTGCCGGCCGCGTCGCGCGCTGCGAGCGCGGCGTCCACCGCCTTCACCACCATTGCGGCCAGGTCAGCCGCCTTCTCCGGCTCCGCAGCGGCCTCCTCTTCGGCCGGCTCCGCCTCCGCTTCGTCCTCGCCGCCCATCGCCTCCTTGCACTTCTCCAGGAGCGCGACCGCTTCGGCCACCCGTTCCGCGGTCAAGCCTTCCTCCTTGAGGATCGCGAGCGCCGCGTCCATGTCCTCCATCGGACCCTTGGTCTCCGTCTCCGTCTCCGCCGCCACCTCGTCCTGATCTTCCATCACCGTTGCCCTCTTGTGCCACGCTTCCACGGCGTAGCTGTCCATGCCCTTCGTGAACAACGTGCGCGACTGCGCCGCTGCCTGTCCGACGCTCTGGTAAATCGGGCGCAGGCTCTTGCTCGCGCCCGGTGCCGTCAGTGCCTCCCAGTTCGCTGGGATGTTCACCACCGAGATTTCGAGCAGCTCGGAGGACTTGATCCATACGCCGTAGGGGCCCATGCCGAGCGCCTTCCGCTCCTTTGGCGTCGGGTCCACCACGTCGTCAGGAACGAATCCCGGCGAGACCGTGTTGATCGTGCCGCGCTTCACAAGCGCGCCGATGCGACCGGCCATCGGATAGATCGATGCCGGTGCAAAGTCGAGCAGGGCGCGCGTCGAGCTTCCGTCCTTCGTCGTGCCATGGATGTAGGCACGACCGATCGCCGGCAGCTCCTCGCGGAGATTGTGCCCCCAGAGAATCGGCACCGACTTCCCACGCGTCGTCCACTTCTGCTCCACACGGTCGCCGTCGCGGACGATCGTCGTGGTCGAGAACGTACACGGCACCATGCCACCGGACGGAAGACCAACCTTGAGCCGCGCGTTGACGCTCTTGCGCACCGACGTTGCGCGGCGCTGCCGCTGGAGATCATTCGTGCGAGCCCTGATGGTGTTCATTGTCGTGCTCGGGATTCTCATAGCGGTAGCGCCACGCAGCGACAGTTGATCGTTTCCTCGGGCGGGCCGGTCGGGTCCTGCGGATACTTCAGCCCGTTGCCAAACGCCTTCCCGATCTCGACTTCCTCGCCGTCGATCGCGGCGTGCGACTCACGGACGTGCGCGTCGCCGCCCGTGCTCCATACGTGCTGCTCGATGCCCTCTTCCTTCATCGCGTCGAAACGAGTCTCCGACTGGACCATCCCCGTCTCCGTGCGCGCGATCGTCAGCGCGCGGCCTTCGCTCATCGTCTTGAACCGGCCTTGGATCTCCTTCTGGAGCCCGGCCACGTCGCCCTGATTCGCCTCCATGTAGTCGCCGATCACTGTGTTCAAGCGCTTCCGCATCCGCTCGCTCACCTGGACCATCTGCGCAAGCCGCGGGCGGACCGCGTCGAACCACTCGGGATCGGTGGGCTCGATGACCGCGAAGCCGCCGAGGTCTCCCTTGAGCCCACCGAGCGCATCCGTGATCGCGGACTTGAGCGGCTTGGAAAACGACTGTTCAACGATGCGCCGCAGCTCGGCGTCCGAGATCAGCCCGGAGCCGAGGTCCTTCGCCCACGCCTTGCCGGCCTTCGGCAGCGACGCGAGGACCGCGGCCTCGTAGGCGCGCAGCCACTCGCGCGTCCCGCGGAGGACCCGCGCCTCTGCCCGGGCTTGCCAGCGCGGCGGGCCGGCCTTCGTGCGGAGCCCGCGCGCCCATGCCTTCGGAGCCAGCACCGTTCCGCCCTCGGCCGGCGGAGCGGTCGGCTCCTGCTTTGCCGCCGCCTCCACGATGCGCCGTGCCTCGGCCTCGTCGATCGTCGGGAACGACACCAGGATCAGACCGACCGCCGACTCGGCCGGCAGCGTCCGCGCCGCCACCTGAACCACGATGTCCACGATGGCCGCGATCTGCGCGCCGTTCAGCGCCGTGTCCTGGACGGCCGCAGCGTCGGCAGGCACCGACAGCGGCTCATCCTCGCCACCCGGAATGAGCAGCCCCCCGTCCGCCTGACCCGGCGGCTCATCGCCCCACGGCACCTCCGGCAGCCCGAGGTCCAGGTACTTGCTCGCGCGGTTCACGCCGAGGTGCGGAACCAACAGCGACAGCGACGTGAGCTTCGATTCCCGCGTCGTCCTCAGCGCCTCCACCTGCGAGAGATCAAACTCCGGCCAGACGTTCACGCCCACCGCTTCCGAGTAGGGCATGAACAGCCAGGACCACAAGTGCTCTTCGATCGCCCGCATCCGCGGAACCAACGACTGCTCCCAAAGCCAGCGCCGCGACTCCGCCGCGTTCGCAAACGTCTGGCCGGCGAAGTCCCCGAGCTCCAGGTCCGTCACCTTGAGCACGGCCTTCACTTCATCCCGCGACCACTGCCTCGACTCCGAGAACTGCATCCCCTTGTGAGTCGTCGTCGTCGGCAGATAGTCGATTTCCTTGTCCACGACCGCAACGCGACCGCCCTTCGACGATCCCTTGTGCCTGTCCTCCCACTGCAGCCGCATCGCTTCCGTCTGTTCCTTCGTCCAGTTTTTCGCGCCTGGGATCTTCACGAGGCCGCCCGGGTCCGCGCCGTTCCGCATCAACGCCACGTTGAAGTTGTGCGCCGAGTAGTCGAAGTCCATCCCGAGCGCTGCCGCGACCAGCGGCGACATGCCGCGGATCGGCGAGTCCGGGTTGAACAACGCAATCATCCCAAGCTGCGCGGCCGATACCTGATGCCGAAGCCCGCTCGCGTCGGTGATCCACCAGCCCAGAAGGATCTGCGTCTCGAGATCAATCTCCGGCTCAAGCCGCGACGGGGACGCGAGGTACAGCTCATCAGGCACTGTGCCCGGTGTCCACTTCCACTCTGGCCCGAGCGCCAGCATCGGCGCCTCGCCGTAGAGGTCGAGGTACGCGGACACGGCACCAATGAAAGAAGGCCAGTTACGGTACAGCGGTCCCGGCCTGGTCAGGAGCTTGACCCACGAATCGGTATCCGCAACCGGCTGCTTCTGTTCAGTGCCGCGCCGTCCCATGAAGACGCGCAACGGGACGCCCGCGATGTTCGTTGCCTTCGCGCTGATCGCAGAATGCACCCATGCGTTTTGACCGTACGGCCGCGTTACCCTGTCCTGAGAAACGGTGAGGCCGAGCCGCTGCCAGAGCATCTCCACATCGCCGCCAGGCAAGAAACCCTTGCTCACTCCGCCGACGACGCGGCCAGCGAAGCGGCCGGCCGCGCGGCGGAACGGAGTCAGGATGCGAGTGAGGACGCTCATCGGGGGTAGTAGTCCTCCGGTGAGCTGAACCCATTAGAAAGCGCGATCACCAGCGCGTCGGAGAAATCTGGCGAGCGGCCGATCCGCACGCGCACCGTCTCCTTGTCGTCAACGCGGAAGTGTCCGGCCGAGTCGAACTCGTACTGGAGCGCCGCGAGGTCGGCGCGTAGCTCGCAGAACTTCGGCCCGATCTCGATTGCGCGGTCGCGAACGAGCTGGCGGAGCACGTAGTGCAGCTCGTCCTTCCGGCCGCCGGCACCGCGGAACGGGACGCCCCTGGCGAGCGCCCAGTCCGGCGAACGCCCGCCGTGGCTGCTCGGCGCCGCGCCGAAGTCCACCGCGTCTACAGCAACGCCGAGTTCTCTGAACCTGTCCACGAACGGGCCGCCCATCCCGCACGTATCAACGCGAAGTTGAAACGCGGTGCCGCGCAAGCGGTCAACGACACGTCCGACGGTCTGCATGGCGTCATGCCCTGTCCAGTGATCACAAGCAACAACCCGACGCCGATCGTCCAGGAGGCATAGAACATTGCGGTCTCCTCCGAAGCGCGCGACGTCGAGTCCGGCGCGCGGAGGCTCGGGCGCCGCGGTGCCTCCGCCGATCGTGGCGTCGAGGTCCGCGATGCTCGCGAGCTGCCGCGTCCCCGTCTTCGGAAACTGACCGAGCACGCGGAACGCCCAGCGAGGATCGTCCTCGCCCCACGACGCACGGCACTCTTCCACCCACGCGCGCGTGACAGCGCCCGGGATTACGTTCTCGCCACTGATGAAGTTCGGATGTTCGAGGCACGAGATCGCGATTGTGTGCCAAAGGTCTGGCCGCTGCGTAGCCTCGAAGCAGTAGCCCGATGGCGTGGTGGGATTGAACGCTGCAACCATGCGCGCGCCCTCGGAGGAGAGCAGCGTGTCGAGCGCCTCCCACATCTCGCGCGCGACGCCTTCAGCCTCGTCCACGATGATGAGCACGGCCTCGCCGTGGACACCTTGGAGTGCGGTCGGATCGTCCACCGACTTGCAGACGGCGAACCAATCAGGGCGCGGGCCCTTCCAACCTCGCTCTTGCATCTCGCCGCCGATCGGGATGCGCGAAGAGCGGTAGAGCTTGCGCACCTCGGACCAGAGGACGTCATGGATCTGCGCGTTGGTGCCGGCGGTGCAGACGATCTTGGCGCCAGGCTTCGTTGCCATCCACTCAAGCGCGATCGCAGCGAGGATGCGGCTCTTCCCGACGCCGTGTCCAGATTGGATGATGACACGGCGGTGCCGGCGCACGGCCCGGAGGATGGCGGTCTGCTTCGACCACGGATTGAAGTTGAGCGCGACGCGAGAGAACCAAGTCGAATCGATGGCCGCCGCGTTGACGAGATGGAGTGCGACGCCAGGATCAGACAGCGTCAGCATCACCGTCCTCTTCCGCTTGGGCCGCGAGGTCGAGGGCTTCGGCCAGGCCGAGTTGTCCGGAGATGCGAACGTCCTTCGGGACTGGCCCGTCGAGGCGATCGAAGACCATCTCGGCCGCGCGGGTATCGCCGTCTTGGGCGCGGGCGATCAGAGACGCGACGATCGCTTGCGCAGCCTCTGGCGTCGCCGCCTCGCGAAGCGCGGCCGTGAGGATTCCGCGTTCGCGTTGGCGGCGTGATGCCCCGGCAGGGTTCCCTGAGCGGCCCGGGCGAAAACCCTTGCCCGTGCAACCCCCGTTGCCGGACTGTTGTTCTTCCACGCCGGGAGTCTACTGCGGCATTCTGCCGCATGCAAGATTTACCCGGTAAATCTTACATAATGGCCGCTATCGGACATTATGTATAGATGCACAGTCCTGTACGGTGCTAGTGCTGGGAACGTATAACGTATGTCCTACGGGCTTCGACATTCCCCCGGCTCCTACACTACCATACACGCTATTTGTAAACCATTTGCTGCCAAGTGTTTAAGTGTGTGTAGGGTTCCTGTAGGGTTAGACCCCTTGTGGTTTGAGTTTGGCACCACTACATATAGTGGTCGCCTCTCTAAGCCCCTGGCAGCAATGCACATGGATGCGTCCGAAGGATACCACTCGCTCTCCGATCCCGCGTCCATCCCCTCGCCGTCAGCTCGCGCCCGAACCGCGTCTGGGTCCACGCATGCTCCCCTTCCTCCTTCTGCCACCTCTCAAAGTCCGCCCACAGGACCGACGCCGGCACGTCCGACATGGCCTCTTGACGCTCCACGCGGTCAAGCTCCCAGCGTCCCACCACGTCTTCCTGGAGGCGGTAGGACGCCGTTGCCGCATCAACCTTGGCAAGCCGCGGCAGCCGCTCCCGGCGCCACTCAAGGCACCCGGCGACCAGCCAAGAGAGGACCCCGACCGCCTCGCCCTGGAGCACGTCGTCAAGCCCGCGGTCTTCACGGCCGAGGAACGACACCGGGAACTCGACGATGCGCATCCGCTCCCAGAACGCTACCGAGTCGTCAGTGACGCGCGGCTTGTGGTTTGCCTGCACGATGATCTTTGCCGTCGGTCTGAGCTCCGTGAAGTTCTCCCGCATCCCGCGCGCTGCCACCGTGTCCCCGCCAGTGAGTTGCTTGACGCGCGCCTCGGAAAACGAGCAGACCTTCGGAAACTCGGACGCGATCACCAGCCGGCGCCCGCGGAGGACCTCAAGCTCGGCCGGATGCCGCTCGAACTTCGTCACGGTGAGGAGTCCCTCCGGAGCCGTCGCGATGAACGCGCCCATGACGTGCTGAAGAAGCCTGATCAGCGCGCCCTTTCCGTTGCGCCCGGTGCCCGTGAAGAACACGATGACATGCTCGGTCGTGTCCGCGGTCAGGCAGTAGCCGCACCATCGGCGGAGGAACGTGATCATCTCACGATCACCGTCCATGACTTCATCGAGGAACCTCGTGAACCGCGGCGCCCCGGCGGCCGGCTCGTACGGGAAGTCGATCATCCGCGTCAGCATGTCCGTGCGGTCATGATCGCGGAGCCGCCCGGTCCGCAGGTCGATGGTGCCGTTGCGCACGGTAAGAAGCCACGGGTCGATGTCGAAGTAGTCGGCCGGCGTCGAGAGCTTCCACCCGGCCAGCGTCACGGCGCCGTTGACGTGCGAGGATCGTTCCAGTTTCGAGATCCCCTTGCCGTCGAGGATGTCCACCGCGAGCCGGTTGACCCGCCCGGTGACGTCGGGCGCCCAGTGCTGGCCATCCCAGAGATACCAGGACCGAGTGGCGTGGACGTAGCGGAGGTTTTCGCCGTGCCGCGAGACGACTTGCTGAGCAAGCCACAGTTCCGTCGGGTCGCCCTTGCCCTTGGTTGGCTTCGGCGGCGCCACCGGGCGATCCCAGGTCCGCTCCGCGATCGTCCGGGCGGCAGACGCGACGGACGACGCGCATGGCCCTGACGCTCGGGCGACGGCCGCGATCTCATCGACGATGTCGAGCGAGACGGATGGATCGAGCGCAGCGACGACGGCGGACTGGGACGCGTCGGGCCCGAGCTTGACCAGCGCTGTGAAGATCGCGCGGGCGGTTACGTCGGTGAGATCCTCGGGGTTGACCCACTCGGAAGCGAGGGCGACCATGCGGGGTTCCCACGCGATGGCGGCGATGAGCGCGCGATCGGTCGTGTCGGTGATGGCGGTCATGGGATGTCAGTTACGGGTCGCATAGAGGCGCCCGGGAGCCGAAGCCCCCGGGCGACCGTTCCACGCCATGCCTCGCCAGGCCGTGCCACGCCTTGCCGCGCCACGCCTTGGCTGCCGTGCCAGAACGAGCCACGACCTGCCATGCCATGGCTGCCGTGACCGGCCAAGCCAAGCCCCGCCACGCCCGGCCCTGCGCTGCCCGGACTGCCCCACCGCGCCATGCCTTGCCGTGCCGGGCCAAGCCCCGCCGAGACTGCCATGCCCGGGCGAGCCGAGCCACGCCGTGCCGCGCCTTGCCGTGACTGCCGCGCCGTGCCAAGCCACGCCGCGCCTCGCCAGACCACGCCGGGCCCTGACTGCCGCGCCTCTCACGTCCGCTTGACCTCGAACATCCCGTTCATCCCGTCACGCTGCGGACGCCACTCCCCGATACCGATGCTGAAGCCCGCGAGGTTGAAGAGGTTGACGATCTGATCAGGCGAGATCGCCGCGTGATTGTACCGGATCCCCAGCGTCACCGACCACTCGGCGAACTCCGGCCGGTAGCGCAGGTCGAGCGTGCCCATCCCGATCCTCACCGTGTCCTCGCGCATCGTCGGCGCCGAGTGATCGGTGATCTTCACGAGCGGGCCTTCGTCGGCGATGACGTGGAACGCGCCGCGGGCTTCGACCTTCGTCATGCCATCGACGAACGTGCAGGCATCGACGGCAGCGTTCTTGAACGCAGACGCCGGGACGCCGTACACCGCGTCCGGCGTTTCCGGCGTCGTTCCTTCGAGCATGTAGAAGGACGCGAGGTACTCGTTGCGAGGGACGCGCACTTCCTTGGCGCCCTTCGCCTTCTTTTGCTGCTTGTCCTCGATCTCCTTCCGGGACTTCTCGGAGAACTTGTGGACGATGAGCGGCGACAGTCCGTTGAGCGTCACCGAGAACGATCGGACATCGATTTTGGGGAGGTCGACGATGACGGCACCCTTGGTCGCGCGAGCGATACGATCGGCGCGCGTCTGCTCGATGGTTCCGTTACCTGGACTTTTCATCTTCGTTGGACTCCGTGAGGGTCTTGATGGCGCGGAAGATCGGGTCCAGTACATCCGTGTACTGGCGATACCTGAACATCCACGCGCGCGCTTCCGCGAGAGCACGCGCGAGTATTTCGTCACGATTGGATTCGGAACGCTGGACGATCTGGACGCTGACGTAGCGCGGCGCAGGATCGGCGTCCTCATCGATGCCGATGGAGACGTGATGGAACGCCTTCGACTCCTCCTCTTTGCCGTCGCGAGTGACGACGATGACGATGGAGTTGACGATATTACGCGCCTCGTGAAGCTGCCACTTCTGAGACGCGACCTTCGTGTCCCATGTGATGTATGCGTGAAGTGGTGAGGACTTGTCCTTGGCATCGGTGAGAACGTCTTCGGTAGTGAACTCGCCCAGACGTTCCAGCCGCTCACCGATCTCTTGAGCAGCATCGTTGCTGAGCTTGCCTTTGATCGAACGGTACTTGTATGGTTTCTTCATGCTTCGATCTCCTGTGTGTCCGCGTCCACTGGCCGGCGCGGCGCGGTCGCACGAGCCAGCGCGATCATCACATCGGGCACCGAACGCGCGAGGATGTAGATCCCGCCGTACGCTTCGGTCATGCGCTGGAACGCGCGCTGCGCAGGCGACTGGCGACCGCGCGCGGACTTGACTTCGATCTCCAGCCTAATTCCATAGCGACGGCCAGAGGCATGGTCAGTGACCGTTAGGATGCCCGAGAGATCCGCGGCGCCTGGCCGGCCGAAGCGGACAAGCCGGCCGTTCTGATCGGTGGCCGCTCCGGTGTTCTGCCGCCAGATCCTAAGATCCGTTCGGCCCATCAGCGCCGAAAGGATCGCCGCCGTAACGGAGCGTTCGCTCTGCGGCTCTGATCCACGCCCCGAACGCGGCGAAGTGTTTCCACTGTGGGATACCTCGGCACTGTGTGACATCGCGGAACCTCCCTTCGAACGTCCAGTCGTCTCCACCGTCAGGACCAGAGAGACGATCCCAGACGGCTTCCAGATTCTTCCAGTTCAACCCGCCGTCGACCGGCTGGTAGTACTCGCGCTCCAAAGAGAAGAGCCGAGGCCAGTTGCCGTACCGTTGCTGATACTGGTATCGCGCCCATCCGATCTTGTAGCCGCAGTGTGACGCTATTTTGATCCGTTCGGCGTACCACGCGCGATCGACCTCGACACGTTCAACGAGGACAAGGTCTTCCTTGCGCTCGGGCTTGACTTCCTTCGGAGGGAACTCTGCCCCGCACTCCGGGCACACGAGGCAAGCGACCGGCACGAGCGCCCCGCAGTTCAGGCACGTCTTGCAGACGACGTTGCCTTCCCTTGGCTTCTTGATCTTGTCGTCGAGGTTGTATTCGATCTCTTCCTCGCAGAAGCCGTGGCGCGCCGTGCAGTCGGCATGGTCAAGGATGAGTGGACGTGGCTTAGCCTCGCCGTTCGATGCAACGTACGGCCGCAGCACGCGGCCGACCATCTGGAGGTACAGCCCGAGCGAGAACGTCGGCCGCGCAAGAACGCAAACGCCAGCGCGCGGGAGATCCCATCCTTCGGTCAGGATGCCGTAGTTGGATATCACCGTTAGCTCGCCAGACTCGATACGCGCGAGCATCCCGCGGCGGTCTTCCTTCGACGTCGTCCCGTCGATGTGATCGGCTGCGATGCCGGCCGCGATGAACTGCGCGGCGATGGCTTTCGAGTGATCGACCGACGACGCGAAGACCACGGTCGTCCGGCCGTCGGCTCGCTTCATCCACTGCTCGACGATGCCGGCAACGAGCTTCGGCTGATTCATCGCGAGCGACAGGCCGCCGTGGGCAAAGTCGCCGTGGTGTTTCTTGATGACCGAGAGGTCGGCGCACGTTCCCTGGTAGACGATCGGCCGAAGAATGAAGCCCTCAGCGATCAGCTCTTCCGGCGTCGCGGCCAGCACGATGGCGCCGAATACATCACCGAGTCCCTTTCCGTCGAGGCGGAACGGCGTCGCGGTCAGCCCGATCAAGCACGCGCGAGGGTAGGCTTCGAGAATGCGGCGGTAGGTTCCCGCGCGGGAATGATGACAATTGTGAACTACGAATCCATCGGCGCAGTAGACGTGAGTTGGTGAGACTTCGAGATTGTAGACGTAACCATCAGAACACACTCCGCCAAACGTTCCGTCACCTGTTTGTTCGAGAACCTCAACACGGTCCACCCGAGTCCACGCAAAAGCTTGTCTTTCTTCGCGTCGAGCGAACGCCTGGAGTAATGCGACTGTCCGTCTACTTCGATCGCCACGCGAAGCGTCTCGTTGCCGATGTCTACTTTGTAGCAGGTTGGATAGCCAGAACCGCGTGACTTCAGTGTCGGAATCGCAACCTCCATCGGCCACCCAAGCGCGCACGCGAGGAGTTGCTGCGCAAGCGGTGGAGGCTTTCCGTTCCCACCTCGTACTGGCGGACGCCATCCCATCGCACGTAGCGACGTTCGCATTCTGACGCGAACATCCGGATCGGCCATCGGATTCTTTCTTCGCATTCGCTCCGATGCGTAGATCCGATTCGTCGCGGCCATCGTTGTTGAGGAGACGCGCCGGAGCCATTCCTTCTTGTGCTCTTGCGAGCAGTAGGCTCGTCCGGTGAGAGCTTGGCGCAAACCGTTGCGTCCCGAGAGCATCACCGAAAGACCGCACCAACACTGCATCGTGATGCACTTCGCGCGCTCTGAGCGCCTCACCAGAATGCACGGATCGCAGAAAATCGGCTGGCTTTCGTGCCTGATCTTGCCGGACGGTCCTCCGCATCGCTCGCACACTGTATTGCTCATGCGTGAAGCATAGCACCACGTCCGAGCTACGCAATAGTCCGGCTTGAATCCATCCGCGAGCGGTCAAGAACGGATGGCCAGGCGTGCAGGCGACACTCCGACCGCCAGCGATCACGCGCACCATCGCCGTGGGACGGCTGCGGAAAGTCCGCGTCACCAATCCAGTGGCCACGACATCGCCCACCCTGAGCGCCTCAATGGGCTGACCGTCCACCAGCGTCCCGGCAGGGAAGCATTCGTCAACGATCACGACGTCGGCCTGGGGCGACTCGCGGTTGATGAGAGTCTGAACGCTCGCGACTTGGACGGGGAACTCGCGCTGCTCTTTGTTCTCCGCCATGATGATGCCGACCGGGAACGGCATCCGCTCAGCGGCTTGGCGGATCAGTTCCTCGCGGTGCGCGAGGAAGAGCACGGAGTTTCCGATTGCGACGGCGGAACGGATGACCTCGACGGCGATAATGGTTTTGCCCGAGCCGGTGGGCGCGACTAAGATAGGCCGGCTGCGCCAGTTACGGCGTAGCTCATCGACGGCGGCGAGCTGGTAGGGGCGGAGGTTCATGTGGAGTCGGATGCGAATAGGTTGAGCTGGTCCTTGTCCTCTACCACCATAGCCGCCGCCACGTTCTTGACGGCCTGACGGAAGTAGGTCTCCTTCAGTTCCACACCGATGCCGCGACGGCCGGCCGCGACGGCGCCGACGACTTCCGATCCAACGCCGAGGAACGGCGTGAACACCGTCTCGCCAGGGTTGGTCCAGAGTGCGATGCACCGATCGATCACGTCGAGCTGCAGCGGGTGAACGTGCTTCTCGTCCTCGGGATCTCGAGCCTCGTCGTACGGGACCACTCGATCGATGCGCACGTCATCCCAGAACGCGGAAGCGTACTGCCGCCAGATCCAGTGTGAGTAGCGGTTCTCGATCTGGTTTCCGGTCCAGCCGCGGTACTCGCGGAGGTCCGCAGGGATCTCGCGCGAGCCGGCGTACTCAGTAAATCCGTGAGGATGTTCGATCGGGACAGGGTTCTCTCCGTCCTTGCGAAACATTAAGAGGTAGTCGGCGGAAGCGACAGAGCACCGTGACGCATCGGTGACGACGGTCTTGTGCGCAAGGTTCTTCGCCATCGTGCGATTGCGGACGCCGAGCGGTTCCTTCCAAACGCAGTAGCGTGCGACGTAACGGAAGCCGTACGCGGCGTGGAGCCGAATGATGTCTCCAGGGAAATCTCGGAGGCAGTCCTTGCCGGTGTTCCCTGACGGCACGTCCATGCAGTGAACGCCGGAGAGGCGACCGGGCATCGTGAGGCGCGAGATCCCATCAACGACGAAAGCGTAGTGCTCGAAGAACTCTTCGTAGCTCCGACAGTTGGACAGGTCGCGGTCTGATGAGGAGTAGTGGTAGAGGCCGCCGAACGGCGGAGAGTAGACCGACAGGTGAACAGAGCCGGCCGGCAACGTAGGCATCACCTCGCAACAGTCTCCGCAGTAGAGAGCGTAACGATCGTGAATCACTTGGTCAGTTACAGCCATGCTGGAACCTCCGGAGCGCCGGCGGCGCGCGCAGCGTTGCTGATCGTGAGAGCGTGGTTCATGTTGGCCACGAGTGCGGAGAACATGCGGTCAGCCTGATCGGCCTTGCGCATGAGGTTTTCCTTGGCGCCGATCTCGCCTTCGGTTGACACGATGTCCACGCGGACCGAGCGCGTCTGGCCAAAGCGCCAGCATCGACGGACGCCCTGGTAGTACTGCTCGTAGGAGTGCGACGGAAAGAAAGTGACGTGCGCGCACCGTTGGAGATTGAGCCCCCAAGCGCCGATCTTGGGCTTCGTGATGAGTACGCGGGTCCGGCCTTCCGCGAACGCCGTGAGCCGATCCTCTTTCGTGTCGTCGTCGTCGGCACCGGACACCTGGACGGCATCGGGGATAAGCCGCGCGAGAAGGTCTCCCTCCGCGTTCAGGTGGCACCAGACGAGCGCCTGATCCGAGTGCGCCACAAGCTCGGCCACCTTCTCGCAACGCTCGGCGATTGTGCGCCGGCGTTCTTCGCGTTCCTCATGGAGCCCGACGGCCGGTTGATCGAAGAGGTCGCCGGGCCTTCGCGTGCGCGCCTTGACGATGTGCTCGTGCTCAGCAATCGGAGGAAGGATGAACCGGCCGTCATCGAAGCCGAGGTCGGACGGGCGGCGAACGGCGCGGGCCCACGAGCAGACCCACCGCCAGAAATGTGACTCGGCGTGGCCCTTGAAGCGCCATTGCTTCTGCTCGAGAACGTGCGGCGCGCAGTGCCCTTTCCAGTGGGCTTTCGTGTCTACCGCGTTACCGTTCTGGTTGCGGAAGAACCGCGCGAGCATGTCCATATGCCCGAGTTCCCCGAGCGCCTCGCTCGACGTTCCGAGTTCGATGTAGTCGTTCGGCGCCGCGGTCGCCGTGCAGAGAAGCCGGTACGGCAACGTCCGCAGGAACTCCGTCACCGTCGCCCGACGCCGGCCGTCGAAGTTCTTGAGGATGGACGATTCGTCGCAGACCATGCCGGCGAAGTCTGATGACCGGAACCGATCGACGCGTTCGTAGTTGGTGACGATCAACCGCGCGCCGGCAGGCACGACGCCATCACTCACGCGCACGCACTCGATGCTGAACTTTTCGGCCTCATGGAGAATCTGTAAGCTCACGGCAAGCGGCGCCGCAATGAGAACGGGACGGCCGGTGCGGCGGACGACGTTCTCCGCCCATACCAACTGCATCGGAGACTTGCCAAGCCCACAGTCGGCGTACAGCGCGGCACGCCCCTTGAGCAACGCCCACTCAACGAGCGATTGTTGGAAGTCGAAGAGGAAGTCCGGCATCCACAGCGGAGCGAAGCCGTGGCGTCCGCCCAACTGTGCCTTCCCAGCGAGAAACTTTTCGTAGTCGGTGGTCACGATGTGTTTCTTAAGGTGCCGGCCGCACCGAATGCGCGGCCGGCCAGCGAGCCTACAGACTTTCCACTTCCCTGTTCGGTCACGGCGCGGCGGTCTGGAGCTTCCCGATGATCGCGTCGCAGAGCGCCACCTCGTAGCGGTTGGCGTTCCGCGTGCGCTTCGAGTCCACGCGCTCCGCGCGCACGCTCGCGCGCTCCGCGATCTTCGCGAGATGCTCGACAACGTAGTTCTTCTCCTCGGCGGTCAGAGTCACGGTGATGGGGGTGAGAGCAGGCATGGCGTTCTCCTGGTTTCGGTGGTCAGGCTGTCAGCGGCGGCGACTCCGGAGAACCACTTCCCTGGAGTGCGCCGCCGCGTCGAGCTTGTCAGAACGGGCAGTCGTCCGGGATCGGTTGCGCGACGGCGGGCGCGGGCGTCGGTGCAGGCCGCACGACCGGCGGCGCTGCAATCGTGCCGCTGATCCCGAGTCGCGCTCGGAGCCGGGCTCCGAAGCTCGCGGCTTCGGCCGGCGTGAGTTTGTTGCGGAGTCCGAGTCCGGAGCCCGGCTCATTGACGAACTGGACCTTGCGCTTGAGCTTGCCGTCGTACTCGTCATTGATGATGACGAGGGAGACCTCGCGACCGATGAGCGCCGGAGAGTCGTGGAGCAGCTCGACGGACCAGCCGTGCGCCAACGGGTCCCACCCGAGCGTTTGAAGCACACGCTCCGCGTACTTCACTTGCCCGTCAGACTCGAACATCTGGTAGTAGGTGATCTCCTCGCCGTCTTCGCAGCGAAAGCCGATCGCGAGTTGGTCTTTGCCAGTGCCGGTAAGGCCGAAGGCGGAGCCGGTGACGACGGCCGGTTTCTTGTCAGGCATGGGTGGTCTCCGTGGACGTTGGCGCCGCGTCGGCGGCATGAGCGATGAGCGTACGCAGCCGGTTGACTGCAGCGGCCAGGCGCTCGGGATTGTCGCGGTTCTGCGCGACGTACTCAGCGGCCTTCGGGTTGCTGCCGTTGAGCGTCACGAGCAGCGCGTCCGCTTCGGCCTGGAGCGCGGCGAGCGAGGCGCCCATCCCGGCCGCTCGCGCGGCGGCGTAGGCCGAGTAGTCGAGCGGCAGCTCGTCAGGGAGGCCGGTCCGGTTTTTCGCGTCGTAGGCCGCGGTGCGCGTGGTCCGGATGATCCGGCGTCCGGTCGAGAGTCCCTTGCGCGGGGCGTCGCGACGAACGAACTCCTCGTAGGTCGCGAAGAGGATCGCGTCCGACCACTCCTTCACCAGTGCGGCGGCGCCCTTCGCGAGCTTGCACTCGTAGCGGTTGAAGTCTGGCCCGGCCGGATTCGCGAACGGCTTGATCGCCGCGTGCGCGAGGAGGATGATCTCGAGCCCGCGCGCGCGCACGGCGTCGAGTGCGAAGAGAAGCTTTCGCCACTCCTCGGTGGCGGCGACCCATCCCTTCCCGTAGCCCGGGGCTTCGATGTCGGGCGTCGAGCCGGACATCCACTTCCGCTCGCGGCAGAGGTCGGCGATGATGAGCGGCTCGATCCAGTCGATGGTATCGAGGACGAGCGTCTGGTAGGCGTGGCGCTCGGTCGCGAGGGAGCGACACGCCGCGATGACGTCGGCGAAGGAGCGCGGCTCCGGGAAGCACGGCACGTCGAGGTGCCGGATGCCGTCCTCGGCCGCGATGAAGATGGGCGCGGGCGCCGAGGCGCCGAAGGTGGACTTCCCGACACCCTCGACGCCGATAAGCAGGATGCGCTCAGGCGCCGAGCGACGCGAGGATCGAACGGAAGCCAGCGGCGATACCGCCGGCACGGGTGATGTAGTCAAGTGGTTCTCCTGGGGTAGTCCGGCTCCGAGCCGGTCGAGCAAGAATGGAAGAAGGGACACGTTCCGAAGCGCGTGCAAGCGTCGGTGTTCTGCGCGCGCGAGTCGGTCATGATGAGGTCGGCCCACTCCCAGAGACTGGCGATGTGGGCGACGATTTGGGCGGCGGTACGGACGAAAGTGCGACGCTGGAAATAGTGCTCCGGCCGCGCGGCGATGTCAAGCCTGACACGGTCTGCAAACTCTTCGGGCGTCTCGTCCTGATCGCGCTGGACGGCGTAAAGTTTCCCGTCCTTCGTGTACCGGCGCGACTCGAACGGCGTCGCGAGGAGAGGCCGGAGCGCCGGAGTCCTGATCACGTCGTAGATGACCGACGTGACGTGCGCGCCCAGCGACTCGGCGCCGATCACGTACTGCGAGATCTGGGAGTCCATCGCGATCCGCGCCCAGTAGTCCTCGTCGATGGATGACGCGGTCTTGTGCTCGACGAGGCCGCCGAGCGAGAAGTCCAGCGCGTCGATGGTGCCGGCGAGGCGGAGGGTTTCGTGAACCGCGAGGAGGTCCACGCTCGGAAGCGGGCAGTCGAACGGGACCTCGACGGCGCACGGCGCTGGGCGACCCCAGTGGGCGACGTATCCGGCGAGGAGCGCATCGGCGATCGCGTCGCCGGTCGGCTCGATGGTCGCGCCTGACCAGAGCCGCGCGAGCTGCGCGTGGACGGCGGTGCCGAGGGCCTGTGGCGCGGAGGGAGGGACCTCGTAGCGGTCGAGGTAGACGTGGGCGTGGTATCGCGGGCAGCGGCGGAAGGCCGCGACCCGCGAGGAGGTGAGGCGGTCGAGTCTGAGATCGGGCATCGTGTGGTTCTCCGGCGTCGCGCGCGATCGCTGCGACGCTGGCGCCACGATAAACCGCCGGTCTGGGAACGCAAGAGAAAGTTCCGGGATCGGAGAAATAGTTTCCCGTGGAACAAACTCGCCGTTGGCGGCGCGATGCTGCCAGGGTACTATATAGGCGCCGCGCCGGGAGGCGGCGCCGAGGTGATGACGGATGAGCGAGACGTGGATCGCAGAGGAGCCTGACCTGGTACCCGTGCCGACGATGCTGACGACGGCGGAGGTAGCTGTGTCGGTCGGGTGCCACCAGCGAACGGTCCGCGCGGCATGCGCGCGGGGGGAGCTCGCCGCGC
>ERZ1292629.344-Hain-H43-01um-R1-344-length-48971-cov-16_pt1 | contig 18134 bp, 31 predicted proteins | sample MGYA00564399_ERZ1292629 | MGnify/ENA primary metagenome ERZ1292629 (study PRJEB36523, sample SAMEA6512636) | groundwater metagenome | collected 2019-01-08 | study: AquaDiva: Metagenomics assemblies of 32 groundwater samples
TGTAGTAGTACGGGGCCAGTACTACTACTACGGGGCCAGTACTACTACTGGACTAGCGCGTGTAGGTACAGGTAGGTACAGGTAGGTACTCGCGCCCTGGCCGGCTCCGCAGGTTTTGCATAGGTCTGCAAATAGTTGCACATGCAAAATGCCTGTAGTTGCATGTAGTTGGCTGATAATAGCACAAACCCTATGACATGGTTGGCATACCTGCCAGGCATTTTTCAACCTGGTGCCGTGTAGTTTCGCCTAGTTACGTGGTTGGCATAAGGTTGGCAATGACTCTGCCTAGAAAGTTGGCGCTAGGTGGGTACTAGGTGCCAGCTAGGTGGCTAGGTAGTAGGTAGTAGCTAGTACAGGGAGAGATACCATGCACAAGGTCGCCAACACCATTGCTTACCTGCGTCAGTGCCAGCGGCATCGCGCGGTTGGCATGACAGTCTACATGACTACTGATCCTGAGTGGCTGGTAGACATGGCGATCAACCGGCGGGCTGGATGGCCCGACGATCCCACGTGCCAGCGTGGTTCGGCTCGGCCGGTCAACGGGCGCCAGTACCCAGCCAAGGCTGCGGGCGATGCCTACCGCCACCTGGAGCTACTAGCCCGCGCCATCAACACCCCGCGCCTGGTGGTCCACATCGGCGAGTTAGGTGAGTGGCGCCAGCTACTACTGCGGCGGCTGCCCCAGCGGTTCTGCGCTCAAGATGGCTAGGACTAGGTAGCACGGCAACGCGCGGAGCGCCGCCGAGACGCGGGCGTCGAGCCCGCAGAGGAGAGGACCATGAAGCAGAGCAAGCAGAGCAAGACGCGCTACACGCCGGGGTACTGGGGCACTGACGAGGAAACCTACGTCGTGAGCCGCACTGGGCGGATTTGGTGCGTGCAGTCGGACTGTCTGCGCGCCCGCGGTGGCAGGCCGGCCCGGTGTTACGAGCTGCCCCGGGGGGCGCAGCCGATCAACGATTGGCTGTGCGAGGATCTGAACGAGCCCGACGAGTGCTGGGAGTAACGGAGCGCCGCCGGAACCGACGCCGGGCGGCCACCCGGCACCAGACCAGACAGGAGTACGACCATGAGCGACCAGACCACAGCCCCCTCCCGCTACATCGTCCAGACCGCCGCCGCCGCGCAGAAAAGATCGTGGCAGTGGCGCCACCCCAGGCGCCGCGTGGCGGTGATGGAGATCGAGTCTGGCGCCCAGCCCCGCATGATCTCGGCGCGCGCCCGCGGGGTGCGGCAGGTCGTGCGCACCTGGGAGTGCTGCTACGTGGGCCGCACCGCGGCCTGCCAGTATGCGCGCGCCCTCCGGGCGGCCGAGCGGCTGGCGGCGGACCTCGACTGCGCCACTCTGCTCGCGCTGTAGTGGTCGCTGTACCCCCGCCGCCGCGCAGTCGGCGTGGCCTCGCAGGCCAGCGGCGGGACCGAGTAGCACCCGGCACGCGGAGTGCCGGGCCACCGCGGGCGCCGAGCCCGCAGAGGAGTCGGACCATGGGACAGATAAGGATCCAGTACCTCCTGAGCGAGCAGGGCCGCAAGGCCTCCATCCTGGCCGGCGGGGACGGCCGGCACGTCCAGCGCCTCACCGTGGAGGTGCTCCCCGAGGCGCTCGCGCTCGCGCACGTGGCCGCCGACGGGACCGCCACCGTGTACGTCGGTCACGATGGTATGGCGCTGGAGGTGGTGCAGCGGACCATTACGGGCTACGACCCTGTCGAGTACGGCGACGCGGCGGGCCATCTCCGCACGGTCCGCGGGGTGGTCGAGTGGGACTCGCCGCAGGCGCCCACGGACCTGCTCGCCTCGGAGGCCGCGAGGCGGGCGGGGGTGCAGACCGAGCGCGCTACGAGGCTCGCTGAGTCCGAGGCCGCCGCCAGCACGCGGGCCGCGGAGGCGGAGGCCGAGCGCCGTGACGTGGCCGCCATGCGTGCGGAGGAGGAGCGCCGTCAGGCCGCGCACGCGGCGGAGAACGAGTGCCGCCGGGCCGCCGCGGCGCAGGCCGCCCTGGCCTACACTGCCGAGCGCGAGGCGTGGGTCGTGGTCCACGGGTCCGAGCGTCTGCGGGCGGCCCTGGTCCTGGGCCTGCTGGCCGAGTGCGACGCCGTCTACTGCGACGAGCGACTCGCAGTCGAGCGCCCGGGGTGGGAGTGGGAGCCCGAGAGTGTAGAGGTGCAGGCGCTTCGGAACCCATCGGTCGAGCAGCTCAGTGAACTGGCGGCGGCCCGGCGTCGCTACCCGGCGCAGGCCGGGAGCGCCAACGAGGTCGAGTTGAAGTTCCTGGACCTTCACGCGCAGAGCGAGCCGTATAAGGGCCGGGCCCTGCGAACCTGGTTCCTCGACTACCGGATCTACCGCTGGGTGTAGCAGGTTGGCGCGGCGGGACCGAGCAGCACGGCCGCGCGTAGAGCGCTGCCGCACCGCGGGCGCCGAGCCCGCAGAGGAGTCGGACCATGATGCAGAGCAAGCAGAGCTTGACGCTCTCGCCGGGGTACTACGGCACCGACGAGGAAACCTATGTCGTGAGCCGCACTGGGCGGATCTGGTGCGTGCAGTCGCCCGATCTGCGCGCCCGCGGCGACAGGCCGGCCCTGTGCCCCCACCTGCCCCGGGGGGCGCAGCCGATCAACGATTGGCTGTGCGAGGATCTGATCGTGCCCGACGAGTGCTGGGAGTAGCGGAGCGCCGCCGGAACCGACGCCGGGCGGCCACCCGGCACCAAGGACAGGAGAGAGACCATGAGCGACCAGAGCGACCAGAGCACAGCAACCCCCAAAAAGCGCACCATCACCTTGACCGGCCGCCGGCCGGTCAACATCTCTGAGGCCGACTGGCCCATGGTCGCCCACGGCATGGGCGACTCAGGGAACGCGCTCGACTCCGCGCACCATCAGCAGGCGTGGGCACGTGGGGAGTTGGATGCGTACAACCTCCGCGTGCGCCAGCATGCCGACGGCCGCGCGCTGGTGTACGGGCGGCTCGCCGCCGCGACCGCGTGGACCGGGAGCGAGGACCATCGCGGCGGCGAGTTGCTCGCCGCGGGCGCCGACCTCGCGGCGGCGATAACGCGGGTCGGCCAGGAGTGTGGCCTGCCCGGGAGGGTGATCAGGCGCTGCCTGGCGAACCTGCCAGCCCAGGCGCTGTAGTCGGTAGCACCCCGCCGCCGCGCAGTCGGCGTGGCCTCGCAGGCCAGCGGCGGGACCGAGTAGCACCCGGCACGCGGAGTGCCGGGCCACCGCGGGCGCCGAGCCCGCAGAGGAGATGATCAGATGACCACCGAGATGTGTTCCGAGTGCGGAACGAGCGGATACGTTTGCCCCACCTGCGAGCCCGATGGGCATGCGTGCGGGCGCGAGTGGCATCGCTGCCCGGAGGACGGCGAGGAGTGTCCGGACTGCGAGGACTACGCGCAGGGATCACACCGCGACTGTAGTCGGTAGCACCCCCGCCGCGTGCGGATTGGCGCGGCGGGACCGAGTAGCACGGCCGCGCGTGGGGCGCCGCTGAGACGCGGGCGTCGAGCGTGGGGCGGACGAAAGGAATCAGCCGATGTCGCGCGTAGAGTACTTCGTCGTGGACCATCGCGGCCGTGTGACGATCTGGTTTGAGGGATCGGATCCGCAGTCCGACTACTACAACACGGTCAGCAGCACCTCGCAATGCAGAGCGCGCGAGTATATCGCGCGGGACGGCGTGGGGGAGGGTTGCTACGTCCAGGCAGTCAACTACCGCGATGCCGGCGTGCCGTGGCCTGCCGACTGCCGGCGGGCCAAGCGGTTTGCCGCCAGTGTCGGACTGCCGTACCGCGACCAGGTGCGCTTCGCCTACCGCGAGACCCCCGAGGAGGCCGAACAGGATCGGGCGCTGGAGCCGATTCTCGATACCGTCGTGGTGTTCTGCGGCCAGCAGTGGATCGGGGGCCGCCTGATGGCCGCGCACCGCGCCTGTGCACGGTCGGAGATTCGCGGCGCCCAGGTGATCGTGTGGCACCCGGAGGCGCCGAGACGCGGGCGCCGAGCCCGCATACGTGGCGTGCAGTGCGAGATGGTAGAAAGGCGAGGAGGTGATCGATGGCGTTGACGGCGATGGCGTTGACGGCGAAGGCGGCGTGGGCGGAGGCGGCTGCGGTGGCGGAGGCGCGGGCCGCGCGTGCGCGTGCGGCGCAGGTGGCATGGGCGGAGGTGGCGGCGGCGCGGGCGGACGTGGCGGAGTCGCGGGCAGCACGTGCGCGCACGTGGGAGGAGGCTCTCGTGGCGGAGGCGGCGGCGGATGTAGCGGATGTCGCGGCGGCGGAGGCGTGGGTAGCGGCGCGGCGAGCGGCGCGGGCGGTGGCGGCAGAAGCGGCATGGGCGGCGGCGGCGAAGATGCTGGAGGCGCGGGCGGTGCGCGCGTGAGTGGGACGCTCGCCGGCCACGCACGCCGCGACGTCGCGCGGGATCTGGCGCGGGCCAAGGCGCGGCTCAGGCGAGCTCGGTCCCGGCCGCCCGGTAGCTGGACTGCCGAGGCGATCGCACTGGCCGAGGAGGCCGTTGAGCGGGCGCTGAGCAGGACATGGAGGCACGGGGCCTCCCCGGATCCGGCGCGGGCCGCCGGCGAGAGAGGGAGAGAAGATGAGCGCTAACGCGACCTGTCAGCACCTACGTCCCATCGTGGTCGCCTATCAGATCTCCCACGGAGTGCGCTGTGCGCTAGAGCGCGCCGGCAACCGCCTAGTCTCGTGGCCCGGAGACCACAGACTCTACTACGTCGAGATCATCCGCCCGCCAGCGGGCCTCGAGCTTGTGCCCATCGGCCCCGGCAACCTCGCGCTGCGCCTCGCGACCGAGCCGTCGCCCCCTGGCGAGTGGCCGGCCGAGTCCGTGCCGTGGTGGGAGCGCGGCCAGTGGGTGCCGTGCCCCGAGTGCGGGTACGCGCTCCTGTGGTGCGAGGCCGGGTTCGTGCCGGGCTGGCGCATCTGCCTCGCCGGCCACGCCTGCCTGCTCGCGGACGACGGGCGTAGCGCAACCCGGCAGCCTGAGCACGACGCGGCGACGTTGGCGGCGACGCGACCGCTGCCGACACCCGAGGAGGGCTGAGCGATGGCAACCCTGCAAGAAAAACTGGGCCACTCGCCCCCTGGCTACAAGGCCGAGTCTTCGCCGCCGCGCGCAACCAAACGCGGCCCGCGCATCCGCGGCTCGCGCTCGGTGGCTGAGTTGCTCGCCGACATCGCTGGCGCGGAGCAGGAGTTCGCCGTGGTGTTGTTGCTCGATAGCAAGCACCGCGTTCTCCGTCGGGTGCTCAGCGGCGTTGGCACGCTCGCCGAGGTGGGGGTGCACCCGCGCGAGGTCTTCCGCGAGGCCGTGCGCCAGCCGGCCGCCGCAATCATCTTCGCCCACAACCACCCGAGCGGCGACCCAGAGCCTTCAGCGGAGGACCTCGTACTCACGGCCCGGCTACGCGATGCTGGTGTGCTCCTCGGGATCCCGCTGCTCGACCACGTGATCGTGGCCGCCGACGGCTTCGTGTCGCTGGCCGATAGAGGAATGCTGTAGCAGTACGGAGGCGCGCGGAGTGCCTTCGCAACCGCGACCACGGAGGTCGCCAAAGGAAAGGTGGACCATGAGCACCAGTAAAGTCACGATCCAGTATCTGCTGTCTGAGGCCGGCCGGCGGGCCAGCCTCGAACGCGGCGGTGACGGACACCGCGTCCAGAGCCTCGAGGTCGAGGGCACTATCGGGAGCCTGGCCCTGGCCCGGATCGACCACGAGGGCCGGGCGACGATTAACGTGGGTGCCGTACCCGGTGCTCCGGGGCGGTGGGTGCAGGGCTATCGGCTTGGTCAGTACGGCACTGCGGCCGAGCGCTGCCTCGTGGTCGAGCAGCCCTGTGAGTGGGATCAGCCGCAGGAGCCAGAGCCCCTGCTGGCCTTCTTGGCCGACCTGGCCGCGCGGCTGGTGCGCGAGCGCGCGGCCATGTTGGCGCAGGCCGAAGCCGCGATCGCGGCCGAGGAAGTCACCCGGGCCGAGCAGAACCTGGTTCTAGTCGAGCAGTACCGGCTCCGGGAGTTGCGCTCGGCGACCGACCGCGCGGAGGCGGCGGCCGAGCGGCAGGCCGAGGCGAGCAAGCGCGCCGCATACGCGGTCAAGCGCGAGGACTGGGTGCGGGAGCACGGGTCCGAGCGTCTGCGGGCAGCCCTGGCCCTGGGCCTGCTGGCCGAGTGCAACGTCGTCTACTGCGACGAGCGACTCGCAGTCGAGCGCCCGGGGTGGGAGTGGGAGCCTGAGCTCGCCGAGCGGAAGGAGGTCCGCAATCCGACTCTTCCGCAGCTCCAGGCGCTCGCCGAGGCGCGGCGCCTCTACCCGGCGGATCCCGCCGGGACCGAGGCCGAGGCCGAGGTCGAGCTCGTGTACATATACTCCCCGTGCCGCCACGGGGACCACCGAGGGGGGGACGAGCGCGAGTGCTCGGAGACCCTCCACTACCGCGCCCTGCGCGCGATCTACCTTGGCGGATCGATCTGCCGCCGAGTATAGTGTAGCAGCACCCCCGCCGCGTGCGCTCGCAGATCGGCGCGGCGGGACCGAGTAGCACGGCCGCGCGTAGAGCGCTGCCGAACCGCGGGCGTCGAGCCCGCAGAGGTGAGAAGGCAATGATACGCAACCGCCCTTGGTCAGTATACGCGCACAGGAACGGTCCCGGTCTCAAGGTGATCGGGAACTACAGAAGGCTCTGGTACGGTGACGGGTACTGCGCCGTCTGTGGCTCCCGCGAGGGAGAGATCCTGGTGCCCGTGCAGGTGTGCTTTTGGGACACTGTCCTCGGGTGGACAAAGGGCGTGCTCTGCATCTACTGCGGGCGGGCCGCGCAAAAGCGTGGCCCGAGAGTGGGGGACTGCGCTGTAGAGACGGCTGACCCGGAGGAGAAGGCCGCGCTGCTGGCCGGTTCGTGCCGGTTCGTGAAGGAGAAGTGACATGCGCGAGAGATGGTCACGCTGGACTATCTCCTCACCGGCCAGCACGAGGAAGGAGAGGAGGTGTTGGGCGGAGAAGGGCGTAAGGGCCGGGCCCTGCGAACCTGGTTCCTCGACTACCGGATCTACCGCTGGGTGTAGCAGGTACGTCAACTACCGCGCCAAGGCAGGCGGCTTGCGCGTCTAACCCTCGCCTGCCCCACCGGGCGAGGAGGTGGCCGGATCAACCGCCGCGCCCTCCACCGCCAGCGCGCGCACCGCAGGCGTCTCGCCGCTCGCCGGCATCCAGCTCGCCGTACTCCGCAGCAGCGAAGTCACGGCGATCCTGGGGTCGCACACCACGGAGCACCCGCCCTCGATCAGGCGTCGACTCAGCGTCACGTCCTCCCGGGCGCCCGGGGGGCCGATCAGCCACGCCTTGCCAGGGGGGGGCGCGATCCGGGACAGCGCCGTAGCGTGCATCCAGACCCAGTGGATACCGAAGCCCCCGACCGGGAGGGGCACCTGCTTCTCCAGAAGTGCTTGCAGTAGTCCGGCCCCGATATCGGGTCGAGGGCGGGCAAAAATTTCGGCACCGCTGAAGACGGACAGCAGGTCGCGGTCCGACATGCACGGCGCCGTCACGACATCGCGAGCGTCCAGTGCGTCCATGATGCGGCCGTTACCGAGCGCCATGCGCGTGCCCGGGAGATTGATCAGCGTCGCGTCGTCCCAGAGCAGGATGCGGTCGGCGTCCAGTAGGCGCGGGAAGAGAGCATCAAGGCCGTCGCCCCACGGCACGAGGTCTACGGCCGCGCCCTCGGCCATGAGCTCACAGGCGAACTCCCAGGCGTTGTGGTGACGGGCGTAGGAGAGGGTGCCGGATTCACCGTCTACGAGCTCAACGATCACGACGCGGGTCTTCATTGGTGGTTGCCCCTTTCGGCCTGTAGGTTTACGGTCTCAGGATAGCGCTCGTCAACCATGATACGCCGCGCGACCGGATGCCCGTTGCGCGAGAAGTGCAGGTAGGGACACTCGATGCCGTCGCTCCAGTAACCACAGCGCGTCTCGTGCAGCATGAAGCAGCACAGGCGCCGCTCGATCTCCTCGTGCCCATAGATCCACTCATTGGCGCGGAGCCGCCCCGACTCGCGTGCCAGCACATAGGCTGAATTGCAGCAGCGCACTGTGGACCGCCCGGGGTCGGTTGGTATGTGGTCCTCAGCGACGACCGCTACGGACAGGCTTTGCGCGGCGTGGAGCCTGACGGCGATATGGCGATCGAGCGCGAATACCATTCCGGACCGTTGTAAACGCAATCCGAAATCGACGTCTTCGAGGCCATAGCCGCCATCGAAATGCTCATCCCATCCGTTGATGTCTAGGCCAACCTCCGTCGGGAACGCGACGATGCCCTGCGGCTGCGGGATGTCTGGGCCAATAGCTACGGCGAATCCTTCGGGAAGGCCCTGCTCCCTCCCGTCGATTCGCTTGCCTTCACCGTCTAGCGACAGGGTAGCTACCCCGATGCCCCGTTGCAGAAAGTCGTGTATGCGCTCCAGGTAGTCTGACCCGAACTCAAGGCAGTCGTCGATGCAAGCGGTGTAGTCGCCGCGCGCCAAGACGAGCCCGGTGTTACGTGCTGATGCACTACACCGCGTCCTGGCGCGACGCCATGGGGTGTCGCGAGGTGACACGGCCCTCGCCGGGTAGCCAGCGTGTCGTAGTACCGCCTGCGCGTCCTCCACGAACGGCGTCACGGCAATCAACTCAAAGTCGCGATACGTCTGTTCCCGGAGGCAACGGTCCAGCACTTCATACTGGTTCCACCTGGGGTGTAGTGTGTACGGGTGCGAGTCCCGCGCCGTGATCATGACGACCGAAATCACGGCTGGTGCACCCGGTAGCACATGCAGATGCCGTCGGTCCAGACGTGTTCAAGGTCGAACGCCGTCGGATCCCGGTAGACCTCGCTGACGCGCACCTCGGGGTTGAGGTTCTGCGCGGGGTCGCCCGAGGCGCAGTCGTCGAAGCCGACGAAGCCGGCGCCACGGCGGAGGGTGGGCAGGGCCGCGCGTAGCTGCGCTGCCGCCTTGTCTCCGCCAGTGCCGCCGTCGATGTAGAGGAGGTCGATGCGTGGGAGGGCCTTCACGAGCCGCTGGACGACGAGCTCGCCGTCACCGCCATGACACGCCAGGCAGTCGGTGGTGCCGAGCTCCAGTGCCATTGTCGCTCTACACACCGCGAGGTGGTCCAGGGAGATGTCGATGCTGTGGACCTCGCCACCATGACGCTGCACAAACTCGACCCACGCGAGGGTGGACATGCCGCACGACGCTTGGTTTTCGGAGCTAACGGCGTAGGCGGTGCCGACTTCGACGATGATCGGGTGCGCGGGCAGGCCGGCAAGCAGACGCGCGAAGGGACGGGTATAGACGCGGGCATCGTGGCGGTCCGGGTCGGTAGCCTTCATCGGCGTGCTCCGTGAACATATGCGCGGTCGAACGGCGGTCGCCGCCGCCCGCGCAGTTGTACGTCGTTGAGAAGCTCGTGTGGGCGAAGCGCCGCAAACGCCTCCCTGGCTAGCGCGCCGTTATCGCCTTCGCAAAACGGGTACATGATTTTCTCGGGGGCCACGCCAGAGGCGCACTTGTCTTTGACGAGGCAGTCACGATAGCACGCTACGCGCTTTACCTCTTCGATGAAGTCGTGAGGCAGGGGGGTATTGACGCGGCGCCCGGTTGCTCTGTTGCAAAGATATACGGCATAGGGACACTTTAGTCCCAGGTGCCGCTTGATTGTGCCACCCCACCTCCCCGACGGTGCCCATGGTTCGACCAGCCACAAGTCGCGGTGCATGGTGAGCGCAGAGCTGGCGCCGGCCAGGTCGATGCGGGATCCCATGTCGGTGTCGAGTAAACCGAGATCGCCATCGAACAGTTCGTCAAAGCCGTTGAGTGCAAGTGCCAGATCGGTTGGCAACGCGGCGTAGGCAAAGTAGTTCTGGTGGTGGCAGGGCGAGAGTACCAGTGCGCGGTCGTCGACGAAGCGTTGTGCGCGATGGTCAACATTGTGGATCATGTCTGGCGTGTAATCAAGCAGGTTGAACTCAAGGGGCGGGTGCTGGTAGCGCGGTGACTCATGCTCGGGCGCGTCAGCGGTATCCTTATCGCAGACGCCGTACCACGCAACGGGGATCAGGCCGCGCCCGAACAGCGACCACACGAGGTCAAGGAAGTGCGAGGGGAAGAGGTTGTTTTCTGCGCCCATCCAGATGAGTGCGCCGTCAGCCCACGCGATGCCACGGTTGATCTGTGCGCAGACCCCCGGTCGACCGCGTTCGTGCCAGTAGTTGGGCGTCGACGGTACGTGTTTCACCGGGTAGGGCTGCGGGTGGACCGCGAACCAGTCCCCTCGGTCTTCCCACAAAGCATCAGCGACGATCAACTCGAAGTCGTGGAATGACTGCGCGGCGAGCGTCTGCGTCACCGGATCGAAGCAGTGCAGATCAGGGCGCAGTGGGTAGGGGTGGTCTACCCTGGCGGTATAGATCAGGACGCTGATTGCCGGGTCGCTCACGCTCGGCTAACCTCCAGTTCGTCCACGAGGTCTTCTGCCATTGCGCTCCACGGCGGCGCGATATACTCCATGGTCCCCCTAAAGGCCGAGGGATCAAGCGTGCGGTTGATCGTGATGGGCGTCTCGGCTGGCATGACTTCAACGTCGAGCCCGAGGCGCTCGCGCAATAGCAGCAGGAGGTCGCATTTCGTGATGCTCCTGCCAGCCAGATGGTAGACGCCGGAAATGCGCCACTTGCTTGAGATGATGCGCCCAATCACCCGCGCGACCTCCATCGCTGACAGGCCAGACCACGTGTGGTTGGTGTAACCCTGAACGGCCGCGTGCTCGCGCGCCTGTCGCAGGAACCACTCTAGTAACCCTCGTTGTGTGCCCCGCTCACATCCAACAAACGACGTGCGCAACGTGAGCGAGCGCGGCCCCGTGATCTCGCCAGCGGCCTTGCTGGCGCCGTAGAGGTCGGTTGCGTCGGGATCGTCGGCTTCGGTGTAGTTGCCCTTCGTGCCGTTGAACACGCAGTCCGAGGAAAGGTGGATGATGCGCGTGCTAGTCATGGCGCAGTCACGCTCCAGCCAGTGAGGCAGGCCGGCATTAACGAGCACGGCAACGTCAGCTAGCGTGTCGGTTCGTGATTTGACTACACCGGCACAGTTGACGATCCACTCGCCACCCCAGGACGCTACAATGCGCGCTTGCGACCGCCTGGAGAGGTTGCCCAGGCGCACTGCATGCGCCAAGGGCAGGGCCACTGACGCGATGTCTCGCTGGTCATTGACCCACGCGGTTACGTGATGTCCCGCGGCGTGGAGCACGCGACAGACGACGCGCCCCAGCATGCCCGTAGCGCCGAGAACGGCGACCCTCACGCCAGCACGCCGGCGCCCTGTAGCATCGCCCGAACGCCGGCCACGTCGAGGCGTGACGTGTTGGTTGAGGTGTACTCTTCCTGTGAAGAGCAGTAGTCGTGCGGCTCGTCTGCGTTCGGATAGATGATGTAGTGATCTCCCTCGTCGACAGTCCGGCGCATCTCGTCCTCGCTTACCAGTACCTCGTGCATCTTCTCCCCGGGGCGCACGCCGACGATTTGCGTGGGATGCCCCGGCGCGCACGCCTCCGCCAGCACGGCCACGGTAGCCGCGGGCATCTTGCGCACCCATACCTGACCATGCCGGCCGCAGCGGGCGGCACGCAAGACGAGTTCGACAGCCCCGGGCAGCGTGAGCAGGAAGCGCGTCATGTTCGGGTCCGTGATTGGCAGCGGCTCCCCCCTCCGCGCTTTGTCCAGGTACAGCGGCACGACGCTCCCTCGACTGCCTAGTACATTGCCGTAGCGCACGCAGACGAAACGCGGCATGTTGGCGTTCTCGGGGGGGCGCGGCTGGAGCAGGATGCGCTCCATCAACGCCTTGGTGCATCCCATCGCGTTGAGCGGTTTGACGGCCTTGTCAGTCGAGATGGCGATTACGGCGCATGGGGCGCAACGTAACGCAGCTCGTCTAACGTGTTCCGCGCCGAGTACATTGGTCCGGACAGCCTCTACTGGGAAGCGTTCGCAGTTCGGTACCTGCTTGAGTGCTGCCGCGTGGAAGACGTAGGCCATGCCCTCCATGGATGCTTCAACGGTCTCGTAGTCGCGCACATCACCCGTGATGAAGTCGAGGCGGGCGCTTTGGAAATGATGCCGCATCGCATCCTGTTTCGCTTCGTCGCGGCTTAGAATGCGGACGTGCTGCGCCCCGGCGCCGAGCAGCCAACTCACGAGGGCCTGCCCAAATGAGCCCGTGCCGCCCGTCACGAGCACGGGCTGGCCGTTAAGGAACTCAGGGGACAATGCGGGTCTCCCGTGCGATCCGCTGCATCGCCCCGACGCCATAGAGGGGGATCGCGGTAAGCACGGAACGAAAGCTAGCGTAGGGCACCGTTCCATACTCGGACAACCAGGAGGCGGGGGGCAGGGGAGGCGCGCGAAATAGAGTCAACCCGTGGTCTTCGTCCTGAACGAAAAAGTCGCTGTAGTGGCTCACATTGGCGATAAATCCCACGAGCAGCTTATACGCATCACCGCACTGTGCGCCGTCCGAGGACGCCTCGGTGGGAGGCACGAGGTCATGGCAGAGGATGACGCCGCGCGGGGCAAGGTGCGCGACGCTGTTGTTGAAGTCGCGCAGCACAAACGAGAAGGAGTGGCAAGCGTCGATGTAGATGGCATCGAACTGGGCGTTGGGGGCAAGTTGCGCGAAGAATGCGTCCGTTGTGCCGACGAATGTTGCCCGCCACTTAGGCTCAACGTCGCAGCTGGTTTTGAACTGCGCGCGGACCAGCTTGAAGTTCTCGCCATCGTAGATGCCGAGCTCCAGATAGCGGAGCTGCTCGATACCGGGGAGTTCGTTAACGAGGTAGTGGCTCAACAGATCCCCGACGTAGAAGCCCCGGCCTGAAGGTGGGGCAGTTTACCCACCCCTCTTGATCATCCTGCGGTACCGCTGTTGCTCCGCTCTTGCATGGGCGGCGTCATGGGGCTGCCCGTGGCGAGCGAAGTAGCGCGCCACGTCATGGAAGTAGGCGGCCAGTCGCTCCATGTTGCTCACCCGCAGTTCTGGCCCGAAGACGCGCGCGATGTCGCCAGGGTTGAAGCCGTACATGACCATGTCACACCGATCTCGACAGAATCAGGATGTTGGCCGGACACCACGAGGCGACCTGGGATAGCTGAGGGTGAAGCGCCCACGACTGCGCAAAAACGTGCATGGCTCGCCAGTTGGTGTGGAACGCCTGTCCGCCAAGGCAACGAAAGCAGTTCTCCCACCAGCCAAACGGCCTGAGCGTGACATGCCCGGACACGGCAATCCAGGCGCGGTCCAGCGGCACGGGTTCGCCCTGGCGGTGGCTCCACACCTCGTCTGGGCGACGGGCAACACAGATGCACAGCGCGAGGTGCTGTCCGGCGTGGCGCAGCAACGACGAGATGACGCGCTCCAGGTCAACCTCATGGATATGCTCCATGAGGTCGGTCGCCGTTACGACATCGGCAGCCGGACCGCCAATCCCTTCACATACGTCCGCGAGCCCGGTATGACCCTGGGCATCCGGTACGGGATGTTCAATCGCATAGCGCGAGACGTCGACTCCGACGGCGTTAACGCCCTGGCGCCGTGCGTGTCCCACGAGGCTACCGCAGCCACAGCCCACGTCGAGCAGGGTCTTCGGCTTCTCCCCGAGGGCGTCCCAGAGGCCCTCAAGCACTATCCCGAAACCATGCCACTCTGGCGCAGGAGGGAAGTACTCGCGCACTTCGATCTCGCCCCCGGGGAACACCGCCGGATAGAGCCGCTTGTGATCATGACTCCAGTAGTCGGCATCGTAGAACGCCGCCGGATCGTCAACGGGGAGGTCGAAGCCGTGCGCGCGCCAGTGCGCGATGAGTGCAGAGTGATCGGGCAACGCTACTTCTCCGTTTTGACGCCCTGTAGGTCGTCCAGCGGGATGTGGACGATCAGCCCCGTGCCCTCTTCGTCGAAGGTCAACACCTTGCCCTCGATGGTCTGGACTTCATCGCCCCCGCGATCGGTGATCTCTACGTTCTCGTCTACCTCGGCCGACCGCGCAGCGGCCATCGTCCAGACGCCGCCGGCCAGTACTGCGCGAATCTTGGTGAGTTCGATCATCGTGACCTCCGTGTGAAAGCCACAGCCTTCAGACCGGGATAGTTTACGGGCTAAGCGCCTCCTCGTACACCTGTTCGTGCATCTCGGCAACCCGCGCCCATGATGTTTGCTCAGCGTAGGCCCGGGACTGCGCGCTGAGCCGCTGGCGCAAGTCTACGTCGTGTGCCAGGCGCCGGAGGCCGTCTTCGAGTTGCGCGCCCGAGCCAAAGACGAGTCCACACTCGCGGAACTCGCTCAGCAGTGGCACGTCAGCGGCCAGCACGGCAGCGCCGTAGCCCATGCACAGGTGCCCACGTCCGGAAATGCTGAACATCGTCGGGCCACTGTTCGCCACGATGAAGTCAGCCGCGCCGAAGTAGTCGCACATCACGGCATCATCGACATAGCCAGGGCGCACGATGATCCTATCGGCCAGTTTGAGTTGCTCAAGCCGGGCGCACCAGTGGCGGATCTCGGCGTCGGCGTCGCCTCCCATGGGCTGCCCGGCGAACACGAACCGGAAGTCATCGGGGAGGGCACGACGCGAGATCAAGCGCATGAGGGCGACCATGGTATCGGCGTTGCGCTTGCCCGGTGTCCAGAAGCCCAGCGTCGCGCCAAGTACACCATCATGGGGGAGCCCCAGACGGCGACGGGCTTCGTGGCGCGGGGTCGGCGTCAGCCCGGGGTCGCTACCGTGGGGGATGATCGTTACCTGCCTGCACCCGTAGGCTCTCAGGGCGTCGGCGCCGGCCTGCTGGTGCACGATGCAGCGAGCGCGGTTGCCCGATAGTGCGGTTGGTAGCCAGCGAAGATCCCGTTCCTGTTCAAGGCAGGGGTCTGGCACCGTGTGGAGCGTTATCACGATGGGGCGCGGTAGACGCTCAAGCCAGATCATGAACGCTGCGGGGTCAGAGTGCAGGCCGTACTCGTGTTCTACGTGGAACACCTGAGACGCCGTGGACGAAACATGCTTCTCGAGATCGGCGTACCAGCCTTCACGGCGCCAGCAGCGCACATACGGCAGGACGCCCCCACGAGAGAAGTAGCGGGCCCGGGCGTCGAGTTGCATGGCCAAAACAACTACACGGTGGCCACGGCCGACGAGGGCTTGGCCGAGGGCGTCGGTATAGGTCCCGATCCCGCACTCTTGGCGGTAGCTTGAGACGACGGCTACGGACAAGCCCACTCGGTTGACTTACCTGTCGCCGGGTTGACTGTCAAGCAAAATTACCGAAGGCGCGCGACCATCTCGTATCCGCGTTCTGTGAGGTACTGTGCGGCCGTCTTGGCCGCGATGGATCTCAGCCGCAGGTTCGGGATCTCGATGTCGACGTACCAGACACAGGAATCGAAGAGAGCATGCGTATAGGCCGGGTTGGCGAAGCGGTAGAGCCGGGCCTCGGTCGAGTGGGCATGGCGACGACGTAGGGCGTGACCGACAGCGAATGTGCGGCGGATCGGCCAGTGCCAGGGCTCAATGGCCCTGGTGGCGCAGTCGCACGCCCGTTCGATATCCGTTAGTGCCATCTCCGAGGAGGCAAGGCGTGGAGCTTGATCCTCCTGCTCTTCCTCGACCGTGCGCGGACAACGGGGAAGGTGCTCGGCGCCGATCTGGATACCCTTGGTCGTAAGCTCTACGTAGGCTCGCCCCGGCATCGTCCCCTCTCGGCAGCTTGTACCGCATCCCCGGCCCGCACGCGAAACTGCTCGTAGGCATCGGTGACGCCCGGTGGCATCCCCTCGAGGGTGCCGCCGGGGCGATGACACAGCATGCCGGTGATCATGTGGCCCGTCGAGATCCCGGGCTGACAGAGGATCGGCACGCCCGCCGCCCGAAGTTGCTCGCAGAAAAACACGTCCTCACCACGGTACTGTCCGTCGCCACCGTACCCCGACATGAACCACGGAAACGGGAACCTGTCGAACACCTCGCGCCGTACCCACAGGGCGCCGGTCCCGATCCAGTAGGCGGAGAACGGCGCACGCCGCTCGCCCATCATGGCGGCCGTCACCCACCGGGCGCCCTTCTCGGCGAGTTCTGTTACGCAGTATTTGGCCGGTTCCTGGCGGGAGCAGTAGGCCGCACCCACGACCGGGCCGCAGTTGAACAGCGCCGCCAGATCCTGCTCTGGAGCGCAGTGGACGGTCTGGTCAGCGTCCCAGTAGAGAATGGCGTCGGCACCACATCCAAGGGCGATGCGAGTGAGGTCATTGCGTGCCTTGTCGACGTAGAGATAGCTGTACGGGCGCCACGGCATTGCCTCGTGGCCGTGGGCGCGGAAGTTCTCGCGTGCTCGCTGAACACTCCACTCGACGTACTCGTCGACGGCGTGTTCGGGACGCGAGGTGGCGATGAAGATGCGCACGGACCACAGGTAGCACCTGTGGTCGGCGGGGTCAACCAGTCGCGGAGAGGAGGTTAGTCCAGACCGACCGCTAGATGTTGGCGTCGTCGATGCTGTGGTAGTGACGGGCTACCACGGCGTAGTAGTGCGTGGCGGCCGGGTCCCAGTTCGACAGGAACACCGAGGCCGTGGTACGCGCCGCATACTCGCCGATGCTGACGTTCGGCGGCTCGGTGAAGACGCCGGTGTTCATGTCGGCCAGCACGGCGTCCGGCGCGATGGCAGGGATCGTCCCTTCGCGGAGACCATGCGCCCAGGTGACGCGAGCGCCAGCGGCCAGTGTGCCAGTCGCGCGAACCCAATGCCTGGTGGGGTAAGACATCGTCATCTCCTCCTTCGTTGGTACCACGGTAGCGCAACTTCGCCGGCAAGGTAAATTTTCGCGTCCACCGCGCCCGTGTTAGTCTGGCGTCGTGCTGTTCGCCCTGCCAGTCCTTGACGGTGCGGCCCCGGTCAGGCCGATCAGCTACTACGTCCGGGTTGACTACCGGACGCTGAAGCGTCGAGCCGCTCAACTGGACCGCTACCGGGGCGATTGGCAATGGGAATTCCTGGCCGCCACAGTCGGCCGCGAGAGTGGCTTCAGCTACCGCGCCGTCAACGAGAGCACGGGCGCGGCGGGCCTCTTCCAGGTCAAGCGCGCCACGGCCCAAATGCTCGGCGTGGACTACGAGACGATGCGGGAGTCCGCCGAGTTGCAGCTCCGGGCCGGCAAGCTCTACCTGCACCGCTATGTGCGGCAGCAGATTGTGGATTTCGGCCCCGAACTGCTCAAGGGTCCGGAGTTCGATCTGTGGTCGGCCGGCTACTACGGCCATAACCAGGGCCATGGCGCATTGCGCGCCGCGTTGAAGAAAGTGCGGGCGGCTGGCTTGCCGATGACGTGGGCAAGCGTGCGGCGGTTCAGCGGCGGCCAGGCCGCCGACGTGGCCGAGGAGGTGGCGGAACTCGCCAGCCGTTTCCGTGAACGCCACGCCGAGCTGGTCAAGGGGCAGAAATCAGAAGTTGCGGCGACGGCCATGCTGCCCCAGGAGGACGAGCTCGAAGGCAGCCTACGAGACCGTCCCGCCGAGGATGACGGCACGGCTGAGCCGATCCCACCCGCGTTGCAGGATCCTGCGGCCGCGCCGTCAGCGCGGATCTCGACGGCCGGGAAGGTTGCGATTGCCGTCGGTGTTACGGTGTTCGTGGGGGCAGCAACGTGGTTCGTTGCCCGGGAGTACCGCCACCGACCGCCGTTTATTTACCCTCGGCGCGCATAGGCGCTATGCTGTAGGTCGACACGGAGGATCGGACGATGGCAAAGAGTCGCTACCATTCCTGCAAGCGCGTCAAGGGCGGGGCCTGTCTCTGCCGGGCCAAGAAGGGCAAGCCCCGGTTCGCCAAGCGGACCCACTGCAAGTAACCAAGGAGATCGAGATGGCCAAGAAGAAGACGTGCAAGCACGGTCGCGCCAAGTCAGGACCTCGCAAGGGTCGCTGTCGCAAGCAAGCCAAGCGGACCCACTGCAAGTAAACAAGGAGATCGAGATGGCCAAGAAGAAGACGTGCAAGCACGGTCGCGCCAAGTCA
>ERZ1292629.2038-Hain-H43-01um-R1-2038-length-18128-cov-6_pt1 | contig 18128 bp, 27 predicted proteins | sample MGYA00564399_ERZ1292629 | MGnify/ENA primary metagenome ERZ1292629 (study PRJEB36523, sample SAMEA6512636) | groundwater metagenome | collected 2019-01-08 | study: AquaDiva: Metagenomics assemblies of 32 groundwater samples
CACACCGTCTTGACGCGGTGGTGGATCGCCGGGTTGCTCTTGCCGATCGGCTCGACGCAGGCAAAACCATGCTCGCGCAGAACGTTGATCGCGGCGCTCTCGTTGCCCCGCCCGCCGGCGCCGTCCACTGCGCCGATCGCGTCGGTGATCACAACCGCTGACGTGCCCCATTTGTCCGCCACCGCCCGGGCGTGGTGGTCCGTCGTCGTGTGCAGGTCGACCGCTTCGCCGACGATCCAGAGCCGGTCGACGTTGACGACGCGCTTACGCTTGCCGTCGTCGATCACGCGGCTCTCGCGGTACACCTTGCCAACCGCGACCGCCTCCTTCGAGAAGTCCCACCCCATCACGTAGTCGGCTGCCACGTGGTAGTGGTGCTGCGTCCACTCGCGCGTCGCGTCGCGGGGCTCCTTGGCCTTGCCGTTGGCGTCGCGGGCCAGCGAGAAACGCGCTGCCGTGGGCAGTTTGCCCGGGGCGCGCATGTGGAGCTTGCGGTTGAACAGCCCCGCGTATGCGGCGTCCGGCGGTGCGACGAGCCGTCCCTCGAACTCCTGGGCGTACAGGTCGGCGGGCGTCTCGCGCTTGAACCGTTCGAGCGCAACCATGTTGCGGCGCGGGTTGTCCTCGGTGCGCAGCCGGATGACGGTGCTCTCCGGCTGCCCCTCCCACTCCTGATCAACCTGGCGGATCCACGTGCACTCGCGCTTCGGCGTCGTCGTGATGAACAGTCGGAAGTTCCGGGACGCCGCGCCGCCACCCTTCGCAGCCAGGAACACTGAGTCCGGCATGCGTGACGCCTCGTCGAGTAGGACGATCTTGGTGCTCGGCCCTCGACAGGGGTCGATGTTCTCGGCGGACAGGAACGTGACCGTGTGCCCGTGCGGGAACTTGAAGGCGCGATCCTGCGCGACGAACCGGACGCCCCACGAGGCGTCAAGCAGCGAGCGGAACTCCTCCTCGGGACCTCGGCTCGCCTTGAAGTTCAGGGAGACGACGAACGACTCGCAGCCCGGCCAGCGGAACGCCGTCTTGACGACCTCCATCAGCCCGACGCGCGACTTGCCGGCTTGGCGCCCCGCGAACACCGCGACGTAGAGCAGCTCGCGCGGAAGTGCCGTGACGATCCGGATCTGCTGCTCCTGGATCGTCCACTCGATGGCCCGCAGATCGGCCGGCGCTGGGTTCACCCAGCGGCACGTCCAGGAATCCCAACGCCCGCCGATGACGTGAGGCAGGAGTCGCCCGAGCGTGTTGTCCGGGTTGAGCACCCGGAGGCGCACCGCCATGTCGCGGTAGCGCGTCTCCGGATCGAGCAGGGTTTCTGCGCGGACAAGCTCCTTGTTACTGCCGATGTAAGGCACGACTACACCGCCGGTGTCTTCTCCGCGTCGGGCTCTGCCTTGGGGGCCAGGTCGTCTGGTGGTTCGCCGACGTCACGCAAGTGGCGACCGCCCATGCGCGCTTGCTCGATCGTCGTCGCAGCCGCTACCACGCGCTTGGTGCGTCGTTCTGCCTCGGCGTGCGCCGACACGGAGCGCCGCACCGTCGCGCTCTTGGTGAGCCCGTCATGCTGCGCCCTGGTGATCTTGTTCCGGAGGAGCAGGACATCGATCCGGTAGAGGAACTCGGACTGCGCGTCGGGCTCGCCGCAGCAGAGCGCTTCCTTGATCCCGTCGTAAAGTTCAGCCAGTGCCTTCTTGCTCAGCACCTTGCTCTGAGCACCGGACCCGGGGCCGCCCACTACTCGCCCTCGTGTGCGTTGATGAGCTCCTCGACCGCCACCTCGGCGGAGATCGACATGTTGCTGACGAGCAGTCCGATCATGAACTTGTCCACGCCATCCCATCCGCGCTCGGCTACGACGTCGGGGGCCTTGGTGATTGCGGCGTGCAGGAGCTCCAGCCGGCGCTGGCGGTTGCCAAGGAACTTCCGATTGGCCTTTCCCCAGTCGACCCGCACGCCGTTCGCGTCCTCGAGCACATAGTCGCTGATGTCGTCGCCCAGTCCGCGCAGGTGGCGGAACGGCGCGTCGATCGCCCGCTGCGCGGCATCGATCACTGCCCGGTCCTCGTCGTCGGGCTCCTGTCGCCAACATGGACAGGCGCACGGATCATCGCCGCAGTCGCACTCGCGCCAGCAGGCGTCGCAGGTGTGCGACGCCACGTCGGTCGCCATCGCGCTACCCTTCGGCGGCTTGCGCGGGTGTCACGTCCTCGGCCGTCTCGTCGCGCCCCTCCACCTCGAGCACCCTCCCGTGGCGCGAGTACGGGTGCTGCGGCGGGTATGGTGCGCCGTCGTGGTACGGCTCGAGACGTGCGTCGAGCAGGAGCTTGCCGCCGCGCTTGGCGATGCCATCACAGAGCACGTAGTCCTCGGCGAGATCCGTGGGCTCGCCGCTTGGCTCCGTCGCTGGCTTCATGTGGAACCACGGATCCTCCGGGTCCCACGTTCCCCAGTGCTCTCGGAACCACGCCAGGTTGAGCGCCATGAAGGCGCCACCGGCGCGGCGCACCGGGACCACCTTGCCCATGAACTTGGCCGGGTCCGCGTAGAGCATCTTCCCGTCGTGCTCGACGATCTGGTTGTAGCGTCCGTCGCGCCTCAGCACCGGCGCCGAGATCACCGCCGCTCCCTCGCCATCGCAGGCGGTGAGCATCTGGAGGATCGCCTTGGCGTTGTCGCTCGACGTGTCGGCGTCCACCATGAGCAGGTAATCTGCGGGCGTGGGTGCTCCCGCTGTGCCGTTCTGCCCGCGCGGCGTGAGCGTCAACCGCAAGGCGTTGAACAGGAACCGGTTGCGGTTGCGCGCGATCGAGCAGGAGGAGATGTCCATCCACCCGACGTAATTGAAGGCGTACTTCCGCGCCGACGGCACCAGCAGCCTGTCGGAGAACTTACGTTGCATCTCCGCCTGCATGGTGAAGGCGCAGAGCATTCGCAGGTTGTCCGTCATCGTGCGGTGCTCGAAGCCAAGCTGACCCTTGTAGGTCGGCGTGGCGCAGATCAGGTGCTTCAGCATCGCTTCTCCGTGAGTGCGAGGTTGACGTCGTGCCGCACCATGCGGCCGACGAGATCGGCGAAGCCCACCGTGGGCTCCCAGCCGAGGACGCGTCGCGCTTCACTGGCATCCGCGCGGAGGTGATCCACCTCGGCGGGGCGCAGGTAGCGCGGATGGATCTCGACGTAGTCGTGCCAGTCCAGATCAGCGGCGGCGAATGCGGCCTCCACCCACTCGCGCACGGTGTGCGACTCGCCAGTGCCGATCACGAGATCGCGGGGCTCGTCGAGTTGCAGCATGCGGAACATCGCGTCCGTGTAGTCGGGCGCGTAGCCCCAGTCGCGGCGGGCGTCGAGGTTGCCGAGGAACAGCTTCGCCTGCGTGCCCGCCCTGATCCGCCCGACGGCGCGGGTCACCTTGCGCGTGACGAACGTCTCCCCGCGGCGCTCGCTCTCATGGTTCATGAGGATCCCGCAGGTGACGTGTAGCCCGTGCGCCCGCCGGTAGTTCCGCGCGATGTGGTACGAGAACACCTTCGCGGCTGCGTACGGCGACTGCGGATCGAACGGCGTCCGCTCGTTCTGCGGCGGAGGCGCGGCGCCGAACATCTCCGACGACCCGGCGACGTACACGCGCGCCCTTGGACAGATGAGCCGCACAGCCTCAAGGAGCCGCAGCGTCCCGAGTGCATCGACGTCCGCCGTATAGCAGGGGACATCGAAGGACACCCGGACGTGGCTCTGAGCGGCGAGGTGGTAGACCTCGTCGGGCTGCACCTTGCCGAGGACGTCGACGAGCGCGAGCGGATCCGTCATGTCCCCGAAGTGCAGGACGAGCCGGCGATCCGGAGCGCACGCCGGATCCTCGTACAGGTGATCCAATCGCTCGGTGTTGATCGTCGAGGAGCGGCGGATGATGCCGTGGACCTCGTAGCCCTTGTCGACCAGTTGCTCGGCGAGCCATGAACCATCCTGGCCCGTCGCGCCACTGACGAGCGCTCGCTTCATTTCGCGTCGTCGGTCATCGCGAACGGCACGTAGGCGGCCGGCGCCTTCGGATCGCGCGGGGGCGCATCCACCGTCGGCAGGATCTCGCTCGCCGGGGGGACGCGCATCTGCGCCTGGTGCTCGGCCACCGCGACGGCGATGATCTTCTCCTTCGCCTCTCGCGATTCCCCGGCGGGCTCGTCGAGGACGACGAACAGGCAGCGCAGCCGTGCGGAGTCCGTCACGGAGATGATCCGCCACCCGGCGCGGAGCTTCAGGTTGAGGACGCTTCCATCGCTATCGAGTTCGTCTTCGTTCTTGACGAGGATGCACTTCTGCACGTCGCGTCTCCCTTGGTGTGGGTTGCGATGAACGGCCGCCCAGCAGGGGCGGCGCAGTTAGCTGCGAATCGGATTGCTGCGGTACCACTCGACGGTGCGGCGCAGCCCATCGGCGAGTGATACCCGCGTCCCGAAGTCGAGGAACAGCGACGCGGACGACGTATCCAGACATCGGCGGGGCTGCCCGTTGGGGCGCATCCCATCCCACTCGATCGTGCCAGCGTAGCCCGTCGCCTCGGCCACCATGACGGCGAGGTCGCGGATCGCAACCTCCTTGCCGTTGCCAAGGTTCATGGGCACTGGCTCGTCGTAGTTCTCGGCGGCGAGGATGAGCCCGCGTGCCGCGTCCTCGACGTAGAGGAATTCGCGCGTCGGTGAGCCGTCGCCCCACAGCGTCACCGTCGAGGCGCCTGCGATGCGGGCTTCCTCGAACTTGCGCACCATGGCCGGGATCACGTGCGACGTCTCGAGCTCGAAGTGATCGCGCGGCCCGTAGAGGTTCGCCGGCAGCACCGTGATCGCGTTCAACCCGTGCTCGGCTCGGTACGCCTCGGCGGCCGTGATGAGCGCCCGCTTGGCGACGCCGTAGGCGGCGTTGGTTTCCTCGGGGTAGCCGTTCCACAGATCCGACTCGCGGAACGGCGTCGGGCAATGCTTAGGGTACGAGCACACCGTCCCGACCATGACGACCTTGCGCAGCTTGGCGTGAGCGCACTCGTCGAGGACATTCAACCCCATGCGCATGTTGTCGAGGAAGAACGTCGCCGGCGTCTGTTGGTTCGCGCCGATGCCCCCGCAACGTGCCGCGAGGTGGAACACCACCGTCGGCCGGTGCTCGCGGAGCATCTCGCGCACGTGGTCGGGGTCGCGCAGATCGTAATCCCCGGGCGAGGGCGCGTGGATGTGCATGTCCCGCGCCGTGAGCGCGTCGACGAGATGCCCGCCGAGGAACCCGTAGGCTCCGGTGACGAGGACGTTCTCCTGGTCGAGATCGATCACGGCGTCACGTCCCCGGGCTCCACGTATGGACGACGTCGGCGCCGTCGAGTAGGAACCCGGCGCGCTCGTACATGCGGCAAGCGGCGCGGTTGCTCGCCTGCGTCTTGGCGCGCACGGGACAGCCGATCGCGTTGAGCATGTGCTGGCCGGCGCCGCGCTTGATCGCGCCGATGAGATCAACGCGCGTCGTGTCGTCCCTGTGCGACGTCACCACGTAGCCAACGACGTCCGCACCGCCAGCGCGAAACACCCTGACGTCACCGCGCTTGCGCGCGGAGGCGATCCACCGTCGATGAATCTCGCCGGCTTTCGGTGCGAGTAGCAGATCGGCATGGAACCGCGAGCCCGTGAACGCGCGCTCGGCGTGGTACTCGATCGCCGGGTAGTCCTCGTCAATCGCGCCCTCGAGGGGTACGTGCTCGTTCGTCCATCGCCAGCCGTCGCGCACGTACTCCACGCGACACCCGACGAGCCTGAACCCCTCGGCCTCCAACGACCGAATCCGCGTCCAGTCGTCCGCGTCGGAGAACGCGACGAGGTGCTGCCACACGGCGCGGTGTCGCAGGTCGGCGAGGTTCACCACGGTCCCGCAGCGGTAGCCGGTGACCTCGGTGTCCCACGGGCGATCCTCGATCACGCCGTCACCGCGCGGAACTCGGTGACCACATCGTCGATGTCGGCGGGCGTCATCTCGGGGAACAGCGGCAACGAGAGCGTGCGAGCACCAAAGTGATCGGCGTTCGGGCAGGCGTCGCTTCCCCTGGCTCCTCGGAAGTGCGGGTGCGCGTACACCGGCGGGAAGTGGATCCCCGTGCCGATGCCGCGCGTCTTGAGCGTGGCGGCTACCTCGTCTCGCTTCTCGACCTGCACCGGGTAGAGGTGACAGGCTGACGTGCCGCCGTGGGGCCGCCCGCCGTCGTGCGTCGGTCCGCGCCCCAGCGAGGCGTCGTACTCGCGCACGATCTGAACGCGCGAGTACCATCGCTCGGTGATCCGCCGGAGCTGCACGCGGCCGATCGCCGCCTGCATCTCAGTCATGTTGAGCTTGACGCCGAACTGCTGGCACGTCCGCACGTCGGGCAGGTCCATTCCGAACAGCCGGGCGCGTCGGGCGTACTTGGCGATCGCGTCGTTGTCGGTGATGAGCATGCCGCCCTCGCCGCCGGTCGTGATGTTCTTCGATGCGTAGAACGAGTAGCACGCCACGCTGGAAATGCGCCCCGCCGGACCGTCGTGCCACGACTCGATCGCATGCGCCGCGTCCCAGATGAGCGGCAGTCCAAGAGCGCGCAGGTCGTCGACCGGGGCGAGGTTGCCGTAGAGGTGCACCGGGATGATCGCCGCCGTGTCCTTGGTGATCCTCGTGCGCACCGAAGCCACGTCGATCAGTCCGCGCCCGTCCACGTCGGCGAACACTGGGGTTGCGCCCGTCCACTCGATCGCGAGAGCCGTCGCCGGCCATGTGATCGCTGAGGTGATGACCTCGGAGCCCGTGCCGATGCCGTGCGCCTTGAGCGCCAGGTACAGCGCCGAGGTGCAGGAGTTCACCGCAACGGCGTACTTGGCGCCCTGGTACGCGGCGAACTCCGCCTCAAAGGCGCGGACCCCTGGACCCTGCGTGAGCTGCCCCGAGCGCAGGACACGGGCGACTGCTTCGATCTCCTCGTCGCCCAGGTTCGGGCGGAACAGGGGGACGCTCATTCAATCCTCGGGGTGAATGGGTTGACGTGCCCTCGTGCCCGTGGATCGCCTCCAACTCGGCGATGCTCGGGTAGATCGCCAGGCTGCGGTGCGCCGTCAACCACGCCAGCACGCACTGCCCCGTCGTGAACTCGACGCCCTCGGCAACGATCCCTGTGCCGCTGATACCGGTGGCGTCCTCGACGCGGTGCATGTGGAAGCGGCGCGGTTGGCTCACAGTTGTCCCTCTGTGATCAGCGCGCGGTAGCGCTCCACCGTGCGCGTCATGGGACCGTCGGTGACGGTGCCCGCGCGGAGCGCGTCGGCGATCTCGCGGATCCCGTCCTCGAGCTTCACCGTCCCCGACGGCCGCCAGAAGTCCGGCTTGTAGGACCGCGTATCCGTCGGCATGTCGAGCCGGTGGATACACTGCGCCCCGGTGACTGCGGCCACGCGCTCGGCAAGTGCCTTGGCCGTCATCGTCATGTCGTTGCTGCCCACGTCGACGCTGTCCGGCCGCGGGTTGCACAGGAAGCGGGCGACGTCCCGAACGTGGACGAACGGCCGCCACTGCGTCCCCTCGCCGTAGACCTCGACGACGCCACGGCGCACGGCGTGGAGCGTCATCAGGTTCGGCGCCAGGTCGAACCTCATGCGCGGCGACAGGCCATACACGGTGGCGAGGCGCGGGATCGACAGGCGCGGATCGCCCCAGAAGCGCTTGATGGCCCGCTCGACGGCGTACTTAGCGCGGGCGTACTCGGTGAGCGGGTTGACGTGTACCTGCTCGCCAGTGTCCCCGTACACGGAGCACGAAGACACGTAGGTGTAGTACGAGACGCCTGAGCGGTAGGCGGTAGCCGCGAGGTGCACGGCGCCGCGGAAGTTGTTCTCGATCGTGACTTCGGAGCGCAGGTCGCACGATGGATCGTTGCTTAGCCCCGCCAGATCGATCACGCGGTCGACGCGGTAGAGGTGCGTCTCGGTGATCGCGCGGGTGTCGCCGACAACCACGTCGACGCCGTCGGGTAGGTTGCGCCCGAAGTAGCAGCAATCGATCACGGTGACAGCGTGTCCCTGCTCGATCAGCATGGGCACGAGGACCGAGCCGATGTAGCCGCAGCCGCCGGCGACGAGGATCTTCATGTTCGCAGGGCCTCGCCGCTCATGCGCTCCTCGATCTCCTTGGCGATCACGTCGAGCGTCGTCTCCCACTTCAACTCGGCGAGCCCGTCCATCGCCTTCGCCTGCATCTCGACGAGTTCCGCCTCGGGCGCGTTCTGCCATCGCTCGAACGTCTCCCGGTCCTCGGCGTGCTGGCCAGTGAGCGGGATCGACGTCTCGAAGCAATTGGCGGGCGTGAGCATCGGGACGAACCCGCGACTGATGTTCTCGAGCGGCGCCACGGGCTGGCAGTCCCACTGCGTCGCGCACACGAAGAAATCAGCCTGCTCAGCAAGCCGCACCCACGTCGGAGCGTCGGCGTTGTCGAGCCAGCCCGTGACCTCGCAGTGCGCCGACCGCTTGCCCGTTGCCCATTCCCCGTTGCCGATCAGGTACCGGTAGCCGAGCTCGGCGAGGATGCCGTCGACGTAGCCAACGCCCTTCTGCTCGCTCACTTGCCCCACGTAGAGGAACCCGCGCTGCCCCGGCGGGTTGAAGCTGCGCTTCACCTGCGGGAACAGGTCGCGGCTGAACCCGAGCGGCGCCTGCACCGCCTTCTTGCGGAAGCGGGCGAGCACGGGGTCCTGCGCGCTGTGCTCCCACACCCAGGCACCACAGAGCGCTACGAACGAGGGCGCTCTGCGTAGTACGGACAGGTGTGCCTCGTGGAGACTGAACCGATCGTAGGGGTGCTTCAGTTCCGACGGCCAGCCGATGATCGGGACGATGCGCCGCCACTGCCGCTCAAGCGCGATGTTTGCCCACGGACCGATGTGCCCGACAAGAACGTCATCCTCCGTTGCTCCGACCTCGGCCGTCCCCATGCTGTGCAGCTTGACGGCAGCGGCACCGAACCGAGCTTTGATCCCCTCGGCCATGTGCCAGGCGATCTCGGAGTTCGCGCAGAGCTTGCCGCCACCGCTACCCGGATGAGCCGGTGCAGTCCAGCGGACTGCGGCATAGGTCTGGTTCCAGAAGAAGTGGATCACCGCGTCGCCCTCACTGCCTCGACGATCGCCATGAGTTCCCCCATGCGGGCGTGCCAGGTGTGGTGTGCGGCGAGAGCGACGGCGTTCGTGCGGACCTCGGCGCGCACATCGGAGTAGAGCTCGTCTACGACGTTGCCGACGATCGCCTCCAGTTCGGCGGACTCCCACGTGTAGCAGTTGCGCCCGTGCTCCAGGCCCAGCCCCTCCATGTCCGGGAACCGCTCGACGAGCGTCACGGCACCGGAGGCGAGTGCCCGGAACAGGCGATCGCTCGTGTAGCGCGGCAGGTCGTTGCAGATCGACATGCTGATCGCCGCCTTCGCCCCTGCGTACACCGGGGGCTCCTGCGACTGCGTCAGCGGGGGGCGCCCGCTCGGCCACTTGCCGCCAGTCCACCGGCCGCCGTACACGCCGAATCGCGCACCGAGTAGCTCCTGCATCTGGCGCGCGACCTCGCGCCGCCGCTCGTAGGCGGGGATGTGCGGATAGCAGCCGGCGAGCAACACCACGTCGGGCGTACCCGGCGCTGGCGGTGCCGGCTTGTATCTGTCGTCGACGCCGATCTGGAGGTAGCCCGGGTGCCGCACCTTCTGCGCGGCGTACTCGTCGGGGTGCCGGGTGTTGACAACGAGCGACGTGTCGCACGCCTGGCCGAGTTCCACGAACCACCGGCGCTGGACGTCGACCGGGTGGTAGTGCTGGTCGCCGTCCCAGTTGACGATCACGCACTCGGGCGGCACGTAGGCGCGCACCTTCTGGATCACTTCGCGCGTGATCGGCGTCTCGCGCTGAAGCTGCATGAAGATCAGCGTCGGGCGCAGCTCGTACGCCGCCGTCAGCAGATCGTCGACGAGGGAGCCGCGCTTCTCGGACACCTGCCAGTCGATGACGCCCCCGCGGTTGGCGAACGGATGGCACAGGGAGGCGAGCGCCGCGTTCAGCGAGGGCTGCGTCTCCTGCGGGGTGCGCAGGGCGACGTGGAGAACGCGCTCGCTGCGATTCGGCTCGAACGAGGGAGGAAAGCACCCTACCTCGGGGACGAGCACGGATGGCCACGAGTCGGCGGCGCGGCGGGGAGGCGTCACGCGCACCACCGGGAGAATGTCACGTCGCGCGTGGTGAGCGCGAGCGCCGCTGCCTCGCGCGCCCCGTCACCACAGAGCGTCCCGTCGGCGATCGCGCTCAGGACGTCCTGGTGCAGCACATCCTCGTCACTGTGCGCACGCTCGTCGGCGTCGTCGTCGGCCATGCGCCGGATCTTGTCGATCCGCTCGCGGATCTCATCGGGTGTCACGGGTTCGATCCCTTCAGTTGGAGTTGACTTGCGACCTGCGATCTAACTTGCGGCTTGCGATCTACCGGAACGGGCACACGTCCCACAGCGCGTCGACGTCCACCTTCGCGGCGTAGGGCGGGATCCATGCCAGGAAGTTGTCGACCGGGAACACCTCCCGCTCGCACAGCATCGGCTCGCCTGGCGGGTCCATACTGACGCTCAGGTAGAAGTCGCGGAACTTGGTCCCGTCGCCGCAGAGCTTGTCCGAGAACCGCGCCCACCCGAACGGGATCCCGTAGGCAGCGGCCACAACGAGCCCGTGCAGCGACGACGAGAGCACCTTGTCACAGGACGCGATCCCGTCGATCACGTCCTCAATGGGTCCGAGCAGGTCGACGATCCTCACGTCGGGGTTGTCCCCGTAGGCGGCGTGCACCTGCGCTTGGTCCAGGAAGTGCGGCACGATCCCGAGCTTGACGCGGGGGAGCGGCTTCGGCGTGTGCAGCCTCGGCAGGAGGAGCCCGGGGTCGCCGTACACCTGCGGACACCTTCGGCCAGCGGCTTGAACGCGGGCACGGGTGAGCGGTCCGCGCACCGCCAGGAACTTGACGTAGGGGTGCACCGGGTCGTCCCACGATCCGATCCCCGTGCCCCAGATCAGGCAGGGGGCGTGAGCGTCACCGATCACGGAGCCGGCGCCGACGACCTTCTCGGCGGTGTGATCCGTGGGCACGTACACCGGGGTGTGCCCGAGCTTGCGGATCATCCAGGGAGTGAGGGCGTCGCCGAAGTTGGTGTTGACGTAGCCCCACCAGTGGACGGTCGCCACCTACGTCTCGTTACCGGCGCGCACTCGCGCGAGCGCGGCGGTCGCTATCGTGTCACGGGAGAACCCCATCAGTTGGGACCCGAACACGTATGGATACACGCATACAGCGTATCCCTGGCCATCCACGCGCTCGACGGTCATCGTGGGTCCCGTGCCACACGTCAGCCGCACGACATCGCCCACCTGAATGGGTTCGCTCATGGCGCCGACCCCTCACACGCCACGGTGACGAGCGCGCACGAACGGGCGTAATCGTTCAGCGCGTGGATCTCCGGGTCCTTGTCCGTGGACCACGGAGAGACTCCGGTGAACCCGGCGTTCTCCAGTGCAGCCTTGAGCGTTGCCGCCGTGAAGGCTTGCCGGTGCGCAAGGAACGGGTGGTCGGTGCTCGCCGCCTCGCCGTACAGCGCCGAGTTCCAGGCGCTCCCGTTCCGCGAGGAGCGTAGCCGGTTCTCAACGATGCCCTCGAGATCGATCGTCGCCACCCGCAACGTCCCGCCGGGCTTCAGCGTCCGGCGCAGCTCGCGGAGCACCACGTCGAGCTTGTCCGGGTAGATGTGCTCGGGACCGTGGCTCCAGTAGATCGACGAGATGATCCCCGAGGGGATGCCCTTGGTGTCGTACAGGTCGAGCACCACGTCGGCCGCTGGCGTCCGGATCCCGTCGCAGTTGATCCACCCGCTCGCGGCAGGGAGGCGCTTGAGCCCGCACCCGATGTGAAGCTTGGCGTTGCGGCGCCACTCAGGGCGGGGGCGCACGATCGCGGCCTGCTCCTTGGCGGTCCATCGCTCGCGGTACAGGTTGGAGTCGGGGCGGCCGGCCGCGTTCTGCCCGCCGTGGTTCCCCTCCCTGAGTGCGTCCTGCGGCTTGGCGTCGTGCACCTGAGCCGTGGAAGTGAGGATCTTCCACCCGAGCTTCCACGCCCAGCACCCGGCCTCGGTGTCCGCCGCGTAGGTCCGGTAGATCGGATTCCACAGAGCGCGCCCCGTCGGATCCCCCTGCGCCTTGGCGACGTCCTCGACGCACGCCCGTCTCCAGACGCCGTAGTTCACGTACGGGCGATCGGGCGCACAGTGGTCGTAGCGGAACGGTCCCCACGTGTCGAACGCGAACGCGACCGCACCGACGGACGGATCCTTCTCCAGCGCCGCGATCGCCTGCGCCCACATCCCATCGGTGAGCGCCTCGCTGTCGTCGTTGAAGTGAGCGACCCACTCAGCGCCGGCATCGAGCGCGAACCTAAACCCCAGGTTGAACGCCGTGACGGCGCCGGTGAGCGGGCCACGCTGGCCGATCAGCACCACGTCGGGCTGCGCCGCCAGGTACTCACGGCAGCCGTCCGTCGAGCCGCCGTCCACTACCACGAACGTGACGTCGAGCCCGGCCGCCGTCTTGCGCACGGAGTCGAGCGCACGGGTGAGCAGGGACAGGCGGTTGTAGGAGCCCAGGACGACGTGGAGCGCGGTCACGGCCGCACCGCCGCTCGCGCCGCGTCGAGTCGCTGGTTGATGTAGTCCATGTCCCCGCGGATCGCGTCGTGTCGGCGTCGCCACTCGTCGTCACGCGCCTTCGCGGCGCGGTACTCGGCGGACAGTTCAACGCGACGAGCCACACCCAGGGGAGCGCCAACGGCCAGGCTTTCCTCCAGCGCGCAGACCATCACGTCGCTGGATTCGTGCGGCGGGATCCCGAAGCCGTACGTCACGCAGTCGGGGTGGAAGGTCCAGTCCTCGCCCCACGCGCCGAACCACCAGCAAGCCGTCGTCTGCGTCGCACCGTCGAGCCCGCAGTAGTCGCAGCGGGTCACGGCTGCACCGGGCGCTTGAACACCCACACCGCGCCGGGGCAGGCGGCGAGTTCCCACCCGTCGGCGCCCAGGCGGTCGCACTCGTCGTTCACCTTGTCGGGAGTGATGGGACGCCTGATGACGCGGTACTCCCACTGCGTGCGAGGAGGCGGCGTTGGCTTCCTCGCCTCGTCCATCATCCGCTTCGTCGTCGTGCAGTCGTGCGGGTAGGTGCTACCGCAGAACGGGCACAGCGGCGGGGGGTGGATGTCGCCGCACGGCATCAGGCGCCCGCTGCCCGCAGGATGTCACGGACCCGACGAGATGCGGCGCCCCGCGCGCGGTGCGAAGGGAGCGCCAGCCACTCCGAGCGCATGCGCCGGTAGATGTCCCCGATCGCGTGGACCTCGCCGCCGGCCCGTGCCGCAGCGTGGGCCTGGCGCGCGTACTTGCGCAGCCGCTTGGCCTGCTTCTCGTTCATTGGTCGATCCTTGGGTTGGGGGTTGAACTGCTAGAAGTCCTCGTCCGTCTCGCCCATGCGCTCGCCGGTGCCAGTCTCGACGACCGCCCTGGCGGCCTCGGAGATCCGCATCCACGACGAGCCCATGCCCATCACGTCTCCGATCGCCTGGCTGAGGTGCTCCATCATGATCCGGTCCAGCACGGGGTCGAGGTCGTTGGGCACGTCGCCCAGCCGGTCGAACCCATAGTGTTCCACCGCGTGAAGGCGGGCACCGCGCCCACTATCCGCGCCATAGCCCTGCCCACCGGACGGGTAGCTGATCAGGAATAGCGGATCGCCCGACTCGGTGCCCTTGAATGTGACGGACACGTTCTCGGTGAACAGTCCCGACTCGTGGAGCGGCGTGTTCATGTCGACCGTACCGTACGCCTTGTTGCGGTTGCCGCCCGCGCGCACGCGAAAGCGATCGGCCCGTCCCCCCGGCGCGCCGCGCGTGCCGTCGTTGCGCTGGCGCATGCGCCGGAGGCGCCGCTCGACCGTGGCGTCCCTGAGCGCCGGAAGCGGGCGGCCCTGCGCGTCGAGCCCCTGTGCGAACTTCTTGCGAAGGTCGTCGCGGATCAGATACGTCGCCCGCTTGGCGATCTCTTTTCCGTGGAGCGCGATTTTGAACTTCGGCGTCTCAAGCTCGACGCGCACGCGGATATTTTTCACCACGCCGTCGGTGATTGCCCCGGCGAGGTCGCTCGTCGGCGCGAGCCGGTTGCGAACGGCCGACCCCTTGGCAAAGCGCAGATCGAGCGTGCGCGTCGTCGGGATCAGGTCAACGGCGTCGTCATCGTCTCGCGCCATGGCTCACGCCTCCGGTCCCCTCTCATGGGCGATCGCCTGCCTGCCGTTCGCGAAGGTGATCACCGTCGGGCGACACCAGCAGTCTTCGTCGAGCACGTGGTGCGCCCGCCATCCCCAGCGTGCGAGCCCGCGCCCGAACTTGTAGCGCACCGGCCACCGTCCCGGAACGCGGCTTCCCTCGCGGAGGACGCACTCGAACTCGCCGAGGGCGATCGTTACGCTCTCGTCCGCGTCCCGCATCGGTAGCACCGCTCCTCGGGATCCTGGACGATCCGGTAGCCGTCGGTGTTGACCCACCGCATGGGACCGCGCGGGCGGTGGCCGTAGACCAGCCAGCACCACAGGCGGCGCAGCACTTAGAACCTCTCCGTGCGCTCTGACGCAGGAACGACCACGGCGGTACCCCTCGCCGGATCCCAGTTCACGTGGTCGCCGTCGTGCCCCGCGTCGAGTTGGCAGAAGCCGATGCGGCAACGTCCGGGCGTCAACCGACGCAAGGTGTGTAGGGCGTCGAGCAGACGCTCGAGCTTGTCGAGCTTGCCGTTAATCGCAGCAAGGATCTCGTCCAGACGATCGAACCGGTCGGCGCTCACGCCCGCCCCCACGGCACCCGCCACGCGACACGCTGGTCGACTCCGTCGGGGTTGGCGTACAACAGTTCCAGCGCGCCACCGTCGGGAATCGTGTCCTCGCCCTGCAGCTGGTAGAGGTACATCCCGCAGCACATCGGATGACGGTCACGGGGCACGGACGCGCCGATGAGGAGCTGGTACTTCCTGCGGCAGACGAGGCAGCGGTACAGCGCCGGCGCCGGCATGGCTACTCCAGCGAGAGCACTTCGCGCGCCGCCGCGCTGGCATCATCGCCCGCGATTCGCCCCTGTGCGATGAACACGAGCAGGCAGCCGCGCAGTAGATGCTCGCGCTGATGAGCCGCCTTGCGATCCTCGCACTCGACGAGGATCTTCACCTCGTCGACGCCGTCGGCAATGAACCGGCGAATTGCGGCGGGACTGTCGAGGTCGTCGTTCGCGTAGCTGAGCATCGCCGACGGGTCCGCCGAAGTGACTAGCATCCGATCCGACACAGGCGAGAGCCGTCCGTAGCGGGTGAACTTCTCCTCGCCGTTCGCGATCGCCCGTGCGGTGCTGTCGTCGTTCATCGCCAGATCCTCCCCGGTGTAGTGAGGCTTCACCGGAAGGTGAAGTACCCCGATAAATTGAGGTGCCCCGATAGCCACGTTCTTACCCCGCCCGGTGGAGCACGATCCGGGAAGGCCGAGTGCTCGGGACCACGCACGCCGTGGATCGTCCGGTGTCGCTTGCGCGCCCGGCGGGCACGTGGCCGTCGCCCCGATGATCCCGTAGAACGGAACGACGCGAGCGGCTCGACCGCCCGGGATGCCGCGTGACCGCAGGCCGAAGCGCGGCGGGGATGGCGGCTCATTGGTAGCGCTGGACGGGATCGCACCGCCAGACAGGTGGGCATGAACCACCGTCGCCCCTCGGGCTCAGCGCATCACATCTCAGTCACGATCGTCGGAGCGCCAGATCCCGTACCCGCCACCCTTCGCAGCCAGGAACACTGAGTCCGGCATGCGTGACGCCTCGTCGAGTAGGACGATCTTGGTGCTCGGCCCTCGACAGGGGTCGATGTTCTCGGCGGACAGGAACGTGACCGTGTGCCCGTGCGGGAACTTGAAGGCGCGATCCTGCGCGACGAACCGGACGCCCCACGAGGCGTCAAGCAGCGAGCGGAACTCCTCCTCGGGACCTCGGCTCGCCTTGAAGTTCAGGGAGACGACGAACGACTCGCAGCCCGGCCAGCGGAACGCCGTCTTGACGACCTCCATCAGCCCGACGTTCTGACTCGGGATCCTCATCCGCCCTCCGTCCTCGCCGATGGTCGGCGGGTGCTCGCAAATCGTGGACTTCAGTCGGGAATCGGGCTCTCGGAGGGTGGGAGTTCGACCGGCGAGCAGCGGATGGCCGTTTTGATGGCCTCGCTAGAGAAAAAGGGTATAGATGTCCGAAACTTAACCGCGCGCATCCGCTCTCCGATCAAGTTCAGCCGGGGCAAGCGCGGCCAGTGCGAACCCTCCCTCGCCCCCGCGCCTTACGTCGTTCCAGCGGCACCCCGCACCGGGCGCACGCCACCGAGAGCATGAGCATCCCGTCGTCCCGGGGAGCGGTCGCGATCTCGGGGACGTGCCCGCGAACCTTGCACCACAGGCGGCGGAGGACGCTCATGGGTGGTTCCCGCTACGCAGCGAGCGCAACAGTCGCAGAAGCTCGCCGGCATCCCGCGACAGCGGGCGCAGCGTATCCGGCGACAGCCAACCTTCCACCGAGCGATCCCGAACGAGGCTCGTCACGGCGCGGTTGCAGCAGAGCCCCTTACGCGGATCGGCGCGGTAACAGAAGTCCACGAACTCGACGACGTCGCCCACCCTCATGTTGCGGTCGTAGTCGCCGGTGAGCAGGCTCCGGATCTCGAAGGCGAGGACGCTCACACGTCGCCGTCCTCGTCGTTCTGGCAGTAGACGGCGGCACCACGGTGCGGCTTCAGCCGGGATCCGGGGAGGTCACGGATGCCGGGGCCGTCCTCGGGTCCCATGTACGCCACCACGGCGGCGATCGTCACGTCGTCCATAGGCTCCACTCTGCCTGTAAGGGGTGACCTGCCCAGGGCGGTGACTCGTAACCGTTACGACTTGCGCGGGCTATCTACCCGAGATCCGGGCGCACCGCCACGATCCTCGCGTGCCTCGGCGTCCACGAGTCGTCGTAGAACCCGACCGCCGCCACGTCCACCGCTTGCCCTGGTGCGATCGGGAACGCGGGGATCTGCACTGAGAACGCCGTCATACCACCCAGCGAAAGTCGTGCCGTCCCCTGCTCTGCGGACACCGACACCACGCGGCAGCCGACCGTGTCCCGGCGCTTGACCTTGAGCTTGCCCTTGCCGACCGGCGCCGACGGGTCGACGAGCACCCCGCCCTCGCCGCCGCCCTCGACGATCTCGGCATATCGATTGCGCAGCCCGGTCGACCACTCGGGCACCACATCGATCGCGCGCCGGGCCGGTCCGCCCTCGAGCCGCAAGTACAACTCCTCGAGCGTGCGGCGCCGTTCCGACTGCGGCTCACCGCGCAGGTCCCGCGCCGGCAACGCGCCGCACGTAGCCTGGGCGATCGCGAGCACGGCGGTCGGTAGCTCGTCGCCGAAGCCGACCGCCAAGACGTCGAACAGCGTCACCCCTCGGAGCCCGAGCGCGTCCTCGCGGCGCCGAGCTGCCGGCGTGCCCACGTGCGACTCGCCAACGAGCACCGTGCCGGAGGGCCACCCCGAAACGTGCAGTCCGAGGACGTCGCGGAGAGCGTGTTCACGGGAGCGCTTGGCCTCGGCGAGCGTCGCCACGCGGCCGGATCTGTACCGGGCGAGCGTGAGGGCCGAGCCGCCGCAACAGGGGCAGCGCCCGACGCGAAGCTCGGCGTACCAGCCGTCGGCCTTCGGCTGGAGCCGCCAGCCCTTGCGCTGGTAGGCGAGGAGCTCGGACGCGCGAGCGGTGCGAGTCGGGCCGCAGTACGCCATGCCCCAGGACTAGCATCCCGCGGGGCAGCGGTACCGTGAGGGCGCGGACAGTCGGGGACGATTTCGGGAGGTGCGTTTTCAGTGATTTCGGGTTTCCGGTCAGCCGCAAGCCCACGTAATGGGTGGGGTTTTCAAACGGCTCCGGTTTCCGGTCATATTTTTGTAGAAAAACGGGG
>ERZ1292629.2039-Hain-H43-01um-R1-2039-length-18122-cov-20_pt1 | contig 18122 bp, 24 predicted proteins | sample MGYA00564399_ERZ1292629 | MGnify/ENA primary metagenome ERZ1292629 (study PRJEB36523, sample SAMEA6512636) | groundwater metagenome | collected 2019-01-08 | study: AquaDiva: Metagenomics assemblies of 32 groundwater samples
TATACTTCCCAGGTAGCACACTCTTCGGCTTCCCTTCAGCACCAATACCTCTCGAAGAGGTACTAATGTTTAGTGTGCAGTGTTTACTGCTAGGACTACATGGGTATCTAATCCACTTTGCGCCCCTAGCCTTCATCCCTTACTGTCAGAACCGTCCTCGTAAGATGCCTTCGCTATTGTGAGTCCACCTAAGATTAACACATTTTACCGCTACTTTAGATGTACTTCTTACGTCTTCCGGTCTCTAGCATGGTAGTACTCTCTGCACGCTCTGAGTTTAAGACTCAGAATTTCACAGAAAACTTGCCAAGCAAGCTACGGATGTTTTAGACCCAATAAATATGGCTGCGACTTGGACCGCGGGTATTACCGCGGCGGCTGGCACCCGTCTTACCCAGTCCTTATTCGCCAAACTTTTTACATTTGGCAAAAGCTTCTCAATGAGAAGCACTCTGGCTCAAATTGTCACGCTTTCGCGCATTGCAAATGATTCCTAACTGCTGCACCCCGTAGGGCTGGGAATAGTGTCTCAGATTCCCTCTCAGGGCCTCTCCGCTAAGAGCCCTTACGGATCACAGGCTTGGTGGGCTTTTACCCCGCCAACAACCTAATCCGCCGCAGCCCCATCCTTAGGCCCGAGTTTCAAAGATAAGTCATTCCAGGGCATATCTTCTATCAAGTATTAGCCTCAGTTTCCCGAGGTTATGCTTGACCTAAGGGTAGGTTAGCTACGTGTTACTGAGCAGTTCGCTTTTCCCCTATTGCTAAGAGAAAAAACTTGCATGTCTAAGTGCAAACCAGAGAGCCGCAGCCGCCAGCAGGATCAACTGGATTTAACAACAATAAATTTTTCAATTAATTGCGCATTTCTTACTGTAAGATAGAAATACTTCACTCAATCCTCCTGTAAGCTTCGAACTCATAAATATTAAAACAAACAAAACAACAAAGCAATAAAATAATTTATAAAAATCATCACTAAACAAATCTCATGGTGTGTTTCTCCGAGGAGAAAACACTCAAAAAGTTTTCAGAATATTATAAGAAATTGTATTACTAAGTGACTGCTTCCACATACCTCATACCTTAATGCAACCGATTTCCCCGAAAGGAAATATCACAGCCGAAACAAGTTCCTTCTGCTTTAGTATGCACATTTTTAAGGCACTCATCTTAGTTAACAAGAATTGAGAATTTTTAACATTTATAAACCTTTCGAGGAAAAAAGGGTTTTTAGGAAAATTGTAATGCATTCAAACATCGATTATTTCCTTTTAAAAATTCAAATTCTGCCAATTTGCGAAATATACATTCTGCCCAAACAAAACTTATAAATCAAGTTATGATAAAAATAAAATGGGAGAAGAAAAAAAAGACAAAGTAGTTTATCTCATTGGAAGTTTAAAGAACAGAAAAGTTATCGGCTTGGCAAAAAAATTAAGAGAAAATTTTCCCACTTGGGAAGTTTTTGATGACTGGATTTCTCCCGGTCCTGAAGCAGACGACTTCTGGAGAGATTACGAAAAAGAAAGAGGTAGTACCTATAAGCAAGCTCTCGGAAATTGGGCGGGAAAACATATTTTTGAATTTGATAAACATCACCTTGACAGAGCAGATATCGGAGTTCTTTACATGCCTTGTGGAAAAAGCGGACATCTTGAACTTGGTTATCACCTTGGAAAAGGAAAACCTGGATTTGTTCTCTTCGACGAAGAACCAGAAAGATGGGACGTTATGTATCAGTTCGCAACAGGAGTTTGTTTCAGCCACGATGAACTACTTCATGAGTTGAACAAGATAAAAAACGGAAACTGAAACGAATCTTTGTATCTAATGTTTTTAATTCCCTAATCTTTTCACTAAATACTTTGTAGATGGCTTAAGCTTCGTCTCACTTCTGGAATAAGTTTTGATGAAGGTTCATGGTTTCCCAGAAATTCAAGCAAGTTTTTGAAAGTCTCTCTTCTAAAATGAGCATATTCAATCACTTCATCCTTTGGAACTCTGCTTAATTCTAATTGTAATGCATTCAAACATTTGTTACTTCCTTTTAAGAACTCAAACTCTGCCAACTCATGAAATATCATATGCCCTCTATACTTTTCCGGAACTTCATCAGAGATAAAAGGCCTTCCGTTTCCGTATGAAACAAAATATCTTGGTGAAGGTGTGACATTACGGGACATAATATCATAGGGACGTGCAACTCCGAAAAACTTGATCATCTTTGTGTCTAATGTTTGAAGGTTCATAACTTCTCGACCAAATCTCTGTTTTTAAACATTATCAATCTTTTTTGCTACAAAAATCTTTTTAAATAATATTTTCTTGTGTTTTCTTAAATGGACGACATACTAAGCAGACAAAAAGCCCAAGAAGAAATGCAACGTTCTTCGGAATTCGTTGACCTCTTCTCAAAAATAGTTTCAAAAAAAGAAGGTTACAAAACAGTTGTTCCAGTAAAGCCAATAACACACAAATGTAAGGGTTGCGGCATAGAGCTTGACGAAAGACAAAAGTTCTGTCATGAATGTGGAACAAAGAACGAACATGTAAAAGCGTAGAAGAAATAATTCTATTGACTGCTCCGCTTTTCTTTATGATTTCTTCTTATTCCAAATAACTTTTCTAAAACCTCTTCTCCATCTTTTCCTTGTGCACAACTAAGATCGAGGTAATAATTGGCATGAAGCCCCATGACATGATAGAACCTTCCTAAATCTTCAGAGTTGTATCTTTCAGAGAAGTTATCTGTTTTTATAAAACCTTTTTGGCCCTTCAAGATTATTGATTCTAAAAGAGGATGTTCTGGATCCAATTTCTGTAAATTTTTGTACTCTTCAAGAACAAGCCCTATTAAATGCAAATACTCTTCACTCACCCCTAACATCCGCATATCACAGAGATTAAGTTTATAAAAATAATTAACCTAAAAAGGGTATGTCCTTAGAAGCATACAAAGAAAAAAGAATCTTCTCCAAAACGCCAGAACCAAAAGGCGTTGTTAAAAAACCGGGAAAAAAATTAATCTTCGTTGTTCATGACCATCACGCGAGTCATCATCATTATGATTTGCGTTTAGAAATGGACGGTGCTTTAGCGAGCTGGGCGATTCCGAAAGAACCACCTATAGAAAAGGGAACAAAACGTCTTGCTGTTCAAGTTGAAGACCATCCTTTATCTTATGCAACGTTTAAAGGAACAATTCCTGAAGGAAATTACGGCGCAGGAAAAGTTGAAATATGGGACAATGGAACTTACGAATTAAAATTTCAAGATGAAAAGAAAATTGAATTCGCTCTTCACGGTAAAAAGCTTACGGGCAATTTTGTTCTCGTAAAAACTTCCTACGGTTCCAAACCAGAAAAATCTTGGTTGTGGTTTAAGGTTTAGTTGTAATTTTTACTTTAGAACTGTTCTGTTCAACAATTCTTAAAACTCTTTGTTGGTAACTTATCAAATCTTCTAAATCTTTTTCAGTCAGAGGATTTCTTGCTAAAGCTTCGATACCTCTATCAACATTCACATCTAAGATAGGTTTTACAAGACGAAAGCCAACTTCGTAGTAACAGTTCGGATGCTTAAACTCTTTTTCATAATCTTTCAAACTTTTCTTCTCTAACCTTTCTGAAGACATTACAGGACTTTTGGTATTTGACTTAAGGATAGCTTCGAAGTATTCTGCAATTCCTTCCGACACTATCTCCCTCGTTATTGTGAAGTTTGATAAAACATTTTTATAAAGGTTATTCCTCAGCCCGAGATTTTGAGTAACTTTACTATGATATTCATGCCCTGTCTCGTGTGCAACAACTCCTTCTTTGTCTGCATCATTTCTGTTCACCCATATCATATCAAAGAAATGAGAATAAGAGCCTCTTGGAAATCTTTTACGTCCAAATATCCCAAACACTGGATTAAAGGTCATTTTTGGTTCTCCAAAGCTTTGGAGATTCATTAGTCCTTTTTGCTTTTCTCTAACATCTCTAACCATTTCTTCCATCTCGTCACCATACTTTAAACTAAGAACTCTTCCGTAGATTTCCCCACCAAGAAAAACAAGGCATGCGGCGACAGAACTGTTTATGACCGCCCTTTTTAACAAACCTTTTCGCATAAGCGAAAAACTAAGAAGTACATTATAAAGATTATTGACATAGAATATCTAATAAGAATTCTTAAACTCCGAACTGTGCACCAGCTTCAGCAGAAGATGATTTTTCAAATCTTCTTGGTCTTTCTTTTCTTTCTTCTTCTTCGCCAACCCACCAATCCAAATCAGGAACGTTTGCCTTAATGCCTCGCGCTTGGCAGTAACCTCTTGCAAGAAGATAAAAAATAAGCCCTAAACTTCTATCGTGTTTATTGTTTCCGATAATTATTTTATTCGCACCTTTTGCAAAATTGTTTGTATCACAAATCATGAGAACTTTTTTCTTTACTCTAAGAGTATCATTCAATGCATTTCTATCAACCCATTGGTCTGTGACTATTGTCAGTTCATTTTCAAAAAAGTCAGGAAGAAGTTTATTCGTCAAAACTCCTGCAGGATATTTTTTTGTGAAAACTTTTATTCCAGTAATCTCAGAGAATTTTATTGCAACTTTCCATCCTGCCTGTCTTTTACAAACAAGAACAACATCTTCTGGAGCAAATTCTGAAAGATATGCAATTCCTTCTTTTATCTTTTCATCAATAGTATCTGTGTTAAAGATTGCCAATCCGTCGGCTCTTCTTCTGTAGACAAAAGGTTTCATATCTGGCGTAACAACCCTCGTTCCCAAATAAATTCCAGACTTAACATATTCTTCAAGAGGAACAAGCATATCAGATTTTTTCTTAGCTTTAACTTGTTCTTTAAGCTCTTCTGAGCTTACCTTTCCAATAGCAACCTTTTCCTTAAGTTTGAGTACTTTTTCAAGAAGTGCCTTTTTCTTTTCTTCAATACTCTTCTCCCCTGTTGTTGACTCTTCTTCTGCCTTTTGCGCAAGAGATTTCTTAGAAGTCTTCTTAGGTTTCATGCCAATAGTTTCTTCAACTTTATCAAGTGCTTCTTCAATTTCTTCCTCGCTTTCTTTAGCAACTTTCTTTATCTTGTCAATAACATCAACCATAGAAAATCATTGCAGAATTAGTTTAAAAAGGTTTTCAATTGAAAAATCTTCTTATTTTTCCTCTTTAAGAAAACCGTCTCCTTATTTTGTCTTCGTTATTCTGAAGGTAAATTCCGTAGTAATAGTTAGCCCTTTCAAGGTCTCCTTGATGCCTTAGTTGTTGATGGAGCTGATAAAACAACTTTTCAGTATCGCTTACCTCTGACGTTAAAGGCTCGCCCTTTATTTTTTCTATTACCTGCTCAATATCCATTTTACTTTTGTCTTAGTTTCTTCTCAATCTCAATTAAACGCTTTATCTTTGATTCTCTCTCTTTTCCCGTTATCCCACACTTAAAGAAATCTGCTTGAAAGCCAAAGGCAAGATCTGCTAAGATATTTTCTTCAGTTTCCCCGCTTCGGTGTGAAAAGACAATTTTTATGTTCTTTTTCTTTGCAAGTTCGCATATACTCTTAACTTGGATTAGTGAACCATTTTGATTCGGTTTAACGATTATCGCATTTATGCTTTTCATCTCAATTGCCTTTTCCAACCGTTTTATGTTTGTAACAGTTAAATCATCCCCCACAATTAGCGTGTTAGGGTATTTTTTTAACAAAGCTGTGAAGCTTGCGAAGTCTTCTTCTTCAAAAGGGTCCTCCATATAAAATAAATTAAAATTCTTTACCAAACTTGACATATAAAAAGATTGTTCATCTTTTGTCCTATCTAGCATCGGATTCTGATAATGATACTTTTTTCTCTTGAAAAAACTTGAGGCAGCAACGTCTGTTCCAAAAGGGGTTCCCTCATTCTTCAATATTTCAAAAACTTCCTTTTCATTTAGAGAAGTTGTCCAGCCCTTTTCATCAGTATTCCCGCCTTTAAAATTTTCATCAATCTTCTTAATTTCTACGCCTACTTTTTCTCTCAATTTTTTGTTTAAATCAAATGCTTCTTTAACCGTTTTTGTTTTAGGAACAAAAAGAAACTCCTGAAAATCCGGCTTCTTCCCGTTTACACCTTTAGAATGTTTTCCCCCCTCAACACAGTTTCCAACCAATCTAGGAAAATTCTTTGCGTCTGGATTTATTAGTTGCCAAACTTCTTTCTTTTTCTCTTTTGCAATTGCTTTTAAAATTGCAGATTCAAGTGCAAACAATGAGTTCGCGCCAACATGCCCTTCAACTATATCTTCAATTCTTCTTAAGTCATCGAAGTTGTCTAAAGCTTCATCAGAAAAATAATCCTTAAACTTTTTCAGTGTTTCAATATCTTTTTCAAGACTATTTTTATAAGGGCTTACTTCGTATTTTCCAGTCGATTTCCCGTTAGGTGCGCTAGCAGAAAAAGTTCCAGCGTTAGTTTTCACAGAAACAAAAATTGTTTTCTCCCCTCGTGAATCAAGAATATGCTTTGCAGAAACACTGCTTATCACAACCATTAACAGAAAAGCCTAAATTACTTTATATATTTTTTTAAGAAATTTACTTCAAAATTCCCTCAAGTCCTTTGCTGCAAGCCACTACCCCGGCTGTAAAGACAGTGTAATTGAACAATGCCAAAACAACCGCTCGTCCAATTATTTTTCCCCTATCTTCTGGATGACTCTTCATTTCGAGTTCCATTGTGTCTCGGTATTTTATCGCTCCCAACAAAGGAATGAAATCTTTTGCTTTTAGGTGATAGTATTCTTTCATAAGATTTCTTAGTTCTTGCTCTTTAAAAGTATTATTGTATGGAACTGTAACTAATCATTCATTTGGGAGACCCATCTCTCTCAATATTTTTGCCAAACCCTTCCTTTCTCGGTGATATACTTTTAACTCACTGTCGCGGCGGAGTTTGTTTACATAAAAAGTTACAACGCCTCCATATATCGAAAAAAGGCATGTCGACTCGCCAGAGGTATCTATACTGCCGGATGGTCTTATAACATCAACATAATAATTTTCTTCATTTACACTTAGCCTCTCAAAAGCGTTCATCATCAAGTCAGAAGATATCTCTAAGCTATCTCTTTGTTTCCTTACAGAATAAAACTTATATTCCATGATGCATCGAAATAAATACTCCTTTTAAGTATTATGAATTAGAATTAAAATTTACTCTCGCTCGCCTTCGTCCCCGCCACCGATATCTTCATCCATTTCATCCTCGGGGTTAACAAGTTCCATGATTTCTCCTTCCTTAGCAATCTCTTGTTCTTCTTCAGATTTCCTTTCATCTACTTTCTCGTCACTAACCTTATCTTTTATTCTTCTCAGTTTTTCTTCTCTCTTTCCTGGGAAAGGTTTTTTGACAGAAATAGGAAGAACTCCAGATTCAAATTCAATTTCAGCTATCTTAAGAGCATCGTACTTTACTCTTTCCAAATCTTCTTTGCTCATTTTAATTAGTAAAGGAGCGTTCATTGCGATTTGTAGAGCTCTAGCTCCAAGAATCCTTGCCGCTTCATACTTTGTGAAATCTTCAGGTTTTACCATTTATTATAAAAATTTTTCTATCTTTAAAAAAACTTTCTTTCTTACTTTTTCACTTAAATCAAGCATTTCATGAACCTCTTGAATACTAAGTTCAATAGGGCTTCCTTTTTGCATCGAAGAAATTACTCCTTCAACGTTTGCTCCTATTGTGATTTTTGCTTCGCTAACATCTTCCTCTTCTTGTGTTGGGTCAACAATTATCTTGTTTCCGATTTTGTGAGGAGTTATACAAATAGGAATATCTTTTGTAAGTGGAAGTCCTTTTGTTGTGTGCTCGTCATATAAGACTTTTCCGGTTTCTTCATCGTACTTTGGCATTTTGGCCCATTTTAATGCAGCTACTGCTCCGATTGTTGCAGCATCAATAAGGTTTCCATCATCGTTTATTGAATAAATGTCTATGAAAACAGACCAAACCTTTTCTCCTTCTTTTATACACAATTTTTCAAAGTCTACGAATTTGCTTTCTCTTATTGCTCTATCTACAAGTCTTCCAAGTTCAACTGCGGGGAATTTTGGTGGCCCGTTCTCATATCTTGGTGAACTCAAAGGAAGCAATTCTGAAGTAACCATTAAATTTCCTTTGTTCGGTGAATCTGGGTAAGGTGCAGCAACGCCCATCTTCACACCCACAATAACTTCTGTTTTTCCAAGTTTAACTCTTGCAGAACCTTCTGCTTTATTTGATACATTTCCTTCTATTGTAATTTCTCTGAAATCTTCGGGCTTTCTACCATCGAATCTCTTTCCCTGATCGAGATATTCTCTTATTCTTTCTGCTGTTAATCTTGATGTTTCCATTTTATGCGACCCTCGAAAAATTTACTGTGGAAGGAATATATCCCATTCTTAATAAAGCTCTATCCAATAAAGAAGGCATATATCCTTCTCTTTTACCGGCTTCTTTAACATCTTCTATTGCTTTAGTTTTTTCCTTATTTCCAAAAGTATGATTTGATACCATTTTAGTTGAATAAATTTCATTTTGACTATCAGGGTCTTCACATAATCTTATTTCTTTAGGTCCTAATCTTAACTCTAAATCGGTTTTGCAATCTCTCATTTTGTATGCTATGCTTCCGACGTTTCTCGCTCTTATTTGCCACTCGGGCATATCATACATCATTTTATTTGTCTTCCTCTTCGTTTAATGAATCTTTTAACGCCTTTTTTTGAACTTCATAAATGTCTTTTGTTGCTTTCTTTGCAAGTTCAATTGCTTCTTTCAACTCTTTTGATGTGATTTTTCCGTCAAGCTGTAAGTGTGTCAACATTCCATCTTGAGTCAAAGTTATAGGAATATCTGTTGCACCTTCTCCTTCTTCCCAGTCTTCCTCATCTTTGTTTAAGTCAACAACTAATTGTTTGTCGAGTTTTCCTATTGAGACACTTGAAACCATTTCTCTCATTGGAACTCCAGCGTGTGCAAGAGCAAGAGCAGCAGCGTTTATTCCTGCACATCTTGTTGATGCGTTTGCTTGTAATATATTAATGTGAACATCTATTACCATGTTAGGATATTTGTAAAGCATAAGAACTGGTTCTAAAGCCCATTCAGTTATTTTACTTATTTCCATACCTCTTCTACTTGGTCCTGGCTTTATTCTGTCTGAAACAGAAAAACTAAGCATACTGTAATTACATCTTAAAGTTCCCTTCTCTGGATTCTGTGAATGTTGTGGATGCATTTTTCTTGGGCCATAAACAGCCGCAATTGCAATTGTGTCTCCAAAAGAAAACATTGCACTTCCGTCGGCATTTGGTACAATTCCAACTTTTGCACTCATCTTTCTCATTTCATCTACTTTTCTTCCGTCCGGTCTTTTGAATGCTGTTGATTTTTCTTTTGTCATTTTATTTTTTCATCTCTTTTTTTTCTTTGTCGAACCATTCTTTTACTTCTTCAGTAAGTCCATGTGAAGATGATCTTTCAATTATGAATTCGATAGCTTTCTTCACAAGCAATTCTTCTTCTATTTTTTCTCCCTTTATCCAAATCAATCCGTTTTGTCCAACAGTCACATTACATCCAGACTCTTCTTTTATAATATTTATCATGCTACCTTCTTTTCCAATTACTCTTGGAACTTTATTTGAATTTACTTTTATAATCAAACCTTCGTCAATTCTACCTAAACCACGCAACTTTATCGTTAAGTCAACTCCTCTTCCACTTACTCCAATTATTTTCGCAGCAACCATGTCCCCAATATCCATTACTTCAGCTAGTTCCTCTTTACTGACGAATCCGGGAACCTCTTGTAATGGAAGGAATGCTCCCTCGGCAGAGTCAATATTTATTTGCCAGCCATAGAATGTAAGATTCTCAACTTTTCCTATAACAACGTTTCCTCTTCTAGGTTGATAAACTCCTGATACTGCGATTACTTTAACAAGACCGTTTGATTCTTCTGCAAGTCCGTACCGAATTGCAACAATCTTATTTTCTCTTTTCTCAGTTCCTTCTCCAGGAAGGTACTCTTCTCCCTCGAAAATAACTTCTCCAGGGATTACTACTTTTCTGTCTGATTTTTCTTTTGTCATTTTATTCTTTTATCTCCTCTGTCATTGCCGAACCGTGAGTTACTGAATTCAGTTTGTCATAAAAGCCCATCACAAGTCCAGCAGGGATTCTTACGACTACTTCCAGGTCTCCGTTATTCAACCAGCTCTCTGTTTCTTTATAAGTGTTTAGTATCCCGTATGCCTTACCAGTATGGATTGCCGGAATGGTAACTTTTACTTTTTTTGTTTCTAATTTTATTGGAAGAACGACACTCAACTGTTCGATAATCTCGGTAATCTGATTTTCTATTGGAACATTTTTTATGTTAATGTGAGCTTCTTCAAGACAGCTAGTTATTCTTTGAGGAGTATGGGGGTTTCCAGTTTTAGGATCAACGGCATTTCTCGACAAGAAATCAACAACTTGTTTGATTCTGTTATCCTTAGCTTCTTCTCTATATTCTTGAGTTAAAAGAATTTCTCCACTTTTTATTATCTTACTTGCAACAGCGTTTACATCTTCTGTTCCAAAAGCTTCTAAAATTTCTTTCTCTGGAGCTTTAAACCCTTTTTTTGAATCTGTAAAAATCCTGTCAATTTCCAAAAAATCCACATTAGAAGACTCACCTTTTTTGAACTTTAATGCTTTGTCAAGATCAACAATAATCTCGAAATGTTTTCCGTGTTGTTTTATTCTCGCAGTTGTTTGAGTCATATTAATCATTTAGCAAAATCCTTTAATCCTTCTCCAATAATTCTTTTGATTTTTCCTTCTTCGCCCTTGATGTATGCAAGTTCGAACTGGTCCAGGTTAAAGTTTTTACCTTGAATTTCTTTGAATATATCTAATGCAATTTTCACACCTTTCTTTACATTAAGTTCAGGGCTATGTTTTTCTCTAAGTCTTTCTTTTATTTTTTCATCATTCTCTCCAATAGCATTTGCGTGATAAGAAAAATAATTTCCAGTTATATCGCTTGTGAAAAGTTCTGGTTTCTTGTCTTTAAGTCCTGCAATCATAAGAGAAACACCAAAAGGCCTTGCTCCCCCATATTGTGTGAACTGTTGTTTTATGTTTGCAATTTCTTTGATTATGAGTTCTGGTTCTATTGGAGAATCGTACGTTATTCTGTTTTGTTGTGAAATTAACTGTGCCCTTTCAATCAAAACTCTAGCATCAGAAACAATTCCTGCAACGCTTGAGATTATGTGTGAATCAATTTCATAAATTTTGTTTGCAGAAGATTCGACGATAAGTTTGTCTTTTATTCTTTTATCAGCAAGAATAAAAACCCCATCACTGCATGCCATTCCGATACTTGCACTTCCAAGCCTTACAGTTTTTTCTGCATACTCAACTTGAAGTAGATGTCCCTCAGGAGAAAACATTGTGGCAGTTCTATCATAGCCCATTGCTTGATGCTGCATGTCTATTGGCATGTCCATTTTGTATTTTAAGTTTAGAGAAGGTAATAATTTAAGTTCTCTGTTTTATTATCTCGACTAAAAATAGAAAATTCCGGGATTTAAAAAGTTTTCGGACGAAAGCTTTTAGGCCTTTCTCAGCCCCTTCAAAGTCCCAGAAACCCTTTCAACAACGATTTTTTCAGGCCAAATAGCAAAACACGCCCTAACGCTATCTAAAGCCTCTCGATTTACAGAAATAACCGCGAAATCTTTTGAAGTTTTTACTCTTCCAAGCCCGATTTTTGACACGCCCAGAACACCAATCCCATCATAAATCGCCCTTTCAACATCGCTAATTTTGCCCTTCACAAGAAGATATCTCTTTTTCTCTCTCATCGTTGGCTTAAGGGACTTCATAACAAAAAGAAAGAAACAGATTTTATAATATTATTGCTTAGCAGTTCCATGCTCCGGGTTCATCAGACTCTCTATGTTTAGGTGTGCACTTTTCTTTGTAAACTTCTCTTGCGATTCTCACATCAAGAGGTGCAGTCTCGAAACTATCACCCACTGTGCCTCCAACCCTCCCTCTCTGAGACTCGTAATGTCTAACATATCCTCTCAAGAAATCTATAGATTCTTTTTCAAATCTTGCCCTATATCCCGCTTCCTCAATTTCCAAAACAGAGGGTTCAAAACTCCCGCTCCTTGTTCCCATGAAATAAGGTTTTCTTTATTCTTTATAAAAATTATTGTTTAAGATAACATCCATCAATGCCAGATTCTCTTAATTTTGGGGGCAATCTTCTTCTATAAACTGCTCTTGCTAAGCTTATGGCAACAGGTTCTGGAAGCCATAGTCTATCTTCCAAAAAAGCTATCAAAGGATTTCTATTCTCGTAATAAGACTGGATATACCCACTCAAATAATCCATTGGCTTGCTATTAAACTGCTCAATGTATCTTATTTCTCTTCTTGACAATGTCGTAGAACGTAAAGTTCTGCCCGCCATACTAATTAATGTACTCACTTACTTATAATGATTATTATTCTTCTCATCAATTAACATTTTTAAACCGCCTTGCCTTATTCTTTTAAAATGGAATTAAATATTGAAGGGAAGTTGACGGTCCAGATGCAAGAAGAGGACTTGCATCGCGAAGCCGATAGGCTTCTGAAGAAACCGTAGGTGTCTTACCATGGAAGTATGTACAATCGGCGGGTTTGAAGAAGTCGGAAAGAATATGACTGCAGTAAAGTTTGGAGAAGACGTTATAATTTTCGACGCAGGATATTACTTGCCGGCAATCATAGACATTCAAGAAGAAGAGGGGCAGCAACACGGAGCTCACACAGAATCAAAACTTAGAAGAATAGGTGCAATCCCAGATGATTTAGTTCTAGACAGATTAGGTTGGACAGACAAGGTTCGTGCGATTGTAATAGGACACGCACATTTAGACCACATCGGTGCACTGCCTTACATAGCACACAGGTATCCTAATGCTGAAATTATTGCGACACCATTTACAATGGCAGTTATTGAAGGAATCCTTGCAGATGATAAAATAGTCTTGAAAAACCCAAGGAAAATAATTCATGCAGACACTTCTTACATAATAAAAGGAAAGACTGAAAACCTTCGTGCAGAATTTATACACACTACTCACTCGACAATACAATGTGTTTTAATTGCAATTCATTCTAAAGAAGGAGTGTTCTTCTATGCTCTTGATTTCAAACTTGACAATTTTCCCGTTATGGGTGATGCTCCAAGATACAACAAATTAAAAGAATTAGGAAACAAAGGGATAAAAGTCCTCGTCGTTGATTCTCTTTATTCTGGAACGGAAAGAAAAACTCCTAGTGAAAGAATTGCAAGGAATATGTTGGAAGATGCAATGTCTTCTGTAAGAGATAAAAATTCGGCATTTATCGTAACTACATTTTCTTCTCACATAGCCAGATTAAAAAGCATAGTTGACTTCGGAAATAAAACAAACAGAAAAATAGTTTTTCTCGGAAGAAGTCTTAACAAATATGTTTCTGCCGCAATTAAAGTTGGAATGTGCCCCTTCCAAAAAAATATAATAATTATGAAATATCGAAAGCAAGTTGATGCAATGCTTAAAAAAGTAGAAAAAGAAAGGGGAAAGTATCTTCTTGTTTGCACGGGACATCAAGCAGAACCGGGTTCAATTCTTGACAGAATTTCAAGAGAAGAAACTCCTCTAAAATTAAGAGAAGGAGACAACGTTATTTTTTCTTCAAGCGTTATCCCAACTCCAGTAAACATCAACGCTCGTGACAAAATGGATAAAAAATTAAGAAAAAAAGGCGTAAGAATCCAAACAGATGTTCACGTTTCAGGACACGCAAGTCGTGAAGACCTTCGTGATTTGCTTAAAATTTTAAAACCAAAACACATAATTCCAGCTCACGGAACATTGCAACAGGAAACTCCTATGATTGAACTTTCCTCCGAACTTGGATACAAATTCGGTGAAACTTCCCACCTGTCTTCAAATGGAAAAGTTTTGAAGTTTTAGAAATAATTTTTAAACTAATTTTACCTTGAGTTATCATGTCAAAAGAGGATATAAAAGGGGGTTTGAGAATTGCACTTTCTCATGGATCAACATTACAAGAAGCTATGATAAGTTTTTTCAATTCTGGTTATCTCAAGAAAGATATTGAAGATGCTGCTAGTGAATTAGACCAATTAGAGAAGTCTCAAAATCATCAAATCCCACAAACAAACTCAATACCAGTTCAAAAGTCAACAACTCAAAGATCAGAGGTACAAGAACTACAACCACCTTCACCTAAATCAGAATCTTCAAAATCAAGTGGGTGGACTGAACAAAAATTTGATGATTCCAAGCAAGGGTACTCTCAAGAAGAAGAAAAGCCAAAAGAGGAATACCCTCCTTTACAGCAACAACAAACAATTCAGAAAGTGTCTAAGTATGGTGGGAAACCAAGCCCCGTAGGAGCTGCAATTGTTTTCATACTTGTCTTTTTCCTTCTTTTTTTGGTTGGTATTTTAATTTCAGTTTTCCTTTTCAAAGACGAGCTAGCAGCATTTTTTAACAGTTTTTTATAGGTTAAATCACAATCATTTTTATATAGTTCTTATCTGCTTCTAAACTAGCAGGAATAAATTGAAAATGGTAAAATTTGCGCACATTGCTGACGTTCATCTAGGGGGGTGGAAACAACAACCTCTTCAAGAACTGAACCTTCTTTCTTTCAAAAAAGCTATAGAAACATGCATAAAAGAGAAAGTAGAATTTGTCTTAATTGCGGGAGATTTATTCGATTCCGCCTTCCCCCCCATAGACATTTTGAAAGAAGCATTTGGAGAATTTAGAAAGTTAAAAGAGTCCGGAATTCCCTGTTTCCTTATAGCCGGTTCTCACGATTATTCTGTTTCGGGGAAAACTTTTTTAGATGTTCTTGAAAAAGCAGGATTCTGCAAAAACGTTGAGAGCCATGAAGAACGCGATGGAAAACTTATTCTTAATCCAACAATCTACAAAGGTGTTGCAATTTACGGTTACCCTGGAAAGACGTCAGGCCTTGAACTAAATGATTTGAGAAGGGCAGAATTTAATGAAACTCCTGGACTTTTCAAAATTTTCATGTTACATACAACTATTGACAAAGCAAAAGGAGATTTGCCTATAGATTCATTAGACACTTCGAAAGTCCCCTACGCAGATTATTATGCTTGTGGTCATCTTCATATAGAATTCCAGTATGAAAATTTTGTTTATCCTGGACCAGTTTTTCCAAACAATTTTCAAGAACTTGAAGATTTGGAATATGGCCGATTTTTGATTATAAACACTGATGCAGACCCCGGAATGCAGATGAAAAAAATAGTCCTTAAAATAAAAGATGTTGTTTCTTTAGATATAGAAGTCAAAAATGCGCTAACAGCAACAGAAAAGATAATCTCCGAACTTGAAAAAAAAGATCTAAACGATAAAGTTGTTCTCCTTAGAATTAGGGGTGTTTTAGAAACAGGAAAAAACTCAGACATAAAATTCTTACAAATAGAAGAAGCAGTGAAAAAAAAGAACGCATATTTTTTGCTTAGAAATACTCACGATCTAGAAGTTCAAGAAACTGAAATTGACTTCAAGATAGAGGAAACAGACAATGTAGAAGAAGAAACAATAAAGGCATACTCTACACAAAACTTTTCCAACCTTAATGACTCAATACCTCAATTAATGAGCTCATTCTCAACGGAGAAGCAAGAAGGGGAAACTACCGAAAGTTTCACCTCAAGACTCATTGATGAAGCAAAAAAAATACTAAAATTTTAAAATAAAAACGAGCAAAAATAAAACTAAAATGACAAAAGGCTTAGCAAGATTGGCTGAATTAGAACACGCAAGGATATTGGAACAATCAGCAAGGTTTTCTATAGCAAGGGCAAATCAATACTCTACAGAACATGACTGGGTAAATGAAACCTATGCTCGCGCCCAGAGAGACTTAAGGAAAGCAGAAGAAATCCGAAGAGCAGACATCTCCGATTCAAACTCCAGTCCGTATGATCTTTCATAAAATGATAATTAAAAAAATAACACTAAAAAACATTAGAAGCTATGAAAATCAAGTCATTGATTTCCCTGAAGGTTCAACCCTTCTTTCTGGAGACATTGGTTCCGGAAAAACTTCAATTCTTCTCGGAATAGAGTTTGCTTTATTCGGTTTGCAACCAGGACAAAGAGGAAATTCACTTCTTAAAAACGGAGAAAAAGAAGGAAGTGTTTTTATGGAGTTTGAAATTGAAGACAAAAAAATTGTTGTTGAAAGAAATCTCAAAAGAGGAAAAGCAATTTCTCAAGATTCATGCTCCATAACTATCGATGGTGATAAGCGTGATTTATCAGTTACGGAATTAAAGGATAAGATACTTGAACTCCTCAACTATCCTAAAGAATTTTCAAAAAAACAAAATCTCTTATACAAATTTACAGTTTACACGCCTCAGGAAGAGATGAAACAGATAATTTTAGAAGACCCTGAAACAAGAACAAACACTTTAAGGTACGTTTTTGGAATAGACAAGTACAAAAAAATTCTTGAAAACACGTCAATTCTTGCTTCGAAACTAAGAGAAGAGAAAAGAATAAAGGAAGCAGTGGTTGAGAACATGGAACAGGACAAAACTGTTCTGATTTCAAAAGAAGAAGAGGTTGAAGCAAAACATTACAATCTTGTTTCAATAGAAAAAGAACTTTTCATAAAAAAGCAAGAGAGAAAAAAAATACAAGAAGAAAAAGAACAAATTCTTGAAAAGATTGACGAGAAAAGACGTTTGCAACAAGAAATAGAAAAAACAAAACTAGTAATTCTCAACAAAAAAGACACTATTGCCCATAATAATAAAACTGCAGAGCAACTTCAGACGCAGATAAATGTTCTTTCTATGATTAAATTTGACGAAAAAAACGTTGAAGAACTTGAATTACAAATAATTGTTTTAAAAAAGGAAAAAGAAAAACTTGGCGAAGAAAATTTAAAAATATCTTCAGAAATGCATTCGCTCACAGGAAAAAACCAAGAAAATGAAACAATCAGAAACAAAATAAGACATATTGAAATCTGTCCAACATGTTTGCAAAATGTAGGCCCTGTTTATAGAAGTAATGTCATGAATAAACTTGATTCTGACATTTCAGGAAACCTTAAGAGAACAGAGGACCTTACCGTCGAGAAAAAGAGTGTTACTTCAAATATAAAGAAGGCAGACGAGCAAATTTCTTCTAAAGAGAAACAAATTAACGATTTAAGGATACTAAAAATAAAATTGCAAGAGATTGATGAAAAAAAGAAGAGACTTGACGAAATTTTAAAATCGAACGAAGTTATCCAAAAAGATTTAGAACTTCTAAACAGCCATGCAGAACTTTTGAACAAATCAATCTTTGACTTAAATAAATTCGATAATCTTTTCGAAGTTAAACAAAAACAATTTGAAGACTCTTTAAGGCAAGAAAGAAACGCTGAAATAAAAGTTGCAGAACTAAAGAAAGAGATTGAAGTGTTCTCCAGACAGATAGAAGAGTTGCGCGAAAGAATAAAAAAGACGGATGAAACTAAAAAAAGAATTGACAATCTCGTTAAAATTGAAGCCTGGCTCTCAAAAGACTTTACTTCACTTGTTTCCACGATTGAAAAAAATGTTATGATAAAACTTAAGGTTGAATTTTCTAAGTTATTCGCCAAATGGTTTTTGATGCTGGTTTCAGATGTTTTCGATGTGAGACTGGACGACGAGTTCACACCGATAATAGAACACCAAGACTATGAAATTGATTATTCTCACCTTTCGGGAGGCGAAAGAACAGCTATCGCCCTTGCATACAGGCTTTCTCTAAACCAGGTTGTGCATTCTCTTCTTAGCCAGGTTAAAACTCGGGATTTGGTTATTCTTGACGAACCAACAGATGGCTTTTCGGACCAACAACTTGACAAAATGAGGGACGTCCTTAACCAGATGGAAGTAAAACAACTTATAATTGTCAGCCACGAACAAAAAATAGAAAGTTTTGTTGAGAATGTTATAAGATTCCGAAAAGAGAATGGGATATCAAAGGTCGTCTCCG
>ERZ1292629.1471-Hain-H43-01um-R1-1471-length-22689-cov-6_pt2 | contig 18116 bp, 27 predicted proteins | sample MGYA00564399_ERZ1292629 | MGnify/ENA primary metagenome ERZ1292629 (study PRJEB36523, sample SAMEA6512636) | groundwater metagenome | collected 2019-01-08 | study: AquaDiva: Metagenomics assemblies of 32 groundwater samples
ACACCCACCTTCAATTTCTCCGCTAGCCATGCGCCAACGTAAGACTTTCCGGTTCCACAGTCGCTCCCGTCCAATGCCGAATGGGACGAACACAGCGCTTCATAAAGCCTATCAGCGTGTGGCTTTTGGTATTCGCGCAAGATCATGATCCCTTTTGATTAAATTATCGCGCCACCAAAGAGGTTGAAGATTGGTGTAGTGAAAGCACAGGTTTTGCTGTTTCGGGTCTCGCAAATCGAAAGCGGAACACGGAATGATATGGTCAATATGCCATCCGCGGAAACCGTAGTTATTCCATGTCATACCAGAAGTGAACTTCGACTCTAAATGCTGCCGCAGAGCAACAGCGCTACATCCGACCAAGCGCTCCGTGAGTGCGGCTTTTCTACCTCCAGATGCTTTGACAGCCTTACTGACACGGTCTCGCAAGTTTAGAGAGAGACGAAAGCCTACGTCTTCTTTGCGCCGTTTCCTCATGTACTCGCGCCGGATAGGGCGTACCTTTCTTGCTTGTTCTTCTTTCAGTTCGGGGATGGACTGAATACGTGCGCAGTGCATCTCGTACCGCAAGGCGTCGCGAGTTTTTAGTCTCTCCCTGTTGACTTCCCGATACTCCTGGTTGTATTTTTGACGGTGGGCTTTATGTCGAAGACGCGATGCAGATTCAGTTGCCCTGGCCCTATCCGGATCGGCAGCGCGCCATGCCGCCGCCCTCAAGCGCGCTTTTTCCTTATTAGTGGGGTCATTGCGGTACGCAATCATGTATTCGCGTTTCTTGTCTGAAGTGTTCATGGCGCAGCCTCCGCAACGTTGTTTTAAGCTCGCGAAGACCATATAGTCTAGACGAGAAGCAGTGAATTATTGTCATTAAGTCTTGAACCATTTCTTGTTCTGGAGATAGCTTCTCGCTATTGATAATAGTAATCTTGCAATTACTTTTCTCCATTAAGTGGTACAATAACTCGAATTCGAATCTACACAATCTATCTTTATGTGCTATTATTAGTTCGCTAATTTCCCCAGAAAGAATACCATCAATTAACCTTAGGAATTTCAACCTGCGAAAGTTTAGTCCTCCACCAATCTCTTCGATGTATTCAACATTTTCTTTGCCTGATGCTATGCAAAAATCTTCTATAACAGACCGTTGATTTTTAAGGTCTTGTTTTTGAAACAACGGTCCTTATATCCAGGGACTAAAACACCCCAGTTTTACGGACTAATTATATAAGTCGGTTCCATCCATAGTCGTTCCTACTAGGATGTGTATATAATCTTATTTCAAAAATCGGGGTCCGTAGCAACAAATATAATCCATTAATAATATCTAACCCCCAGCACCAATCATAATAACACGGATTTATTGGTCCGCAAAGTCGATGTAAACATTTCTCTGGTCTATATAAGTTTACAGAAAACTCAAAATATGACCCTTTTAGTTGAATAACGATATTTTGTAGTGAAAATATTGTTGTTAACAATTAACTCATTCCTTTTTTGTCCAACAACCACATGTTAGACAAAATCTTATGACTCCAACGCTACTTGTACCATCTAAAAGTCCACGATATGTTTTTGTTTTGCTACCGCTTCCAACCAAATCAAACTCTGAATGGTAACCATTACAACCAAGTCCTGGTTCAACATCTGTTAATTTATAGGAAGAACTGTCCCCAATTACAATTCGCATATAGCTCCTTTAAGTTTTATTATTTGATTACACAATAATCCATTGACTCTTGATAATCGTCTAACGTTCTACTATCAAAATAGCTCATTGAACTTTTTAAACCATCCATGAATCTAGTAATTAGCTGTTCTAGAGATTCTTCCCGATATTCTAGCAATACGGTTTTGCCTTCAATATATTTAGGTGTTTTATAAAGTCGTTGATTTTCATAGCTTGCCGATCCGTGATATAATTTATATGGGACCGAACCTTTAATTAATAACTCCGCAGGTGACTCTTGGGTATTGGCAATTAGCGATCCTAATATAACAAAGTCGGCGCCAAATGCTAATGATTTACAGAAATCTGCCGGTTTTCTAATACCACCATCTGCTATAAGTGCAGGAGAAGAGTCTAAACCAGTATAGTAACTAATATCCTTATACCAATCTGGATGATAATCAGGTTTAGCCCTTATGCAAGAATCTAATAACGACAACATTGGTTGATAAATACCAGTCGCTTCATATGTTGAACACGCCAACCCGGTTGCAACAGAAATTCTTAAAGCACTGACATTGGGTAAGTCTTGCACAAATGACATGCAATTATTAGACACAAAATTCCCTATAATAAAATAAGCGTCTGGTCGTCCATATTTAATCAACGCTTCTTTAACTAATATAGATGCCCCGTTGGCCACATCTATACAAAAGTTTCTAGCCCCATTCTTATATAGTTCTTCAAATCTAATATCTGAGTCTTCGTTGACTCCAATTGCGCACGCCGCGCCACCAGATTCGTCAAACATTTCTATTTGATTGCCGATACTACAGAATCTATGTATTATCCCATATCCACCAAGTTCTCTAATGCGTCTAGCCACAAACCCGTTACAAACATCATTCATTGGACTCGCAATAATTGGGACAGAAAATCTAATACCTGGGAATAATTCCTGATCTAATTTAATCTCATCCCGTGTTTTAATTGTTGAGATTGAATGTGATATTAATGCTACATCATCAAAACCTAAGGCTCGTTCCATATAAAATCCTTTAGTTAACTAAATTTCTAGCAAGTCCCAATAAAGAATATCCACAAATATCTTTAAATGGATTCTCGTCACCCAAGTCTTTGCCTTTAACCTTATTTGCAATTCTAAATAGTTTATCTAAAATCCGCGTTATGGCCAATAGGTCTTCATATTGATCAATTCTAATTCCAGTAGGATATAATATCTTCAATATCCCACCAGATTTCCCAAAACTGTCGCCATATTGAATCTGTTTAGAATCTACTAACCTACCAACATCAGAACCTAATAGTTCAAACTTACCTTCCAAAATCTTCTCCTAATCTCTGTCCTTGACCATTATTAGACATCCCACCAGTCCTGTTAGTTCCGGTTCCTGCCATACCAGAAAAGTCCAAGCGCGAATCTATTACATTCCCACCAAACAATTCAGCAACCTCGCCGCACCACAGATATTTTGGTTGCTCAACTACAAAGATTAGCGGTAGCGACACTGCCGTCTCTTCTGGATGGGCTGCTGGAATTGATAATAGTGATAATATCCCGAGTCCGATTAAGATTAGTCTGCGCATTGTTTCGCCTCCAACATTATTATACCGTGGATTGTCGAATTTCGCAAGTTGGTGGTACAATAGTTTTGTGGACCCCATGATTGACTCTGTTTTCAACTGCGATTGCAACACTCACTCCGACCCGTTCGATCTGCTTATCACAGATATTCCCTATAATATTAGTCAAGAATCAAACGGACTACGCCAACTTGATTATGGCGACTGGGATAAACAATCAAATAATGAAATATTCAACCGACTCTTTAAGTTTATTCAACTAACAGCCTGTGCGTGTTACATTTTCTGTCATGAATCCCAATTTTCTACCATTTATAATTATTTAAAAGCAAATGATTGGTTAGTTAGATCTCTTATTTGGTTAAAATCAAACCCGACTGTTATTAATTGTAATAAATTATATGCTCCAAGCCATGAATTAATTGTTTATGGTAAGCGCCGAAATGGACTTTTTAAACCGGACTACAAGTTAGGATATTTTAAATATCAATCCCCGACCATTAGGGACCACCCAACACAAAAACCAATTGGGATTATCAAGGAATTTATTAATGATAGCAGTAATGTAGGAGACATGGTTTGCGACCCTTTTGCTGGTAGCGGGACTACGTTGTTAGCTGCAAAAGAAACTGGACGCCACTTTATTGGATATGAAACCAATAGTTACTATCATGATATGTGTTTAAAGAGATTGCTAAATGCTCAATTTGAGTTATTTTAGAGACAGGAGTTGTTTGTGAATCCATACTACGACCATGCAGGAATTACGCTGTTCTGTTGCGACTGTCGAGAAGTGCTACCAACCCTAGTGGGAGACGTGGTTATTACAGACCCACCATATGGTACAGGTGGGTGGCGGAGACTACAAGCAGGACAGGGACGCAATCCGCGTTCGAGGTTTGTGAAGGAGATCTGGGATGATGGTGCTGTCGACTGGCTTGTACCGATTCCAACGCTGACATTCTGGCCGTCATGTTCTGCCGTACACTTGCTGTCTGCTGCGCTTGCAATTGGGTTGACAAAGCACCTGGCTCTTTATATGCACAAACTGGACCCGAGACCACAGTTCGCTGGGCGCGTTGCGTTGTCTGTTGAACCGATATGGTGTCTATTGCCAGAAGGTTTTCAGTTGCATGGTGGTACAGACTGGATAAGCGCAAGCACACCGAGAAGCGGTCGCGATTCAGACGCAACCGGTCATCCGTACCAGAAGCCGCTTTCCGTCCTTCGCTGGCTTGTGATGAAGACTATAGCCACCACCATCATTGACCCATTCGCCGGAAGTGGCACTACTCTACTCGCTGCCAAACTGGAAGGCAGGAAAGCAATCGGTGTTGAGATCGAAGAGCGATATTGCGAAATCGCCGCAAAGCGTCTGGAACAGGAAGTTCTTCCATTCTCCGAACCAGAGATTGAGAAACCCGTTCAGTTTGCGCTGTCGGTGTAATTAAACCATTCCACATTAAACAGGACGGAGTAATATGAGACCAAAATTTGCAATAATATCAGAAGCGTTTGAAGATAGTGATTACTGCGTAACAATCAGACCAGAAGCAGAGCCGGTTTACAAAGCAGTGGTGTTAGGTAAATCGTTAAGTAAGCACGATGCCGATGTTTGTAGTGAATGGCTTAAAACAGCAATTAATGAGTTATTTATAATTGCTGACAACACAAACGATTTTGAAGATGCTTATAATAATTTGAGGGATTATTGTCATAGCATTGGGGTAAACACTACTTCGACTCAAATGTCTAATGTTGCGTTAAAAACCATATCTTAATAGATTTCCAACACTCAATAAATGAAAGTACGGCAATCATTAGTTAACTAAACAGGGTCTTGGGTTTTAGACCAAACTCGCTAAAACCATTAATTCGGTATCAGTTGTTGAATATAATGGGACTATGGGGATGTTTAGGGTAGTTGCTAATTGGAATTTCTCTTCCATTCTATTTTTATAATTTTCCCCAATAGAACCATTACAACTAACCATTCCAAAGAATTCGACATAGTTCCCATTAACTAACCAGTCGGCGCGATATTTAGTTCCTGGATATAACGGTTCTCGTTCGTGCTCAATTCCATTTGCAACCATGAAATCATCAATAATTCGTTCACTTTCAGAATTACATTTATGACCATCTTTTGCAAATTGTGTTACGCCAAATGTAGTAATTGGTTTTAATCCGGCAGCTTCTATTGCCGCTCTCCACGTACCGAATCTACTACATGCGGTTATTGAGTCAATCCCGGTGCGTTCTTTAACTTCTTTTGTTGTTGGTGTTCTCAATAGTTTATTGGCAACTTCTTTAATTGCGTTAATAATATCTGCGTCGGTATATTTGGCGTTATGTTTACCAAAGCAACCATATGAACAAAAACTTTTAACGTGCTTTGCGTTTTTGTGTTCTATCGGTTCCCCGCAATATAAACACGGTTTTGATTTAGTTTCTACATAGCTTGGATTATTTTTACCAGACTTGCATTCAGATGAGTGTCTAAGAACACATTTTTCTGAGCAGAATTTTTTCTTTGAATTGTTTGTAAATGTAGATCCACAACCCTCACACGTGAATTCCTTGATGGTATTTCTCTTTCTGTATTCTTCCACACAATTCCGACTACAAAATTTACTGACGGAAGATTTGGTGGTGAATTTATTTCCACACGCAGAACATGTGTGGTCAAAATTTATTTTTGAATAAAATTCATCCTTGCACTTTGGATTGCAAAACACATGTTTTCCAATTAATGACAGACTTCTCTTAAACTCTATTCCACAGTTATCGCAAACACATTTATTCGCTTTCCAATTACCAATATTTTCTAATTTTATTCCTCTGTTTTTTCTACTATTGCATAATCCACTACAGTAGTTCTTTTTATTGGACATTGCAGTAAACTTATTTCCACAATACAAACACTCTCTTGTTGATTCTTCTTGTCTATAATTATCTTTGCACTTCTTGTCGCAAAACACCCTATCACTTCTTATATAGTTTTTACTTCTGTTGAATTTAATTCCACAAGTAGCACATATGCATTCTTTTATTTCTGATTTATTTTGCTGACATCTATTGCAAACATAGTTATCAATAGGTTCTTTAACCAAAAATTGTTCATTGCATTTGAAACACGTAATATAAACTGTGTTTTTGCTATCTTTTATTCTATAACATTCTTTGGAGCAATATTTTCTAACGGTTTCTTTTCCACACGTTACACAATTATGCCTATCTTTTTTTAATGATTCTCCGGCACATTTTTTAGAGCAGTATTTCCTACCAATATTGTTGCTTCTTAGAACATTCTGTGTCTTTCCGCACCACCCACATACAAAATCGAATCGTAGCTCTTTCCTCTTTTCTGTCAAGCACGCCCATGAGCAATATATAACCTTTGACGACTTAAAGACTTCAAACTCGTTGTTGCAGTATTCGCAAACCTTAATCATTGGCTACCTCCTACTTTCACTAACATTATACCACAATAATTCAACGTTTTCAACGTTTATAAAAATTGGTAAGTAGTGGTTTGCTGTAAACACAATGTGGACAAAAGAAAAACCCCCGTGGTTATTCTCCACGGGGGTCAATCAGTTTCAACTATTGGTTATACTTATCTAGTGTTAGCTTAAACTATAACGGTTCCCGCGGCGCTAGTTATGTTCACAATAGCAAAGTAATCCGCGCTCACAAGGTACTTGGCATACCGACTGCCGATGGCTTGAGACGTGGTGTTAGTTGATGTATTGGTGTCGCGAGGAGTTATGTATTGCGCGATGTAAGGCGCGAAAATGTACGATGTCTCATCCCAGCGGGTTGGCTTGTTACCCAATAACAGAGTTGAGGCCGCAAAAAAGCTAGACGGTACAGTATACACTTTGAACATATTGGCATACACACCAGCGTAAACAATACCGGCCATCTGGTCTTCTGCACCCGGTTGAACAGAAGTGAACGGTTGATCGTATTGTAACCGACCAACGGACAGTGCATCTCCAACAATCCAGTTACAAGGAACATACTTTTTGTTGGCAACAGTAGCAGATGCCTTCAGTACGTAGTTAAACAATTCCTTGCGCCAATCAGCAACTGATCCACCTGTTCCACCGGTCCACGCAGTTGGTAGCGCGGTTCCATAAGTAAATGAGTTACCAGCCTGAGATCTAATGTCTTCTAAGATCTCGAAGTTAATCTCACGCGCAATCTCGTCGCCAGCCATATTGAGTAGTTCTTCACCGGCGTCCAGGTTATGATACGCCATTAGGTCCTGCTCTAACTGAGACGTCCAGCTAAACTCAAGCGCTTTTTCAGTAACAGAAATAGAAGCACTTGTAATAGACAGCTTATTCTTAGCCTTAGCTGCCGACTCGGTATGGTTAGCATAGGTGCTGTCAAAGTAGGTAGAATCCGCAGTGTCCGTACCAGCCGGATCACGCAGTGACTTCAGGAAGAACACCTTTGCATCGGGCTTATCAATCGCCTGGGTCGTCACTAACTGGGTCGCGATTAATCGTGGATACACTGACCTAAAGATAGGAATTAAGAACGGGTTGCCATCTGCCACGTCGGAAGTCGCAGTTGACTCCATCTGGCGATCGGTCCAGCGGCCGAATCCCTCTTTAGTCATGTTGTGCAGGTAGGCGCCGTACTTACGGTTAGGAACCCAGTTCCCTTCCATGGTTGTCTCGCCAGCCATGTTCATCATTAACTTGCGGAAGTTCCAGTAATCGCTGTAACGTTCCTCTTTAGACCCTTTAAGGCCTTTGCACATAGTTTCAATAACACCGATAACGGTCTCGGGACGTTCAACTACTTCATCAATACCAGGAATCCGCATCTGATCTTTCTCGGGAATTCTCATCTGGAACCGAAGTCCCTCATAAACTCCCGCTGACAGATGCTGTTTGTCCTCAGTGACCGGCTTCTCGTCCGTAATGCTTTTAGCAGTCTCGTACAGTGAATTAAAACGATCCTGTACTTCCTGCTCGGTTACGCACGCAGCTAATTGCTGACCTAGGATTTTCTTTGCTTTATCACCAAGATCGGAAGCGTCTAGTAACTCAGATGCTTTTTCTTTAGCAATAAGCTTGTTGAACTTAGCCACTGTGGCTTCGTCAACAAATGGGGTGGGGATTTGCTCCGCGACTACGACTTCGGGAGCCTGAACGATTTCTTGTTCCATAATATTGTTCTCCATTTCGCTCTGCTCGAATTTTGCGACTCCAGTATCCGCAGTCGCTGCTCCAATTACTGCATCAAACGCTGCATACCTATAATCGTCATTCAATATCTCAACATCTTTCTCACCATTCCATTCTCCTACAGTTGCTGTGCCTCGACCTCGCGAAGACCATTCAACCCCAACTCCGTGCTGAATAAGCATGATAAGGTTTTCACCATCATGCCTGGTAGGAATCACCTCAGCCCGATAGTTGATAAAACATGGGTTGTTGTCTACTGCGGACTCAACAACGTTTCCGGCTTGGTCCGTGAGAAAGATTTCGTTAAACTTAACACAGGTATACTTAACTCTTGCGCGTCCATCATCTGGGTGGTCTGATTCACCCAAAAACTTACCTATTGTTAGAGACTCGGCTAAAGGCTGTTTGTTAGCATTCCAAACTTCAGTTGGATATACCCTACCATTAGCAGTAACCTCGTTGATCTTACCGCAAATACCATTAATTTTTAAAGTAGTATTTTGAGTTCCATCCCAGCGCTCAGTAAATGTAACTGGGTGGGTTCCCCAGTTTTCATCGAATGTTTGTTTTTGATCTATAGATTCTACTGCTTCAACTGATTCTGGTACCGTTTCCGCATTAGTTTCAACAACATCTACGGTTTCTGCTTCTATTTCCTGCGCAACTACTTCTACTACTGGAACAACTTCTGCTTCTGTCACCACAACAACCGGAACGGTCTCAGTCTCAGTTAGTTGAATAACGTTTTCTATCTCTGGCACTGATTCCTTATCAGTAGGTTCCATTCTCGTATCATCAAGCTCCATGCCATCAACAGCCATGGGTACAAATACAGTATGCGCTTCAACCGCAACTGGATCACCCATAATTATTTCACCGTCTGCGTTCATACTATATTCACATTGGTACATTTGGTTACATGAATAACATGTGAAAATAACACTATCGTCATATGTAACACTAATGGTACGTTCACTTTGATCGCAACCACAAGGAATGTCGAGTTTTTCTATGGACTTCATTAATCCTTCGCGTAGCGCTTCCATGCTACCGATAGGTGCAGGGATATATATGTCTTCAACCTTGGGTTGTTTGGAATCCGTAATTGTCGCCATATTTATACTCCCACACCAGTTCTGACATTACTTAGTCTAAATCTGTTAGATTCTACAACTTCAATATTAGTAATAGATTCTATAGAAAGTCCTAACGCATTTAGCACTTTCTCGGCCAATCGTTTATCTGCTATAGACCATTCACGTTTTACCCACTTACCAGTCTTTGACTTTTTGTACTTCTTTTTAACCGCAGACCATGCTATTTTGCGAGCAACGTCGTCACCGTAACGTCCATAACTAGAATCAAATGCGCGCATAAAGATTCTTTGCGCAGTTTTAGGTAAAACATTCTTTACGTTAATTGGCAACTGACTAATGTTTGAATAAGGCATGGTGATTCAACGTAATATTATTACAAATATAGTATCTACACCCAAAATCTATTTCAACTATTTTTACAAAAAAGTTGAAATTTTGTGACTAATCGGGTATTTTGGTTGTATTTCTGCTATTTCTCTTAGTTCCAGGTTTATTTTTGATCCAATAAACATTGTTTTTGTCTATTACAATCACTAAATCACAGGTCTCACAAACAGTCTTTAGCACCAAATCCCAACTAATATCTAACATTTCTAATTTAGAAACAGACCCACTAATCGCTTTATCTACAACAACTCTATTGTTAGTAGCCTTAAATAACATTTCCAAAACAATTGGAATATCGGCGTCTCTTAATATTATTGAAACGCGCAATGGTTGCTGAATTGTCTGCGATTCGATTCTACCGCAAACTGTTAATAGAACTATTAATAATAGAAGAAATTTTCTCATATTATGTTCTTAAAACATACCACTCGCTAGGAGTATACAATGATATTACAGACCCCAATGGTTTTATTACACTAACTTTGTCTTTAATGTCAGACAATGAATATTTAATTTCATAAGGTATTAACTCCATCGGTGCTATAAACTTATCTTGAAGCAATAACTCTTTCCGCTCATATAAACAAAACTTATATGTGGGTAATCCATTTTTAATATAAACATCTATAACATATATCGTACCCATTTTACCAACAACGCATTCTAAAATTACAGATTCATAATTTAGTCGCAATATTTCAGAAACCACGACACTGCTATCGTTGGTTATGTTAACTCCTTTGTAATCATAAATAATAACCTTGTTTCCAAGTTTATGAACCTGTATTCTACGACCAACAAGTAATGGTTCAGCAGCAACTGGAAACTTGACGGTTTTATCAAAGTCTTTTAATTGAAACTGCTCAATGCGATCAAAGATCTTAATTTCTTTATCAATTCTATCTGGTCTCTTTACCAAACACAGATCGTACCATGGAATGAACTCAGAATCGTGTTGATATTTATAATCAGTATCTAAATATTGCGAGAAAAATGACTCCACTCCTGGTTGCCTACTATCAAATCTTAACCAAACACCAGGACTATCACCACCTGCAATATTAACCACATTCTCTTTTAAAACTATGACAGTGGGTAATCCATCATTTTCAAAAACGAATCCGTGAGTAGTGTCTTGTTTTGCAATATCTAATGGAGACTGTGAACTTCCAATCTTATGCTCAATACCTGTCGCCCCCATTAAAAATACTATATCCTCATGTGCAGTTTCTAAATCTTTTTTAACTATTTTAGATTTTTCTACCAAAAACAGTGAGTGAATAGTGTTATGTAATCGCTGTAATTTAGATGATGAATATATCCACGGAGTGGATTGATCAACACGCGGGATTAACATTTTAAACTACTCATTCTCTGCCAATAGCTGTTTTATTTCATCAACAATTAGACTGGCACATATATCTGGTAGCTGTTCCAGGTCCATTTTGGTCAACCCTTCCAACGACTCTTTAGGAATTGCTTGTGGTTGAATTGGTTCTGGAGTAATAGTTCCAGATTGAGCAACTGGGATTTGGTTACTAATTGCTGCTTGTAACGCTTTTTGTTCATCAGGCGTCATTTGCCAAAACTTGTTTAAAATATAATGAGTATCTAATCCAAGTCCCTGTAGCATAACTGCGGCTCGCGCAAACGACTCTTCGGTCTGAGCTTCATGGCGCCTATTACGCATTGATACATGTGGTTGAATAACTCGGTATTTACTGTTAACCGGTAGCCCTGCTAATAACAACTCTACTGTACATATGTCTTTAATACCTTCTGCAAATTGTAGTTGAATATCTTGCAATGTTACCTGGAACTGTTCTTCTTCTGGATCAAAAGATCCATCTGCAAATCTAGCTTTCCCCAAATCCCATGGTAAATATTTAGGTGGTACTTTAGTACAGGCGATAATTCTATTGTGGTGCCATTCCATATCTCTCAAATTAGACAGTTGTAGATTAGCACCTTCTACTGCCTTTACATCACCACCAACAGATTTACCGGTTTCCATGTCAACATACATTGGGGTAAAGAAGTCGGTAGTTGCAGATAATGGATTATCAACTTTATCGTAGATCGTTGACGAATCGCTAGAATTATACGATACCATTAACTTTTTGTTCGCTGAATCTTTATATCGCTTAACAGTTTCTTCAACCTCTAACGGTGTCGCACCCATTGGAACCATGACTTGGTGGATAAGCTTAACATATGCCCGAATCATGCGAGCAACTACCATTGCGTCTTCTAAATTATGGAGTCTTTTCCATGTTTTACGCGCAGGAGATAGGTATGGTCGCGGGTAAACCATTCCACCCTTGTAACCATATTCAAAAAATACTAATTGCCAACTATAAAACGCAGCTAGTAACTTACCTGCTTCACCGCGTTGCTCATACGGAGCTGTCCCGCCTTCTTTTTTAGTAGGATCACCAGTTGCAAGTCTACCATGTGCGTCTATATTTTTGTAGAACTGATATGCATATGGATATTGAATAACCCGAACAACACCTAAGTCAGTACCTAAATACCCTGGTACAATTTCTACTGGAGATACACCATGATGACACATGTATCGCGTAATGTCTTTAGCATTCTTTTTAAGGTCAGTACGTTCGCACATTGCGTTTAATACGTCTTCAACTCTTTCGTCTTCGGATTCTATGTAGAATCCACGTTCATAAATCGGATCTTTAAATACTGTACAACGTTCAGCAATAATATCTAATGACTTACTAATAATCTCATCATTTAAATCCATCTGCTCAAGGTCGTTCCAAACATTTTTCCGGTCATAATAGACCTTCCAATTATCAACCAATCTAGTAGCAATAGATGGTGAGACCAAACCAACCGGTTCTTCCTTTGGTTGATTACCTTTGAACCATTTATTCAAAAACCCTAAGTTAATGGGCATGTTTTTCTCCAGTCGCAAATCTATATAATAGTATATCTATTTATAAGACAAAATACTAATATTAATTGAATGGAAGCAACGTTGAATTATTTTTAACCATTTCTAAACCAAACATTCAACTCTGGTATTACCTGTTTGGAAGTTATTATTTGTCTAAAACCATCTAATGTTTCAGGGATTTTGGTTCCAACAAATAAGCATTTACCCTTTACATATCGCGGATCGCAGTTAATAACAACTGTGATTTCTGGAGCTATCCTAAATTCACATCCAATTTCTTTTAGCAAATCTATAATATTTGTGGTAATAACATCGCTATCACTAATGACATAGCAAGAAGTTGGTAATGATACCACTTCTGCTAATATGTTAACAGCACTGGTTACTAATACCCAATCAATCGGTTCTATAGTCCACGCCCTTTTTGCGTCTAATTTTTCCACTGTTTATTTCTTCAAAAACTTCTTCTAACTCATACAAGTCTTCAACGTCCTTCAAGTCTTTGGTAATCATTTTTTCTAAATGTCTAATGACCTTATATTCTTTATCCATTAACGTATCCACCAAATAATCCAAGTCTTTCGCTAGTTAATTTGCAAAATTCACTACTTATATCTCCAACAATCCAATTTCTACCCAGTTCTTGAGCACACACAGCGGTTGTGCCACTTCCAACAAAGGGGTCGCAAACCACGTCTTCTACCGCAGTATGGCATTTTATTATTCTACTAATAGCTTTTTCCGGTTTGGGAGTATAATGTTTCCCGACCAGACCTCTTTTTGATGTATTCCAGGTAGTTTCTGATATGTCTGTCCAAACATTCGTTAGTCGTAGATATTCTGATTTTATATAATCGTCACAACACTTTCCATTCTTTAGTTTGTATCCATATTTCTGTTTACATCGTTTTATATCTGAATATTGTTCACTATCATTCCATATGAACTTTTTGTTGTCTTTAACAAACCACATACATTCTTCTCTAGTATATAACCAACCACGCCTTGTACCCATACCACGTTGTTTTTTCCAGGTTATTAAATCCTTAAAATAAAATTTCTCACTAAATATTGGTAACCATCTTAAAAGATTATTGCTTTTTTCTCCAATTCCACACCAACAATAACAACTTCCAGTGTCTTTTAGAGTTCTATGTAGTTGACATACAAGTTCGGTATTTATAGCATCTAGTTTATCCCATGGTTGATTTGTAACCATATATGGTGGATCTAAAATATATAAATCCACAAAATTATCTGGAATTTTATTAATCAGGTCTATTGCGGGTAGGTTGTAGATCGAATTAAGTAACATTAGTTAACTAACACCGCTGATTTCGGCTCAGCGGTAGAAGCCTTTGAGTGTCCCCTACCGTGGGTAAAGGATCGCGTAGTAACTACTCCGAAGATTTGGAACGTTTTGGATATTTCGAATATTCATCAATAAGTTTGGTTATTAACTGCTTCCTGTATTCGAAGCCAATAGTTTCAATAATATTATCTTCTGGCAATTCCGCCAAAATTTTGTTAATGGAAGACAGTTCTGCCATTAAATAGTTACAATCTTTTTGTGTTGCTGGTGCTTCTATCATTGGTCTAACAGTCTCATATTTGTTGCGACAACAACCATTTCTATCCCACCATCATATTCTCGCGATTGCAATCTACCAGTTACTTCAACCAACTCGCCGCAATAACCCATGTCTTCTATGACCTCTGCCTGCTTTCTCCAAAATGTTATTGGAATAATGTCTGATACGTAATCACCGTGCTTGTCTTTGAATGGTCGTTTTGTCCAAACCTTAGTGTTTACTACTAAATGACCATTGCTGTCAGTAATCGATGTAGGATCCTCTGCTAGGTAGCCTGTAATGCACACGTTATTCATAAAAATCTCCAATTCTGCTTCTTAAAAGTTTCTATTATTATATTAGTTATTAGCACATTATTCAACTAAAATAGTAACGTCTCTGGTACTGCGTAATCTATTCTGGTCTTTCGCTGCGCAACTCTTTGAACAATATATTCTTTTCCTACAAAATATACTCCTATCTAAAAAAGCAAAGTTTCTGGCACTGCATGTTTAGTTAGTTTGCGGGCTGCCGTTTCTGCCAGCCAACAGGCCATGAGGATATCAGAAAATTTTCCGAACGGTGCTTCCACAAGTTCCTGTACCCAATGGCAGGTATTGCATTCATGCGAGATTCCATCATGATCCCCATACATTGGTATGGCCCATGCCCCGTTTTCCATAGAAACTGCTAATGATGGTAACCCAACATTCAAGTCCATTTTTTGAGAACCAGTAGTTTGACCTTGAACCGGTATGTCTACACTTTCATTCTTTAGTTGACTAATAACCGCATCTTGAAATGAGTTGTTTTCAACAAGTATAAGTGCATGTTTATGGATTCTATACTGCTCTTTTATCATTGCAATGGTTTCCGGGAACTTTTGACGCTTACGAATAATAGATAATGGCCACCGCTTACCGTTTTTTGAGACCGCTATTGTAAACATTACTGTGTAACTAGATTTTTTACCCAACGCAGACGCTAGGTCTACTCCTGCAACTCTAACCCAACTATTGTCTATTGGCGAATTAGCAGAATCCCAGTTGTTTAATTCATAACTATTATTAATACAGTTTCTAATAGCATCGTCTGTAAACAACCTATCTTCTTTACCCTGAGTTTCTAACATAAACTGACGGGCAAATGCTTGTGGTCCAATAAGTCGTTTACGATCATCTAATTGTTCAAGTGACCATCGCTCTGGCCAGATTGGTAGACCAATTCTGTCGTGACTACCATAAACATCTGCTGCTTCTGCTGTCCAAACTGCTGGTAAAATAATCTTTTTGTATTCTGGACTTACTTTTAGTTCTGCGCATAAGTCGTCTGAATGATAAATAGTACCACAAAAGATTTCTCTACCAATAGGATCTAAAATATTTGACCAAACTTCTCTATAAATCTGTTTTGTATTTTCTCTCGTTTTTGGTTCTATTGATCCCTTTTCATCCACTATATCATCAAAAATAATGGCGTCGGCTCTCGTTCCAGTGGCAGAACTAGTAACACCAAATGCCTCAACAGACGCATCTCTTGCCTTAGTTTTTCTATTAACTGTTATTGAATGAGAACTCCACATGCTTCCCGTTTGAGGAACTAAGTTTGGGAATACTAGTTTAAGTCTTTCGTTAGTCTCAATATGATCTTTTAATGTGATCACAGTCTTCATGGCTAAATCGTCTTTAGCAGTTACGATCTTTATTCTTAAGTCTGGATCATTACCAAGCTCGAATAAGGTTCTAATGATTGCTGTCTGACAGCTCTTGCCGCTAAGGCGAGCGACCAAAATAACTGTGTGTCCAGGAGTCCCATTGGGTGGGATGGCTTTTTGAATCTCCTTATGTACCCACGCCTGTTTTAGCGGTAGAGGATTACCGTCTTCGTCCTTATAAACATCGTCTGTAAAACAAAACTCCGCGAATTTATTCACATCTGTTCTAGCTTCAATAGCTTTTGCAAACAGAAGTGCTTCGCGGAGTTCTTGTATTTTCTTTAGGTTTTCCATCTAATTACTATGTCTCTTTATTTAAATCTTCTTCCCCAATATTCGCATACATGTGCTCTAGAGATTTTCTATATTTTGCTCGCAATAATTTCACGACGTTTTCGTCTCCAACTTCAACTGCTAATTTTAACTTTTGCGCTAAATCTACAATACTATCGTCTAGCTCTCTAATTACAGTGTTGTTGTTATCCATATTAACTCTCCAACACCTTCAATTCTTCTTCTAAGTTTCCAATTTCGCGACTAATGTCACCACCAGACTGTTGAACTTGTAACAACTTGTCTACCCAAATGTTAGTTTGTTGTGTAACTTTTGGCATTAACTCATCGCACTCTTCACCAATCTGACGAAGGGTGGCCCTATATTCACTTGATAAGTCCTTAATAGTTCTTGAATCCGCCCCAGCATCCATTGATTCGTGGAACCGTTCACCAAGCCGTTCTCTTAACCTGTCTAATTCTTTAACTCTATAGAATTTATTAGCAGATGGGATTTCTATTAATCGACTAACCAGGTTCTTTCGAAGCTCTAAAATCTCATCTCTATGCTTATTCTTAATATTTTTGATATAAGTTGATACCGCGTTTCTATGAATAGTCGGGAAATCTTCAAATTCTTCATAGAATTCATTAGTACCTTCTTTTACCCCCATACCTTCGGCTAACCGTTGTTTGCAAAATAATTCATGTACAAACTCAAAACTCGCCTTAGGAACTGGTAGAGTTTTATTTGAAATATTTGCCAATTTATCTTTTAAATCTATTGGTAAAATAGTTCACTCACCAACTTACAATCACCAATATTTAATTTAGAATCTAATCCAAGTACGGCACCTAATGTATTACTTATCCAGGATGGCCATATATGACATTGAACATGATCGCGACCGCAATTTAAACCAGCGATGTGTTCTCCGTCTTTAATGCAAATTGGAGTTACTACCTGCGCGTGATAATAACCATCCTTGCGTCTAAAAATATAGTGACTAGCTTCTACCGCTTTTTTAACTTTTGACATTAATAACTCGTTTACAATATTTGATCAATTATAGCATCTATCGCTAACACTGCCCTGGATCTGTTTGTAATGGGTGCTTGTTTGTCTAATTTCTCAGTGATAACATTGACAAACTTTTCATATTTAACAGGTGGTATTAATAGTTTAATTAATTCATCTTTACTCATACTAACGTACTTAAGTAATTGAAAAATGTTTGCAAATGTGGGCTTGCGTCTAAACAACTGGGTTAACATACTCATGACTACTCCTCCAACTCTAAAACGGGACTGGTGAAATCTCTAACAATAGTAGCTGTTACTGTTTTGGTATTATCTAAAACAAATTTCTCGCGAGCCAACCGGCGCTTTTCAATAGCTTCGGTGCTATGATTATTAATCGTGTCTTCGACAGAATAATTAATAGCAATCCCCATGTTCATGGCTTGTTGTATTTCCTTAAATACACCCTTGCTAATCCCAATAACGCAAACAACATCTACTAACGCAAGTAACCCTAAACACTGGTTCATCCAAAAATCCCAAGTCTCCTTATTATAGAAATGACATAAGTGGGGACAAATAACTATAAACCCAGCTTCCATTAGTTTAAATGCTGAGTCCATTGCGATCCTTACATTAGCTTCTATTAATTC
>ERZ1292629.2043-Hain-H43-01um-R1-2043-length-18095-cov-5_pt1 | contig 18095 bp, 20 predicted proteins | sample MGYA00564399_ERZ1292629 | MGnify/ENA primary metagenome ERZ1292629 (study PRJEB36523, sample SAMEA6512636) | groundwater metagenome | collected 2019-01-08 | study: AquaDiva: Metagenomics assemblies of 32 groundwater samples
CAGACATCGGGATTTATGACTGGATTCCCTGGGCCGCGGCGCGGATTAAGCCGCCACAGATTATCGGGCATGAGATTTTGGGGGAGGTGATTGAGATAAATGGCAGTCCTTCGACAAGCTCAGGAGAGATCTTTCAGAAAGGAGACCTTGTTTCTTCGGAGACGCATATTTTTTGCGGGGAGTGCAGAACGTGCAAAAGCGGGAATCCCCACGTGTGCGAGAACATGGTGCTTTTTGGCATCGGGCGGGACGGGAGTTTCGCGGAGTACGCGACGATTCCTTTGAAGACCACGTGGAAAAATGACCGGCGCATACCGGAGGAGGTTATGAGTATCGAGGAGCCATTTGGCAACGCGGTGCACGCGGTTACAAAAGCAGGAGTGAGTGGTAAGAAAGTTTTGATACTGGGGCTCGGGCCAACCGGGCTTTGCGCGGGTGCGGTTGCTAGGTGGCAGGGCGCTTCGGAAATCGTCGGGGTAAACAATACGGCGTATCGGCGCGGGCTTGCGGAAAAGACCGGGTGGTTTGACAAGGTTTTATCCGAAACGGATTATGATGACAGGGATTCGTATGACGTGGTTATCGAGATGAGCGGGAGCCGGCTCGGGATTCAGGCCGCGTTTGAGGCGGCGCGCCCCGCGGGGATGCTTGTCGCATTCGGGATTCCAAAGGAAGAAATCGCGGTTGATTGGGGAAGGTATCTTATCAACAAAGAGCTTACTATTGTATCTGTCTTCGGGAGAAAGATATGGGACACGTGGCACACCACGAACGAGATGCTCGTTTCCGGTAAACTGGATTTTCATGAAATGATTACGCACCGTTTTCCTTTGAAGGATTTTGAGGAGGCGATGCGGGTCATGAAAAGCGGGGAGTGCGGGAAGGTACTGCTTATACCTTAGATTTGCGCGGGCTTTCTGAAATGTTTCGCGGAACCGGCGTCGGCTCGCTTCCAGCGGCTCGCCGCGCCTTGGCTCTCGACGCGCCGGCCCCCGCCTTGGCGGGGGACCAAGCCCGGTGCGTTTCCGAGACATTCCGCTCAATCATTTCAGAAAGCCCTCTATATATTGTCAGTGTTCCTTCCCTTGTTTTTTGTGATATATTGGATTTATGAATTTCGAAAAAATCATTTCTGATTTGCAGGCCCAGGGGTTGTATAACGATATCAAGATAATTGAGTCCTCGCAGGGGGCGTATTTGACGATTCGGGGAGAGAAGAAGCTGAATCTTTGCTCGAATAACTATCTCGGGCTTGCCGGGCACCCGCGCCTTGTGCGGGCGGTGAAGGAAGCGATAGAAAAATATGGGGTGGGCACCGGCTCGGTGCGCGCGCTTTCCGGCACGCATATTTTACACATCGAGCTTGAGGCCACGCTCGCGCGCCTCAAGAGCGCGGAGGCCGCGCTCGTGCTTCAGGGCGGATATGTGGCAAACCTTGCGGCAATTCAGACGCTTTTGGGAAAAGAAGATATTGTTATTTCTGACGAGTTAAACCATGCCTCTATTATTGACGCGATTCGTCTCGCGCAGGTGGGAAACAAGTTTATTTATAAGCATAGTGATATGGCGGATTTGCGAGTGAAGCTCGATGAGGCCGCGCTTGTGCGAAAAACGCCAAAGACGAGTGGCGAAGAACGGGTGGCGCTCATCGTAACGGACGGCGTGTTTTCTATGGATGGCGACCTCGCGCTACTTCCCGAAATTGTCGCGCTGGCAAATGAGTACGGATGTATGACAATGGTTGATGATGCGCACGGGGAAGGTGTTTTGGGAGACCACGGACGTGGAATTACCCATCATTTTGGAATTTCCGGCCAAATTGATATAGAGATTGGGACGCTTTCAAAAGCGTTCGGGGTTATGGGCGGATTTATTACGGGCAAAAAATCGCTTATCGAGTTTTATCGGCAAAGGGCAAGGCAGTTTCTTTTTTCGAACGGGCTTTCCGTGCCGGACACTGCCGCGCTTATCGAGTCCGTAAATATATTGGAGGAGTCGGACGAGTTTGTGAGGCGGCTTTGGGAGCGGGCGCGGTTTTTGAAAGAAGGACTTACGAAACTGGGATTTGACTGCGGCGCATCGCAAACGCCCATTACGCCCCTTATGATAGGGGACGAGATACAGGCGCGGGATTTCAGCAAGCGATTGTACGAGGAAGGAGTGTATGCAACGGCCATCAAGTTCCCCATGGTCGCGAAGGGTAAGGCGCGGATACGGCTTATGCCGTCTGCCGCGCATGAGGAAAGTGATTTGGAGTTCGCGATTGGGGTGTGTGAGAAGGTGGGGAGGGAGTTGAAAGTGTTGCAATGATAGAGAGCATCCGCCATAATCTCCTCGCTCATTCTCGCTCGCCCAGCCGCTCGCTCCGAGGCCTCGGCCGTTTTGCCCCGCCAAGGCGGGGACCATGCCAAAACGGCCTCGGAATCCGCGCGGAGACAACGGCGGATGCTCTACCAAGAATCATGAAGGCATTTATAGATTTCGACGGAGTGTTGTTTGATATCGCGCGGCACAAGCGGGAGTATTTTCGGTTTTTCGAACAATACGGTGTTTCGCGCGGCGAGGCGCGGAAGACGTACGGGGAGATGAAGCGCGCGATTGGGCGTGATGATCAGCGATATTATGTTTCGCGTTTGAAGGAAAAACATCCGCGTCTTGATATCGAAAAAACTCTTCGCGCAATTCGCGCGTTTAAGGGGCAGAGCCGCTCATGCGTGTATAAGGAAGCGCGGATGTTTTTGGAGGCGCTTAAAAAATTCGGGTTTGAACTTCACCTTGTAACTTCCGGGGATAAGGTTCTTCAGGAGCGGAAGATAGAAATGAGCGGGCTTTTGAAGTATTTTCAAGGGATACATCTTTTAGAAAACGACGATAAGGCGGGCATAGTCCGCCGGTTTGCAACACAGGGAGAGATTGCGGTATTTTTGGACGATAAGGAGGCGATTGCGGACCAGGTGAAAAAGTCCATGCCGCATGTTAGTGTTCTTCATGTGGTCCGGCACAAGGGGGATGCGCGATCAAAAAAGGCGGATTATGCGGCTTTGAACTTACGGGAAGCGTTGCGGTATATAAAACGATTATGTGCGGAATAGTTGGATACATAGGGAAAGAAGATGCCTTGCCGATATTGCTTCGCGGGCTTCGCAAACTTGAATACCGCGGATATGACAGCGCGGGTATTGCGATTTTGCATGATGGGAAAATCGGGCGGGTGCGATCCGTGGGGAAGATAGACAATCTTATCGAGAAGACCAAAGCCGCAGATTTGCCCGGCGTTTTGGGGATTGGACACTGCCTTCACCCAGGAACGGTGGTCCAGCTTTCCGATGGCCGCACTGCTTGTATAGAGGACATTGTTTCCGGGGACGAGGTGGTGAATATTGATACCAATTCCGGAATTTGTTCTCGCGGTCAGGTTCGTACTTTTTGCCATGCTTCGCCGGAAACGCTTTATTCGGTGCGGACTCCGCTTAGTAATTTTGTCGCAACCGGAGAACATACTACGCTTGTGTATTCTGACGGGAAGTTTTCAGAAAAACGGGTTCGCGATCTGAAACCCGGAGACCTTCTGCCTTTTCCGAAAATGTTTTCTATAAAGAATCCCGCCCCTCTTTCTTTTCATTCTGTTTCGGTGAAACGATATTATCGCTTAAAAACACGAGGCCTTGCTTTTCTGCGGGAACGAATCAGAGCCGTGTCTCGAGAGGTGGTTTTGCAGGGGAGCGGTCTTACCGGGAGTTATTTGGATCATATTGTTTCCAACGATCGAAATTTTCGGGAGGACGCGCTGCAAAATCTCTACTCCTCTTTTGGTTATTCTTTTGAGGAGGCGAGGGGATTACATTTGGATCCGGTGAACACAATCCATGGGAAATTTATTCGTTTACCCGAAGAAAGCAATCCCCGCGTTATGCAGATTTTTGGGTATTTTATCGGCGATGGATATGCCGGGGAAAGATGTCTGCGTTTTAAGGACATGGATCGTGGGACCCTTTCTCTTTATAAGGACTTGATTGAAGAGGAATTTGGCGTTTCCGGCAGAATCGGAGAGATGGGCGACACTTCGGCCGGACTTTTGGAGTGCAATAGTTTGTATCTTTGCGCCTGGCTGAAGAAAAATGTCGTGAATAATGAAGAAGCGTTTGTCGCTTCTTTGGGGAATCTTCCGGATGACCAGATTGCCGCTTTTATTCGTGGTTTGTTTGATGCCGAAGGGTATGTTGCCCAGGGATCCCGGCAATTAGGAATTGGCATGAATGATGAATTTTTGATACGCTCTTTGCATTTGTGGTTTTTGCGTTTCGGTATCGTTTCTTCTTTTCGCATTGAACAGCCTTCTCCGAAAAATAACAAACCGAATGTTTCTTTTCGGCTTCTTGTGAGCAACCGGGAATCGCTTGAACGATTTCGAGATAGTATTGGTTTTGGGTCGGAAAAAAAGATGGGCAGTTTACATTTTTTGATTGAGTCAGTCGGTTCTAAGCGTTTTAGTTTTCGTGAATTTTTTGAATACCCTTCTTTGGTTTTTTCTCGCGTACTTGATGTTTCCCCCCGCCCGTCGGATACGGATGTTGTCTATGATCTGGAGGTTTCCAATCATGCGAATTTTCTAGCGAACGGTATATGCACGCACAACTCCCGCTGGGCAACCCACGGCGGGGTTACGGAAGAAAACGCGCATCCGCATATTGCGCACGCCGGAAAATTGGCATTGGTGCATAACGGCATTATCGAAAATTATCGGGAACTGAAGGCCCAGCTTTCCCAAAGCGTGAAATTGCAGTCCGAAACGGACTCCGAAATTTTAGCGCACCTTATCGCGGAGAAGTATGAAGGGAATCTAAAGGAGGCGGTGCGGCAGGCCCTGCGCCATGTGCGCGGCACCTACGGGCTTGCCTGTATTCACGCGGACCATCCGGATACTATTGTCCTTGCCCGCATGGGAAGTCCGCTTGCGGTAGGAAGCGCGGACGGAAATTTTTATGTGGCATCGGACGCGACTCCCATTCTTCCGTACACCAACAAGATTATTTATCTGGACGACGGGGAAATTGCGGAAATTAAGGGGGGTGAACTTCGGGTTTCAAACTTGCGGGACGAGGTTGTTGAAAAGTCCGCGGAGGAGATCGAGTGGAACGAGGCCGAGGCGGAGAAGGGCGGGTACCCGCACTTTATGCTGAAGGAGATTTTTGACCAGCCGCAGGTTTTTTTGGACGCGATTCGGGGGAGGTTTGACGAGTATGAGGGTACGGCGCGGCTTGGAGGGTTGCAGATGACCGAGGAGGAGATGCATTCCATTCGCCGCGTCATGTTTCTTGCGTGCGGCACGGCCTATCATGCCGGACTTATCGGGAAATACGCGTTTGAGCGTTTGGCGCAGATTCCGACCGAGGTTGATGTGTCAAGCGAGTTTCGGTATCGGGATCCGGTTTTGGACGAGCATACGTTGGTATTCGTGATTTCGCAATCCGGCGAGACATTGGATACCCTGGCCGCCATGCGCGAGGCAAAGCGCAAGGGGGCGAAGGTTCGGGGGATTATAAACGTGGTTGGTTCGACGATCGCGCGCGAGGCGCGTGCCGGGACGTATATTCATGCCGGGCCGGAACTTGCGGTTCCTTCGACAAAGGCATACACGAACATGGTTGCCGTGATTTTGCTTTACGCACTGCAGTTCGGACGCTTAAAGCACACGACCCCGGCCACGGGCAAGCGACTTATTGAATCGCTTTTGAAAATTCCAAAACAGATGGAGGTGATTTTGAAGCAGAGCGATATGATTCGCGGTATTGCCGAGGCATATAAAGGATATTCTGATTTTTTGTTTCTTGGTCGGGGAGTGAATTTTCCGGTTGCGCTTGAGGGTTCTTTGAAACTCAAAGAAATTACGTATATTCATTCCGAGGCCTCTCCGGCGGGGGAGATGAAACACGGCATGAACGCGCTTCTCGGGCCCGACCTTCCGGTCGTCGCGATTGCCACAAGAAATCAATTGTATGAAAAAATGATAAGCAATGTGGAGGAGGTGCGCGCGCGCGGGTCCAAGGTTATTCTTATCGCCACGGAAGGGGACGGGGATGTGCGGCGGCTTGCGGACCATGTGATATTTGTGCCTAAGACCATGGAGCTTCTGGAGCCGCTCTTGAACACCATTCCTCTTCAACTTTTCGCGTATCACATGGCGGTTATTTTAGGACGGGACGTGGACAGGCCGAGGAATTTGGCGAAGAGCGTTACGGTGGAGTAGGTGTTTGCATGGAAAAAACCACTATGGCCTTCTCGCTCATTCTCGCTCGCCCAGCCGCTCGCTCCGAGGCCTCGGCCGTTTTGCCCCCGCCTTCGGCGGGGGACCATGCCAAAACGGCCTCAGAATCCGCTCGGAGGCCACAGCGGTTTTTTCCTTAAATTCCTTAAATTCCTTTTGTGGTTTTATGAGTAACACTTTTTATGGTAAGGGGAGGGGTGGGTTGATACCGAAGGCGGCGGTATTTGATATGGACGGGGTGCTTGTTGATACCGAGATGCGGTGGGATGAATTTCGGGAGAAGATTTGGGGGAGTTTCGGGCTCGCCGATCCGCGGAAAGTGGAAGAGGAAATTATCGGCATGAATTTGCGGGATACGGCGGCGTATATTCGCAAATACAATCCCGCGCTTTCGGACGAGGCGGTTTACAAGGCGTTTTCGGATGTGGCAAGCGTGATATACAAGGAGCGGTGCGAGCTTATGCCAGGGGTCCTGCCGCTTCTTTTGGAATTTCAAAAAAAGGGCATCCGCCTTGCCATTGGTTCATCCTCGCCTTTGGAATGGATCGAGTGGGCGGTTCGCCGTTTTGAATTACAGGGATATTTTTCTCATCTCTGTTCTACGGAAAGCATGGGGATTTCCGGGAAGCCCGACCCCGCGGTATATATTGAGGCAATGCGGCGCTTGGGCGTGGCGCCGGAGGAGTGCGTTATTTTTGAGGATTCTTCACACGGACTTCGAGCCGCGGTCGCATCCGGGGCGCGGGCAATTGCGGTTCCGGACCCGCGGTGGAGCCGGGGGGATTTCACGATTGCGGATATTGTCGTAGAATCATTGGAGGATAGAAGATTGTATGAGTATCTTGGTTTCAACCGCTCCTAATCTACGAATCATCCGAATCTACAAATTTTATGGACATTATTATACGAAAATTAGAAAAAGGGGATTATGAGAAAGGTTTTTTGGAAACGCTTTCGAATTTGAGTACGATTGGTGATGTTTCAAAGGAGAAATTTTTGGAGATTCTTGCTGGCATGGAGAAGCGGGGGGAGTATTTTGTGTTTGTCGCGGAGCTTGATGGTAAGGTCGTAGGAACTGCTACGCTTATGGTCCAACAGCTCTTCGCACATAGCGGAGGACGAGTTGGGCATATCGAGAACGTAGTTACGCGGAAAGGGTTTGAGGGGCGGGGGATTGGTTCTCGACTTATGGAGCGGGTGATTGAAGAGAGTAAAGTGCGGGGGTGCTACAAAATAATCTTGAGTTCGGACGAAAAGAACGCCGGTTTTTATAAGCGGTTCGGGTTTCAGGAAAAGGAAATCGCGATGCGTTTGGATTTGCATTGAGTTTGATTTTTGAAGGTTTTTTGCTAGGATGGGAGTATGACTACGGTAACCATACCAAAGGAGCTCGCGAAGCAGGGGGACTTGGTGCTTGTGCCGAGGAGAGAGTACGAGGCATTCTCCCAGTGGAGAAAGCATATTAAAATTCGTTTGAATGATGCATGGTTTTGGACTCCGGAGTGGCAAGAAAAGGAATTTGAAGCAGACAGGGCCATTGCGAAGGGCAAAGTCCAAGGCCCCTTTTCCAACCATAAAGATTTGATGGCCGCCCTGTCTCGCAAAAGAACATGAAGATTATTTTCTCCGATCCTTTTCAGGGAGATTTTGTAAATTTACCTTTGCAGGTTCAGCGGGCTTTTGAAAAATCGGCTCGCTTTCTTTTTAATAATCCGCGTCATCCTTCTCTTCAGGTGAAAAAATTGCCCGGCACTTCTTTCTGGTACGGACGAGTAACTTTAGGGTATCGGTTTACTTTTCAGTGGGCGGGAGATTCTATTGTGCTTCGTAGAATCGGGACGCATGATATTTTGAACAAGGAGCGCAGGGCGTAATATATTTGGATATGGTTTTGCACGAATACGAGGGGAAGAAACTTTTTGAAAAATACGGGATACTTGTTCCACGCGGGGTTTTGATTTTGAAGGGGGAGGACGCGGGAAAGGCATACCGGACGCTCGACAGGTGGCAGACGGTTCTAAAGGGGCAAACGCACGAGCGGGGGAGGATGGAGAAAGGACTTGTTCGGTTTTGTTCGTCCGAGGATGAGGTTTTGGCGGCGGTGAAAAATATGTGGGCTTTGGGCGTGGGCGCGGTTTTGATTGAAGAGAAATTGGAGGTAGCGGAGGAGCGAGAACTTTCTATCGCGCATGACGAGAATCTCGGCCAGCCGGTTTTAGAGTACGGCCCGCGTGGCGCGGACAAAGAACGGCATGTACTGGATATTCACGCGGACGCGGATTTGCCGAGCGCGGGTTTTCCGCATATTCCTTATTCGCAGGCGTTTTGGAATTTGTATCGCCGAGAGAAGGCGAGCGTAGTTGCCGCAAAGCCGCTCGGGCGTATTCCGGACAGCTCTTGGGTCGCCCTGGATGTACGCGTGGCGCTTGAAGAGTAATTTTTTGTATTTTTTTGTGGCCTATGATTTAGTAACAGGCATGGAGATTTTGAATATCAATGAAGAGGGAGTTTTGGAGAAGGTTGTCCATGCATTGCGGAAGGGCGGAGTGGTTTGCGTGCCCACGGATACGGTCTACGGCCTTATCGCGGACGCGGGGAACGAGGAGGCGGTTCAGAAAATTTTTGATATAAAAGGAAGGGAAGAAGAGAAGCCCTTGCCCGTGTTTATGTCGGGCATTGTAATGGCCCGGGAGTACGCGGAGATTTCACCGGAGCAGGAGAGATTTTTGGAGAAGGTGTGGCCCGGGGCGGTTACGGTGGTTTTTAAGGGATATTTCAAAGAGACGATCGGAATGAGGATGCCGAATGATGAATTGTTACTGAATATTTTGCAAAAGACGGGTACGCCGCTCGCGCAAACTTCCGCAAACCCATCCGGCAAGCCGCCAGCGCGGAGCGCGGAGGAGGTTTTGAATTATTTTGGCAGCGCATTATATGCGCCCGCGCTGTGTGTGGACCCCGTAGAGTCCCGCCTGGGGCGGGACCACGGGGCAGGCGGGGGAGAACGCGGGGGAGAGGCCTCAAGTGTTATTGACCTAACTGGCGCGACGCCAAAAATACTCCGCGCGGGCGCGGTCTCCAGCGAGGAGCTTTCTCGTCTTCTTGCTCATTCTGGCTTACCGGCCCCTCTCGGATTATAATGAACACATTATGGTACGCGGTTTCATCATTGTTGCGGTTGCGTTTTTTCTCGTTATCGGGGTGGGTATTTTTTTTGGATTGCGAGCCGCGAAGGAACGCCTGGCAGAGCCCAAAGAGGAAAACAGAGAAAGCACCTCGACAGAAGTAAAGGCAAAAGGAAGAGGTTTTTTCGGATTTCTCCACCGCGACTTTGTTTCAAAAGAGCAATTTGAGCGCGGAGATTCAGGATTTCAGTTGAACCGGTGGGGAGATGAGGGGGGCTCTTCGGGTAGTTCGGACGCGAGTTCGCTTGAGGAGAGCGGTGGAGGGTTCATATTACGGCGCGACATGAGCCCGCCCTCCCCCAAGCTCTCCTCGGGCGGGGGAGAGGTTCCGGAGGCCCCGGCTCGGGAGCCCAAGCCGCCATTCGGCTTTACCAAAGAAGCCCTTTCTCCTTTTTTCGGCAAGGTTGAGATTAGTTCTCTCCAGCCGCCCACATCGGATTACGCTCGGACGGCCGCAATTCTTACCGCCCAGTCCGGCGCTCTCGCGGTAAACGTGACAGGGTGGAAACTCCGGACGAACATCGACGAAGTTGTAATTCCGCAGGCCATAGGGAAGTACGTTCCCGGCGCCACTCTTTCGGAAGACATCATGCTCCGCTCCGGGGATACCCTCTCTCTTTTTGGCCACTATCGGTTCGCCGAATATCAGCATCCCTTTGGAAAAAATGTGCGGCTGAACGAGTGTACGGGATATTTGAACGCGCTCTATCCGTTTGAACCAAAGCTCCCCACAAGGTGCCCGCGCCTGAATCAAGATGAAGTTCGCTCTCTTTCCGGCGCCTGCCAAACATATATTTCAAATCTTGGCTCATGCAAAACTCCGGCCTCCGTGGACATCGCGAATTTTCAAGGGGACAGGGCGTGCCAGTCGTTTCTCCGCCGCTCCTTTGGATACGCCCCATGCTACGAAGCCCACAAAAACGAGGAAAACTTTTTTTCGCGCGAATGGTACGCGTGGCTTTCCCCGCAAATGCAGATTCCCATTGCCCGCGACCACGACCGGGTTTTTCTTTTTGACCGGAACGGGCTTTTGGTGGACGAGTTCTCCTACTGATGTGGGCGCGCCTCTTGCGCATGGGCGTGAATGTTTTATTATAGATGAACTTTCTTCCCACTTCTTTCGATGAAACAGAGTTCTTCAACAGAGACATTTGGAAAACACCTTACCATAGACGCGTACGGGTGTGACGCCGAAGCCCTTGATGATTTTGAGGTCGTGTTTCGGGTACTTGATGAATTGCCCGGGAAGGTTCAAATGCACAAAATTACGACTCCGTACGTAATACGGGCGGGAGCGAACGACTTGAAGGACTGCGGCGGGCTTTCCGGATTCGTGATGATTGCGGAATCGCATATCTCGCTCCATACGTTTCCGCAAAAGCGGTATGTTACCTTTGATCTTTATTCTTGCAGTATGTTTGAGGAAGCGCCGGTGCTCGCCTTTTTGCGAGAAGAGTTCCAATGGGAGCAAGTCGAAAAACACGTTATCAAACGCGGACTCAAATTTCCAAAAGAAAATTTGGCGTAACCGGAGAGGTCGGACCTCAAGGATTACTTACGTTCCGCGAGCGTAATAAGGGTCTCAAATTGTGCCTTGCCGCGGAGGACCTTCACCCGTACCTCCTCGCCGATGTTCGCGTCTTCCAAAAAATCCTGGATGGTTTTCCCTTCGGTGACTTTTTCTTTGTTCCATTCGAGGATAATGTCGCGTTCTTTGATTCCCGCCTTGTCCGCCGGACCGCCCGCGGCAACCGCGATACCCAAAGGGTTGTCTTTTGCCACAAGCGCTCCGTAATCCACGGGAACTCGGAGGAGCTCTTTTGTCTTAGGAGTTACGGTCATATAGCGGATGCCGAGGAGCGGACGCTTTATTTTTCCGTACTTTTTAATATCCAGAAGGTCGCGCTCCGCGGCTTTTACCGGAATCGCGAAGCCGATGTTTTGCGCGCCCGCGATGACCGCGGCGTTTATTCCTATGACTTCGCCTTTCAGGTTCGTAAGCGGGCCGCCGGAATTCCCCGGGTTTATGGCCGCGTCCGTTTGGATGAGGCCGCGCAATTCTTCTGTAGGGCCCTCGGGGTTTTCTTTTGCCGAAATCGCTCTTCCGAGGCCGGATATGATGCCCCGCGAGACCGTGCTTTTGAAAAGCCCGAGGGCATTTCCAAAGGCGAGGACGGATTCTCCAAGTCGTACCGCGTTTGAATTCCCGAGTGTTACGGTCGGAAGTTTTTTGTCTTGAGGGCTGATTTTTAGTATCGCGATATCATCCACCGGGTCGCGGGCAAGAATTTCGGCGGGGAACTCTTCTCCGTCCGAGGAGATAACGGAGTAAGAGGCAAAGGGTTCGTTTACCACGTGCTTGTTTGTGAGGATTATTCCCTTCCTATCTACAATGGAGCCGGAGCCGCCTCCTACCTGCACAAAGCCGCGGGAATCGATGTTTTCTTTCGGAATTTTCGGGCCGGACTTCAGTCGTTTGGGGTTTTCGCGTTCGAGTTCGCGCTCCACGTCCTCGGCTTTTTTGGAGACCACAATGGATACCACGGCAGGCATTACGTTTTGAACGGTTTTTATGATTTGGGATTCAGAGGACATACAATTAAAATTTCTAATATCTAATTTCTAATTATTTTCCGGGGACGGAGAAGAATGCTTTTATATAGTGATAGGCATAGCGCGCGGTGGTCTTCAGGAGTCCGCGCTTTTCAAATCTTCGGGCCGAACTTTTGATTTCGATATCTTTGGTAAAGAGTACGCGGCCTACGTTTCTTGCAATGAGCATGGCGGTTGTGGAGTCGTCTCCGTAGAAGGTAAGGGGGGGGAGGCCGCCTATCTTTTCGATTGTTTTTCGCGAGGCCGCGAAGTTCCCGCCCATAATCTGCCCGGCCCGCCTGCCAAAGAGGATATAGAAGGTGGTGTCGAGATGTACCATAAGCACGTATTCGTAGAATTTTGCGAGAAGAAATTTCAGGCCCCTGAACCCGTAATCGTAGGGGCCGGAGACCGCGGCTATGTCTTCTCGTTTCAGGAGTTTTTCAATTTTGCGGAGCCAGTCCGGCGGGGGAATGCAATCCGCGTCCAGAAAGACCAGGATGTTGCCCGCGCTTGCCTCAACTCCTTTCTGGCGGGCGATATTCGTGCCTTTTGTTTTTTCGGTTACCACGATGTCGGCTCCCGCTTTTTTGGCGGTTTCTTTTGTTTTGTCCTTTGAGCCGTTGTCCACCACGATAATTTCAAAATCCTTGCGCGGGACGTCCTGGTTCAGGAGCGCCTGCACAGACGCTTCAATATATTTCGCTTCGTTTAGAGCCGGAATGATGATGGAAAATTTCATGATTCCTCTATTATACCCAAAACCACCTTCTTTATGAAGGTGGTTTTGGGTTGTGTGGACCCGACCGGACTCGAACCGGCCACCTCTGCAATGCGAATGCAGCGCTCTACCAGATGAGCTACGGGCCCGTGGACCCACGGGGAGTCGAACCCCGGACTCCTCCGTGCCACGGAGGCGTGTTACCGCTATACTATGGGCCCTTTTTATTTTTTAACCGCGCTCTTCCCGAGTGAACCTTTATTTTTATATTATGGAAGTTCACCCGTCAAAAGCAACCCCGTTGCTTTTGGCCCAGATGAGCTAATGGCCCTTTGTGCGCCCTGCAGGGATCGGACCTGCGACCTTTACGATGTCAACGTAACGCTCTACCACTGAGCTAAGGGCGCGATATTTAGGGCAGAGTTATTCTAAACAATCACTTTCCTTTACTCAAGCCCGGAGATACAATATAAATAAGACGTTGCCCTCGTAGCTCAAATGGATTAGAGCAGTTCCGTCCTAAGGAAAAGGTTAGAGGTTCGAGTCCTCTCGAGGGCACATGGGTCGCCGTCGCCTGCGCTATGGCGAACCGAGGTGGGGTGGCTGAGTCCGGTCGAAGGCGCCGCACTCGAAATGCGGTATACCCGAAAGGGTATCGTGGGTTCGAATCCCACCCCCACCGCCATTGATCCGTACCACAAGCGATGTTCTTTTAGGGACATCGCTTGTGGCATAGTTTGGATGTGGGTCGGGATTCGAAGGGTATTTTCAAAAAGCAAACTGCTTTGCTTTTTGAAAAACCCGGGCTCCGAAGGAGGAGCGAAATATGTGCCGAAGGCACAATGGAGCGACGGGTGAGGAGGAATCCCACCCCCACCGCATATACAAATACAGCGTATCCTTGTGGTATGCTGTATTTGTATAAGAGTGGGATTCGAACGGAACTCGCGCGCCTGCGGGGCAGGATGAAGCGCGAGTCCGTGGCCGCGGAGGAGTCCCGCCAAGGCGGGACGGGGGAGCGGGAATCTCATCCTCACTATCATGCTTCGCATTGGCGTACGGAGAAAACTTCATCAGTCGTACGGCGGGAAGCACTTCGTGTTTCTTTTTGCCTTCGTGGTTCTTTTTTGGACGCTTTTTGACAGCTTGATGTCGTATATCGCGCCGCTTCTCATTTCCGAGCATGGGTTTTCGAATACCGCGGTCGGGCTTATTCTCGCGAGTTCTTCTTTCGTGGGCGCGCTTTTTGATTTTTTGGCGTGCAGGTTTCTTCCAAATACGAATTTTCGGAGAGTGTTTCTTTTCATGTTCGTCATTTGTTTCGCCTATCCATTGTTACTTTGGAAGGCGGGCGGCCTTTTTTCCTTTCTTTTTGCCATGGCTATCTGGGGAGTGTATTTCGATTTTTACGGATTCGGAGTTTTTGATTTTGTGGGGCGGTACACGGCAAAGAAAGACCACGCGACGAGCTTCGGGCTTGTCCAGATATTTCGCTCCATCGGCGGCGTCTTGGCGCCGCTTATCGCGGGATTTATTATCGCGGACGCGGTGGGGTGGAAGCCGTTTGTTGTCGCGTGGGTGTTTCTTTTTGTCGCGTTTGTTCTTTTTTTGCGCCTTTCGACGTTTGTTCGGAAACAGGACGCGCTCGTTCCCGCGGAAGGGAAACGCGCGAAAAATTTTTTTACCGAACTCCACTTGTGGGAGAAACTTGGGAAAAAACTCTTACCCTTTCTTTTCGTTACCTTTTTCCTGTTTCTTGTTGAGGCGCTTTTTTGGACGCTCGGGCCTCTGTACGCCGAAACATCCGGTTTCGGTCAGTTGGGAGGATTCTTTTTGGCCGCGTTTACCTTGCCTTCGATTCTTGTGGGGTGGTTCGTCGGCTCTTTTGTGAAGCGGTTTGGTAACCGGAATGTTGTGTTCGGCTCTCTCCTTTTCGGCTCTCTCTTGCTTTCGCTTTTCGCTTTTATTGAAACGCCTCTTTTTGTCATGGCGCTTGTGTTTGTCGCGTCCTCATTTTTTGGCATCGCGCTTTCCTCGATTGGGGGCGTGTACGCGGATTATATTTCCGGAGTTCCGATTGTAGAGGGCGAGATCGAGGCGCTCGAGGATTTTTCTTTTAATCTCGGGTATGTGGTGGGACCGCTTTTTGGGGGCCTGCTTTCTGATATAGTGAGTATTCCTTTCGCGTTTAGCGCGGTTGGCGCTCTTGGCGTGATTCTCGCATCCATACTTTTTTTCATCACCCCGCGGAAGGTGTATCTACGGGTGCGGGCAAAGGATGTGGAATAATATGAATATTTCTTTTTCCGGTTTGGTGCGGAAGGGCGCGGGGCGGGGAAGGGCGCTCGGGTTTCCCACTGCAAATATTCCCGCGCCTTTGGATTGTGAAGACGGGGTGTATGTTGCCCGAGTTTTTTTTAACAATTCGGAGTTTCCCGCGCTTTGTTTTATCGGCGCCCCAGAGATGTTTGAAGAGCGCGAACGGCGCGCGGAAGTATATATTTTGGATTGGGACGGGGACTTGTATGGAAAGGAAATTCAGGTTGAGATTTTGAAGAAGATTCGGGAAAGCAGGAAGTTTGATTCCTCGGAAGAACTTGTCGGGGCGATGAAGGAAGATTTGCGGGTTGCGAGAGAATACTTTAAGGTTTCCTCATGTTTACCGGAGTCATAAGGACGATTTCTCATGCGCGGAAATGGGAGAAGAAAGGTGGCTCTCTTTTTTTAGAGATTCAGAAGCCTCACGCGTGGAAGATAAAGGCAGGGGATTCTGTCGCGGTGAACGGGACCTGTCTTACCGTCAAAAAAATTCAGCTCCAGGCCATGGTTTTTGAGTTAATGCCGGAGACGCTTTCCAAAACCACATTCGGGAAAAAGATTCCGCAACGCGTGAATTTGGAATTGCCGATGCGGCTCTCGGACAGGGTGAACGGGCATTTTGTGACCGGGCACGTGGACGCGACAGGGAAGATTTCGCGTATTACAAAAAATGGAACTTCAAAAATGGTAGAGATTTCGTTCCCGAAGAAGTTTGTGAAACTGGTTGTATCAAAGGGTTCGATTGCGGTGGACGGGGTGAGTTTGACGGTCACGGGTAGCCCTTCGACAGGCTCAGGGACTAAATTTTCATACTTTTCGGTTTCTTTGGTTTCCTATACACTGGAGAATACTACACTTGGCGAGCGGAAGGTTGGGGATTTGGTGAATCTGGAGCTTGATATACTGGCAAAATATGGCGCAAGAAGTTCAAAAAGGAGAATTTGAAATATTTGACGCCTCCGCGTATCGGGTGGGGATTGTGAGCGCGCAGTTTAACCGCGATGTTACGGACGGGCTCCTCACGAGTGCCCTCGAAACGGCAGAGAAGTACGGCATTTCGCGCGAGAAAATCAGAGTGTTTCGCGTGCCCGGGAGCGTGGAGATTCCGGTTATTTTGAAAGGGCTCGCGGAGAGTAAAAACTATGACGCGCTTGTTGCGCTTGGTGCTGTGGTCCGCGGGGAAACGGACCACTATGACTATGTGGCAAAAATCGTGTCCGAGGGTGTGCTTCGGGTAATGCTCGATTCCGGGATTCCGGTGGGGTTTGGGGTTTTGACGTGCACCATGAAGGAGCAGGCCCTTACACGAGCTCATTCCGGCGGGGAGGCCATGGCAGCCGCGCTTCATTCTTTACGGATTCTTCGTCTAGAAGCAGATTCTCGCAGATGAACACGCAGATTGACGCAGATTTTGACATCTTTTTTCGTAGCAGTTACTCTTGGTATTCATGACTGATTACAAAAATATCAGCGTAAAGAAGATTGAGGCCTCGCGCGCGGAGATTACGGGCGAGATTTCGGCGGACAAGGTGCGCGGTTTTGAGGATAAGGCCCTGGGGCACTTGGGCGGGGATTTTGCGTTGCCCGGATTTCGGCCGGGCCATGTGCCCGCGAAGATGGTAAAGGAGAAGGTGGGGGAGGTACGGGTCTGGATTGAGGCGGGTGAGATGGCGCTTGAAAAAGAGTATCCGAAAATTATTGAGGCCGCTGGTTTGAGCGTGCTCGGACAGCCCGAAGTGCAGATTACGAAGCTCGCGCCCGGGAATCCTTTGGGGTTTAAGATTACGGTTTCGGTGATGCCGGAGACGAAACTGCCGGATTATAAAAAGATTACCAAGGAAGTCCTTCGACAGGCCGATGATAAAAAGATTGAGGTTACGGACAAGGAGGTAGAGGATTTGATTCTTGATTTGCAGAAAGCGCGGGCGAGGCATGAGAAAGTGATAAAAGAAAAGAGCCAACACGAAGGACAAAAGACACAGGAAACGGAGCAGAACCCCGCAGAATCCGCTGATGCGGATCGCGGGGTGTCGGAAGCCGAGCTTCCTCCATTTGATGACGAGTTTGCGAAGTCGCTTGGGAAGTTTGAGGGTGCGGAGGATTTCAAGGCAAAAGCAAAAGAGAATATTTTGGAAGACAAAAAATTTCGGGCGCGGGAGAAAGCGCGGCTTGATATCGTGGACAAAATTATCGAAGACATGAAGGCGGAACTGCCGGACGTTTTGGTGGAGGGGGAGCTGCACCGCATGGTGGCGCAGTTTGAGGGGGATATTTCGCGCGCCGGATTTTCATTTCAGGATTATCTGAAGCACGCGGGAAAGAGCGAGGACGATTTGAAAAATGATTGGAAGTCGCAGGCGGAGAAGCGGGCGAGGACCCAGCTTGTTTTGCTTGAAATCGCGAAAAAGGAGGGCCTGAAGCCGGATAAGGCAAAAACAGAAGAGGGCGTGAGAGAACTTTTGGCGCAACATAAAGATGCAGACGAAAAACGAGTTCGGGCGTACGTGGAAGAAGCGCTTTTGAACGAGGCGGCTCTGGAGTTTTTGGAGAATCTGTAGTCGGCAGTTTTGATATTTTATCATACAACAATTCCATGGAATTGTTGTATGATTTTTGTGAGAGGAATCTTGTGGATTTTTTGGGGGCTTGGTAGATTGATACATAAGGGAAGCGTGCCAGAGCGGTCGAATGGGGCAGTCTTGAAAACTGCTATATCCGAAAGGGTATCGGAGGTTCGAATCCTCCCGCTTCCGCAAATGCTTTCTCGATGATCCGCAAAGGGGATTTTCGAGAAAGCATATTGTTTGAGGTACGGGAGGATTCGAACGGGAAAGGGGTCGGGGAAACGGGAGTTTCCCCGTGGAGGAAAGCAGCGACCCCGCCTTGGCGGGGGAGCGTCGAGAACCGAGAGGTTCTTAAAAAAATACCTCGCGGCAAGCCACGGGGTATTTTTATTGGAGCGTAACCATGACCGGGTCGTGGTCGGAGAGGGGATTTTCGGGCTGTTCCACAA
>ERZ1292629.2045-Hain-H43-01um-R1-2045-length-18072-cov-5_pt1 | contig 18072 bp, 22 predicted proteins | sample MGYA00564399_ERZ1292629 | MGnify/ENA primary metagenome ERZ1292629 (study PRJEB36523, sample SAMEA6512636) | groundwater metagenome | collected 2019-01-08 | study: AquaDiva: Metagenomics assemblies of 32 groundwater samples
CTTTTCTTTGTAGCCGCAATCGCAGCTCTCATAACTCGCCAAGGTTAACTCGGGCTTTCGGTTATTTCGAAAGCTCGCTCATTGTTTATGTCATACTCGTTGCCAACACGCAAAGAATGGGAAATAATTTTTGATAATCTTTCGAAGCGCGAAAAAATTATCTTCATTTCGCTTTTTCTTTGTACGTGGCTTGTGGGTACACTTATTCTTATTCGAATCGACAGATATCACTCGACGGAACTCCCTGCTGATGGCGGCACACTCACTGAAGGCGTCACGGGCGTACCACGGTTTATTAACCCTCTCCTTGCGCTCTCTGATGCAGATCGCGATCTTACGCGTATCATCTATTCGGGGCTGATGAAAGCAGACGGTAAAGGCGGCCTTACCCCGCAACTCGCTGACCGCTATGAGGTTTCCGACGACGGCCTTGTATACACATTTCACCTTCGTGACAATCTTTTTTGGCATGATAATAAACGCCTTACCTCCGAAGACATCGCTTTCACTATCACACAAGCAAAAAACCCGGCAATTCGTAGCTCCCGACTTGCAAACTGGGAAGGAATAACATTTGAAACGCCTGACGAAAAAACAATAATTTTTCATCTGAAAAAACCGTACGCACCATTTCTAGAAAATACCACATTGGGTATCATGCCAAAACATCTTTGGGGAACTCTCACTCCTGAAGAATTTAATCTTTCAAATCTCAACACTCACCCAATTGGCTCCGGATCATACGAAATAGAAACGGTCACTAAAAATTCTACTGGCAGCATTACATCATATGCTCTATCTCGTTTTAGTAATTATACGACGGGACGCGCTCATATCAAAAATTTTATATTCAAATTCTATCCAACAGAAAAAGAACTTTCTGATGCACTCACAACTGGCGATATAGATCTTGCAAGTGTCGAGACAAATACGACTTCGAAATCAAAATCGTTACTAGAGATCCAACTCCCCCGTACCGTTGGTATATTTTTCAACCAAGATAATTTTGCGCCATTGAAAGACATTGCACTCCGAGATGCTCTTTCGATGGCTACCGATCGCAACCGCATCATCCGTGAAGCTAAAAATGATCATGCGCGCACTACAAGTTTACCAATACCACCAGGCATGATAGACCACGATGATTCGCTTGAAAATATTTCATTTAATATTGACGCTGCACGCGCGACACTCTCAAAGGCAGGCTATATCGATTCAAACGGCAACGGCATTATTGATAAAAAATTAAAAAAAAATGACAAGGACCCTACGGATATTCGCTTCACGCTTGCAACACTCAATACTCCCGAACTCATAAAAACCGCCGAAATCGTTCGCGCAAATTGGAAAGAATTAGGAATTGAAATAAATGTACAAGTGTATGAACAAGGAGATCTCGAACAAAACGTTATCCGCCCGCGCAATTATGATGCCCTTCTGTTCGGACAAGCAGTTGGCTATTTCCCCGATCCATTTGCATTTTGGCACACGTCTCAACGTACACATCCTGGCTTAAATTTAGCTTTGTATGCCAATACAAAAGTAGACAAAGCGCTTGAAGACGCACGCATAACAACTGACGAAGAAAAACGAAAAGATGCATATAAAATATTTTTAACAGAATTTACAAAAGATAAGCCCGCGGTGATTTTATATAGCCCTTCATACCTTTATACAATACCTTCAAATCTTAAGGGAACAAATTTGCAAAATATACCCTTCCCGCAGGAGCGATTTAGCTCAATCGAGACATGGTATACTCACACAAGCCGAGTGTGGAATATCTTTGTTAAACAGTAACTTCGCATTTGACAAGACAAGCGCACTTTGCAAATTTTTCAAAAAGGAGTATAATACACACAACGCGTTAAAGCATTCTCTTTTTTGAAACCACCGTCCGCTTCGTCAGCCTTTCGGCGAGACGATCGAGACAAGCCGAGGTGGTGAAATGGCAGACACGCTAGCTTCAGGAGCTAGTTCTCGCAAGGGAGTGGGGGTTCAAATCCCCCCCTCGGCACATTCGGAACGAATTTAATAGTTTTTTTTAATTTGACATGACACCAATAAAACCACAGGCGGCACATCCGCTGAGGCCCGCCCGACCAGACAGCCGTACGCCAGCCCGACAGAGTCATTCTGGCGGGGACGGGTCTTCCCGACCAACAGGGGGGCGTTTTCATCGGACGTCAAATTTTCGCGGACCGCGAAAAACAACCGAGCAAAAAGTCGAAATGCCACGCCCTCAAGCAAAAGGCGTTCTTCGCGTCGTACCATTAGGAGGCGTCGAAGAAATCGGCCGAAACATGTCGTTTCTTGAGTATGGCGATGATATCATCATTATTGATATGGGACTCCAATTTCCCGAAGAAAACATGCCGGGGATTGATTATGTTATTCCTAACGTTTCATATCTAAAAGAAAAGAAAAAAAATATCCGCGGTGTAATTATTACTCACGGCCACTTTGACCACATTGGTGCAATTCCCTATCTCTCTGCAGACTTAGGTGCCCCTACAATTTATGCAATGCCTCTCACGCGCGGCATTATTCTAAAACGTCAACAAGATTTTAAACACTTGCCACCACTCAATGTTGAAGGCATTACAAAAGATACAAAATTAAAACTCGGTGTATTTAGTATTGAGTTTTTCCATGTCAATCACAATATTTTTGATACCGTTGGCGTTGCGATCCGAACGCCTGTTGGCGTTGTATGCCACACCGCAGATTTCAAATTTGATGATTACCCAGTGGGCGACATTCCCGCCGACTACGAAAAAATGAAGCGCATTGGCAACGAGGGGGTTGCTCTCCTTCTTTCTGATTCAACGGGCGCCATGAAAGCAGGACACTCAATTTCTGAACGAGATATCGAAGCAAACCTTGAAGAGATATTTGTATTATCAAAGGGGCGCATAATTTGTGCAACATTTTCTTCGCTTATCTCTCGCCTTCAACAGCTCATTCATTTAGCCGAAAAATACGATCGTAAAGTTGCCATTGATGGTTTTTCAATGAAATCAAACGTGGCGCTCGCGCAAGAACTAGGATATTTAAAAATACCAAAAGGCGTCATGATTGATGTAAAAAACATCAACGACTACGAAGACAATAAAATCCTCTTTCTGTGCACGGGAGCGCAAGGCGAAGGTGGCGCCGTTCTTATGCGTGTGGCAACCCAAGAACATCGCTATGTGCGCCTCAAAGAGGGTGATACGGTAGTGTTCTCTTCATCGGTTGTGCCTGGCAACGAGCGCACTGTGCAATCACTCAAAGATATAATTTATCGCGCGGACGCGGAGGTGTACCACTACCAAATGATGGACATTCATGCGGGAGGCCACGCGCAAGAAGAAGATTTAACCGAGATGATGGCGCTCATGAAGCCAAAATTCTTCATGCCAATTCATGGGAATTATTACATGTTAAAATTGCATGGGCGGATTGCAGAGCGCTTTGGCATCCCAAAAAGTAATATTGTAATTCCTGAAAACGGCGCAATTTTAGAGCTGACTCGCGATAAATTTGTTATGACAAAAGAGAAAGTTCCATCGAACTATGTGTTCGTCGATGGGCTTGGTGTTGGCGATATTAAAGAAGTAGTACTGCGCGACCGGCAAATGATGGCATCTGACGGCATGTTTGTAATAATTGCCGTTGTAGATGCGCAGACTGGTAAGCTCAAAGGTTCACCCGATCTTATCAGCCGCGGATTTGTATATTTGAAAGAATCGGGCAGTTTACTGCATGAAACCCGTGGGCGCACAAAGAAAATTATTGAAGAGATTACTTCAAACATGCATCCGGTAAACTTCCAATATGTAAAAGAAGAGCTCCGCGAAAAAATCGGCCAATTCTTGTTTCAGCGCACCGAACGCCGCCCGATGGTGATTCCTGTAGTTATCGAAGTATGATCAACCAAAAATCAGGCTTTCGAAAGCCTGATTTTTGGTTTAGAATGAATATAGTAAAATAAAAACATGAAAACTGGCAATTATAATATAGTCTCCTTGTTAGCTTTTATGTCTGGCTTGACGGCTAATACTCATTACTTGGAAGGAACTTATAATATAAGAATGGACTTCGCACTAATATATCGCATATTAGGGATCCCTGCGTGGGGTATCTTAACTATTCATATTATCTTGATCATTACAACAATAGGGCTGTCGCTATTCTCACTCAAAACTATACGTGCAACAAAAGAAAAAGGTTTAGTGATAAGTTATATAGCTCTTACTTTTGCATTGATAGCAATTATCCATCCATTCACTCCAATATTTCCTAAATAATTTATGCCTAAATAAATACTTTTAACAGGAATGCGGCCGACGCGTTATTGAGACGTCCGACGTCTCAGTCGAACAACATATCCTCCAACTCCTTCGCCAGATTTTTTCTTTCGAGAATATTCACAAGCGCCTCTTCAGCAAACTGCTTGTAATCTTCGGAATTTTTAAACTGATCAAGAATAATCTCTTTATGACAAATCCCTTTCTTATCTTTGTTTATATACTCGCCCCAGCTTGACTGAGACGTCGGACGTCTTAGTTGATGAACGCAATCATTAAGATTAACGTAGGCACTAAGATATAAAAGATACTCGTTTGTAACGATATGAATACTTTTGTATTTGCCTTGAAAAAGAACTCCGCTTCGTCTATTCCTATGATTAAAATATTTTGTATACCCTCCACCTAACCGCTTCATGAATTCACTGATACCATTTTCAACACATTGCTTTAGAATGAAATGATAATGATTTGAATTCAGACAGTAACTAATAATATCTACCAACGGCTCACTACGGCAACCTCTCTTTACAGCATCAAACGAATTGAGATGTAAGCTACCGATAGGCTCACGGGTATTGAACTCCACCATGCTTTGTAAAAAACGCTGGAGATCATAGACACTATCAAAAACCTCGCGTTTGTCTACACCCCGATTATAAACATGGTAGAATCCTCCTTCTTCGAACAATCTTTGCATATCTTGAGACGTCGGACGTCTCAATGATTTGAGCATACGGCAATAAAAAAGTAAAATAGAGTTAAAAGAAGAGCTCCGTGAAAAAATCGGCCAATTCTTGTTTCAGCGCACCGAACGCAGACCTATGGTGATTCCTGTAGTCATAGAGGTCTAATTTGGATGCCGGACATCCAAATAGTCTCCAAAAAAACACTCGTCTGATTTTTGACTTTTTGGGTATTTCAAGCATTATAGATACATGGTGAAGAAGCGAAAAGAATCTATCTATCAATACGAAGCAATTTTCGATCCGAACGGAAGTGGGTATACAGTTACCGTACCAAAATTACCCGGGCTTGTTACCGAAGGCAGCACGCTCGGAGAAGCTCGAGATATGGCTAAAGACGCTATTCGATGTTATCTCGAAGCAATGTTGAAAGATTCGGTTCGCCCTTCACAAAAAATACTCTCTGCAAGCAAACGAAAGGAACGAATTACTGTTGGCATCTAATTTTTTATGCCAAAACTTCCTCGCATTCCCTCTTTGCTCATCATGCGAGCACTCAAGCGAGCTCATTTTTATGAATACCACCAATCCGGAAGCCACATACAACTCCGGCATCCCACTAAAACACACCTGCGAGTTACTATCCCACTACACAAGCAAGACCTCGCTCCAAAAACCCTAAAATCCATTATTCAACAAGCAGGACTATCTATAGAGGAGTTTATTAGATTACTTTAAAAATCGGCCAATTCTTATTTCAAAGAACCATTCGCTTTGCTGGTGGTTTTTTGTTAAAGTAGGGTATGAGTTCCCGCTTAAAAATAATATGTTTTCTAATTATCATTGGGATAATACTTTTTATACTAATACCCTACTTTTTAGTTGGATGTTTTGATGCCCCGTGTAGCATTTTTGAAAAATGGCATTTGATATTGACCGGCTTTCTTGATTAAATTAACACTATGCCTAAACAAATCCTTTTAACTGGAATGCGGCCGACAAGCCATTTACACATTGGCAATTATTTTGGCGCACTCAAGCCAGTCGTTGAATATCAAGACAAATATAAAACGTACTTGATGATTGCTGATGTGCATGCACTCACTACGCTTGAAGACACTGCATCACTCCGCGAGAACACCATAAAAATCGCGATGCTGTATATTGCCGCGGGCATTGATCCCAAAAAAGTTGTTTTATTTATACAGTCGGAAGTGCCCGAGCAAATTGAGCTCGCCACACTCTTCGGCATGATCACCCCAATATCAATGCTTGAACTTAACCCCGTATATAAAGAAATGCTGCTAGAAAATCCAAAAGCAACGAATCTTGGGCTTCTTGCCTATCCCGTACTCCAAGCTGCCGATATTTTGGCATACAAGGCAGGTTTTGTGCCTGTGGGCCGCGATCAACTCCCCCATCTCGAATTGAGTCGAGAAATAGCCCGACGCTTTAACACGCGATTTGCAAACCTATTCCCCGAGCCTCAAGGGCTTTTAGGCAAGGAACTTAAAATTCTTTCCCTCCAAGACCCAACCAAAAAAATGTCAAAATCGCATGGTGAAAATACTCAAATAAGTCTACTCGATTCGCCCGCAACAATTCAGAAAAAAATCAAAACCGCCGTTACCGATTCGTTTAGCGATATTGTTTTTGACCCAATTGGTAAGCCTGGCCTTACCAATCTTATGTTGCTTATGCATTTGGCAACTGGCGACTCGATCAAAAAAATAGAGGCTCACTTTACGGGTAAGGGCTACGGTGAATTTAAGGAAGCGGTTGCAAACTCTTTGATAACTCTCGTAGAACCGATACAACAGAAGTACAAAGAACTCGAGAAAAATAAAAAAGCTATTGAAACACTTCTTCGTGAAAGCTCGCAGCGCGCTCGCGAAGTCGCACAAAAAACTTTAGTTGAGACAAAAAAGAAAATCGGAATGTTTTAAGCTGTAATCAGCGCTTTGAGTTCAGCTACACGCGCATCGAGCAACTCTTTTGTTCGTGCTTCCACATTAAGGCGGACAAGCGGTTCGGTGTTTGATTGGCGAATGTTTGCCCACCAGTCGTCATAATAAACCGAGAGGCCGTCAACCCATTGAGTCTCTTTCGCATCTTTATAATGTCCCGCAATATTTTCAAGCAAACCTTCTTTTTTTTGAATTTTAAAATTTAACTCACCACTCAATGGGTATTTATCAAATTCGTCAAGAATTTCGTCTGATGTCTTACTTGTCTGTGACAAAAACTGCAAAAAATATAACATCGGCAAAAAGTCAGAATCGCAAAAGAAAAAGTCTCTAAAATAAAAATGCCCAGAAGATTCTGCCGCAAATCGCGCATTTTCTTTTCGCATCAACTCTTTAATAAAACGATGCCCCACGCGCGAGAGTATCGCTCGCCCCCCTGTGGCCTTAATTGTTTCAGGAAATATGCTTGAGGCGCGCACATCATAAATAATTGGCACACCCGGTTCACTTTTTGCAAACTCTCGAGCAAAAAATGAACCTACATGGTCTGCTCTAAAAAATCGTGAATTATGCGTCACGAAACCTGACCGATCACTATCAGGATCAAACGCTACACCAAAATCAGCGTTCTCTTCAATAACAGTGTTTTTAAGCGTCGCTAAATGTTCTTCTTTTGAAGGATTCAGTGATTCATGCGTAATATCAAACACAAGATCATGGTTGACTAATACCACCTTACACGGCAAACGTTTTATTAAACTTGGCAACAGCATTGTCGCCATGCCTCCACCAGCATCAAGAACAATTTTAAGATCTTTTGCTTTCGAAAGATCAACACGCGAAATCAAAAAATCGATATACTCACGCACAAGTGACTTTTGTACAACTCCATGATGTGGTTTTTTGCCATCAAAAATACTGCGCTCGGCAATATTTTTTACTACCTCCATACCATCACCAACGGGCTCTCCCCCAACGCGCGACAACTTCAAACCATTCATTCGAAAAGGATTATGTGACGCCGTGACCATGATGCCACCATCGGCCTCTTCTTTGACAACACCATAATAATGAAACGGCGTCGTCGTAAGCCCCATGTCAACGATCTGCACGCCCTCATCAAGAAGCCCTTCGGTAACGGCTTTTATAAGCTCGGGCGACGATGGCCGAGCATCCGAAGAAATCACGATCTTAAGCGCGCGCGCTGGATTATTGCCTCGCAAAAATTCCGCAAACGCTCGCGCAATTAAATACGCTGCCTTTGCATTGAGCTCGTTTGGAAATTCTCCTCGCACATCATATGCTTTAAATATTTCTGGATTTACATGCATGTCTTTTTAGTTTACCATAAATCAACTATGTCTCTCAAAATTGGAATCGTCGGTCTTCCTAATGTTGGCAAATCAACTCTTTTTCAAGCGCTTACCCGCGCGCAGGTTGATACATCAAACTATCCATTTGCCACCATTGAACCGAATATCGGCATTGTAGAAGTAGAAGACCCTCGCGTCAATATTCTTGCAAATCTCATGCACAGCAAGAAGCGAATTCCGGCCGTTATTGAATTTGTCGACATCGCAGGACTCGTTAAAGGTGCGAGCGAGGGAGAAGGTTTAGGAAATAAATTTCTCGCGCACATTCGTGAAGTCGACGCAATCGTGCAAGTCGTCAGGTCATTCGAAGATGCAAATATTGTTCATGTTGAATCGTCAATTAACCCCGAACGCGACCGCGACATCATTGAAACTGAGCTTTTTATGGCAGATCTTGCGACTGTAGAAAAAGCAGTTACACGGCTTGAAAAAGAAGCCCGCCTTGACTCGGCGAGGCAGGCCAAGAGCGGATCAGACGAAATCAAAAAACAACTTGAAATGGCTCGACAAGTTGTGGGTCATCTAAAGGCCGGCGAACGTGCACCCGCAACTCTCACTGAAGCAGAATTTGCACGCGAGCTCCAACTCTTAACCGCAAAACCAATTTTGTATCTTTATAATACAAAGGAAGAAGACCAAAAAAATGATGATCCAAATAAATTTTTTCTCAATATCAAACTTGAGGAAGAGCTTTCAGGAATGACTCCCGAAGAACGGAGCGAGCTTGGCATTACACCACATATCAATGAGCTTGCCGGCAAAGCATATTCCCTCTTGGGTCTTATGAGTTTCTTTACCACCGGAGAAGATGAAACTCGTGCATGGACAATCCCAAAGAATTCCACTGCGCGCCGTGCGGGGCGAGCCATTCATTCAGACTTTGAAGAAAAATTCATCCGCGCAGAAGTAATATTTTGGAAAGATTTGGTAGATGCAGGGTCCTACGCCAAAGCCCGCGAACACGGCACCGTACGCATAGAAGGTAAGGAATACATCGTCAAAGACGGCGAGGTTATCGAATTTAAGATCTAATCTACTCTTTTGGAGTTGCCAAAATGATCACAATTTGATACAATCACCCCATGAAAAACGGCACAAAATATTACGAGTTTTCGTACTTATTGGCGCCAACCCTTTCGCACGAAGACGCTCAACTTCGCGATGGGGAGTTTCGTGCGCTTTTGGGTAGCCTCGATATCACTGTTGATTCATGGGATTCACCAAAACGTCGCTTTCTCGCCTATCCAATTAGCAACTCAAAAGAAGCATATCTTGGAGCACTTCGCTTTACCTCAACAACTGAGGCCTCGACAAACCTTAGAGAGCAATTGAGTAAAAATCAATCGATCGTTCGCTTTATGCTTCTTGAGTGGAAAAAGGCTCTTCCGCCTCGCCGAAAGCCTTTGACACCTCGTGCCGCCGCAGACGCATCGGCTGAGCCAGTTGCACCAACCAGCGAAAAAGTAATAGACGAAAAACTTGATGAAATTCTAGGAGTTACAGTATGAATCCCATACGAAATAAAATAATGGAATATGTGTCAACATTTTGCAGTCAAAAAAATATTATGAATAATGTAAAATCTACTAGGATATTTCATACGGGATGAATCTCAACAAAGTATTCCTCATAGGTAACTTAACACGCGACCCTGATATGCGCACTCTTCCGTCGGGCAAACCTGTTGTCTCATTTGGTATTGCTACAAACCGTATCTGGAATGATCAATCAGGTAAACGCCAAACAACCCCTGAATTTCACAATATTGTCGCCTTCGGCCGTCTTGCCGAAATTGCAAAACAATACCTCACAAAAGGAAAAATGGTTTTTGTAGAAGGCCGCATTCAAACACGAACATGGGATGGCCAAGATGGTTCCAAAAAAAGCCGTACCGAAGTTATTATTGAACAAATGCAACTCGGCCCTCGCGGAACGCCAGGAAGCGTTGCTCCATCCGGAGATTCTCTTATGGAACAAAAATCTCCCACTGGCTCCGACGGTACTGTCGGAACAGGCGGAGAAACGGTCGAGACAATTCAGTACCCTCAAGATGAGGGAGAGATTAATCCAGACGATATTCCATTTTAATGAGACCGTTCGTACCAATAGTAAAAAAACAGTGCTATTTTTGTACCGCAAACGCTAAAATTGTTGACTACAAAGATACCGAAACCTTGCGCTCATTTATGACCCCGCAGGCAAAGATCGTTTCAAAAAAACGTTCTGGCCTTTGCTCGCTTCATCAGCGCCGTCTTGCTACTGCCGTCAAACGCGCACGCGTCATGGGCATTGTGGCATTCACTATTCGATAAAAATTGCACATAAAAAATGGCGGCGAATCGATTCTCGATTCGCCGCCTAATATATAATGCTTTGTGGGATTTCGGGTCATAAAAAAATAACCCGCAAACAGTGCCCCTATACAAAGAGCAAGCGCTAGTAAACCAACCAAAATACGTTTCTTCATGGCCTCTCTCCTCTCTCAAGGACTATATTTCTTTGTGCATTGTACTTTATTTTTAAATTTTTATCAAACATTAAACTATTAAAAACAGCCCCGCCTTTAATCGAAAAGCGAGGCTATTTTATTAATATGTTTGATTTAATACGGTGCGAGAGCTGAAGTAAATGAGCCCGTAAAGTCGAGATTGACGACCCCTGTGAGAATCCCGAAAGCAAACAAGAAAAGCGCAAACACACTCACAAGCGCTGTAAGCGAAATTTTTGGAAGTCTAAAATGATGACTCATGTGCTATAAAATCATTAAAACTAATAAAACGACCCTTACGCGTATTATAGCTCTAAAATGAAATTAGCCTGTGGGTAAGTTTTACGCCTCTTTAAGGGCTTCACGGAGAGCTGTCTCGAGCGCTTTGCGTTCTTTTTTGTTTTCTTTGAGAAAAATACGAGAGGCATCATAGCCATGGCCAAGTTTTAGGTCGCCAAATGAATGCGATGCACCACTTTTCTTGACTACTCCAAGCTTCACTCCAAGATTCAGCAAATCGGCCTCATACGAAATCCCCTCATTGAACATAATATCAAATTCGCCAACCTTAAACGGCGGGGCAACTTTATTTTTTACAACTTTCGCCTTCACACGATTCCCTACCGTCTCTTCGCCCTTCTTGATCTGTGCGAGGCGCCGAATGTCAATACGAACCGAGGCATAAAATTTGAGCGCTTTTCCGCCTGGTGTTGTTTCTGGATTCCCAAACATAACGCCTATTTGCATGCGTATTTGATTGATAAAAATAACTACCGTTTTTGTTTTCGCTACAACTGCTGTAAGTTTACGAAGCGCGTGACTCATGAGTCGCGCCTGAAGTCCAATATGTTGCTGCCCCATGTCGCCCTCTATCTCGGCACGTGGAGTGAGTGCTGCAACTGAATCAATTACAATCACATCAACACCACCCGATCGCACAAGGCTGTCGACAATTTCAAGTGCTTGCTCACCGGTGTCTGGTTGTGAAATTAAAAGCCCATTAATATCCACTCCGATATTTTTTGCATATTCTGGATCGAGCGCATGTTCAGCATCAATAAACGCACACACACCACCCATTTTTTGGCATTCGCGTATTATATGGAGCGAGAGTGTTGTTTTGCCTGATGATTCTGGTCCAAAAATTTCTACAATTCTTCCGCGTGGAATACCGCCTACACCCAATGCCCAATCGAGCGAAAAAGAGCCTGTAGGAATAGACTCGACATCAACCCTTGGTATTTCGCCGAGCCTCATTAAAGAGCCCTCGCCGTATTTCGACTGGATTGCCTTAACAGCTATATCAACTGCTTCACTCTTCTCTTCTGCGGCTGAACTCACCGATTTTTCTTTTTTTGCCATGGATTGTATTCTACTCTACCACGATATGACGCACAACTCTTGACTCTTTGCCAATTCGGTTTTTGACACGAACATCGATAGTATGAAAACCTTTTTGAAACGGGAGTAAAAGTTCAAATGCACCTTGCTCGTTACTATATGCTTCGTACCCATTTACTGTTAATCGTGCTTTTGACTCCGTCGTGCCTCGCACTTTTACACTTTCATCGTGTATAGCCGCTCCATCAGCAGGCTCACCCACAATCAATTCTGGAACAATAAAGATTGCTGAAGTTCTAAACGATATATATCCCACTCCCAAAATTATAAGAAAAATAGTCGCCATCAAATACGCACTTTTATGCCGTTTTGGATAGGCTTTTGGTACTGCAAATAAAATGTCGTGTTCGTTTTTTTTAAGAAACATACGATGAATTTTGATCTTCACGCTCGATTAAAATATCACGTGCCTTTGCGCCTTCTCCTGGACCAATAACACCCCTCTCTTCAAGCATATCAATAAGACGCGCAGCGCGAGAATACCCAACTTTAAGCCGCCGCTGTAAATACGATGTTGACGCTTTGCCGGCTGTCAAAACTGCTTCGTATGCCGCGTCATAAAGCTCATCATCAGCGTCTTCGTCATCCATGCCACTCGACGCGATATGATTACCCTTTGTTTTTAATACTTCCTCATTATACGCTGGCTCTGCTTCTTGCTCACGAATAAAATCAGTAACTTTTTTGACTTCATTTTCTGAAACAAACGCCCCCTGAACACGACGTGGCTTCCCCGCATCGCCAGCCAAAAAGAGCATATCGCCATTTCCCAAAAGCTTGTCTGCGCCCGCACCGTCCAAAATTGTTCGAGAATCGATCTGACTTGCTACCTGAAATGCAATACGGCTCGTAATATTTGCTTTAATGAGTCCTGTAATAACCTCCACAGATGGCCGCTGAGTTGAAACAACTAAATGAATACCAACCGCACGTGCCATTTGCGCAATACGCACAATCGATGCTTCTACTTCTCTTCCAAACGATGCCATCAAGTCTGCGAGCTCATCAATCACGATCACAACATACGGCATAAAATCGTCACTTGATGCATTATACGAAACAACGTCTCGCTTACGCGCGGCCTCAAGTATCTTGTAGCGTTCTTCCATCTCTTTCACTGCCCAACGAAGTGCTGCAATTGCATCTTTTGACTCCGTAATAACCGGCGTAAGTAAATGTGGAATGTCTTGATAATGCGCGAGCTCAACTCGTTTTGGATCAATCAAGATAAGCCGCAAAGAAAGCGGCGTATTTTTGTACAACAAGCTCATCAAAAATGAATGAATAGCAACTGACTTACCAGAGCCAGTTGATCCTGCAACCAATAAGTGCGGCATACGTGCTAAGTCTGCATATGCGGCAAGCCCTGCAACATCTTTGCCGAGAGCAAATGTAAGCGGCCCACCCCGCTGATAATCTTCTTGCTCAAGAAGATTGCGTAAACCAACAAGCGCAATAGTACGATTTGGAATTTCGATGCCCACAAACGATTTGCATGGAATCGGCGCCTCAATACGCAAAGGGTGTGCCGCAAGTGCCAATGCAAGATCGCTTTGCAACCCTACAATTCGCGATAATTTTACGCCTTCTGCTGGCTTCAGAGTATATTGCGTGACTGAAGGGCCAACATTTACCTCTCCCATTTCAACGATTATACCGAAATTTGCAAGCGTTCTTTGAATAATATTTCCACTGGCACGCACGTCTCCTCCTGACGGCTTACCGCGATCGCTATCAAGCAACGAAAGAGGTGGCAATGAATAATCTGCCGCTTTGCGCTTCAGCTCTTTCATCATCTCAATAGAGACGCTTCTCTTAGGATCTTCTTTCTTTTTTTGTACTATAGGCTCGGGCATGTCATCAAAATCTTTTGCTTTCGCTAAAAGCATTTCATCGGGCACCGGCGAGGCAACTGGCATAGGCAGGGCTTGTGAATCAATATCTTTTTCTTCAAACAACTTCGGAACACGACGAAGTGAGGCGTTAAAAATCATTAAAATTGCAATAATACAAAGTGCCGTAAAAATAACCCCGCTTGCAAACGCGTCAAAAAAATAAAGGAATGGCTTTGCAATATAAAACCCTACGAGACCACCTGTTGTATCTCTAAAAATAATATCCGAAAGCGCGAGACTCGAGACAAGAAAAAACAACGCGCCCACAAGCGGCAAGCTGACAAACTTCTGTTTCAGTGAAAAAAGAAGCGCTGCGCTAATCATAATGAGCGACAATGGTAGCAAAAAGTACCCCTTGCCCAGTAGCGAAGTAAATAATGAAAGCGCCCATGCTCCAATAAGCCCCGCTTTCTCAAAATAGGCAAAAATGAAGAGCAGGGCAAACAAAAACGCAACAATGGCTACAATGCTGTCTTTAGTCTCCTGGTGGAGCATCGGCTCGCGATCTTCCCCTTTATCCCGTTTTTCTTTCTTAGATTTATGCTTCGCCACATACCTAGTATAGCGGTCTTCTGGTCATTTCGCAAAGACTAGCAATAGTTTTTACTTCTTTTTGAAGTTTCCTACCGTTCCCATGGCTCAACATACCAAGATACGACGCGACCATTTCCTCTTTGCTATCGCTTTCCTCGATCCTGCGAAACATCCTCTTTTTTGTAACTGTTCGTAACACTCGATGGTCGGGAAAATGCACCCAACCAAGAAAATCTACTCCTGACGTAAGAGATTTAATGGAAACCTTTTGCGGGTGCAGTTCAAGTTTTAGGTTATTATAGAGAAATCCTTTGATAATAGGAATTAGGGTCTCGAGATAGTTTTTGTCTCGCGAAAAGACCACAAAATCGTCCGCATACCGAATATAGTATTTCACTTTAAGCGTGTGCTTCATGAATTGATCAAACTCGTTCATGTAAATATTTACTAAAAGCTGACTCGTTAAATTGCCGAGCGGTAATCCCACATTACTTCGCATACCAGAAAAACTTCGTATCACTCCTTCCAGGAGCCAAAGGATATCTGAATCTTCAATGTCCTTACGTAAAATATCTACCAATATGTCGTGATCAATATTTGCAAAAAACTTTCTTACATCGCACTTTAAAATCCAGCACTGTTTTTTACCGCTTTGGCTTGTAATATACGAGAAGGATCGAAACCGATTCAGTGCCTTGTGCGTGCCTTTTCCAATCCTGCACGAAAATGAATCAGCTATAAACTTCTTATCGAAAAAAGGATATAATACGCGATAGATTGCGTGATGCAACAATCGATCTCGCACTCGAGCCTTATGAATACTCCGAGGTTTCGGATCAAAAATACTAAATCCATAGTACCCACCGTGCTGATATGTCTTATTCTTGAGAGCACTGTGGAGTAATACGATATTATCTCCAAGACAAACATAAAACTCTATAACATCTTTCTTGTATCGTTTTCCTCTTACAAATTCTGTCCACGCCCCAAGTAAATTTTCAATGCTTATTAACTTTTCAAATGCATGAGCGAGTCTGATTCTCATAAAAATCTCTCCGGTAAGCCCCCCCCCAACAGGTTTTACCGATTCTCCAAAGATTTATTTCCATATATAAGCTGTGGGATGAGTTTAAAGACAACTTCCCAAAAAAATCCCGGCATACGCTCGGGGAAAAAATAGACACACTTTTTCTTGAAACAATTGAGTTGCTTTTCATTGCAAGCTATTTATCGAAACAAGAGAAACTTCCGTATTTGCGAAAATCCGGCATGAAGCTTGATATGCTGAAATTCTTTTTACAAGTGGGGTGGGAATTGAAGGCACTCGACAATAAAAAGTATATCATGCTTATCGAACGACTAAATGAAATAGGCAAAATGATTGGTGGCTGGTCGCGTGGCATTCAAAATAAAACTCCCACTCCATAGGAATGAGAGAACAAGAAGAGTTTCGAACTGCGGCAAAACGATAGTTGTCGTTCCACCTGTTGTCGAACCAGTTGAGGTTAAGGTTCCGTTCGTCTGCGTTGCTCCACAGATACGGGACGTTGCGGTTGCCGTTCGGATTCCGCCACACTGATCGTACACGATACCATCCATCATCACTCACTGCCCCTCGAATACTCTTAAGGCTGTATCGTATGCGGGGCCTCGAAGCCCACTAGTATTGTGCACCAAGTATTTTCGTTTTTAAGACATTATGAAACGACTCTAGAAAAAGGCGTACCCGTTTCCACTCTGCATCTCATACTTCTGGAATTGGGCCGTTCAAAGCCGTAGCCGTGAACACGAGCCTACTATCTTTTTTAATTTTATCATAAAAACTATGTATTCATCATTGAAAATTTTATATAAATATATGAAAAGACCCCGACAAAACAAGTTTGTCGGGGTCAAAGTGCTTCCGCCTTCGGCGGATGTGCAAGGGACTAAGAGCTAAAAGCCCAGGTCCCAAATTACTGAGCGCTACTTGCGAACCGCGGCAAAACGAGAGTGGCCGTTCCACCTGCGGTCGAACCAGAGGAGGTAAAGGTCCCGTCCGCCTGCGTTGCCCCACAGATACGGGACGTAGCGGTAGCCGCGCGGACTCCGCCACACTGAACCGAGAGCAACAATCGGGAACTTGCGCTGCAAATCGGGATACACTTGACCCAGAGCAAGGAGCTCCTCAATGGTTGCCGGACGCATTCCCTTGCGATCCAGCTTATGAATCACGGCGTCGCCGTTCTCCATGACACGGCTGAAATGAATGAGCTTGATCGTGACCTCCGCCGTTTCTTCACCCTTCATGGGGAAGTTACGAGCGGTGATCGAATCGTTCACCCAGTTGTACTTTCCTGCCTTGATCATGGCGGCGAGCGTGAGCGAGAAGTCGATAATAACGGGGTAGACGCAAACGATCGACTTGTTGATGACGAACTCATCACGCAGGAATCGATCCACGCCTTCCTCACCACCAAGCTTGTTCCAAACTGCCTCGACACGTCCGAGCGTAATTCCAGGATACTTCATGGCGTTCTCCTTCCGACTGCTAGTCGGGGCTCTTCTCTTATCTATTAGATAAGAGGCTTGGGTTATACCGCAAGTAGATATTCAAGGTACTCACTATTCAAACGAATTATACCATATCTATAAAAAAATGCAATAGCTCCAAAAGGCCTTGTTTTATAAGGCTTTTTTGCATTCCACAATAATATTTTATAGAAAATCTTTTTTGCGGAAACCGGTGCCAGCGAGGATATTACCTGTACAGGTTACTATGGGGTGTCAATATCTACAAAAAGCGCAACATCGTCGCTCACTATTTTATAAATAATTCTCCAGTCGCCAGTGATATTGACGCTTCGATACCCTACCCACTTCCCCTGCAAAGCATGATTATGTAACAAGGGGTCATACTGGTTTTGTACAAAAAGATTTCTTCGCTCTTTGACTTCATTCTTTAGTTTTTTGGATAATTTTTTATATTTCTTTACAAAGTTTCTGTGGAGAAAAATCTTCATAAAGAGTCGAGATACGTATCCATTTCCATTGGCGTAGCAAACGGACCCGCTATATTTTTATTGTCCTTGATATCTTTTTCTACTCTCTCCAAAAGTTTTTGTGTTTTTGCATTAGGCAACAGTGCTTCGGAAAACTCCACTCTCCGTTCATAAATAAATTCTTTAAGATAGCGATTTACAATGACGCTCAAAGGCAAACCTAATACTTTTGCTGTTTTTTGAGCTTCTTCTTTAATTTTTTTATCCATTTTGATATTCAACATGGTTTTCATATATCCATAGTATATATAATGGATTATTTTTGTCAAACACAAAAAAGCCCTTTAGCAAAGGGCTTTTTTGTGTTTTTAGGATCAATGTTACAGAAAATCTTTTTTGCGGAAACCGGTGCCAGCGGGGATCAAACGGCCTATGATGACATTTTCTTTGAGCCC
>ERZ1292629.2046-Hain-H43-01um-R1-2046-length-18059-cov-23_pt1 | contig 18059 bp, 22 predicted proteins | sample MGYA00564399_ERZ1292629 | MGnify/ENA primary metagenome ERZ1292629 (study PRJEB36523, sample SAMEA6512636) | groundwater metagenome | collected 2019-01-08 | study: AquaDiva: Metagenomics assemblies of 32 groundwater samples
TTTCCATTTCTGATTCCCACGAGGATAGTTCTGCATCTTCTTTTGCCTTTACGTCACGAATTGTTTTAAGAAGTTCTTCGATTTCGCTTAATTTGATTTTGACTGTTTCAAGCGAGTTTCTTGCAAGTTGGAATTTATCAATTCTTACAAAAATGGGTTTGTTGTCTCTTCGTGCGGGCATCGCCATACGTTCTGTTTTTTCAGGGGCATGCCATTCGTTCATTTCTATGAATTTGTAATTGCCTTGTGGTGTCGGCTTGTATAGGGGCGTTTCATCTTTGATTTCTTCATTTGCGACTGCGTCTTTTATTGCGCTCTGGCTGAATCCTTTCCGCATGGGTGAATCGGGAAACGAGGGAAGTTCATGAATTTCGTCATCTTCTTCTGAAATATCTCTCATTTGCGGCATGTCTCTCAAGGGTAATGAGGGTCGCACAGGAGGACGCGGCAAATCGGGCAGCCCCTTATCTTTTTCTTTTCTCTCCCAGAACATCCCTCTAAAACCGAAGGTTTGTTTTTATAGGTTTATATACACTTTATAATGACAACACCTCTTTAGAAAGGTTTTTATTGTGCTTTCTTTAGGTTGCGACATGCAGGTACGACTTCTAAAAGAGATTATAGGTTCTATTGCGGGTCCGTCGGCTATTGGGCTTGTTGATTTGCTCTATGGCAAGAAAAATGTAAATGAGTTTATTATTGCGAAAAAAATGAAACTTAATATTAATCAAACGCGTAATATGCTTTACAAACTCGCGGATGAGGGTCTTGTGAGTTTTACACGTAAGAAGGATCGCAAGAATGGCGGATGGTATACATATTACTGGACTTTAGATACTACAAAGTCTCTTGCGAATTTGCGTACTATTATTGAGAATGACATTTCTTCTCTTCAATCTCAACTTGGCACTCGAAAGAATGAACGATTTTATCATTGTTCTAATTGCGATTTGGAGATGAATGAAGAAAATGCGCTGCTCAACAATTTTACCTGCCCTGAGTGCGGAGAGGTTTTCGTATTGCGCGATAACTCTGAATTTGTTAAGCGATTTGAGTCTGCCATCGAAAAACGCAAGGAACAACTCGCAGTGGTTGAACAGGAGCTTGGATTACTCTATAAGAAAGAAGATTCGGTTCGCCAACGGCGATTTAAGGCGGAAGCTCAAAAGAAAAAAACTGAACGCGCTCTGCGTCGTAAGGCTCGTATCGCGACGGTCAAACCGTCTGCTAAGAGGCCAAAGAAGGCATCTTCAAAGCGCGCATCCAAGCGCCGTGGCAGTTAATGGTTTTTTCTCGTCGTATTCGTTCTCAGCCTTATGCTCGTTATAGTTTGACGACGGTTTTTGTTGCGATTAATGTGGTGGTTTATTTGCTTTTTTTGATGGCTTCTCTTCTATCTTCTTTTTTTTCTAGCCCTTCTTTTATTGATACCCTCGTTTCCTTTTTCGCACTTAATCCTCGACTCGTTATCGAACAAGGCAGTTTTTGGACACTCTTCTCAAGCATGTTTGCACACATTTCACTTTCCCATCTTATCGTTAATATGATCTCGCTTTTTTTCATAGGCTCGTTCGTTGAGCGTCTTATTGGCAAGCGCCGTTATTTTTGGCTTTATGTTGTTTCTGGACTTATAGCCAGTCTCTTTTTTGTCGGTTTTGCGTACTTGGGGAATGTGGTTTCGTGGGGCTCACTTCTCTTCGGCACTATTGATAGTTCTGCGGTGGGTGCAAGTGGAGCACTTTTTGGAATTGCGGGTTTGCTTGCTATGCTTCTTCCACGTCTTCGGGTACTTGTCTTTTTTGTGCTCCCTATGCCTATGTGGGGGGCCATGTTTCTTTTGATTGTTGGTCTTTGGTTCTTTTCGGCCGCTGCTGGGCTTCCCATAGGAAATACGGCTCATCTCGGAGGGCTGGTTGTAGGACTCGCCTACGGGTGGTATCTTAGAATTAAATATGCTCGCAAGGTTTCTTTGTTAGGTCGTATGTTCCGATGAAACGCGTTCGTTTTTCTTTTGAACGTAATGTTCGTCAATCTCTACAGTATATCGTTGATTCCAGAATTTATGTTTTTGCTTCCGTAGCTATCTTCTTCTTTAGCGCCCTCTTTGGGTTCTTGTTTCCTTCTCTTTTGTCTTCTTTTGATGACATTCTTCGTGAACTCGCGCAACAAACCGAGGGGCTCAATTGGTTCCAACTCTTTCTTTTTATTTTCAAGAATAATAGTTTTAGCGCACTCTATGCTCTCTTCCTCGGGTTCTTTTTTGGAATTGTGCCCCTTTTTAATGCTCTTTTAAATGGGGCGGTTCTCGGGTATGTTGCCGCCCGCGTTGTTCCTTTTACGGGCTTCGTTGGTCTTTGGCGTCTTCTTCCTCACGGGATATTTGAATTACCCGCCATATTTATTGCGATAGGGCTCGGTATTAAGTTTGGGGCTTCGTTCTTTTCTTATTCTCCTCAACGTATTCTTCTTCGACGCCTTTCAGACTCGCTTCAGGCGTTCGTGTACGTTATTTTGCCTCTTTTGCTTCTTGCTGCCATTATTGAAGCGACACTCATTCTTTTTTTCTAAACAACCTTTAAAAAGTTCGTCGTGTACCTCCTTCTATGGATGGCCCTCCCGAAACTCTCTCTCAATTTGACCAAGAAAAAGAGCGGGAGCTATTGAAGCGACTTGAGGCTACCTTGTTTATTGCGGGAAGGTTCTTATCCTTGCGAGAACTTGTCTCTTTGACTGATATCAATCCCATTCTTCTGCGCAAATTGCTCGATGACCTGTCAGATCGTTATAAAGATTCGGCGTTAGAAATTGTTAACAAAAGCGACCTTTGGAAGATGGATGTTAATCAGGACTATATAGGGATTGTAAACAAGCTTGCTACAGGTAGCACTGAATTCTCGAAGGCGGAGCAGGAAACGCTTGCAATTATCGCCTATAAACAACCTATGAAACAATCGGTGCTTGTTAAGATACGGGGGAATAAAGCCTATGACCATATCAAAAACTTTGTCGGGTTAGGGCTTGTTATTAAGAAGCGTTCAGGTCATACGTGGGATCTTTCGCTCAATGACTCCTTTTACGATTACTTTAACCTTAACGAGGAAGCGCTCCCGCGCGTGTAGTGATGGTAGATTCCTATACTATTTTTGTGTATGTTATCTCTTATATTGGGTTGTTTACGGCGTGTTTCTATTTATTGAGCTTACGCGCTTATTATTCTAAACCTCAACCCCGCAGCACCCTTCTGCCTTCGGTGACCATTATCATACCTGCCTATAATGAAGAAGTCACCATCGCACGGACGATTGATTCTGCGCTCGCGCTCAACTATCCTCGCGCCCAGCTTGAGATTATGGTCATTGATGATGGGAGCAAGGATCGCACTTATGCTCTTGCAAAAGATTATCAGCAGAACGGAGTTCATGTTTTTACTAAGCCTAACGGTGGCAAAGGATCTGCTCTTAATTTTGCTATACATCGTTCTAAGAGCGAGATTATTGTGACGATGGATGCGGATACGTTTGTGGATCCGCAATGTCTTAGAAAAATGGTTGCCCTCTTTCATTCACCCGATGTTATGGCAGTCACCCCTTCTATGGTCGTGCATAAGGCTCGGACGTTCTGGCAGAAAGTACAACAGGTCGAATATTCTTTGGGCGTTTATTTACGTAAGGCTTTTTCTTCTATCAATGTCATGCATGTAACTCCTGGCGCTTTCTCGGCGTATCGCCGTTCTTTTTTTGTCACTTACGGAGGTTTTGACGAGCACAATATAACTGAAGATACCGAGATTGCTTTACGCATACAAGACCACGACTATGTCATTGAGAATGAACCTCATGCGATTATTTATACGGTTGCGCCTCGTTCATTTAGGGAACTTCTCGGTCAACGCAGGAGATGGTATACGGGCCTTCTCAAAAATGTATGGGCGTACCGTCGTCTTTTCGGGCTGCGTAAGGGGCTTATTGGCATTTTCTCTTTGCCTTTGGCCTTTTTTACCATACTTTCTACTGTTTTCCTCACTTCTTATTTCTTCATAAAAACCTTTGATAATTTACGCCATGAATTAAATTATCTGCAATCAATAAATTTTGATTTCATAAATACTCTCGATTTGAATTTGTACATTGTGCGTTATTTTGCGTATATGCTTTTCAGTTACAAAATATTTCTATTTAGCCTGCTTTTTACTATCTTTATCGGAGCTTATCTCTACTTTTCGAAACGACACGTTCCTAAACAAGAAGGTTTGTTTTCAGGATTCTTCTTGTTTATATTCTTCTATGGAATATTATTTGCTTTTTGGTGGATTGTTTCATTCTTTTATACCCTTACCAATCGCAAGGTCGTGTGGAGGACGGTGAAACATGCCGATTAAACGGAGTTTTTATTTGGGCAGACTTGTTGTTTCTTTTCTTATCGCAACTACGGTTTTCTTTTTGATTTTTACTCTTGCAGATACCGTTTCTTACTTGAACTATCAAAATACGGCTAATCAAAACAGATTTATTCAGAATGCCTTGGATGAATTTTCTCGCAATGCAGAGAACATTAGTTGTGATGATGCTGCGCTTCGCTCTTCTCTCGTAGAACTTGATCAGGTCGGTAGTTACATCGGATTACTTGAACGTCGTTTCGGTTTACGTGATTCACGTGTTCTTGCTGAAAAGAAACTTTACACTCGCTTGCAGTTTCAACATTTTCTTATAATAAAAGAACTTAATACGCGATGCGATTCTCGATTTGAGCCTATTCTTTTCTTTTATTCAAATGATCCGGATTACATTGACGCGAGCCAGTTTATGGGTGGGATTCTTGGTGCATTCAAGGAAAGGGACAGCGCCATGTTTATGGTTTATTCTTTTGACGTTTCTATTGGCGATTCAACCGCTAGTTCTCTTCTACAACGGTATAATGTTACCTCTGTGCCTTCTGTCGTTTTGGAGGAAAGGGAGATTTTGCGTCCGACTAATATTAACGAACTTGTACGTTATTTTTCTTAGACGGTTATGATGGACAGCCACAATCCATTTAAATAAAAACTGCGCTCTTGTTGCATGGTTGATCGACTCGTGGATGTTATCAAGGAGGGGCAGGTTATTACGATTCCTGAATCTCAAGCTCGTTATGAAGAGCTTTTTGTTCTGCGCGTGCACGAGAAGAAGGATCTTGTTGAGTCACTTCCTTCTGTGGAGTCTAGACGTCGTTCGGGTCGTACCACGTCTCCGCTCATGCCCGCGCGTGCACCTCCTAAGTGGCATAGTTATCAGTCAGAATACACCAAAAACAATGTCGTTCGGGAACTAAAAGATAACTTTCACTGGGAAATTGGTAAGGCTCGCAGGGCTCGAGCGTTAACTCGTCTTCAATTGGCAAACGCCCTTAATGTACCCGAAAACGTAATTAAAATGGTTGAAAACGGGGAGTTACCTAGCGATGATTTTGTGCTCGTTAATAAGCTTCAAACTTATTTTGGCATTAATCTTCGCAAAGACGGGAAGACCTTTGAAATGCCGGTTCATTCTATGGCTTCTTCCAAACCTTCTTCTTTAGGCCCTGCTTATGTGCCCAAACCTGATTTTAAACGTGCAGATTTATCGCTTGCAGATTTGCAACGTATGAAAGAGCGTCGCGAGCGGGCTCGACAGATGCCTGGAGAGCAATCTTCCAAGGATGCGCTCGCGGGCGACGATATTGAACTGTTTTGAGTAAGGAAAGTTTTATAAAGCGTTTTTTGCCCTTCTTCCTATGCATATTGATGTTATCTCTTCCTCAAAGGATGATATGGAATTTAAGATAGACAACATTACTCTTGCCGAGCTCTTTCGTATTTATCTTAATGAACATGGCGTTAAATTTGCGGCATGGCGCAGAGAGCATCCTTCTAAACCGATTGTTATGAAGATTCAAACTTCTTCGGGAACTGTCAAAAAGGCCGTGAGCGATGCCGCTTCTGCTATCCAAAAAGACCTTGATTCGCTCCTTAGTGTTCTGAAGAAGAAATAGCTTTATTAACTGCCTTTTCGTGTTTGTTCTGGGAGGTGTTCTATGAATTGTAACTGTCAATGGACTGAAACGATCCTTGCGATTGTTATCATCTTATTTGCGTTTTGGAGCGTTCAGTGGTCTCAATGGATCATTGTTATTGCAGCGCTCGTCCTTTTGCTTCATGCATGGATGTGCAAGAGCTGTATGATGTGCCGTGATCATGCTTCGAAGCCTTCTAAGGGCAAACGCTAATCGCCTGCCATTATTTTTATATACTTTTTATTTTCATTTCTTTCATGACTAAACTCTCTGCAGGGAGCTACGATCTTAACCTTTGGCTCCATGGGGGATATGAGTCTGAAGTTATCACTACGCTGTATGGGGGCCCTGGGTCAGGCAAGACAAATTTTTGCCTGCTTGCCGCGGTTTCACAGGCCAAGAAAGGACATAAAGTTCTTTTTATTGATACTGAAGGGGGATTTTCTACGGATCGTGTTAAACAACTTGCGGGCGACGATGCGTCTGCATCCCTCGCTAACATCCTTCTTTTGAAACCGACCACTTTTGATGAACAACGGGAATCGTTTAAACAATTGCTTCGCTACGTATCTAAGGATCATTTTAGTCTGATAGTTGTCGATGGAATGACCATGCTTTATCGGCTTGAATTTGCGCGTGCACGAGAAGAGGGCCTTTCTGAAGTTCAACGACTCAATGCCGAACTCGCGCGACAGATGCGTGTTCTTGCTGAAATTGCCCGCAAGCAGGGTCTTCCTGTTCTTGTAACAAATCAACAGTATACGTGGGATAATGATACACGCATGGTAGCTGGAGATATTTTGCGTTACTGGAGCAAGTGTTTGATTGAGCTTGTTAACGAGAACGGTAAACGAACGGCCTACTTACGAAAACATCGAAGTTTAGCGGAGAGTGCACTTTCTTTTAGCATTGTTCGCGACGGGGTCAGACGACGCGGTTGGCTGTAACAAGAGTTAAATATTGCATTTCTTTTTGCAAGCCATGAAGTATGGTGATTTTGTTGTGCTCTATGAAACTCTTGCAGGCACAACTAAGAAACTCGAGAAAATTAGTATCCTTGCTTCCTTTTTACCACAGCTTAAGGGTCAAGAAGAGTTAGTATATCTTCTTCGGGGCCGCGTATTTCCTGATTACGATGTGCGCGAGATAGGCATATCTACACAACTTGCCATAAAGGCGATTGCAAGGGCGAGTGCAACAGATGCGGTTAAAGTAACTAAAGAATTTTCTCGTATGGGTGATTTGGGTGATGTGGCTGCACATCTTCTGGGACATAAAAAACAATCGGCTTTGTATCATCGCGATTTAACTGCTGAACATGTGTTTGCTTCGCTTTCTGCCTTGGCAGCCATCGAAGGTAAGGGCACAGTCGATAAGAAAATGTCCATTATATCAGAGCTGCTTATTTCGGCGCGACCTGAAGAAGCACGCTATTTGGTTCGTACTATTTTAAGTGATCTTCGCGTTGGCGTGGCTGATGCAATCTTGGTGGAGGCGGTCGTCTTGGCATTTTTGCCTGATTCTGAAGGCCTGCTTGAAAAAGTTGAGCGCACGTATGGGTTGGTCAATGATTTTGCCGAGATTCTTTCTATGGCTATCAAAGGGCCACGTTCATTTGAGCATGCACGTTTGATTCCTGGCCGGCCTGTGCAAGTTATGCTTGCGGTTAAGGCGGATGACCTTGAGGATGGATTTAGAATATGCGGACGTCCGTGTGTGTTTGAACACAAGTATGATGGCTTTCGTATGCTTGTCAATTTTGATGGAAAAGAGTTTAAACTTTTCACCAGGCGTCTTGAAGATGTCACGAAACAATTTCCCGATGTGTTAGATGCTGTACGCGGGCATGTACGCGGAGAGAGTTTTATTCTTGATTGCGAAGCCGTCGGCTTTGATGCGAAACATGAGAAATATTTGCCTTTTGAATCCATTAGTCAACGCATCAAGCGCAAGTATGACATTGATGATCTTGCTCGCACGCTTCCAGTCGAATTGAATGTTTTTGATATTTTGTATTATAATGGCGAGGCATTAGTTTCTCAACCGTTTTCTTCACGTCGCGCGCTTATCGAGAAGATTATCAAGCAAAAACCATGGGCTATTCGCCTTGCGAAGCAGATTATCACGGGTACATTGGAGGTTGCAGAACGGTTTTATCGTGATGCGCTTAAAATTGGCGAAGAGGGTGTAATGATTAAACGTATTGATGCGCCGTACCATCCTGGTAGATACGTAGGGTATATGGCAAAATTAAAACCTGCAAAACAGGATTTAGATTTAGTTATCGTTGGCGCCGAATATGGTACGGGCAAGCGAGCGGGGGGTCTGACGAGTTTTACGCTTGCTTGTCGTTCGAATGGCGATTTTTTGGAGGTGGGAAACGTATCGTCGGGACTTAAGGAAAAAAAAGGGGTTGAGGGCACCACTTATTCTGAACTTGATGAAATTCTTCAGAAGATAGTTGTAAAACGTACGGGAAATACGGTGCATGTTAAACCAAAAGTTGTTGTGTCAGTTACCTATCAAAATATTCAGCCAAGCCCAACCTATTCCTCTGGTTTTGCGCTTCGATTTCCACGCATTTCACATTATCGACCCGAACGTGGCACCAAAGATATTGCTTCTTTGGAAGATATTAAGAAGGAGCTTTCGAAACAGCGCACCAAGAATACGGGCGCACATAGTCTTTAACTGTGCTCAAAAGCTTTATAAAGCACTTCCCTTTATAAACTCCATCTTCCATGGCTAAAAATCCTTCAGATCTTGCGATTCAGAATATTGTTGCTACTTCTTCATTAGGTAAGCCTGTTTCTTTAACAAAACTTGCTAAAACGTACAATAACACCGAGTATAATCCTGAACAGTTTCCCGGTCTCGTGTTGCGTGTGAAAAAGCCCAAATCTGCGGTTCTTGTTTTTTCTTCGGGGAACCTTGTGTGCACGGGCACGAAGTCTGTTGCACAGGTTAAAGAGGTAATTGATCAAGTTATTAAGCAGCTTGCGAAGATTGGTGTGCGTATTACCGATAAGCCTAAAATCACTGTCCAGAATATTGTTGCTTCGGGCACTATTAACGTTGATTTGAATCTGAATATTCTTGCACTTGAACTTGAAAACACGGAGTATGAGCCCGAACAGTTTCCCGGTCTCGTGTATAAATTGGATGAACCTACGACTACCTTTTTACTCTTTTCTAATGGAAAGTTGGTATGCACGGGCACGAAGAACAAACAACAACTTGAACAGGCCATGGAACAACTCAACAAGAACATTAAGGCTGTGTTGAAGCGTATTGCGGATAAGAAGTAATCTTATATAGGTGTTTGTTTTTTCCCCCGAATGGATAGTTTTTCACGTTTGAAGATGGATGCTGTTCGATTGGACCCTTCTCGCTACACTATTCCTGAATTGACGGTTCGCGTTGTGTTGATGCAGGCCATGCTTGCACTTGATGGTGCGGGAAGAACTTTGTCAGGAATATCTTCTCCAGATTATGAAGGGTTTATCAGAGCTCAGAGACGAGCTTATGAACGTTCTTGTGAGGACTTGGCTCGCAGAATTACCGACTAAAAGAACTCAAAGAGCTTTTTTTGCTTTCCGTAATTTTTGAGGAGGTGAGCTCGTCGGGTGTAGTTTGTGATTGGCTGTTTAATGCGGGTTTGTATCTGTGTTAATGCCTCTTGTAGGGTATTGAATACTTCATAGGGGCTTTCAAATGCTTCTCGACTCGTTTCTCTGAGGATGCCGACTCCACAGGGGGCATCGTACTCGGGCCTTATTTCTCTGAATACGAGACATTGAGCCTGACGTTGTATCTTTTCAAGATATTCGGTGAGCGCGAGGCGGTTTGCGTAATATGCTCCCGTAACTGAATCGGCATAGGTTTTTCGAGGGAAATTTGATTCGTAATCTTGCCATACTCCTTGGTTGGTGAGCGATATTTCAATGACTTCAAAAGTGTAGGTTCCGGGCAGGAGAAGAAATTCGTAGTGGTTGCCAAGGTATTCTGCGTTAAATAATCGTATTTCGCTTAGCTCTTTGTTTAGGCGTATTTTTTCCAGCTTTTTCTTTGAAAGCGTATCGTCGACTGCGGTGATTGACCATCGTGTGGGCACCATTTTACGTGCGGTTTTTCTTCCGAGTAGTCCTGCTGAAAGAAGTTTCATAATGCTCGAGGTTTGTATTCCTGCTTTTTGAAGTTCTTGCATTGCAACGGTTGACTTGACGTCCGTGTCGTTTACGAGGTAGTCTATTTTTTGTTTAACGGGCGCGTTTTCTTGTAATTGTACATGTTCGACGGGCGCGGCTTTGGCAATGAGGGGAGTTGTCGGATGATTCTCTTTGTGTTTTCCCAAGGGCTTTTGAAGTCTAAACTCTGTTGCTACTGACTTGTGCGTCATGGCTATTTCGTGCATAACTTCGGTGAACTGGTTTCGTTCTCGAGCTTTGGTAATATGCTGTTGCGTACGCCCATAGATGAGACGATTGCGCAACGATGCAATATCGGCAATGGACAGTTTTTGTTTGTGCCATTGTTCATGCGAAGCAAGTAGTTCGGTGTTTCCTTGTTCTTCGGGTGCAAGAATACCGGTATAGACGTCGGGATAGTTCCAACGACCCACAAATATTTCTGGGGGTGACGAGCCCGTAAACTCTTTTTTCCTATTAACTTTCCCTATGGCATAGACGTGCCTTTCGCAGTCTTCTTCACCACAGATCCTGCATAGGGGCATTACACTCTTCTTAAAAACTGGTTATTAGCCTTTACTATATTTGCCTATTATATATAAGAATTATTTCTTTGCGCGCTTTGCCGGTGCTGTAGGCGCTTGCTGTGCCGCGTGCGGTCGTGGTGATGCGTTCGTCTCTCGCAAATCAGATATCCCTAGTAAGAGGAACAATACTCCTATCATAACTATAAACCAGAATAAACCGCCTTTGAAGAATTCACCTGCGGCAGTCCAAAAGTTCCAGATTCCCCACGCCTGTGAATAAAACGCGATTACAATTGGCACAAGGACGAGGATGAGTCCCATCAATAATTCCATCCACTTGTTCATGTTTTTAGTTCTTCTTGCTTGTTTATAAACTTTATTCTTATCTAGTGTTCTGGTTTGTTTGCAGTCTTCAGATGCTTTAAATAGCTGTTTTCTTTTTGGTGAGCATGAGTAGAAGCTCGATTATGATAGATTTGGATGATCCGCGCACGCAGAAGTTAGCTGATGTTATCTCGAATGCTACGTGCAAGAAGATTCTTTCTTTACTGGCTGAGCATGAGTTGAGTGAAAGTGAATTGGCTCGTAGGCTCAACGTGCCTTTGAATACTATTAATTATAATATGAAAAAGCTTGTTGCGGCAGGAATTGCTGAACCCGTGCGTTCGTTGTGGAGTGCAAAGGGTCGCGCGGTCAAGGTGTATCGCGTCTCGCGCAAGAGCATTGTTATTTCTCCTCGTACGCTTACGAAGGGCGTTCTTCCTGCGTTTTTAGTCACTTTGATTGCCGCGGCAGGTGCGTGGCTTTGGCCTACTGGCAGCTCGGAGGGTGCTCTTATGGCTTCTGAAACTGCTACGGACATTGCTATGAAATCTGCAGATGTCGGTGTTGTTGTGGCTTCATCAAGCTCGCCTGCGTGGCTTTGGTTGCTGCTCGGCGCCGTTATTGCACTCGTCACCTTGTCGGTATGGAACTGGTTTTCTCGGTAGGCAGTCTTAAATACCGTTTTTTGATAGCTTTTTTGTGTTAACCAACGCTCAACTTGCTGATTTGCGTGAACGTCTTGAGCGTTCCCAGAATCCTATTTTTATTTATGACAACGATGCTGATGGGTTGTGCAGCTATGTACTCCTGCGTCGATTTTTAGGGCGAGGAAAGGGAATGGCAGTACGTACGCATCCGGACATTGATGCGGGGTACGCTCGTAAAGCGCTCTCGTTGGGCGCTGATTTGGTTATCGTACTGGATTGTCCTTTTTTGGGCGATGCCTTTGTTGAGGAGCTTGTCAAGGCGTCGATACCTCTTTTGTGGATTGACCATCATGTGGTTGATTCGCCTCATTATGCACATGCTCATGTAACTTCTTTTAACCCGGCGCGTTCTACAAAACCGAGCGCAGAGCCTGTGACGTATTGGTGTTATAAAACGACGCAGCGGACTGAAGATATGTGGATTGCACTTATGGGCTGCGTTGCAGATCACTATTTGCCCTCGTTTGCCCAGACATTTGGGAATGTATACCCTGAGTTTTGGAAGCAGGGCATTCGCAAACCGTTTGAGGCGTATTATGATAGCGAACTAGGAACTCTTGCACGTGCATTGGGGTTTGGTCTTAAGGACTCGGTGAGTCATGTCGTCTACTTGCAGAATTTCTTGATCGGGTGCTCTTCTCCTCAGCTTATGCTCGCAGAGCTTTCGTCTACAAGCTCGTTTGCAGAAACCTATGTGCGTCTTAAGAAACGTTATGATGCGCTTATTGCAGAGGCGTTGGCGAGTCCTTATGATACGGTTGTGTTTTATCAATATAGCGGGACGTTGAGCATTAGTTCTGAACTTGCGAATGAATTGTCCTATCGTTTTCCGAAACAGTATACTGTGGTTGCATACGTGAATGCGGGCGTATGTACAATGTCTATACGAGGAACAAATGTTAAAAAGATACTTGAAAGTTTATTGCCTCATTTTGAGAGCTCAACAGGCGGAGGGCATCCTGATGCGGTGGGTGCGCGTATTAGGGCCGATGATATAGGTCGGTTTAGAGAAGCGTTCGAGAAGCTTGTTACTTAGAATTTATAAACTCATTTTTAATCGTTTTTCTATGAATGAGTTAAAGATTGACGTCTTTGGCCGAGTGCAGGGCGTGGGCTTTCGGCAGTTTGTTAAGAAAACTTCCGATCAATTAGGGATTAAGGGATTTGTGCGCAATGCTGTCGATGGGCGCGTTTCATTGGTTGCGCAAGGTTCTCGAAGCGATTTACAGGATTTTTTATTACGTGTGCAGAAAGGGCCTTTCTTCTCAAAAGTGAGCGGGGTGTCTTATGTGTGGCGTGTGCCCACGAATACCTATCCTGATTTTATTATTGCGGTCGATAAGCCCTTTATTTTTGACCAGGCGTCGAGTTTTACTAACTTAGGAAAAAATCTTTTTAACTCACAGAAAAATGTTCCTCGTCATGTTGCTATCATTCCCGATGGGAATCGTCGTTGGGCGCGTGAGCGGGGTATGCAGGGCTCCGATGGACATCGCGCTTCCATCACCTATGAAAAGATTTCAAGTCTTCTCAACGAAGCAAAACAGTTGGGTATTTCTCATTTTACGTTTTGGGGATTTTCTACCGATAATTGGAAGCGTGACGCGAAAGAGATTGAAATCATCTTTGATTTGGCAGTTGACATATTACGGCTTTTTCGAGAGAAAGTCCTCGAACATCAAGTTCGTTTTCGTCATTTTGGACGACGCGATCGTTTGCCTGCTCGTCTTGTTCAGGAAATTGAACAGTTAGAAGAAGCTACGAAGCAGTTTACTAAGCATTCGTTACATATTTGTTTAGATTATGGTGGGCGGGACGAACTTGCGCGAGCAGTTAATCGTATTTTGAAGGCAGGTGTTGAACAGGTCAATGAAGATGATGTGCTCCATTACTTGGATACGGAAGGTGTTCCCGATTTGGACTTGATTATTCGTACGTCGGGCGAGCAACGCACGAGCGGGTTTATGCCCTATCAAGGAACGTATGCCGAATTGTACTTTACCGATTTACATTTTCCTGATTTTGGGCCTGAACAACTTCGTGTTGCGGTTGAAGAATTCTCTCGTCGCAAGCGGACCTTTGGGAAGTAAGGTCGTTAGTTATAAAAACTGCTTTTCTCTTTGACTTTTTATGAAAGGACTTATTGGACTTGAAATTCATGCGTATCTGACGACTCCTGAAAAATTATTTTGTCGCTGCGTTGCTTCGCGTGAACGCGGATTGACGGAGAATACTCATATTTGTCCAATATGTACGGGGCAGCCGGGGGCAAAGCCGATGGCACCGAACGCAGATGCAGTTGAAAAGGCAGTACAGATTGGGTTACTTTTAGGGTGTACAATCAATGAACGTGTGCATTGGATGCGTAAGCATTATGATTGGCCTGATTTGCCTAAAGGGTATCAAACGACGATGAGTGGCGCGCACGCTACTCCTTTGGGAGAGAATGGTGCTTTTTCAGGCATTACGATTTCGAGTATGCATCTTGAGGAAGATCCGGCTTCGTGGGACCCCAAAACGGGGTGTGTTGATTATAATCGTTCGGGGCTTGCTCTTGTTGAGATCGTTACGGCTCCCGAATTTAATTTTGCAGAGGAAGTAACTGAATGGTTGCATAAACTGGTGCATGCGCTTGCTTATTTGAAAGTGGTCGATTCGAATGCCGGCATTAAAGTCGATGTGAATGTTAATATTCCGGGCAAAACGGAGCGGGTTGAAATCAAAAACATAACGTCTATTGAGGCGATTGGTAAGGCGATTGAGTTTGAATTGGAACGGCAATCTCGGGAGGGTTCGGTGCGGGAGACACGACGGTATGATGAAGCGAAAGGAAAAACGGTTTCTATGCGTAGTAAGGAGCAGGAGGCGGATTATCGTTTTATGCCTGACCCTGATTTGCTCGCGGTGATGCTTGATAAAAACTATGTTGATGCGTTGAAAAAGAAATTGCCCGAACTTCCTGAGGTGAAACTCGCTACGCTTGTTAAGAAATACAAGATTGATGCGAGAAACGCGGAAGTGCTTTCAAAGCATCTTGACACCGTTGAGTTCTTTGAGCGGGTCGCCGAGAACATCGATGGAAAGTTTGCGGTTCCGTGGGTAACTGTCGAGTTGTTGCGCGTTTTGAATTGGAATAAAACAACGCTTGATACGGTCGATATCAAGGTCGAGCATTTTGTTGCTCTTCTGAAACTTGTTAAAGAAAAGAAGATAACTGAATTGCAGGCAAAACAGATTTTGAATGGATTTGTTCCTAAGAGCTCGATGCCTCGAGTCGAAGGTAAACTCGATGATGCGAAGGAACTTGAAACTGTAATTAATGAGATTATCGCTTTAAACAAGGAATCGGTTGAGAGGTATCGGGCAGGTGAGACAAACGTGTTGAACTTTTTGATGGGAAAAGTTATGAAAGCGACGAATCGACGAGCTGATTTTGTCGTTGCCAAAAAAATACTTGAAAAGCTTTTGAAATAACGTTTAAATAGTTCTTTTTGCTCTTTTTGTTATGTTAAGTCCGAAGCATCATCCGGTTGTTGGTCTTACTTTTAACCTTGGGTTGATTATGATTGCGTTTGCCGTGCTTGTGCTCGTATTTGCTGAGGAACAAGCGTGGGTGCTCGTTCCCGTTGTGATTACGCTTGCAATTATGGGTGTTGTGTTTGCATACTTTGCGACGAAGAAACGGTAAGCTTTTAATTTAGTAACAAACTGAGTTATTGATGGATGTTGAAGGTTTTAGAACGATTGTGTACGATTATTATAACACGAACAAGCGTTCGTTTCCGTGGCGGAATGAAGTGACGCCGTACCGCGTGTTTATTTCTGAAGTCATGTTGCAACAGACGCAGGCAGGAGGGAGGACGATTGAGAAATTTAATGTATTCCTTGAAAAATTTCCTACCTTTGAAGCACTCGCTACCGCGCCGCTTTCTGATATTTTGAAGATGTGGCAAGGTCTTGGCTATAATCGACGAGCACTCATGCTGAAGCGTGCTGCGGAGATTATTGTGCGGGAATACGACGGGAACCTGCCTTCGACGGTCGAGGAGCTTGATGCGTTGCCGGGGATTGGACATGCGACGGCGTGTTCTATTTCTGCGTTTGCGTTCAACGCGCCCGTTGTGTTTATCGAGACTAATATTCGTTCGGTATTCATTCATCATTTTTTTCCAGGACGTGATGATGTGTCTGACAAAGAGTTATTGCCGATTGTCGCATCTACGCTCGATACCGAGAATGCACGGGAATGGTACTCTGCTCTTATGGATTACGGTGCGAGCTTGAAAAAATCAGTAGGGAACGAAAGCAGGCGAAGTAAACACTATGCGAAACAATCGAAATTCGAGGGGAGTGACCGGCAGATACGGGGAGAGATTTTACGACTGTTATCTGCACAGGGGAATGTCGAATATGAAGGGTTGCGTTTGTATAATGCCAATGACGTGCGAATGTATACCGTTATTGAAGGGCTTATTAAGGAAGGTTTAATTGTACGAGAAGGGAGTAGTATTCGTATTACCTAATGGTGCTCGAACGACGGCTTGATAAAATTACGCAGGTTGTAGCTCGGCGTCAGAAGGGTCTTGTGATTGTGATTGAAGATGTGCATGATCCACATAACGCTGAAGCTATTTTTCGCACATGCGATGCGTTTGGCGTTCAAGACGTGTACTTAATATTTGATAAAACGAAGCCGTGGAATCCCGCAAAAATTGGAAAGCAGAGTTCTTCTTCCGCACACAAGTGGCTGACGTTCCATACATTTCGTTCGACGAACGAATGTCTTGCTGAACTAAAGAAGAACGGGTACTTGCTCGTGGCTAGTGCTCTCAGAGATAGTACTGTTTCGCTCTTTGATTATTCTTTTTCAGATGAGAAAATCGCATTGCTTGTTGGGAACGAACATCGCGGATTGTCCGAGGAAGCGATTTCTACGGCTGACGTTATTTTGCAGATACCTATGCGCGGCATGGTTGAGAGTCTCAATGTGAGTGTTTCCACCGCGCTCTTTTTGTTTGAGATTACCCGACAACGTTCGAATAAGAAATCGTTTTCTTTTTCTTCTAGTGAGCAGAAAGAGCTTATTGAATCGTTCATTATGCGCTCACATAAAGGTGTTAAACGATTAGGTCGTAAGCGCATACAACTCTAAAACAGTTATCGCGATGAATGCGATTGTGAGCAGGATTCTCAGCCCCGGTATATTTGGCAATTGGTATTCTGGTTTTCGATTTCCTTTTTCTTTTGCTTTCTTCACCATCAATAAAATCATGATAATGGTTAACCCTCCAGAGACGAGGCCTCCGATTTCTAAGATGAGCGTAAATGACGCGAGGTGCGTGAGACTCACTAGCGCGAACAATGCAATCGGCACGCTCGAGGTTAGCGCCCATGCTTGTTTTCTGTGCCACCCGTAATCGTATCGTAGCATATCGATGAGCGCCGTTGCAAGCGCAAGATATGCAGTAAGCATCGTGATGACCCCAATAGCGGCAAATTTTCTTCCGAGGACCAGTGTTGCCACTTCGGGTATTCTTGTTCCTAATGCGCCAATTACGAGTGCCGTAACTATGCTGTAGACTATAATTACAATGAGATAGGCACTGATAATTGATTTCCTGAGTGTTTTTGCGTGGGGTCCTTGAAGCTCACGTGCTTCGGGAAGTGCGGAATATCCTAGAAGGGAGAAGATGATTACTCCTAAAGGCGCGATCCAGTTAGTCGCATTCGTGTACGCGAGGTTTTCCGCTTTTATTTCGGGGAATGCGATTATCGTTATTATTCCGAGGGTTGCGAGCACGAGTGCGACTCCTATGAATTCCGCTTTTTTTACTGACTTAATTCCTCCGTACGTGATGATTGAAACGAGCGCCCAGAATACAATCCCCCATCGGATATTTTGATTGAAGCCGCCTTCAATTATGAAACTTAATGATTGACTCTCTGCAATAAGATATGCAAGGAGGGCTGCATAAATTCCTATGACCATCGACGCAGCCATTAGTCTCTTTCCTGTTTTTCCAAGGTAGCGTTCGGCGTATCCTGCGAGTTGGTGTTTTTCTTTTGTGCGTAAAATGACTTCTCCTAACCCAAGCATAACAAAGGTCATGATTGTACCAATAATTAGAAGTTCGAAAAGGGCTATTTTTATCCCTGTTTGGCCTGCTACATAAGGAAGCCCCAGAAATCCTGCCCCCATAATGGTGCCTACGAGCGTCGTTATGGTCAGCATGGTTTTGTTCATTTCTTTTCTTGGCAAGGTATATTTATAAATGGTTTTGCTGGTG
>ERZ1292629.2047-Hain-H43-01um-R1-2047-length-18055-cov-9_pt1 | contig 18055 bp, 22 predicted proteins | sample MGYA00564399_ERZ1292629 | MGnify/ENA primary metagenome ERZ1292629 (study PRJEB36523, sample SAMEA6512636) | groundwater metagenome | collected 2019-01-08 | study: AquaDiva: Metagenomics assemblies of 32 groundwater samples
TCATCAACCTCAAAACCGCGCAAACGGTAGTACCAAGCTCGGCCGGGATGACCAAGCCAGCGCGACAAATTACCCAAGGGCTGGTTATAAAAATCAAAAGGCGTTTTTATCCGGCGGTACCGCAGAATCCTCGCCATCCCAATATTAATCCCCGGAAGATCTGTCAATTCCATACTTCGATAAAGAGCTGGAAGCTCCCTCAAAGTCAAAACAACTAAACCATCGGGCTTTTTAAGTTCGCCAGCCACTTTTGCCAGCCACCTGCTCGGACCGATGCCAATTGAACAGAACAAATAATCGCCGACCCTCTCGCGAATGGCTTTTTTAATCGTATAAGCCATTTTCGAAGCTGAAAGCCGGTTTTGATCTAAACCAGTCAGTTTAATATTAAATTCGTCAATTGACAACACCTGCACAAAAGGACTGAAACTTTCCAAAACTTTGACAATCTCTCGATGATAGAACATATAAAGCTCGGGTCGCGACTCTAAAATTAAAATCTCGGGACAAAGCTTTTTCGCCTCGCCGACGGAAACGCCGGTCCGCACCCCACAGTCTTTGGCTTCATAAGATTTGGCAATGCAACAGCCGGTATCGCCGGTGTAGGGAGCCACACAAACCGGCCGGCGGCGAAAAGCCGGCTGGACTTGCTGTTCCACCGAAGCAAAAAAAGCGTTCATATCCAAAAATAAATTAGAAAAATCAATCGGTTTTTGCATAATATAAAATATATGGAAATACCCTCCGACGAATCTACTATTCACTAATCGTCACAAATCAGATAGGCCGGATTCGCGAAAATTAGCGAATAGTAAAATTAGCGGACTATCTTACATTTTTATTATAGCGAACAAAAAACGAACATACAAGGCGCAAAAATCTGGACCTTTAATAGATCTGGACACCTTTTCGTAACTAACTTTTTAAAACACACATTCCTTTGGTCCTTTGTCGTCGCGGAGTCCTAAAAAAACCGGCTGGCGCATTTTTTTATCTTTAGTCCATTCTAAAAATTTTATTTGAGCGACTAGTCGCGGTCTAACCCATTGAATTTTATCTAAAACCCGGGGTGGGGGAGAGAACGGAGAAATTTTTGTCTTGATTTTTTGTAATTTCCCCCAGAGGATTTTTAAAGTTTTATTATTAAAACCAGTTCCGCAAGCGCCGACAAAGTACAAATTTCCATTTTTGTAAAGACCCAATAGGAGAGCCCCCAATGTTCCCAAGCGATTTCCTGTCCCGTAAGTAAAACCCCCGATGACTGTCTCTTGAGATAGAACTCCTTTAATTTTTAACCACTCTGAAGATCGCTCTGCTTTATATAGCCCATTCTTTTTCTTAGCGATTATACCTTCATAACCTTTATTTATATATACCCGAAAATGTTTTTTACCCTCGCCAATCGCATAAGGGACTTTTTTAACATATTGAGAATCATTAATATGTTTTTCTAAAATCTTTTTCCGCTCTAAAAGTGACTGTTTTTGCAAATCCTGCTTGTTCAATTTTAAAATGTCAAAAACATAATAAATAAGCTTTTTTTCGGCTGCCAGCTTCTTTATTTCAGCAGGATCATCTAAATTGACCAAATCCTGAATGAGTTGAAAACGGGGAATCCCTTTTTTATCGAGAGCACAAATTTCGCCATCTAAAACAAAACTGCCGGGATATTTGTCTAAAGCTTTAACAATTTGAAAAAAGGGCTGATTTTTTAATTTCCAATAACGGGAATATAGCCGCACCTGATTTTTTTCTTTAATTGCGATAATCCGTACCCCGTCAAGCTTCGGTTCAAAAAGAAATTCCTGCGACTCGAAAGGATCTTTATGAATTTGACAAAGCATGGGTTTTATTTTCATTTTGCTTTGAATATATACAAGATTTTGTTAGGAGACAAATATTAGCTTTTAATACGAAAGACCCCGCCGGAGCGGGGCCTGGTACGTCAAGCTCGGTCTCGCTGGCTTTCTAGAACAAAACCAGCGATTGGGGTTGGGGTTGACGTCTTGGTCGAGACATCTTGCTTCGGACGGCTTCGATCGCTTCCTTCCGAGGCGAATATCCCCAGAAGAACTCGAAAGCGGTCTCATCAGTGACGCGTTTTGGAAGCTTAAAAAGCAGTTTAAGCTCCCTCATCAACGTGTCTCGGTCGCGTTGTTCTATAAGCAGCATTACTGATGAGAACTTCGCTTCTACAATCGCTGAAAAGTAACCCGAAAACCCATCAGCAAGTTGCCCATAGCATCTGCTGCATGCAACCGAATTAATGGCACGACGAATGCCATAGCGAGGATCCGCGATTATCGGCAGCCAGACTATAGGTTCTACCCTACAGTAACTGCAGACTCCCAAACAAACCTTGCCTTCGACGCGGATGAAAAGCTCACGAATATGCCGGTGTACCGGTCGAAGTCGCGATGATGATCCAGCCTCATAGTCCATCCTATCCAACAAGTTATGCAGATGACGATAGCTCTCGGCTCTGAGCAATGACTGCTCTGCGGTTTGGCGGGCGTATCTGGCGTCTTTGCCAAATATCCACGGTCCATCTGGTTCGTAAGGTTCTTCCAACTTTGCTTCCACTGGTTCTTCCCCCTTTTGTTCTGAAACAGCTGCTAGAATACCTAAATTATAGCAGAAAGAGAATAAAAAATCAAGTTATCGTAAGTATTCCTATAACCTTTGCCCTCACCTACGAAGTGAGGGTAAAATGGTTTGAATTATTTGCCGTAAATCTTTTTCCACCAGACAAACCCGAGCCACAAACCAAATCCCGCTCCCAATATCGGCAATAAATAAATTAAAACTGGCGGCAGAGCGCAAGCGCCATCGCCAACATTAGTCCAAATGATATTAATCTGATTACTTGACGCCCAACGCAAATATAAAATTTCAATAATCGCGTGAGCAATAAAACTTAAAATTAATCCTAAAGCAGTTGCCAATGAAAGATAGATAAATTTTTTCATCCTCCCCTCCATTTTAGGTTGACAATTAGCGAAAATTGCTATATAATGGTGTATAATTAATTACGTAGTCTATATATATAATAGTATAATTATCGACTAAAAACAAAATGCAAGCAAAATTATCGCTTATCTATTTTTTACGTTTTGCAAAAAATTACCGGCTTTTGATTGTTGGCGGCCTGCTTTTGTTAATCGCCGCCAAAGTCGCCGCCACCATCGAACCGATTTACTTAAGAAATATTATTAATGCCCTCACCGCCCATCAACCTTTAACAATAATTACCTCTTTCTTAGTTTTTTATTTCGGGATTAAATTTTTGGGGATTGTTTTCGAGTTTTTGCGCGACTGGGTTTTTTCGCCAGTAATTATGGGAGTCTCGCGCGATATCGAAAAAGCGGTTTTTTCCCAACTTCTAAAATTGCCTGTCAGCTATCACGCTGATCAAAAAGCCGGCGCTGCTGCCCGGGCCGTCGCCAGGGGCTCAAGGGCTATCAGCTTTGTTCTGGATTTTTCTATCACCCAATTTTTGCCGCCAATTTTTGAACTAATTTTTGTGACAATAATTCTCCTTCGTTTATACACTTGGCAATATGGCATTATTACTTTAGCAACAATAATTTTTTATACTTGGTTTACCATTTGGAGCACTGAAAAAAGGCAGATTTTCCGTCAAGAAGGAAATAAAAAAGACGATCAGGCCAGCGGTACTTTGGTTGACGCCATCAGCAATATTGAGACTGTCAAATATTTTAACAACGAATCCATTCTATTTAATTTGTTTGCCAAAATTAAGCAAGAATGGTTTAATCTTTTGGTGAAAAACAATCGCCTATTTGCCCTGATTTTCTCCAGTCAAGGGATAATTTTATTAATTGGCTTAGGCCTGATTTTAATTATTGCCGTGCGTCAAACATCGACCGGGATTATCAGTGTCGGCGATTTGATTTTAGTCAGCACCTATATTGTCCGTTTATCAGCTCCGATTACCACTTTGGGCTTTGTCTATGGCCAATTTAAAAATAGTTTTGCTGACCTTGAAGCAATGGCGGGAATCCTAAACCGTCCTGTCACGATTAAAGAACCGGAGAAACCGAAAGCGATCCTCAATCCGCGGGGGGAAATTATTTTTAACAAAGTCTCCTTCCGCTACGAAAAGGGCCGTAAAAATGCCTTATGTAATTTGAATCTAACCATCCGACCCGGGCAAAAAGTCGCTTTTGTCGGCTCTTCGGGAGCTGGCAAATCCACTATCTCTAAATTGATCTTTCGATTATATGAAGTAACCGAGGGGGAAATTTTAATTGACAAGATTAATCTTTGTCATCTTTCGGCTAAAACCAGGCAAGAACTTTTAGCCATTGTCCCCCAGGAACCGGCTTTGTTTAATGATACTTTTAGGGAGAATATCCGTTTCGGAAAAACTGATTCAAGCCAAAAAGAAATCGAAGAGGCCGCCAAAGCCGCCCAAATTCACGATTTGATAAGTTCTTTACCGCAAAAATACGATACTATTGTCGGTGAGCGAGGGATTAAAATTTCCGGCGGCGAAAAACAGCGAGTGGCGATTGCTCGAGCGATTATTAAAAATCCCAAGATTTTGGTTTTTGACGAAGCCACTTCCAGTCTTGATTCTCACTCCGAACAGGCGATTTTAACAACTTTGGATAAAGTCGCTCGCGGCCGCACCACCATCGCCATCGCCCATCGCTTATCAACGATTATTCATTCTGACATTATTTATGTTTTAGACAAAGGCATGATCGCCGAACAAGGAAACCACGAGTTACTATTTAAAAAAGACGGCCTCTACGCCAAACTTTGGCGGATTCAGTCGAGGACGAGGAAAGAACGAATTTAATTTAAATTAGAAATTTCCTCCCCTATCTTATCTGCTCCCATTCGGTATATTTTTTAGTATTTCTTAAAATTACCCGATAAAAATAGACTCGCATTCGTTTTTTTAACTGCTGGAAAAATCTTCCTTCAAATCGCCGGTAAGTGGTTTTGATTTCCAGCTTGGGAAGATAGATAATTTTTCCCAATTTTTTTGCTCTCAATGAAAGGTCCACATCTTCCAAAGCGCTGATTTTGGGGTTAAAGCCGCCGGCTTTCTCCCAAGCTTCTTTTTTAATTGCAAAATTTAGTCCTCGAAAGGCGAAAGATCCGGCAATTATGCGATGAAAAAGATCAGCGGAAATCATAATGATTTTTGTCCCCAAATTAAAAAGCCGGGATTTTCCCTCAAAAATATAAGTTCCCACCAAACCGATGGCTTGCGGATTTTCTTGAAAAGTATTATAAATTTTTGCCAGCCAATCTTCCGGCAGAATTGTGTCGGAATCAGTACTGGCGATAATTTCGCTTTGAGCCGCTTTAAAACCAGCGTTTCTGGCGGCGCCAATCCCCTGTTTTTTCTCACAGATTATTTCTAAATTTTCAATCGCTCCTCGAAAACTTTCAGCAATTTTGACGGTATTGTCAGTACAATTATTGTCAACAAAAATAACCTCAAAGGGAAAAGAGGTTTTTTGATGGGATAAAGAAGAAAGAGTCCTGGCAATGGTTTTTTCCTCATTCCACCCGGGGATGACGACCGAAATTAGTGGTTTTTTTTCTTCCATATTTATACTCAATTAAATTCTATTACAAACTATCTAATATAGCTACTAAAAATGTAAAAGCCCGGGCGAGGGATAGGACCTCATTGCCCGGGCTCGTAAGTCCGATGCCCCCTTTGGGTTTGGAGACTTAGGTCTGATACCTAGCGACATCACCCCACACCCGGTGTGTAAGCGGGTTGGTTTTAATGGCTCACACCATTGAGCCATTGGGGAATACAAAAATAATACCCAAAAGCCCACCGCGTAGGTGGGATAATAATATAGTTGGTTAAGAAATTATGCTTTTTTCCAAGGGCCTTCTTCATCAACAGCCTGCTTGATAAATCTCAAAACCGAAGCCAAACCGGCCTTGACTTCGGCGCTTTTTTCTTGAGACAAATTTGGATCAAACGATAAAGGATGATAGATAAAAGAATATTTTGCAAAAAGCATATCAATCCTTAAAAGCTGTCTAAAATTAGGGTCATCCTTGTTGAGCGCTAAAACTCTTTTAATCATTTCATCCTGAAGTTCGGGATATCGCCAATGACTTTCGATAATGTGATTATAGGCGGCCGCTGGATTAGGAACCTTCCTTAATCTCTCCCAATCTATGACTGTAAAAGTCCCATCTTGCGAACGAATGATGTTGGCAGGATTAATATCTTGATTGTTAATCACCTCTGGTGTGCCTTTGAGAAATTCTTCATTTTCTAACAGAAGTTTACCTAATTTAGCGATATATTCTGGCCCTAATACATCGGCCCATTTGTTCTGATACATTTTTAAAATTTCCCCATACTTCTTGTATGTTGAATTAGCTTTAGAAGGATCAAAAACCATTTCCGGTGATAACTCTTCAACCTTTTCTGGTGTCAAAGTCTCTTGAAAATATTTTATCAGTTCAATTAGTCGCTGAAATTCTTCTATACTTAGTGGTTTCTCTGCGTCATAGGGCAAAGAGCCAAGGATTTCACCTTCAGCAAATTCGGTGATTATAAAAGAATGGCCTTCTTCGGAATAACCAGCATTAAAAAGTTCAGGCAGTTTAAGAGGTTCTTCTTCTAAAAAATCTCTTATCTCTGGGGCAATATCACGGTAGAAAAGCATCTCATTGTGGGCAGAACCTCTTGGATCAACATCTTGGAGTTTGAGTTTAAAGAGAACAGTTTTAAGCTCGGGATGAGCTCCTTCAAATGTAAAGTAACCAGAACTACCATGTTTATAAAATTCGACCATCTGATTTTCTAGCTCGGTCTCGACTGATGGATCAGCATGGGCTAATTCGAAATCGGCTAAATTCCCTAAAGATTTGATAGCATAAATATTATGCTTCTGCATAATTTGAAACATTCTCCTTAGGGTTGTTCGAAAAGCTTCCGCTTTCTTGTCGATTGGTGATTCGGGTGAAATATTTGGAAGCTCCCCTGCTAAGTTGTTAGGCGGTCCCTCTGCTATTATGCCTCCACTTTTATCTTAGCGATTTTATATATTTATGTCCATTACCTCAATAACGGCACACACACCTGGTGTGTAAGCGGGTTGATTTTAATGGCTCACCCCTTGAGCCAATGGGGTATCAAAAACGCATACACAAAAACCCACTTCGTAGGTGGGTTGATACTTTTATTCAAATTCTTCTGGGTTGTGTTCTTTAATATCAATTTCTAGGCCATACTCATTGATAATGTGATCTGCCTCTTCGTGATGTTTACCAGAAACTGATGGAATTGCTAATTTGCCAGTTTTATTTAAAAAATTAGCGTATGCCATAATACAGGCTAAGCCGTCTAAATCGGGATTAACATAACCAGTAACTAAAATTTCTTTTTTCATATATGGTTTTGAGTGAAGCCCTCCCCGCCGACGGAGCAGCGGGGAAAGATACCTTTAATCTATAGTTGTTCAAAAATATTGATATAAGATCGAGCAACAAAAGTATTATTAAACTTTTCAGCCTGAAGTGAATTGTGTTCAAGCATTGATGTGAAACTTGTATCATCAATCGTGTCAATTATTTTTTGCGCACCAGATATAAAATCAATAGTGCCTATATCGTCTAGAGAAGTATAGGGTACTCGGATTACCTTTAGATCTTCTATCATATCTGAGCCGTTCATCTCGAGAATAACAGGGATACTTACACTTGCATGGAGGGAACCGGAGCTTTCACCTGTTCTGACTTTTTCTCCAAAATAATACATTTGAATGTTAAACGTAATTCCAAAGGTACATGGCATAGCCATGCACCGAATGGTGTTTGGCTCCCGGGCTTGGATTCGAAGGTCGGTGTCCAACCGACGTCTCGATTCGTGCTCATTAAGTTTATCTTAATATATAGGTTATCCAATATCAAATTGTTATATAATTCGGGCGTCTATCATCCTTGGTTCTCATCACAAGCCAAAAACAAAAAATTACCACTCGAGTGGTAATTTTTTGTTTCTCCCGGGCTTGGATTCGAACCAAGACTACGAGATCCAAATTCTCGCGTCCTACCATTAGACGACCCGGGATCATTTCTATTTTATCATTTTCCCCTTGATTTTTCAAATAAAATTTGTTATAATAAGGTTGCCTTAAGTAATCGAGGCAGTTACCCCCCACCACTTCTATGTATTATGTTTATGTTCTTAAATCAAAATCAGATAATAAGTTGTACATTGGTTTCACATCTGATATGAGAAAAAGATTGGAAGAACATAATGCTGGCGAAAACCTATCAACCAGAGGTCGTCGGCCATTTCAGCTAGTATATTGCGAGGTTTACAAATCCAGAAAAGATGCCCTGACACGAGAGAAAAAGCTGAAAAACTTTAAAAATAGCTATAAGGAGCTGAAGAAACGAATTCTAAACAGTCTCAATAGTATCTAGAAGTGGTGGGGGGAGGAAAGTCCAGGCACCATAGAGCAACACAGTCGTCGTAAGGCGACCAAGGGTGACCTAGGGAATAGTGCAACAGAAACATGTAGCCGATGACTATCGTAAGATAGAACAGGTAATAGTGAAATCGTAAGGTAAGAGCTTACGCGTGTCTATGGCGACATAGCGCGGTGAAAACCCTATGCGGTGCAAGTCGGATGGGCTCCATACATCATCAAGACCTGCTCGGTTCGATGTCCAGGGGTTCCGACGCACTCCGACGTTTCAGTCGGAGCTCCGATATCGTAAGATCGTCGGAGAGATAGATGCTGTCAAAACAAAACCTGGCTTATCGATTACTTAGGGTATTTTTAATCGGAAGATAATACTTGCGGTGAATTCCACTGCAACCAAGCTTTGCTATGCGCTCTCGATGTAATCGGGTCCCGTAACCTTTGTGTAGAGAAAAATAATAACCGCGATATTTTTTATCCAATTTCCGCATTAAGTTGTCGCGATAAACTTTAGCTACGATAGAAGCGGCGGCGATACTTGAACAAATCATATCCCCCTTTTTTAAAACGCGACAGGGGAGAGGCGAATCAATTTTAAAACCGTCAACTAAAACAAAATCCACTTTTGCTTTTAATTTTTTTAGCGCTCGGCTAAAAGCTAGTTGGGTGGCTTTGGTTAATTTAAGTTTATCGATCTCTTCGACCGTAACTTCCCCAATGCCAAATTTTGAAGTTCGCTTGATTTTTTTAGCCAGTTTCACCCGCTGCTCGTGGGACAATAATTTTGAATCCCGCAAACCATAAAATCTTTTTGACTCGCCTTGCCGCGAGGCAGGTAAAATCACTGCTGCTGCTACCAGTGGTCCAGCCCAAGCCCCCCGGCCGACTTCATCAAGACCGCAAATAATATTAAAACCTTGACCGCGAAGATATTCTTCGTGGTCATTTTGAGGAATTCTTAGACGATTAGAAAGTTTAGCTCTTGATTGCCTTTGTTCCATAACAAAATTATCTTAAAAATTTTTTAAGATATTGACCAGTATAAGACTTTGGATTTTGGGCGATTTTTTCTGGGTTACCGGCGACAACGACTTTTCCTCCCTCATCGCCTCCTTCTGGTCCTAAATCAATAATCCAATCAGCCGATTTTATCACATCTAAATTATGTTCGATCACCACTACAGTGTTGCCTTTGTCAACCAATTTTTGTAAAACCGCCAAAAGTTTTTTAATATCTTCGAAATGAAGACCGGTGGTTGGTTCATCCAAAATATACAAAGTCCGGCCCGTATCGTGGCGGGCAAGTTCAGTGGCTAATTTAATTCTTTGGGCTTCTCCGCCCGACAAAGTCGTTGCCGGCTGACCTAAATGAAGATAGCCCAAACCGACTGATTCGAGAACAGATAATTTATCATAAATTTCTTTAAAATCTTTAAAGAAAATTTTTGCTTCTTCAACCGTCATATCCAAAATATCGGCAATGGTTTTTTCCCGAAAAGTAATTTCCAAAATCTCTTTATTATATCGTTTGCCTTTACATTCAGGGCATGTGACATAAACATCCGGCAAAAAATGCATTTCAATTTTTAATACCCCGTCGCCCCGGCAGGTTTCGCAGCGGCCGCCGCGCAAATTAAAGGAAAATTTCGCCGGATCAATCTTTTTCGCTTGGGCTTCCGGAGTGCTAGAAAATACCTCACGTATCGGAGTAAATAGATTTGTATAGGTAGCGGCGTTGGAACGGGGGGTGCGACCAATGGGCGATTGATCAACCGAGATTACTTTATCAACAAATTTCACCCCGGAAATTGTTTTATATTTGCCCGGGACTTCTTTCGCCCGATGAAGATGGGAAGCTAACGCCTTGGCCAAAATTTCTAAAACTAAAGTTGATTTCCCCGAGCCGGAAACCCCGGTGACACAAACAAAATTATTTAAGGGAATTTCGACCTCGATATTTTTTAAATTAAATTCCGAAGCGCCTTTAATAATTAATTTTTCCTTGCCGGGCGTTCGTCTTTTTTGGGGAATTTCGATTTGACGCTTTAAAGAAAGATATTGACCGGTCAAAGACTCGGCTGATTTTTTAATTTGAGCAATAGACCCCTGGGCAACGACTTTTCCGCCGTGGTCGCCAGCTCCCGGTCCAATATCAATAATCCAATCAGCTTCTTCAATTGTTTGACGGTCGTGCTCAACCACAATCACCGTATTGCCCAAATTTTTCAAAATTCTAAAGGTTTTCAATAATCGTTCATGATCGCGCGAATGTAGACCAATTGACGGTTCGTCCAAGACATAAATAACCCCGGCTAAACCAGTGCCTAATTGCGTCGCCAGCCGAATTCGCTGGGCCTCGCCGCCAGCCAAACTTGAGGCATTGCGATTCAAACTTAAATAACTTAAACCGACATCGATTAGAAATTTCAATCGATTTATAATATTAATAAATATCTCCCCGCTGATAGTCTTTTCTGTTTCATTTAATTTTTGAGAATTTGTTAAGCTTTCAAAATATTTGGCTAAATTATTAATGCTCATCGCAGTTACTTCGATGATATTTTTTCCATCAATCGTTACACTTAGGACTTCAGGGCGTAACCGTTTTCCTTGACAAACTGGACAAATTTTTTCGACCATATATTTACCAATTTCTGTTTTTAAGTAGTCGCTGTCAGTCTCCCGATATCTTCGTTCTAAATTGGGAATTACTCCCTCGAAAGGTCCGTCTTTCTCGCCTTCTAAAACCAGGGTTTTAAATTTTCGCGGCAAATCGCTTACTGGCAAATCTAAAGAAAAATGGTGACGATCGGCTAAATCTGCTAGCGCCTTAGAGTACCAGGCGGCATGGGAAGTAATCCGCGACCAAGGACGAATCGCCCCTTCGGCTAAAGTTAATCTGGGATTGGGTAAAACCAAATCTGGCTCAATTTCAAATCTTTTGCCTAACCCCTGGCAAGCGGGACAGGCCCCCTGGGGAGAATTGAAAGAAAACATTCGCGGATGAAGTTCTTCAAGAACAGTTTTACATTTTGGACAATAGAAATCTTTGGAATATTTTTTTTCATTTTCCGTTGCGCTATCAAAGATACTCAAATTGCCCTGTCCTAAACGAAGCCCCTTTTGGACAATTTTGGTAATATTTAATAAATTATTGCCAAAATCTACTTCTGAAATCACCGCTTCTATAGTATGGGGTTTATTTTTATCAAGTTTTAAAAGCTGGGCTTCCAAAAGGTCCATTATAATTCCATCGAGGCGAACTTTTTCAATTTTTAGATCTTTAAGTCGGGCTAAAAGATATTTATGCTCTCCCTTTTGCCCCCTCACTTGTGAGGCTAAAAAAACTACTTTTGATTTTTTATTTTCGTATGATTTTAAAATATCTTGAGTAATTTCTTCTTCAGACTGTTTTTGAAGCAACTGTCCGCAATTCGGACAGTGCGGACGACCGATACGGGCGAAAAGTACTCGCAAATAATCGTAAATTTCCGTGACTGTCCCGACAGTTGAACGAGGGTTTTGGGTGGCGCTTCTTTGGTCAATCGAAATTGCCGGCGAGAGATTTTCAATCCAATCAACATCGGGTTTTTCTAAATTGCCAAAAAACTGCCGGGCGTAAGACGAAAGAGACTCCACATATCTTCGCTGACCTTCGGCATAAATGGTGTCAAAAGCAAGGGAGGATTTGCCGCTGCCGGAAAGTCCGGTTATGACAACGATTTTATCCCGCGGGATTTCCAAATTGATATTTTTTAAGTTATGCTCGCGAGCACCATGAATAATAATTTTGTCTCTCATAGAAATTTTAAAAAAGCTTAAAGTTTGATATCGTCAAATAGTGTAACATATTTTTTTTAAAAAAACAATCCCCATTTGACTTTTTTTTGATTTTCCCTTACTTTCAAAACAGAACAATATTAAAATGGAGGTTAAAAATGCTTGGAGACAAACGTTCCGGGCCTTCAGGTCCAGGAACAACTATTGGCGCTAATGTAAAATTAGCCGGTACCCTGCAAGATGCCAGCGACATTGTCATTCATGGTCGGATTGAGGGAGAAGTCATCTCCAGTCAAGGAATTAACATTTCTGAGAGCGCTTATGTTAAGGGTCCGGTTTCTGGGGAATTGGTGACGATTGCTGGCAAGGTTCGCGGTTCGATTACCGCTACCGGCAAGATGGAAATCCTGCCATCAGGCAAGGTTTTTGGTTCAATCACCAGCAAGGATTTATCAATCAAATCTGGGGCGATTTTTGTCGGCAAATGTACCATGCCAACGGAAGAAAAAGAAGAAATTGAAGAAAAAGAAGAAGAGCCAACCGAAAAGACCAAAACCACCTACGAAGTGGAATAATTTTATCCTAATCAATGTACTATTATATAATGGGTCCGCCTCGAGGGAAAATTGCCAGCCGACAGGAAAAAACTAAAGATATTTTGGGTGACTTGGGAATTGCTGGCGAGACCGTCTCGCCTTCGGCGGCCCGGACAATTGAAGAATTAACTCATTTAGGGATTATTAAAGGATATTCGACTATTGTTGCTGTTGGTGATGAAGCCCTGGTTAATAAAGTGATAACCGTGATTGCTACCGAAAAGACCGCCAAAGATGTGGTTTTGGGAATTATCCCGGAAAATTTCCAATCAGCCCTGGCGCGAAAGATCGGCGCCAATGACCTTAATTCAGCATGTAGTATTCTAAAACAAAGACGACTTTCCACCACTAATTTAGTCCTCTTGGATCCAAATAAATATTTTATCACCGAAGCCATCATCAGAACTTCCCGAAACCAAGAAATTTATTTTTCAATTGGCGATCTTAAAGGGAAGGTTTCAGCTAATCTAATTACCATTAAGCCGGGTTTAGAAATTTTTATCCATGATCAAACCCTTGAAGGGTCGAAACCCTCGCAATTTTTCCGCTGGCTTTTTGGCAAAAAAGAAACTGATGTCTACTCAACCTATCTTCACCCCAAAAAAATTCGCCTTGAGGCTGAAAAGAGTTTAAATATAAAAATTGCCGAGGAATTAGTCGGAAAAACTCCAGCAGTCTTTTCAAATCGCAGCCGAGCCTTGAAATTTATTGTTGGGCGAGGTAAAATAAAATCGAAAGACTAATGAATTAAGAAAGGGATTTATCAAAGACTTAAAAATTAATCAGGATATTCTGGCCGATAAAGTTTATCTTATTGACGAAAATGGTCAATCGCAGGGGGTAATCAGCCGCGACCAAGCTTTGATATTAGCCCTTGACGCGGGTTTGGATTTAGTTTTAGTCAATCCTTCAGCGCAAATACCAGTTTGTAAAATTATGGATTATGGCAAATATCGCTACCAAAAAGAAAAACAAGAAGCTCGTCAAAAATCCAAAGCCAGAGGTCCGGAAATTAAAGAGATCCATTTGGGCTTAAAAATTGATCCTCACGACTTAGATTTTAAAATAAAACGAACCCAGCAATTTTTAGCTCAAGGTGATAAAGTCAAAGTTGTTGTTAAACTAATTGGCCGGGAAATGATTTTTCGCCAAAAAGCTTATGAAATGATTGATAAAATTCAACATGAAACGCAAACCAAAAAAGAAGGCTCAATCGAAAAAATGGGAAATCGTTTTGTTGCATTGCTTACTAAAAAATAAATTAATTTAAATAAATTTATGAAATTAAAAACTGTCAAATCTGCCCAAAAAAGAATAAAAATTACCCGCCAGGGTAAAATTTTAAGAAGGCAATTATCAGCTCAGCATTTGACTCAAGGAAAATCAAAGAGAGTCCGCCGAGCAGCCGGTAAATTAAGTCAAATTGCTCAGGCCGATAAGAAAAAAATTAAAAAATTAGTTCCCTATGGATAAATAATGAAAAACACTCCACTAATCCCTTTTTCACTAATAGTCGCCAATCTTTGACTATTTTTAATTTAGACCGCAACTAAATATTAGTGGATAGTATTCGTGTCTGATGGAGACAAAATATGAGTAGAGTAAAACGCGGCATGATGGTCCGCAAACGCCATAAAAAAATTTTGAAAGCCGCCAAGGGTTATCGCCACGGCCGGCGAAAATTAGTCAAACAAGCCAAAGAGGCTATTGTTAAAGCCGGCCAGCACGCTTATCGCGATCGCCGGCGGAAAAAACGCGATTTCCGCTCTCTTTGGATTATTCAAATTAACGCCGCTTGCCGGCAGAATGAAATTAAATATAGTACTTTTATTAATGGTCTTAAAAGAGCCAAAATTGATCTCGACCGGAAAGTCTTAGCCGACCTCGCCGAAAACGAACCCGAAGAGTTTCGGAAGTTGGTGGAGAGAGTAAAGTAAAAGATAGTCTCATAGACAATTTATTATACCTTCTCTCGCCATTTATTGTAAGTCTCTAATAAAGCGAGCTTGAGGACTGGTGATTGATCGGTCATTTCTAGAGCCGCGACAAAAAGACGCATATCTTCTCTACGATGTCCTAACTCTCCTACAATTTCTTCATAGGTTTTACCTTTTAATTCAGGAAATTTCTCTGATTGTCCTTCTTGAATTTTTTTGACTTCATCTTTCTTCTCCTCAAGCCAATCACTTCCCATTTGCTCAACCATTTGAAAATAATCCCTTCTAACTCTCTGGATTATTACTCCTATTCTATCAGCTAATTCATCATGATACTTTGCCTCTCTATTAAGAGATTCTTTAGTTTCTCTTTTTCGCAAACCAAGCTTATCCAGCATTCCTGCTTCTGGCGCATATTTTTTCTGCGATCTCATACTTGCAGCCATCGACCGATCCTTATTTTCATATCTCGCTATTTCTTCAGCTTCCTCTGGATTTTCAATCCGTTCTTCTTCAGGGGTTGTCTCCAATCCTTCTCCCATAATTTTCTCCTTCCTTTCCCGCCACATGACGGATTTTAATATTAATGAGTTTTTAGAATAATTACGTTAATTAGAATAATTAGAAATTTTCCCATCTTATCTCCATTTAACTCTCTCTCTGTCGCTGTCAAGAGCATGCGAAAAAACCTAACCTCTCTAACCCCACTTCGTAGGTGGGGTTAGAGGTTTAAAATAGGTCAAGATGATTAGATAGTTTCAATCAATTATCAAATCTTTTATCTTGGCCAATTCTCTTTGATAAGAGATACGATCATTAACGAACTTACGATATGATAATGGTTTAATTTCTAAAATATCATCAAACTTGCATATGCTTTCAGGGTTAACAGTTTTATTCAGAAATTCTTTATATGAAGAAAAATCCCATTTCTCCGGACGATCGATAAGTTTCGCCGTTGTAGGATTAAGGTGAATATATCTTGTTAAATGAAGTAATTGCTCATCACTATCAACCAGAACACTTTTGAATCTACTCTCCCATAAGGGTCCTTTTCTCTGATGTTTCACATTAAAGTAGCGAGTATAACTATTTAAAATATCTTTCATATATTTAGCTATTCCGTTCTTTATTAGCTGTTTAAGAACAAAATGAAGATGTGTTGGCATAATACAATAGGCAATTATCTGAACAAACTTATCTTTATCTTTTGAAATCGCCTCTAACACATTGTTAAAGCCTTCTTTCTGAACTATTTTAAAACTTATAAAATCTGAAAACTTTGCAGTATTATCAACTTTATAATATTTGATTAATTGTTGCATTCTGAAAAAACCGCTGTTCTCATTAAAAATTTGAAAATCGGCGATGCTTCTTGTAAAAATGTGATATATTTCGTTTATAACTAATGGTTCTTTTCTCATCAACTTCAATATATCACATTCTGCCCATCCTAACCCCACTTCGTAGGTGGGGTTAGAGGTTTAAAATGCTTTGATTCGAGATCTTAAAGTTTAAATATAAATCAAACTTCAATCTTCAACCCATCATAAGCTAAAGAAAAGCGTTTATCGCCTAATTTTTGGACTATCTTAATCATCTCTTGATAGGTTTTTCGAGTATGGCCGTTATGAGTAAAATAAATTTTTTTTAAATTTTTCAAAGGCAAAACTTCAGCAATAATTTCGTTGATTGAAAGATGGCCACCGAAACTACGACTCAACATCGAACCGTCCAAAACCGCAATTTGACTTTCTTTTAAATATTTAATCGCCGGATTTAGAGACAAAAAATCGGGGATATAAGCTAAATTGTTAATAATCAAACCGCAAGTTAATAAAATTTTTGAATGTTCAACTTTAAACCCAAAAAAATCAACACTTAATAATTTAAAATGCTGACCGGGTTTTATTCGTATGATCCGCAAATTCCGATTTAGTTTTAAAAGATGTTTAAGCCCGCCAATATGATCTTCATGCTCATGAGTAATAATTGCTGAATCCAAATTCCTAATTTGCGAAGTTCTCAATTGTTTTAAAATATCCGGGGCAGTGTCAATTAAGATTTTTTTATCAATCAAAATTGATGACCTCAAACGTCGATCCTTTTTATCTTTCGATTGACACTGTATGCAATTACAGCCTAAACGAGGGATTGATTTCTCGCTTGAAGTTCCTAAAAATTTTATAATCATTTCTTACTGAACTTTCGTGAAGCGCAGGTCACACAAAGATTGGCAGCCGGATAGGCTTTAAGACGACCCTGCTCAATAGAACCGCCGCACTTTTCACATTTACCGTAAGTTCCTTTTTCAATTTTTCCAAGGGCCTTTTTAGTATCACGCATAAGATTTTTAAAGTTTTGCTGCAAACCTAAATTCTCCTGAAACCGCGTCATTTCCTGAACATTTTCATCTTCCGAAGTCCCATATTCAGGAAATTTACGGGTTAGCCGATATTGTTCATCGAGTTGCTTTAATTCCCGCTGGAGCATCTTTTTTTGTTTTCGTAAAAATAAACTATTGGAAATTTTTTTTAACATCTTTGTCTCCTTTCAAAAAATCCTTTATATATAGCCAATAAAATATCACTGCTAAAATAATAAACATGCTCAAACTGGCAATCTGTCCACCTCTAAGATGGAAAAGAAGAATCGGTTCTTGCCGCCAAAAATCAATGACGAAACGGCCTAAAAAGTAGCCCATTAATCCTATGTAAAATATCATTCCAGATTTGTAAAATAAAAAAATATCTTTTCGCCAATAAAAATAAAATAATCCGAAAGCTAAAATCAAACTCCAGCCGGCCTCTAAAAGCGGTACTGATAAATGGGGATTTATCCCAGGGATATCACCGGCAAAATAACAGCCAACTCTTCCAACTGCCCAGCCTAAAAATAATCCAATTATGCCGATGTCGAACCATTGTAAAATACCTTCACCTTTTTTCCTTAAATAAAGCCCAGCGATTAAAAAACCAAAGAGAAAACCGCCAAATGAAACTAGCCCCCCCTGCCAGAAAAGCCACATTTCTTTTAAATTATCAAATTGATAATAGTATAAAATTAAATAGAGAATTCTTGACCCCAATACCCCAGCCACTAAAGAATATAATAGTAAATCTATCAGATTTCGCCGGTACAGATTTTCCCGTTTAGCCAGATAAAATATTAATCCGCCGCCCACAATCGCCCCTAAAGCAATCATCAAACCATGGGAATAAAAATTGACCTTTCCAATATGAAAAAGAATTGGATACATATTCTCCTCACTCTGATTATTAAACTATTAATTTTG
>ERZ1292629.2048-Hain-H43-01um-R1-2048-length-18045-cov-5_pt1 | contig 18045 bp, 20 predicted proteins | sample MGYA00564399_ERZ1292629 | MGnify/ENA primary metagenome ERZ1292629 (study PRJEB36523, sample SAMEA6512636) | groundwater metagenome | collected 2019-01-08 | study: AquaDiva: Metagenomics assemblies of 32 groundwater samples
TTGATAATAGGTGAGTTGCGATTTCCGACGTAATCACCCAGGCTATTATAAGGATCGCTTAAGGCCCACTCATAGGCCTTGTCAAATTCTTGGACGGCTTTTTCTAATCCTCCTGGATATTCTTCAAATGCATTTTTAACCTGGATATAAACACTAAGATATGTAAGGTAATCATCTTTTTCTACTATCTTTCCTTTATATCTGCCCTGAAATAAACTGCCAACTTCTTTATACCGTTCGTTAAATCGTTTAGCCATAGCGATTCCTACTTTTTGCATAAATTTTTGTATCCCATTTTCTACTTCTTGTTTTAAAAGCATGTGTAAATGATTTTCTCTTAATTTAAAAGCAAGAATTTTTACAAGCGGCGAACGGATACCCAATGATTGCGGCCAGATTAATCGATTGTTGAAATCGGATTTCAACAGTTCTCGTAATTCACGAAAGGCATTGGGAACAGAAGATTGGTGATTAAGATAATATAAAACTTGGAGAAAGTGCCATTTATCTTTGGCGTCACGGACAATCGGTTGTTTGCGATTTCCCCGATTATAGATGTGAGCATAAGAGCCGATCTCAAACTTCATGATTTTTTGACTTGTTGAAATCGGATTTCAACAAGTCAATGATTTGGGGAATGACGGTTTGGATAGTTTTTTCTTCCGTTTTTGTAAAGTTCTGCAAAACAAATTTTTCGACGGCTTTTGGCTTGCCGGTTTTGGGGCAGATGCCGATTCTGACGCGGTTGAAGTTTTTTGTTCCGAGCGCATTAATAATTGATTGAACGCCCTTGTGGCCGGCCGAGCCCCGGTTTTGGGAAATTTTAAATTCGCCCAGCGGCAAATCAATGTCGTCGTGAATAATCCACAAACCAGCCGGTTTTATTTTATAGAAATTAACCGCGGCGAGAACAGCAGTTCCGGAATTATTCATGAAAGTTTGGGGTTTTAACAACACGACATCGTTGGTTTTCTGTTTTGCCAATTCGTCAATCACAAGGTACCCGATGTTGTGCCGAGTTTTTTCGTATTCTTTCCCCGGATTACCGAGTCCTACAATTAATAGCATATCACTTGTATTTTAGCATAAACTTAGGTATAATTAGAAAAGTTATAAATATGAACAAATTTTTTCTCTATATTTGGGAAGTTTCAAAGATCGTCATCGTCGCCTTATTAATCGTAGTGCCGATCCGCTATTTTATTTTCCAGCCATTTTTTGTCAGGGGGCAGTCGATGGAGCCCAATTTTTACAACGGCGATTATTTGATTGTTGACGAACTTTCTTATCAATTTGGGGCGCCCAAAAGGGGAGACGTCGTGGTTTTTAAATATCCCAACGACATCACTCAGCGCTATATTAAAAGGATTATCGGGTTGCCGGGAGAAACTGTTGCCGTCAATTCCGGAAAGGTTTTCATTTATCAAGACGGTTTACCCGCGGCCCTAGACGAACTGGCTTATCTTCCTCCCAACACCCAGACGCAGGGCAACATCAAACTAACCATGAGCAAGGACGAATATTTTGTTTTAGGAGACAACCGCCCTCTTTCAGCTGATTCCCGGACTTGGGGCGCTTTGCCCGAAAAAGACGTGATCGGTCGCGTATTTTTTAGGGCTTGGCCGTTTAGCGCTTTGGCTAAAGTCGAACTGCCTGCCTACGGCGAGTAAAATACTCAAAATTTAAATGATACTATGGTAAAAAAAATTAGACTTCAAGCGCCCACCGGCATGCATGACATTCTGCCCGAGACCCAGCCCCTTTTTCACAAGGTTTATGCTACAGCAAGTTCTGTCGCCCAATTTTACGGTTTCAAGAAAATCGAAACTCCCATCGTCGAAGACGCCGAACTTTTCTCAAAAGGAATCGGTTTAGGCACGGATATTGTTGAAAAAGAAATGTATGCTTTCCGCACCAGGGGCGGGGATTTTTTAGCTTTGCGCCCTGAATTTACCGCGGGTATTGTCAGGGCCTATATTGAGCACGGTATGGTTAACCTTCCCCAGCCCCAGAAGCTTTATTCTTACGGACCCCTGTTCCGGATGGAGCGTCCCCAGGCCGGCCGTTTCCGCCAGTTCCACCAGATTGACCTTGAAATTTTCGGCGAGCAGGATTCAGTGATCGACGCCCAAATTATCCAGATTTTTTACAATATCTTAAAAGAGCTGAAATTTAAGAATTTAATTATTGAGATTAACAGCATCGGCGATAGAAACTGCCGCCCTTATTACAAGAAGTTGCTCGTGAATTACTTTCGTTCGCGAGAAAGCTCGCTTTGCGCCGATTGCCGGCGGAGGCTGAGGTACAATCCTTTAAGAATCCTTGACTGTAAAGAAGAAAAGTGCCAGCCCGTTAAGGCCCAGGCGCCCCAACTGGTTGATCACCTTTGCGACGAGTGCAAGACCCACTTTAAAGAGGTGCTGGAGTTTTTAGATGAAGTGGAGATACCCTATAGACTCAATCCTTATTTAGTAAGGGGACTGGATTATTATACCAAGACCGTTTTTGAAATTTATGATGATTCGGGCGGGGAACAGGGATCGGGCGCCTTGGTGGGCGGCGGAAGATTTGACACTTTAGTTAAAATGCTGGGCGGCAGAGATACGCCGGCCTGCGGAGGGGCAGCTGGCGTTGAAAGAATCGTCGCCACCCTCAAGGAGAGGATGAAGCAGGAACCAGCTAGCGGTTCCGCGCTCCAGAAAGTTTTCCTGGCCCAATTAAGTGATTTGGCCAAAAGAAAGAGTTTGGGGCTTTTTGAAGAATTCAGAAAAGCCAAAATTCAAATAGCGGAATCTTTCGGCAAGGATTCTTTAAAAACCCAATTGCGTTTAGCCGACAAAATTGGCGCAGATTACGCCCTTATCCTCGGACAGAAAGAAGCCCTGGAAGAGGCGATTATTATCAGGGACATGAAAACGGGCGGGCAGGAAACGGTGAAACTCGACAGGGTGGTCAGGGAAATGGAAAAACGCTTGAAAAGAGGGTGAAAAAAACATGACCGATTGTTTGTTTTGTAAAATTATTGCCAAAGAATTGCCGAGCGCCATTATTTTAGAAACCGACAATTTTCTAGTCATTAAAGACATTAAACCCTTAGCTCCGATTCATTTGCTGATTATTGCCAAAAAACACATAGTGTCAGTTGACCATTTGGTAAAAAATGATAAAGAATTAATAGGAGAGATGATACTGGTCGCCCAACAAGTTGCCCGAGACCGGGGAGTGGCAAAAGGCGGCTACAAACTCGGTTTCAATGTGGGCAAGGGCTCGGGCCAACTTATCGATCATCTTCATTTACATTTAACAGGAGGTTGGTAAATATATGCATTTAGAAGTTACAAAACAAGAAAGGGAAACATCGCAAAGTTTGGTGCGAAGGTTCGGCCGGAGAGTCCAGCAGAGCGGGCTTTTGGTGAGGGCGAGAAAGTTAAGGTTTAGGAAGAAGAAGAAGAGCCAGGGAGCCCAAAAAAGAGCGGCTTTGCGCAGAGAAGAGGTGAGCAAGGAATACCAAAAGTTAAAAAAATTGGGTAAATTAGAATATGGCTTTAAAGCAGCAAATCCAAGACGATCTAAATGAGGCGGTTAAGGGGAGAGAGGAATTAATATCCTCGGTTTTGCGTTTGCTCTTGTCCGCAATCTTAAATAAAGAGAAAGAAAAGAGATATAAATTAAAAGAAGATAAAGACGTACCGTTAACTGACGAAGAAATTATTGGCATCGTCTCCTCGGAGATTAAAAAAAGGAGAGAAGCAATAGAATTATATGAAAAAGGCGGAAGGCAAGAACTGGCCGATAAAGAAAAAAAAGAAGCGGTTATTTTGCAAAAATACCTGCCCGAGCAAATGTCCGAAGTCGAACTCAAAAAGTTGGTGGTCGAGGCGATCAAAAAAACAGGGGCGAAAGAACAGAAAGATATGGGCAGGGTGATGCAGGAACTGGCGCCCAAAACCAAAGGCAAAGCCGACGGCAGTTTGATATCCAAGGTGGTTAAAGAATTATTGACCGGTCAACAATAATTTATGATCAAAGTTTTTTCCAAAATCTCTATTATAATCATTTTAATAGTTTTAGTTGTCGGAGGAATTTTCGCTTGGCAGTATTTTGGGACGCCGGAAGAAAAAGTTGTGGACGAAACCGCCGATTGGAAAACCTATTATAATGAAAGATATAGCATTGAGTTTAAATATCCAAAACTTTGGGTGTTAGATGAAAAAAACGCGCTGGCGGCTGACCATCCAGATCAAAACCGCAATTTTGTCCAAATTAACGTATTTAACGGTGTTCCTGGTCCTCAAGATGAATCGATGAGCTCCTGTCAACCGGGTATTGCCACTTTGGTTTTTCAAGTTGGCAAGTTACGCGAAAGTCAGCAAACTTTTGAAGAATTCGTAAATTTTCAGATTGAAAACCCAGAGAGAGGAAAACCCCCAACGGTAAAACCAGAACTAATTCAGACGACGTTGGGTGGGCATAACGCATTCGAAATTAAAGATGTATACGATAGTTGCGAGAAAGATTTTTATTACGTTGAGCAAAGTTCAGACCGTTATATGACTATTTCATTTATTGTGGATAAAAATGAAGATAAGCTGATTATTAATCAAATCCTTTCCACTTTTAGGTTTATCGAAACCCCAGACGAAACCGCAGGTTGGCAGATTTATAAAAATGAAGAATATGGATTTGAGATAAAATATTCAAAAGATTGGATGTACGAACAGAACATTTTTAGCGCTACTAAACCGAGTTTAGTTTTCTGCCCACTTAGTCTGGCAGAGGTTTCTACCGGAGGAACTATTTGCAAGTTGAAAACCGAGGCCTTAAAACCTCAATACGAAGCCGGGATGGTTTATTTATTTAATAATATCAGCGATCCAAAGCCCAATAACCCAGACTATCGTTATTTGGGAGTAAACAATTTAGGATATTACTATTATCTTTATTCTTCAGCGAGTGGTAACGAATCAATAGTCAATCAGATGCTTGCTACTTTTAGGTTTTTGGAGTAAAAATTTAATTTGACAACGGGCTAAAAATTCATTAGATTTAAAGTATGAAAAAAATATTCCGCTACAATATTATTTTCCGACCCGAGCCAGGGGGCGGTTTTACCGTTATTGTTCCAAGTTTGCCCGGTTGCGTTACCTACGGGAAGAATCTCAAAGAAGCCAAGAGGATGGCCATTGATGCTATAGGGGGGTACATTGCCAGTTTAAGGAAACACAAAGAAGTTATCCCTACCGACGAAGAAAATTTCTTTACCTCCGTAGAAATCAAAAGAATACCCGTTTATGCCTAAGATTCCCGTCATCACCTCTAAGAAATTAATGAAAATATTAAGAAGTTTGGGCTTCCAGCAAGATCATATTACTGGAAGCCATTTTGTTTTATATCACCCAAAAATCCAAAAAAGAGCGGTAGTCCCGCGTCATCTAAAAGATTTACCGAAAGGAACGTTAATGAGTATTTTAAGAGAAGCAGGTATAGGTAAGGAAGAATTTGGAAGTTTATTATGATTGAGGTTAATAATTTGACGCGAAATAAGGTGGACACGAGGTTTTTGAAGCGGCTTGCCAAAAAGGTGCTGGAGAGGGAGAATAGAAAAGAACTAGATTTATCAATTGCGTTAGTTGGACAAGCGAAGATAAGAGAGTTGAATAAAAAATACCGCCAAAAGGATAAACCGACCGATGTTTTATCTTTTGATTACGGAGAAAGCGGAGAGGTGGTTCTCTGTCCGCAACAAATTAGGGGTAAAATAGATCGCGTTCTTACCCACGGAATTTTACATATTTTGGGATATAACCATCGGCAAATGGAAAATTTTAAAAATTAATGGCTAAAAATCGCATCATCACCGGCCTTGATATCGGGACGTATTCCATTAAAGCGTTAAGCGTTGCTAAAAAAAGCAACTCACAGACCCTGGAAGTTTTGGGGTTTGTGGAGGTGCCGTCTTTCGGAGTAAGAAGGGGCGTGGTTTTTAATGTCGGCAATGTTTCCGAAAGAATCGTTCAGGCCCTAAGTCAGCTGCGAGAAAGCACCGGCCAAAAAATCGAAGATATTTACGTCAATATCGGCGGCAGCCACATTTATTCCACTTTATCGCGCGGCACAGTTATTGTTTCCCGGGCCGACAGAAGAATTTCGGAAGAAGATGCCAATCGGGCCGTTCAGGCCGCCAGAGCATTCTCCGTACCCTCCAATAATGAAATTCTGGAAATTTTTCCCAGAGAGTTTGTGATCGATGGTCATGGCAAAATCAAAAATCCGTGCGAGATGGAGGGGGTGAGGCTGGAGGCGGAAGTGGTGGCGCTTTGCGCTTTTTCTCCGTACAAGAGTAATTTAACCTCGGCTGTTTTAGGCGCCGATTCGCAGATTTCCGATATTGTGACTTCCGCCATGGCAAGCTCCCGAGCCGTTTTAACTCCTCAGCAGAAAGAACTGGGAGTATGTCTGCTTGATATCGGAGCCGGCACCACTAATTTTGTCGTTTATCAGGAGGGCGATCTGGTGCAAATTTCTGTTTTCCCCGTAGGTTCCGCCCACATTACCAGCGATTTGGCGGTGGGACTCAAAACCGACATCGAGTTAGCCGAGCAGATTAAGAAGGAATTTGGCACGTGTATTTATAAGGGGGGCGGCAGGAAGGAAAAAATCGAAGCAGAAAATGGCGAGACGCTTGTTTTTTCGCAGAAAGCGCTGGTGGGAGTTATCGAAGCCAGAGTCGGCGAAATCTTTGATTTGGCCCGCCAGGAGTTAAAGAAAATCTCGCCGCCGTGCGTCTTGCCCGCAGGGGTTGTTTTAACCGGCGGGGGAGCGAAACTTTTAAGAATCGTCGAATTCGCCAAAAAAGAGTTAAAGTTACCTGCTCGGATTGGTTTCCCGCAAAACCTAGAAGGCCTGGAGAGAGATCCGTCGTTGAGCACGGTTTGCGGTTTGGTTTTAACTGGCCACGACGGCGGGTGCGTAGCCCCGTCCATTCATGAGGGAATATTATCCAAGATCAAAAAGACGTTTAAGGTTTTTATCCCATCATAATATGAAATCAAGCAATTATCGGTCGCATATAACCAAAATAAAAGTTGTGGGGATTGGGGGCGCGGGCGGCAACGCCATTTCGCGCATGTCGAATTGCCAGATTCAGGGCGTGGAATTAGCGGCGATTAATTGCGATGCCCAGGACTTGCAGAAAATCAAAGCTCACCAGAAATTGCGCATCGGAAAAGTTTTAACTCAAGGGTTGGGGGCGGGCATGAATCCGGAAGTAGGAAGGATGGGGGCGCTAGAAAGTAAAGAAGAAATCATCCGTCTTCTGCAGGGAACCGACATGGTTTTCATTGCCTGCGGCTTGGGCGGGGGTACGGGCACGGGAGCGGCTCCAGTAGTGGCAGAAATTGCCAAGACCCTTGGAGCGCTTGTGGTCGCCGTGGCGACTCTGCCCTTTTCTTTTGAGGGAGCTTACCGCAACCAATTAGCCAAGACCGGCCTGGAACTTCTTAAAGATAAGGTGGATATGCTCTTGGTCATTCCCAACGACAAGGTGCTTTTACAGGGCGATAAAAAAATAACCTTGGTTTCCGCATTTTGGGCCTGCGACGAGATCTTGAGGCAGGCGGTACAAAGCATCACCGATTTGATTTTGTTTCCCGGCATCATTAATGTTAATTTTGCCGACGTAAAAACCATCATGAAAAATTCCGGTCCGGCTTTTTTCGGACAGGGGTGCGCCAGGGGCGACAGAAAGGTGGAAACAGCGGTTAATTTGGCCATGCGGTCGCCCCTTTTGGACGCTTCTCTTAGCGGAGCCAGAGGAATTTTGTTTAATGTTTCGGGTGGCGATAATTTGAGCCTGACTGAAATTAACGATGCGGCTAATATAATCACCAAAGACGCAGATTCCAGGGCCCGCGTTATTTTCGGAGCGGTTCACGATAAAAGATTGCAAAAAGACGAAATAAAAATCACCATTATCGCCACCGGGTTTGAGAGAAAATAAGGGGTGTGGAACGTAATATTTGCTCTTGCAAATAAACGTTCCAACAGCGTTTAAATTTTCTGCGAAAATTTATTACGCTGTGGATAAGTGCGATTTTTTAGAGCCACTTGACAGGGGGTTTGACCGCGTTTTATGGGCAAGGTAAAATGGAGTAATCATTATCAAGAATTTCTCTTTCAAGAAGAGATTTTTTCATCTCGCATGGAAAACAGAATCAAAAAAATTAAAAAACGAGACGGGACGATCGTTGATTTTAATCAGCAAAGAGTTACCAATGCCATTTCAAAAGCCGTGACCGCGGCTGAACAGGGCGACGGGGAAGAATCAAAAAAACTTTCGGACAAAGTGGTTGAATTATTGAATCGAAGATTCAAGGCAGATGAGATTCCTGAAGTCGAACAAATTCAAGATATCGTTGAGGAGGTTTTGATTTCAGAGAATTTTGTTGAAACGGCCAAGGCCTACATCCTTTATCGGGAGCAAAGAAGAAAAATTAGGGAAGCGTCCGGCGGCATCGACGAGTCGCTGGAAATGGTTGATAAATATATTAAAGAATTAGACTGGCAGGTTTACGAGAACGCCAATATGGCTTATTCTTTGCAGGGATTAAACCACTACGGCGTATCCGCTTTAACTAAAAAATATTGGTTAAACAGAGTTTATCCTAAAGAGGTCAGAGAAGCGTCCGAATCGGGCGATTTCCACATTCATAATTTAGATACCCTGGCTAGTTATTGCTGCGGCTGGGATCTTTATGATTTGCTTTTAAGGGGCTTTGGCGGGGTGAGAGGAAAAATGGAATCAAAACCGGCCAAACATTTCCGGACCGCCCTGGGGCAGCTCGTTAATTTTTTTTACACCCTGCAAGGGGAGTCGGCGGGCGCTCAAGCCGTCTCAAGCTTCGATACGCTTTTAGCCCCGTTCATTAGATACGATAATCTTAACTACATTCAGGTTAAGCAATCATTGCAAGAATTTTTGTTTAATTGTTCAATACCTACAAGAGTTGGTTTTCAAAGTCCCTTCACCAATATTACGATGGATATTAAGCCCTCCCCGGCGTTGGCTAATCAACCCGTTATTATCGGAGGCGAGCCCAAAAAAGAAATCTACGGCGAGTTTCAGGAGGAAATGAATATGATGAACCGAGCTTTTTACGAAGTAGTAACGGAGGGAGACGCTAAGGGCCGGCCGTTTACTTTTCCCATACCGACGGTCAATATTACCAAAGATTTTGATTGGGACGACAAAAATCTTGACTCGATGTGGGCAGCGACCGCTAAATACGGTATCAATTATTTCAGCAACTTCATTAATTCGGATATGAAACCGGAAGATACTCGCTCGATGTGTTGCCGATTGAAACTCGATAACCGCGAACTTTATAAAAGAGGCGGCGGTCTTTTTGGTTCACAGCCCCTAACGGGCAGCATCGGAGTCGTGACGGTGAATCTTCCGCGGATTGGCTACTTGTCCAAGACCAAGAAAGAATTTTTTGACCGGTTGGCCAAAGTTATGGATATTGCCAAAGAGTCGTTGGAAATTAAAAGGAAGGCCCTCGAGAATTTTATGGAAAAGGGCCTCTATCCTTATTCCCGGCATTATCTTTCGAATATTAAACAGATGAGAAATAATTATTGGGGAAATCATTTCTCGACGATCGGACTTGTCGGCATGAACGAAGCGTTGCAGAATTTTATGGGCGAGAACACGGGTTCGGGTAAGGGCAGGAAGTTCGCGGGCGAGGTCCTGGATTTTATGAGAGATAAATTAGTTGAATACCAAAATGAAACCGGCAACCTTTATAATTTGGAAGCCACTCCCGCCGAATCTACCGCTTACCGGTTCGCCAAGCAAGACAGAGAAAAATATCCCGATATTATTACCGCCGGCACCGTCGAGCCCTATTATACAAACTCCGTTCATCTGCCGGTCAATTATACCGACGATATGTTTGAGGTCTTGAAACTTCAGGACGATTTACAAACGAAGTTTACCGGAGGCACGGTCGTCCATCTTTTCTTGGGCGAGCAGATTTCCGACATCCGAACAGTCAAGTCCTTGATTAAGAAGGTTTTCGAGACCTTCCGCCTACCCTACATCACCCTTACTCCGACTTTCTCGATTTGCCCGACTCACGGATATTTATCGGGCCAACATTTTGAGTGTCCCCAATGTATTGTCAAACAGCCCTGCGAGGTTTATTCTAGAATTGTCGGTTATCTGCGTTTAGTGCAACAGTGGAATAAAGGGAAGCAGGAAGAATTTAAAGACCGCAGGGTGCTCAATATCCCCGAGTTCTCTCTTAAATAAAATGTTTACTATAGCGAGTTTTTTAAACTCGATATATCTAACAGAATGTTAGTTATCGGCGGATTACAAAAATTAACCCTTATTGATTTTCCGGGCAAGATCGCTTGCACGGTTTTTCTCAGCGGTTGCAATTTCAGATGCCCCTGGTGTTATTCCAAAGAACTGGTTTTGCCCCAAAATATCGCAATGCAACCCAAAATACCGGAGAAGCAGTTTTTCGATTTCTTAAAAACTCGTGAAGAATTGCTTGCGGGCGTAGTGGTTTGCGGGGGAGAGCCGACGACCCATAAGGATTTACCGCAATTCATCAAGAAAATCAAAAAAATGAATTTTTTGGTAAAATTGGACACTAACGGTTCCAATCCCCGCGCGCTTCGGGGATTACTTAAAGATCATTTGTTGGACTATGTGGCCATGGATATTAAGCAAAACCAAAAGTATAATGAGGCGACGGGAACGAAAGTGAATCTGGGGAAGATAAAAGAGAGCGTTGAGCTTATCAAAAATTCGGGCATTGATTATGAGTTCAGGACCACGATGGTGCCGCAGATCCATACCAAAGAAGATATCGCCGAAATAGTCAGATGGATAGCTCCGGCTAAAAAATATTATTTGCAGAATTTCCTGCCGGAAAAAACAATTGACCCGGCGTTTGAAGAAATGAGGCCGTATCCTCCAGAGTACCTTTTGGAAATCCAAAAGGCCGTCGCCCCATTCTTTGAAGTTTGCGAAGTAAGATAATGACCAAATCCCAAGTTTTTCGCTACTTTTGCCTGTCCTTTGTCGGAGGAATTTTCATTAATTCAATCTTTTTACTGCCCCAAATGCTTTTGCTGGGGTTTTTGATTTTTGGGTTGATTTTGATTTCCGTTCCGTCTTCCCTGAATTTTAAAAAGAGGGCGGGATTCGTTGTCGCGGGTTTTTGTTTGATGTTTTTGGTGGCAGGAGTATGGCGCCACCAGACCGTTCTCTTGAAAATTCCTCAAATCAAAGAAGAAAACGTTAATTTTACCGCCATCGTAGTCGAAGATCCAGATATTCGAGAAACCTCTACCGGACTTACATTAAAGGAGGCCGAACCTCAATCAATCGGGGGGAAGATTTTGGTAATAATTTGGCGATACCCGGAATATCGATACGGCGACAAGCTTAAAATTACGGGCAAGTTACAGGCACCTCCCGTTTTCGAGGGATTCAATTACCGCGATTACCTAAAAAAAGACGGGGTTTTTGCGATTATGAATTGGCCGGAAATTGAAGTGGTGGGTTCTAGCTACGGCAATTTGGCGTCAGAAGCGCTTTTTTCTTTCAAAAACAAATTCAAAGAGTCAATCCGCCGGTTTATTTCCCCGCCTGAGTCCGGAATTTTGGAGGCCCTGGTTTTTGGCGACGAGAGCGGTATTTCAAAAGAGTGGAAAGATAAATTGAACTTCACGGGCACGCGTCACATTGCCGCCGTTTCCGGAATGAATATCAGTATTATCGCCTCGCTGATTTTAAATTTTCTTTTAGCCGTAGGTTTTTGGAGAAAACAAGCGTTTTATTTTTCTGCCGTTCTTCTTGTTTTATATATTTTAATGATTGGGGCTCCGGCCTCGGCGGTGCGGGCCGGCATCATGGGCGGTATTTTGCTTTATTCGCAGTATTTGGGCAAGCTTTCGTCAGCCGGCCGTTCTCTCGTTTTTGCGGCGACCCTGATGCTGTTTTTAAATCCTTTGCTCTTGATGCTGGATGTCGGGTTTCAGCTTTCTTTTTTAGCTGTTTTGGGCATAATTTATCTCCAGCCGCGTTTTTTAAAATGGCTTCGTAAAATTCCCGAACCTAAAATTTTCCCTCTTAAATCAACCCTGGCCGCTACTTTCGCCGCGCAAGTTTTTACTCTGCCAATTTTGATTTATAATTTTGGTTATGTGCCGATACTTTCGCCCGCGGCCAATATTTTGATTGTGCCGTTTTTGGCGCCCTTAACAATTTTATTATTTATCTTCGGACTTTCTTCAATAATTTTTTGGCCGCTGGGCTATATTTTGTCCTGGCCGGTCTGGCTTTCTTTGAGCTACATCACGAGTGTCATCGATATATTTTCAAAATTCCCTAAAATTTGGTAGAATGAAATTATGAAAAAAGAAGCGTGGGTTATCGCCGTTAGCATGGGATACGGCCATCAAAGGACCGCTTTTCCTTTGAAGTTTTTGGCAGTCGGCAAAAAAATCATCAACGCCAACGATTATGAGGGCATCCCTCTGGCCGACAAAAAGAAATGGGAGACGGACAGAAGGGGCTACGAATTCATTTCTGCCTTTAGGCGAACGCCGTTTATCGGCAGAATCGCCTTTTCGTTTTTTGATTACACTCAGAAAATTTTGGGTTTTTATCCCAGAAGAAATTTATCAAAGCCGAATTTTCAGTTAAAACAGAACATTTCATATATTAAGAAGAACGGTTGGGGGAGGCATTTAATCCAAATCCTTCAACTTCGCTCAGGGCGAGAACCTCGGCCGCTTATTAACACTTTCTTCACCTCGGCCCATATGGCCGAAATCTTTCATTACCCCGGGCAGATTTATTGTGTTGTTTGCGATACCGATATTTCCAGAAGTTGGGCTCCATTCAATCCTAAAAAAAGCCGAATAAAATATTTTGCCCCGACCTCAAGGGTCGTCGAGCGTTTGAAACTTTACGGCGTTGCTCCTAAGAATATTTTTTTAACCGGTTATCCTCTGCCCCAAGAAAACATCGGGTCTTCAAAAATGGAAGTGCTCAAGACCGATTTAAAAAATCGGCTGGTAAACCTCGATCCCAAAGGGGTCTATTTGCAAAAATACAAAGATTTGATTAATTTAAAAATAGGGAGGCTGCCTGAAAAATCCAACCATCCTTTGACCATGATGTTTGCCGTTGGCGGTGCCGGAGCGCAAAAAGACCTCGGCGTCAGAATCGTCATAAGTTTGGCGCGGGAAATCAAGAAAGGTAAAATCAAAATTATTTTAGTGGCCGGCAGCAAAACTAAAATCAAGAATTACTTTTTGGAAAAAACCCAAGGATTAGGCCCGGCCGTGGAAATCCTTTTTGACGAGACCACCGACGGCTATTTTCAAAAATTCAATCAAGCGCTTCGGAGGGCTGATATTTTGTGGACGAAACCTTCGGAGCTTTCCTTTTACGCGGCCTTGGGCGTCCCCATTATTATTGCTCCGCCGATTGGCTCGCAGGAAGATTTTAACCAGCGCTGGCTTTTAAATTCAGGCTTCGGTCTTTTACAGAAAGACGTAGACTATGTTAAAGAGTGGCTTTTTGATTGGCTGGACCGGGGCTTTTTGGCCGAGTGCGCCATGCAGGGATTCGTGGAAGGAGAAAAAATGGGCACATTTAATATCCAAAAAATATGCTCTGGTTAGTTATTGCAATTTTAGCTTACTTAATTTTAGCCGTTGTTTTTTTAATAGATAAATATCTTCTGGTCGGTTCCATATCCAATCCCAAAGTTTACGCTTTTTACGTTGGAGTCTTGGGAATCGCTGTTTTGTTGCTTTTCCCTTTTATTGAATTTTCTATCTTGGCGAATCGTTATCTTATTTTCGCCCTCATCGCCGGAGCTTCTTTTGTTTTGGGCACTCTCTGGTTTTTTAAAGGGTTAAAGTTATTTGAGCCGTCGAGAATGGTTCCGGCCGTGGGGGGAATTTTGCCTATTTTTACTTTTTTGCTCATTTTCATTTTTTCTAAAGGAAAAGAATCTCTGGCTTTTTGGGAAATTATTTCTTTTCTTTTGCTTATTTTGGGCAGTTTTTTAATCACCTATAATAAAGCTGAAAAAGTTTCTTTGCAAAGTTTAAAAATTTCTACGGTTGCCGCTTTTTTCTTTGCCCTTTCGTTCGTTTTTTCAAAGTATGTTTATTTGGAATACCCCTTTTTATTGGGATTGGTTTGGATAAGGCTGGGCGGGGTGGCGATGGCCTTGATTTTTCTTTTCAGCCGCCAGTTAAGGAGTGAATTATTTAAAGAAAAACCGGGTTTAGAAAAAAAGACGGCGGTCGTTTTCTTCTCCGGTCAAGCAGTCGGCGCCGGGGCGGGTATTTTACAAAATTGGGCGGTGGCCCTTGTACCCATGGCCTACGTCGCCTTTATTAACGCCTTGCAGGGCGTGCAGTACGCCTTTTTATTGGTTTTCGCCGCCTTGCTCTCTTTGAAATTACCCGGAATTATTAAAGAAGAGATTTCCAAAGAAATTATTCTGCAAAAAATTATCGCCGTTCTGTTCATCGGAGCGGGGTTGGCCGTGTTGGCACTTTAAATTTATGAAAACAATTTTTAAAACAATGCTGTTATTTTTAACAATTTTAATCGCTATTTTTCTGCTTATTGCGGGCTATTTTTTTGTTGGCAGTACGAAGCCCGCTCAAAATATTGAGTGGGGCGTCGTTTTTTCCCAAAAACATGCCAAGTACCTTGGGCTCGATTGGCAGAAAACCTATTTGGCGCTCTTAGATGATTTAAAGGTCAAGAAGGTAAAAATAGCGAGTTATTGGGACTTAATTGAATCCCAGGAGGACGATTATGATTTTACCGACCTGGATTGGCAGATTAATGAGGCCCAAAAGCGCGGAGTCGAAATTCTCTTGGTGGTGGGGATGAAGTCGCCGCGCTGGCCTGAATGCCACATCCCCGGTTGGGCTAAAAATCTCGGCAAGGAGCGGCAGCAGGAGAAAATTTTAAAATTTCTTGAGACGGCCGTTCTGCGTTACCGCGATTCCGGTGCTATTGAGAGATGGCAGGTGGAGAATGAACCATTTTTTGTTTTTGGCGAATGCCCTTGGGCCGACAAAAAGTTCTTGAAAAGAGAGGTGAATTTAGTTAAGTCGTTGGACTCCCGGCATCGCCCGATAGTTATTTCGGAAGCGGGTGAGGGATTTTTTTGGCCCAAGGCCGCCGCCATCGGCGATCTCGTCGGGATAACGCTGTATAAAAAAGTTTGGATCAGCCAGCTCGGTTTTTATCTTACTTATCCGTTGCCCCCGGTTTCTTATCATCGCAAAGCGGAAATCATCAGAAAATTATTTCATAAAGAAGTTATTGGCGTTGAATTGCAAGCCGAGCCCTGGGGGCCAAAACTTATTTATGACACGTCTCTGGAAGAACAACAAAAAACCATGAATTTGGAGCAGTTCCGATACAATGTCGATTTCGCCAAAAAAACCGGCTTGAAGGAGTTTTATTTATGGGGTGCGGAGTGGTGGTATTGGATGAAAGAAAAACAAAACAGCCCCGAAATTTGGGAGGAAGCCGGGAAATTATTTAATTGATGCGATGGAACTCCCTTATTATTTGAAAATTGGTCGGGCAGCCGACCTTAAAGATCCCAAAGAAAGATTGTTTTTTAGAATCCTGGAAATTATTCCGGGCGTTTTCAGTTTAGGGACGCTGTTGGCTGTTATTTTGCTTTCCTGGCTGTGGCCGATGTGGGCGGCTTTGTTTATTATTCCCTTTGTCGTTTATTGGCTCTTACGCACGATTTATTTTTCTTTTCATATCTCCTCTACTTATAAAAAGATGAGAGAAAACGAAAAGAAAGATTGGCTGGCGCTGCTCCGGGATATGCCCGGAGGCAAATGGCGCGATATTTATCACCTGATTATTATTCCAAGATACCGGGAACCATTAGAAATTATCAGGAGTGTTTTTGCTTCGCTGCTGAAAAGCGATTATCCTAAAGACCGGCTAATCGTTGTTTTGGCCTGCGAAGAAAGAATGGCTAAGGAGGCTCACGCGCTTGGCGCCGATATCGAGCAAGAATTTGGCAATAAGTTTTTTAAATTATTGATCACCTATCATCCCGCCGATTTACCCGGCGAAATCATGGGCAAGGGAGCCAATGACGCTTGGGGCACGAGAAGGGCTCAAGAGGAAATTATCGACCCGCTCCATATTCCCTACGAGAATATTATTGTTTCGGACTTAGACGCCGATACCTGCGTTTACCCAAAATATTTTAGCTGCTTAACTCATTATTATCTGACTGCGGATTCGCCTACGCGGTCGAGCTTCCAGCCCATTCCGCTTTATAACAACAATATCTGGCAAGCTCCGTCCATTTCCCGGGTTTTCGCGTTTTCGGCCACTTTTTGGCAGATGATGTGCCAGGAAAGGCCGGAGAAATTAATCACTTTTTCTTCCCACTCAATGAGTTTTAAGGCCTTAGTTGACGTTGATTTCCGCCAGGTTAATGTGGTTTCGGACGATTCCCGCATTTTTTGGCAGTGCTTTTTGAGGTACGACGGGGATTACAAGGTGGTGCCGATGTATTATCCGATTGCCATGGATGCCAATGTCGCTTCAAGTTTTTGGCGGACGATGAAAAATATTTACAAGCAACAGAGAAGATGGGCCTATGGCGCGGGCGAGATGGCTTATTTCGTTTTCGGTTTTTTTAAGAATAAAAAAATACCATTGAGGAAAGAAATTTCCTTAACCTGGACGATTTTTGAGGGGCATTGGTCTTGGGCAACGACCTCTTTTGTTATTTTTTTCCTGGGGTGGCTGCCGGTGGTCTTAGGCGGCGACGAATTTAACAGGACCATGCTTTCCTACAATCTGCCGCTTTTAACGAGCCGGCTTTTGACCGTTTCTATGCTGGGGCTTTTGGGTTCGGCTTATTCCAGTTTGATTTTGCTGCCGCCGAGACCACCGGTTTACGGCCGGAGAAAATATTTATTTTTCATTTTGGAGTGGTTTTTGCTTCCCGTCATCATGATTTTCTTTACGGCCCTGCCGGCTCTTGACGCCCAAATACGCTGGATGTTGGGTAAATATATGGGCTTTTGGGCAACGGAAAAAACAAGGAAATAATTTTTTACGATGACATTTTCCATTATTGTTCCGGCTTACAACGAACAGGATTACATCGCCAAATGTTTGAAATCAATTAGGTCTTTGAAGATTCCCCGTGGAGAATCGTCAGAGGTGATTGTGGTCAACAACGCCAGCACCGACAAAACCAAAGAGACGGCTCAAGCGGCTTTGCCCACGGCTAAAATCATTGATGAGCCCCAAAAAGGGTTGACCAGGGCTTATAATCGGGGGGCGCTCGAGGCCAAAGGAGAAATTTTAGTGTTTGTTGACGCCGACATGACTTTGCTGCCCGATCATTTAGAAAAGATTTCCAGAGAGTTTAAAAAAGACCCGAAATTGGTCGCTTTGTCCGGCCCTTATATCTGGAAAGACGGCGGAATGTTCTGCGATTTAGTCACCAGGTTTGTGTATGTATTTATTGCCATGCCGGCGGAAATCATTTTTAATCGCTGGTTGAATGTCGGCGCTTCCATCGCCAGCGGGAACTCGGCCGTTAGGAAGCGGGCTTTCCAAAAAATCGGCGGATTTAATGAGAAAATTTTTTACGGCTTAGAGCCCGATTTTGCCCTAAGGGCAAGAAAGTTCGGCAAAGTAAGATTTAAATACTATCTTGGGGCCGAAAGTTCAACGCGGCGTTTTAAAAAAGAAGGTTTTTTACGAATGCTTTGCCGTTATATCGCGAACATTCTTTGGTTTTACTTTTTCCGCAAGCCATTTACTAAAAATTATATTGATGTACGATAAGTAAGGTAAATACGATTATAATATCACTATGCCCAAGATTTATTTAGATTATGCGGCCACCACTCCCTGTGATCCGAAGGTGGCCAAGGCGATGTCGGTCTTTCTCAAAAAGGACTTTGGCAATCCCTCTTCGATTCACAATT
>ERZ1292629.2049-Hain-H43-01um-R1-2049-length-18037-cov-7_pt1 | contig 18037 bp, 19 predicted proteins | sample MGYA00564399_ERZ1292629 | MGnify/ENA primary metagenome ERZ1292629 (study PRJEB36523, sample SAMEA6512636) | groundwater metagenome | collected 2019-01-08 | study: AquaDiva: Metagenomics assemblies of 32 groundwater samples
TGCTTGGTCGATGAAATCTTTGGGCTGGGCTTTTTTCTTGATCGCAGCGTTTTCAGCCGGTAAACCAAAGGCGTCAAAACCCATCGGATGAAGGACGGTTTTACCCTGCAGTCGCCAATATCGAGCGAAATAGTCGCTCAAAACAAAACCTCGCCAGTGCCCGACATGCAAACCCTCGCCGGAGGGGTAGGGAAACATATCGAGACAGTAAAAGCCGTTCTTGACTTTAGCCGGATCGACTTCGTCGTGTTTCTGCTCGGCCCATTTCTGGCGCCATTTCTTTTCGATTGCTTGGTGGTCGTAGCTTTGCATTAATAAGATTGTACCTGAAAATTAACCAATTTTGACGTTTCTATTTTGACGATGATTGCGCAAGATAGTTTAAAGAAATCATAGATCGGCCTAGATCTAACTCGATACACAAACACTGCGCCAGCGGTGCTTGTGGCAAAAAAACCGGCAGGGATAAACCCTGCCGGAGATATTTGGTCAGTGGCCGTAAAAACCGCGGCCCTTCTTGTCGGGGATCATTAGAAGCGCGATCCCAAGTTCTTGGCATTTGTCTTTAATCAATTGGTCGTTGACCGAGCCACTGGTGGCAAGAATCAAGGCAATTTCAGCGAGCGCTAGAGTCTCGGGTCCGTCAGTGAAAGGGAAGAACGAGTCGCTGTAAGCGACTGCCCCTTTAGTTTCGAGTCCAGCTAGGTCTGCCTTCATCCCAGCCAACTCACAACAGGAGGCTCGATCTTGCTGGCCAGTGCCGTTGGCGATGAGCATCCCGTTATTGACTAGGGTGATGGTGTTGCTGTTGCTGGTTGAGCCAATCGCCCAAGCCAACACAACGTTTAGACTTCGAATCTGGCTAGGCAATGATCTCCCCTCGAACCTTTGGATATCAGGATCCTCCAGATCTAGTACGAAAAAGTAGTTTGGCTGGGTTAAGAACCCACCCCGGACGTAGCGAAACCGTATCGCCGTGTCGAGCGAGTTACGATCAAGCATTGCTAGAGCCGGATTGACCAGCAGGCGACATTTGTCGCCTCTGCGCTTCAGTATTTCAATGGCCATAATAGTGAAAGCTGGGGCAACGACCAAATCAAGGATACGTCGCTTATCCCCCTCCATTTCCCAGGTCATCAATGTTTCGGCTACTATCTCGTCGACCGTAAAGTTAACCATGACCGAGCCACCGAAAATTGCCCTAAGATCTCCATCGAGCATACACTTCAGAGCCGTTTCACCTCCACGGCAATTGTTGTGCGTCACAACTGAAGCGCCACAGCAATTGCCGTGTTTAGCTCCGAGCGCAATCTGCGGTACTTCACCGCAGTTGAGATCGCACCCGGCGGCGATGTGAGTCATTGTCTGGAGAAGCCGATCAACATCAGTCCAGTTGATGAAGCTCCGATCCGTACCTTCCAGGACCTCGAACTTCTCTAATGACAGCGGGTCGTCTGGCCGATTTGAATATAGGGCGGCGGGCGTTTGCCAAGGATTTTCGCCGTACTTACAGTCCTCGACTTTCTGCCCGAGAAAACCGAAGTAGCCATCGCTACTGATTTGGGCGGCCGAGGTAAGGGCGTAATGAGCAACCACGAATTCGGCCTTGGCCGCCAACGTTTCGCGCAATTCATCCTCACTGATTGAAGCTTTACCGCGCAACCAGCTAATTACCAGATCTCTGTCTCCAGGGTCGCTGATGACAATTCGTCGCCCTTTGGCGGCACTCCGTAACATCGTCGGACCGCCAATGTCGGTCTTTTCGATGATAGATTCGGGTGTCGAGCCGGGTCTGGCAATCTCGGCCTCGAGTGGGTAGAGATCGACACAGACCAAGTCCAGCCAAGGTATACCGAGACTTTCCAACTCCGCGATATCGCAATCACAAGCTAAAAGTCCAGCATGAACTTCTCTTGAAAGAGTGACGACTCGATGGTTAAGTATTGCCTCGCCACCAACTAGAGTGGACACGACGGTAACCGGAACACCTTTGTCAATAAGGGCTTTAGCCGTGCCACCAGAGGCGTAAATTGTCCAGCCAAGCTCAACGAGAGCTTGGGCAAAGTCGACGATACCGTCTTTATGATAGACGGAGAGTAGCGCATTTTTCCTTGTCATTACTGATTCCTGTCACCAATTTGTGGTGTGCCTGCCAAAGTCCGAACCTTAGCGATGAGGTAATATTACAGGAAAGCTGACGTAAGATCAACTCCAAAGAGACACGAATCATAATATGTTTCCAAACACTGTGCTTCCTTTAGTCCGGCCCTACAAACCAATAACATCCGGGCAACATCTTCGGCAAATCTGAAATGGTGGACCGTACCGGGATCGAACCGGTTACCTCATCGATGCCATCGATGCGCTCTACCAAGTGAGCTAACGGCCCCTACTAAAGCGTTATCAAATGTATAATCGCTTGCAATTCATTATAAATGCCACCCGAAAAATAATCTAGACGGCAAACACCCATATAGCTTTCTTTTTGGGTAGATTTGCCGATACTTCTTGAATCAATTCTTGTTTTATAGAAGTTTCGTTTAGGTATCTTTGTAGTGCTTGACCAAAATTCCTCCAGTACGAGTTGATCTTGATCGGCGCGGCATTGAACGGTAGAGCGAAATTTTGTTTCATCAATTGAAAAGCACTTCCTTAATAGTTTTAGATATAGCTTGATGATTCTCGGGTCAGAATTTCCAAATGTTAACTTTCCCGATTGCTTACTGCCCTCAGTTAAATATAGCACCGCCAAAACCGCCAAAGAAGAACTTGGGTCGTTGTTGAGATGTTCCTTGAAATAAATGTATTGAGATTCAAGCCCTAATAAATATCTTCTTCTTGTCTCCCTGTTTACCGCTAGCGCTTTCTTGCGATTAACTGCTAACTTTTCTAGGTTGAGCTTTTTGATTCTTTTTCGGTGTTCTTCTGGTAGCTTAATATCTCGACACCAGGTAGATAAAGTACTCTTAGAGAGAGTGCTTCCCAAACGAGAGTTGATCTCGTTATAAGTAAAGCCATCTGCTCGCAACGAACGGGCGGATTCTCTGGTGGTAGATGTCATCAACCTTATCGTACCACAGACTTAGTAAATGCTAGACGCCAGCGGGTTGAGTAGCTGGCGTCGCCACAGGAGTCGCCGCAACTTCCGGAGCGACAATCAAATTCTTGCCGGTCATTTCGCTCGGAATGGGTAAGTCAAGAAGGGTGAGAATTGTCGGAGCTATATCTGAGAGTCCGCCTGATCGCAAACTCCAGTTCTTGGCTAGCTCGCTAATAATAAAAAGTGGGACTGGGTTATTGCTATGTTCAGTATCTGGTTCACCAGTTTTGGGATTAACCATCTGCTCAACATTACCGTGATCGGCAGTGACAATCAGAAAACTATTGCTCTTATTCATGGCTTCGAAAATTGATTTTAGGCCGCGATCAACAGCCTCACAGGCCTGAATAGCAGATCGTAGGTTACCGGTGTGGCCAACCATATCGGGTGCGGCGTAGTTAAAAACAATAAAATCGTACTGGTCTAAGCCCTTGATGACCGCTTCCGATATTTCTTTGGTTGACATCTCCGGTACCTGATCGTAACTAGCGACTTTAGGCGAGGGGATAACCACTCGATCTTCGCCAGCAAACGGCGCTTCTATACCGGCATTAAAAAAGTAAGTAACGTGGGCATATTTTTCAGATTCGGCCACATGGAGCTGTGACAAACCAGCTTTTGACAAAATAACCGCCAGCGGTTCGGCCACATTGCGCGGACGAAAAGCCACCGTCATGGGTAAGCCTTCTTGTAGAAAAGTAAACCCGACAAAAAATATGTCCTGAAGAATTTTTGGTCTGGCAAAATCGTTAAAATCTATTTTAAGCAACGCCTGGGTAATCTCCCGAGCTCGGTCGCCACGAAAATTGAAAAAAATTATTGAGTCGCCGTCTTGGATTGGTTGGAAACTATTGTCGCTACCTTGAATAATCGTTGGGATGATGAACTCGTCCGAAAAACCATCTCGATACGATGCGGCTACTGCCGCCGCTGGTGTTTGGGCGGATGGCCCGAGGCCTTCGGTCATGGCTCGGTAGGTTTTTTCTATTCTCTCCCAACGGTGATCCCGATCCATAGCATAGTAACGTCCGGAGATGGTACATATTTTGCCAAATCCGATTTCGGTTAATTTTGCCTGGATTTTTTCTAGATATTTTTGAGCCACGAACGGTTCCGAGTCGCGACCATCGGTTAGTGCTTGGATACAGATATTAGTAACGCCTCTTAATTTAGCCATATCGAGCAGAGCAAAAAGATGGTTGATGTGACTATGGATACCACCATCAGAAATCAAACCCATAATATGTACGGCTTTACCGCTAGATTTAGCTCGATCAAAGGCCTGAATAAGCTGGGGGTTGTTGAAAAATGAACCATCAGCAACGGCTGTATTAATGGCTGATAGGGATTCGCTGACGACTTGCCCGGCCCCAATCGTTAAATGACCGACTTCTGAATTACCCCGCTCACCGGCAGGCAGGCCGACAGCCTTGCCGCTCGCTTCAAGAGTGGTGTAGGGATAAGATTGTTTGATGGAATTAATAAAAGCCGTTTTAGCTAAAGTCGTGGCGTTACCGCCCCAAGGTGGCGCTACTCCCATACCATCAATCACGCCCAGAACTATCTTAGGTCGCATTGGACGTATTCCCAATCAGCATTCGTTCGATGGCAATTAGCCGACGATATTTTGTCATCCTCTCGGGGTGATTTATATTCGGTGCCCCAGTTTTAATAAATTGGGCGCCAATGCCAACGGCAAAATCGGCAATATAGTCGTCCAGGGTTTCGCCGGAGCGATGAGAAACGATGATAACCATACCAGCAACACGTGCCATATTTACTACCTTAATGGTTTCGGTAACTGTGCCGATCTGATTAAGTTTGATTAAAATCGCATTACTTGTTTTCTCATTGATTCCCCGTTGCAGGCGGTCAGGATTAGTAACATATAGATCATCACCGACCAGCAAGATTTTCTTGTCGGTTGATATCGATTTTTCTATTTGTCCGAGAAATTTCGTCCAATCGTTCCAATCTTCTTCCGGAAAGGGATCTTCCAGCGACAGAATGGGGAAATCTTGGAGAAAGCCCAAGTAACGGCTCGGCGTCATATCGAAAGTGGGGGAGACGCTCGAGGCGGCAACATCAAGTCCAATTGAGACTTCTTCCCACTTCTTATAGCCAGAATCCTTAATGGCTCGAACCAGATAGTCGCAGGCCAACTCGTTGGTGTCTAGATTGGGAGCATAACCTCCTTCATCGCCGAAAGTTTGGCTGTTGATATGATCGGTGGCCAATATTTGGCCTAAAGTGGTAAAGATTAACTGACCAGCCGACAGCTGGTTGTGATAGCCCTTAACTCGATCGGGAATGACCATAAATTCTTGAATATCAAGGTTATTATTAGCGTGCTTGCCACCGTTGATTAAATTAAACATAGGGATTGGAATGGTAAAAGATTGTCGCGAATCAAGTGAGGCAATGTATCTAAAGAGCTCGATATTCATCGAACTGGCCGCCGCTCGACTGACCGCCATCGACACCCCGAGAATGCTGTTGGCGCCGAGTCGAGATTTATTAGCGGTACCGTCTAGATCAATCATTTTTTGGTCGATTTCCGACTGACTATTAACATCTAACCCGATAAGCGCTGGTTCAATTATTTCAGCTATGTTCTTAACAGCTTGAGCGGCTTCAACCGTCACTGCTTCAAAGGCGCCCTTCGAGGCACCGGCCGGGATAGCCGCTGAACCGATGACATTATTGTCCGTTTGTACCGAGGCCTGGACAGTCAAGTCGCCCCGCGAATCGTGAATGACTTGCCCCCAAACTCGAGCGATCTTGGGCATTACACAAACCTCCGGTTTGTGTAAAGAATTAAGAATCTAGAATATGGAATTATGAAGTTCCATATTCCATTTTGGTAGCCCCCTTTTACATTCATAATTCTAAAATCTATATTCATCGCTATTATTATAGTTTCGCCAGTTCGCCCTTTAATTGAACAATCGCTTCGACAGGTGTTGGGTCAACACCATAAACACCGGCCAAATAGAAACTTAGCAGATCGCCGAAATGCAGAAAAAGCAGCTGTTCAGCTAGGGGAGAGCCGGACTTGACCGAGAGTGGCATAAAAGGAATGTCTTTTTCGGTAAAGGTTTTTTCTAAAACTTTCTGGCGAGCGATATTTCGGGAAAAGCCATATTTTGACTCGAGAAAAAGGACTATCAGCTTTTCAGGAACAGCAAAGTCAGTGCCAACAACTAAATTATGACAAGCCTCTGGCACCGCCGCCGCAACGGCAAAGGTTTTACTGTTTTCGTTAAATTGATTGAGATAGCGTTTGGCCACTGCCACTAGCGGCGAGTAGGCCAAAATAATCGGTACTTTGTTATTTAAAGTTACGGCCAACTCTTCGGCTTTTGACTGAAAGGATTTTCGTTGAATAGTTATCTTCAGTTCTTCGACGGCTTGAAAGTAGGTTTTCTCGGTCAGATCGATCAGCTCTAATTTAGCCATTATCGTCAACAGCGCCCCATAGAGACAGCCAATCGCTGCCCGGGGAGGGCTTTGGTAATCGATTTTTAAAATTGGGAAGCCGTGGATACCTGACAGTTCCTCCAATTTACCGCCGCTACTGACAGCAATAACGGGCATTTTTCGTTCAACGGCCGCTTTAACAACATCTATAGTTTCTTCGGTATCACCAGAGTAGGAGACAGCGATAAGAAGCGTTTTATCGTTAGCCCAACCGGGCAAACCGTAATCGGCCCAAAGACTGACTGGACGAGTTAGTTTATTCTCGAATAAATCGACCAAAAGCGCCCCCGCAATACCGGAACCGCCCATACCAGCGATAATAACTTTATCAAAGTTGTTGCTGGTGACTGGTAAGCTTTTAGTCCAAATATTAGTCCAGGATTTTTCTAACTGGATGGGTAAATCCATAATTTTCTCCAGCATCTTCCCTGAATCTTCAACAATAATCGACTCGCTCATGATTTACTCTCGCTCCGCTTCGGTAAAATAATCTGCCCCTCTGCCATAACTACAGCGTACTACCGGGGAGTAGTTTTGAGAAGGTTTTTTAGCGTAGTGGAGCTTAGTGGATAATACCCAAGCAAACTTCGCTAGAACAAATTGCTGGACTTCTATCTGTTAAGTGGTATTATCTTCCCTAGGAGAACCAGATTGTCGCAAGATGTCTGGCTTGTTCTTTTACAGGAAGTGACTTATGTCCGAAAAAAACTTTATGACAATGCTTCAGGCAAAGTGGGACGAGGGTAAGTTCGTTTGTGTCGGCCTCGACAGTGAGCTTTCCAAGATCCCTGAGTCAGCAGAGAGGAGTAATGACGAGCGAACGCTCTTCAATTTCAACCGTAGAATTATTGATGCCACGAAAGACTTGGTCTGCGCCTACAAACCCAACATCGCTTTTTTCGAAGCAGAACCCGATATAGGAGTCTACGCTCTCGAGAGGATTATCAAACATATTCGGCGAGTGGCGCCATATGTGCCGGTGATCCTGGACGCCAAGCGCGGCGACATCGGTAACACCAACTTGGGTTACGTCCGGGCTGCGTTTGACTATTTATGTGCCAATGCGGTCACCGTTCATCCGTATCTTGGCCAAGAGGCGATGAAGCCATTCCTTGATCGCGCCGATAAGGGCATCTTCGTGCTTTGTCGAACGTCGAACCCCGGTGCTGGCGAATTTCAGGACCTCGAAGTTCGATCTCCTGTTGCCGCGGGTGCTGTGCATGTCGTACCAACTTCAGAAAACAGCACTCCGCTCTACCAATACGTTGCCCGTCAGGTTGCAAATGAATGGAACGCCAACGGCAACTGCGCATTGGTGGTCGGCGCCCCCTATCCCGAAGATTTGGGTAAGGTTCGCTCGATCGTCGGTGACATGCCAATCCTTATTCCGGGGGTCGGATTTCAGCAAAAAGATACCCCGCTCGAGGAGCAAGTTCGGCTCGTCGTGACGAATGGCAAGAATAACCAGAACCAAGGCATGATCATCAACTCGTCGCGGGGCATCATCTTTGCCTCCAGCGGCCCCGACTTTGCCGAAGCGGCGCGTCGCGAGACGCAAAAGCTTCATGACGCAATTACCTTGGCCTTGGGCTAAGGCAGAGGAATCAAGACAAACATGACTATGACACCTGCCCAGGAAAGCCTGGCACTGCAACTATTCGACATCGGCGCGGTCAAGTTTGGAGATTTCAAGTTGAAACTTCACGAGACCCAGCCCAATGCCCCATTAAGTCCGATCTACTTCAATCTGCGGACTCCCGACAATCCCAAACCAGGCCCGATTACTCACGGGGTGATGGGGCTGCTTGGCGCAGTTCTATACAGCGAAACTCTACGACTAGGTCTGGCCTACGATCACATCGCCGGCATTCCTAATGCGGGCGACCCATTCGCTAAGGCTTTTAATGACGCGGTCGGATCTGATGATATTGCCCCAGCCAACCGCCTGTCTTTCCGTAAGGAGGATGATGGCGAGAAGCGACGTATCGGCAAGCTCGATGGCGAGAGCTTCAGCTCGAACCAAACAGTTCTGCTGATCGATGACCTAATAACAAGGGCTGACACTAAATTCGAGGCAATCAAGTCAGTTGAGGATGCTGGCCTCAAGGTTGTTGGCACTCTGGTTCTGATTGACCGTGAGCAAGGTGGCCGGCAACAGCTGGAAGAGGCGGGATATCAGCTCTTCGAGATCTACCGGTTATCCGAGCTGCTGATTCTTTACGTCGACCAAGGCCGAATCACTCAAGAAACGGCCGACAAAGTTCTGACCTACCTTCGAGAGAATCGATAGACAGGTCGGTTCACGACATATCGCGGCGCAGGGGATTCTCTCTGCGCCGCTTCTTTGTGGGCTTGATGCACTTTCCTTCGAACATCTTCTTGGTTGGCTAGAGCAGATTAGACAAGGGTTTGAAATACCTCGGAACGAAGAGAAGATTAATTGATTGTGATTTATGTCTCGAGATTCTAGGTTTAGGAGTATAATTTAGACATGACTCAAGCTGAAACCAAGTTAAAAAACCTAGCTGCGATTACAGGTCTCGACACCAAAACGGCCACATTATGTCATGACGGATTATTGCGAATGGCCCGAACGCGAGATCCGTTACATGATGACCAACACATTTACAGAATACTGTCTAATTTGGAAAGATTCCTCGAAAAAAACAAAGATTTGGAAATAAATTTTTCCGTACTACTTTTAGCAATCTGTTGGCACGATAGTTGGAAGGCAACGAGATTCCCTACTAAGCCGTCAACATTAGTAATCGATCAGTACTGGGATGGGTACGGCTCAGCCAGGATATTCAAACAAGTAGCCAATCAAGCTGGTCTGAACCCAAAAATAACAAGAGCCGCTACGTACGCAATTAGAGAACACGGAAGACTAAAGTTTTTGAAAACTAAAATTCTGGAAGCAAAAATTCTCCAAGATATAGATAGTCTCGATGAATGGAGCCTAGACAGATTTGAACCGCTCAAGGAAAAGTATTTGGTCAAAGATCCCAACCCTAGCTTAATTCGCTTGGCCAAATTCTATTTTGATAATTTCATGAAAAAGCAAACAGACAAGAAGTTCTGGTTTGATTGGTCAAAAGCAGAATTCAATGTTCGAAAACAGATTTATGTAAAAGAGGTAGATACACTTCTAGGTAAGTATGGGCATCTACTCAACTAATGCCGTTATTCTAACTGTAAGTTTCAAAGAAATATATGCATCATTTTTACAAAAAAATGACTTGCAGTAACAGAGGTGGGGTAAGTCAAAAATTTGTATTTTTAATCTATATATTTCTTTGAAACTTACAGCTAATAGAGAAACTTGCTGAAGAGGCCGCTAGCCCCATAGAATCAGGTGTTACGGACAACAATGCGACGGCTGGAACAAAGCAGTCAGACGGATCGGTCAGTTACGAGAAGATCCACTCTGACGATAAATAAAGTAAAGAGGCTCGGTTGAAACCGAGCCTCCGGTTGACAGTCAGAGGCTCAATTCCAAGTCAGTGGGATCGACCCCGTGGGCTCGAAAAAACTTCTGAAGAACAGTTTGAGCCTCCTCCAGCTTACGAGGCTCCTTGGTCAGCAGGTGTTCAAAGACCTGGTGGTAGTCGTCACCGAACTTGTCCCAGTCCGGCTGAAACACATCAGTGAACACACTTCGCTCGTGCTCGGAGAAACCAGCGTTCGTCGCTGGGTCAAACTCTGGGTGGTGGTCGAGCAAGCTCTCCACCGCCAGTGTCTGCGCCTTGTAGATTTCGACATCGTTCTTGGCCATGGGTCGCATGATAGAGAACTGGCCACATGCTGTCAATAGAACTGCTATACCTAACGAGAACGCCCCTCCTGTTAGAGGTTCTAACAACAGGTTTGGCGACAATTCTCCTTCAGTGGACCAGGCGGGAATGTCGCTTCGATCGCTGCTCGCTGTGAGCTCGCAGTTGAACCGACTACTTCATCAACCCGCCTGCCTCGCCCTCCAAAGAACGAAGGCGTTGCGGGCGGGCCAACGCCTGTGCTCGTGGCCTTGATGCACTTTCTTTCGAACACCTTCTTGGTTGGCTAGAGCAGATTAGACAGGGATTTGAGAATAAGAGGGAAGAACCGGATGAGTTGTAATTCACAGCTTGACATTTTCAGGTTCAAGGTGTAAAATTTCCCAGTGATAAAAGTTGCACTTTTCGACGTCGGAGGCGTCTTAGTCACCTCAACAACTAACGCTGTCTCCAAAGCCTTGTCCGACCTCGGTCTAACCGAGGCACAAGTGGACGAAGTGTGGGATGACTATATCGACTCACAGCTTGGCTGCGGACTTATTGACGAGTGGCAGTTTTGGCAAGAGGTTTGCTCCAAGTATAAGTTGCGATCAGTAACGGTGGAGGAAAATCTGCTGGGTCGGCCCTATCAGGAGGCGGTTATGCCGAATGAAAGTGTTTTATTCATCGCATGGACGCTGAAAGAACGGGGCCTAACGTTGGCCATCCTCTCCGACACAATCGAGCCGCACGCCCGAGTAATGCGGGCCATGGGTATCTTCGGCGACTTCGACCACATTTTCTTCTCTCACGAGATTGGTTGCCGAAAACCCAACGTAGAAACGTTTCGTTTGGTCGTTGACCGACTCGGTGTTAGTCCAGATGAAGTTGTGTTCATTGATGATCGCTCAGACAACGTTGAGTCAGCTGCTGCACTAGGAATGCGCGGCATTGTCTTTCGTGATGCCGGCCAGCTGACTAAAGAAATCCAAAACGTTCTTAGTTAGCTTAGTCATCGCTCATCCCCCGATTCACGTCGGGGGTTGTTTTATCTCGACATTTTCAGGTTCGAGAGTACAATTAGACCATGCAAGTTGCGGCTGAAGATATTTGTGAGTTTCTAGTTGAAGCTAACCGTCATGGTTACGGCAATATACTCGTTAAAGAAACTGACGAATCTGACGGCTCCCACACGATTACTTATCAAAACGGTGACTGGCTATTTAACGATAACTTCTTTGGTGGCGATCCTTTTGGTGGCCGAGAAGTAATTTCATACCAAGCCAAGCCAGTTTGGATAATGGTTTATTTTGGCTTTGCGACCAAAACATCGTTACAAAAAGAGATTTACACTTTTCTCAAAAAAGCCCTGCTTGCCTTCCCCGAAGATATGCCCTACCGGGGGCCTAAAAAGTTAATAGAAAACGAATGGGAATATCATAATAAGGCTGTTGGTGAATTTGCCAATTTCTCGGGAGAAGAATCCATTTCCCACAAAGGAGTCGTTATTTACAAGGCAAAATATCAGGGTGGGTTAGTTGGAAGTTAGTTCTAACTTCCTCTACGATTCGGAGCAAATAAGCTATGAGTTAGTTTATACAAAATAAATCTTTTCGTAGTTGGGTAATCGCTTTAGATGAACAGGCTTTAAGACGTTTGTCTGACGTTATTCGTCGTGAGCCGATAGGAATAGGTAGCTCTGCGGAATATAGAGTTAAATTTGAGGACAAAACCAGTTTCAGTACTAAGAGTATTGAAGAGGTAGTTACCGACGAAAATCTTCCTGGACGTAGAATTAAAGAGTTAATGCTATACGCAAGTATTCCCGGCAAAGAAATAAAGATCGAATTCGGGAGTACTGTAAAGAAGAAGGACGAGCAACAGTATCGAGACTACATCACAATAACAGTAAAGGGCCCTGACCGTCAGTGGGTATTTGTAACACTATCTATAGTTGAGGATATTATTAAATCGGTTAAAGAGGCACGATTGAGAGGCTGGTATTTTGTACTACCCGCCCTGGTAGCGACGGTTTATATGGGTACAAGGTTCCTACACCTAATCTTAGATAAGTTCGCGTTCTACCACCGCGAATGGAATAGGAGCGGAGATATTGTAACAGTTGGGCCAACGCTAGACATTCTTATAATAATATTGCTCGGAGTTGCTGTTGGGGTTTTCTTGTCCAAATTACTTCCGAATATTGTGTTTTTATTCGGAAAAGAAGTATCCGCTCATGACCATAGGCGCAAATTGCAATCCCAAGTTCTTTGGAGCCTACTAATTGCACTGCTTGTGAGCTTGCTTTCAAATATCATTGCTAAAAATTGGTAGCTCGACATTTCCAGGCTCGGGAAGACCCCTACGAGAATTGAACACTTCCGAACCTGACGTCACAAAATTCTCAGACAATTCTAATTTTGTGTCGCTTTCGCAACACCAAAAATAGCCCATTTTATCAGGCTATCTTTGCAATTCAGAACGATCAAGACGCATTTGGTGGACCGGATGGGAATGTCGCTTCGCTCGCTGCTCGCTGTGAGCTCGCAGTTGAACCGACTACTTCATCAACCCGCCTGCCTCGCCCTCCAAAGAACGAAGGCGTTGCGGGCGGGCCAAAGCCTGTGCCCGTGGCCTTGATGCACTTTCTTTCGAACTCCTACTTGATTGGCTGGATATTTTAGAAAAGACATTTAGAGATTAAAAGAAGGCCCCAACCGCGTGGGTCAGGGCTTCGATGTGAGAGCTTTTGCACCGATGTCATTTCGGTAGTATTTACCCTCAAAGTGGATGAGTTGCGCAGCCTCATAGGCGCGGTCGAGAGCGATATTAAGGGTATCGCCCGTTGCAGTCACGCCGAGAACGCGTCCGCCAGATGTCGTGAGCGCGCCATTGAATGATGTTCCCGCATGGAAAACTTCAACATTGGCAAGCTGCTCTGCCTCGTTGATGCCGGTGATAGGCAAGCCCGTCTTGTACTGGTCAGGATAGCCCCCAGAGGCAAGAACGACGCAAGTGGCAAAACCGGGGTGCCATTCTACCGAAATGTCGATGAGAATTCCATCAACACAAGCTTCCAAGATATCGAGTAAGTCGGTCTTAAGAAGCCTCATGTAACTTTGCGTCTCGGGATCCCCAAACCTGGCATTAAACTCCAGCACCTGAAGACCGTCCGGTGTCATCTTTAGGCCTGGAAAGAGCAAGCCACGGAATGCACACTCTCGCCCAGCAAGCGCTTGTAACACCGGGCGAACAACCTGTTCGTCTACCTCCCGTAGCATTTCCGAATCCACCCAAGGCAGGGGAACAATAGTGCCCATTCCGCCAGTGTTTTTGCCGATGTCCTCGTCACCAATAGGTTTATGGTCTTGCGCCGCGGGCAGCAATACCGATGTCGTGCCGTCGCAAAAGGCGTGTATTGAAAACTCCGGACCTTCCAAAAAATCTTCAATGACCACCTCTTTTCCTGCGTCTTTATGAACGCGCTCCAGCATTGTCTCCACCAAAGCCAATTCTGCCTCGGGAAGACTGTGACAAACGTATACGCCCTTTCCCAGGGCCAGTCCATCAGCTTTGACAACGAGAGGCACTTCGCGATTTCGAACGTGCCGGAGAGCTTCACTGTAATTGCTAAAGACCTCAAAAGGGGCTGTCGGAATACCAACATCTCTCATGAGTTTCTTTGCAAATACCTTGGACGATTCGATGGTTGCCGCTGCCTGTGTTGGACCAAAGATTCTTAAGCCAAGCGCCTGAAAGTGATCAACCACTCCCAGTGCTAGCAGATTATCGGGTCCAACCACTGTCAGTCTAATAGCATTGCGTAAGGCAAACTGAGCGAGCCCTTCTAGGTCGGTAGGATCGATTGCGATATTCTCCGCAATCTGACTCGTGCCGGCGTTTCCAGGTGCCACAAACAGCTTACCGATATGAGTCGATTGGGAAAGACTCCACGCCAAAGCGTGTTCTCGCCCGCCACTACCAATCACTAGAACGTTCGTCATAATTTCACTGAAAGGTTCATTCTCTACAAGAACAGTCTGAGTATAGCTGAAAATAATTAATCGAACACCAAAAAAAACTCGAGAAAATCGGGTATTTTTGCTTTGATGCCACGTTTGGTGGGCTTAGCGAGAGTGCATCCGAAGCCTGCTGACTGGTTTGGACGAAGAAGACCTTTGTTTCGCGGATGCAACGTTTTTTGACAACCTCGACGGTCAAGCTGAAATTAGTAAAGCAGCATGACCAACGAGATGCACGAATTCAGGAGAGCTTACTTCGCCCAGACCGGCCGGATGGCTCGGGAAGCTATGGAAACCAAGGCCCGCAGTGGCATTTACCCGCTCAGACTCCCGATTGGTTACAAGCGCGTCTTCGTCGAGGGCGAGGAACGAGTCGAACTCGACCCGCAGACTGCCCTAATCATTAAGCTTGCCTTTGAGCTGATCATTCGCAAGCGGTCCTCACTGTCAAAGGTGTTGGTCGCTGTCAGAGCCAAGGGACTGAAGGGCCACTCCGGCCAGCCGATCAGCTTGAGCGCCCTCCATCGGCTCCTGACAAACTCGTTTTATTTTGGAGACTACACGTACCACGCGAGAGTGGTCAAAGGAAACCATCGGCCTCTGGTAAGCCGAGATGTCTGGAATCTTGTCAGCAGCGCCCTTCGCGGCAGAATCAGGCGGTAGACGATCCGGCGTCAGCTCCGTAAGCTTTCCGAAGTTCGGCATCGCGAAACAGAATCGTCCTTTCGCAAGTGTAAGTCAGACCACGGTTCTGAAGTGACTCAAAGCCGACATAGATGACTTCGACGCCCCGACGCTTGAGTTTGGTGATGGCGGGCTGGAGATCAGAGTCAGAGCTACAGATCACCGCCGTGGTGATGGCCTGGTCGCCAGCCAAGTCAACCGCATCAACGGCCAGATGAACATCGACGCCCTTCTCTTTGAAGACCAGAATCTTCTTGCCGTGACCGTCGGTGATATAGTTTCCCCTGACTGAACCGGCAATGATCGTCTTGAATCCCTGCTTGTCCAGAAGCGTTTTGAGTTGTCGTTGCTTTTCGATCAGGCGTTCCGACTGCTTGACCGAATCAGGGTGACGGCGAATCTTGGCGGCGTAGAACCATTGCTCGTCAAGTTTCAACTCACCCAAAGCACCGTCGAAGAGCTGGCGATAATTTAAGAGCAATGGGTCAAACTTCCGCCGCTTGCTTTCTTCAGCAAACAGACTGGCCGCGGCTAGCTTCAAGAGGTTTTGTCCATCGATGAAGAGAATCGTCTTGGATATGTTTCGGTGATGTCGTTAATTGCTCGTCTTACTCGAAGGTAACGAAAACCCTGCCGGACCGCAAGGGCTGGGCAGGGCGTTTATCTTTATCTTTGTATCAAAAAGCGACCCCACCTGTCAACACTCATTGTCGGTCTTGATGGGACATATGCTTGGGTCTTGCCGGAAGGGCGACTAATCAAGCCAGTAGCGCTTGTAGAGCTTGGGAGAGGTCAAAATGAAGACGACCATCAGCCGATCGGCCCAATCTGCCGCTTCATCCTCTGTCAACTCTTGGCCAAACTTCTCCAAGCAGAGCTTCTTGAAATCCCTCAATTCTGTCGCTGTCGGCTTTGGAGGTCGGATCATGTCCCAAGATGTATCTCAAACGAACCCTGGCGGAAATAGAATCTAAACCCAGGTTTGGCGTCCAATGCCCTTGTTGGCAGTCTGGACGCCGATCATGGCGCTAACAGAGAAAGTCTTCCCACTGAGTGGACCGGATGGGAATTGAACCCACTACTTCCTCAATGCGAATGAGGCGTTCTACCGATGAACTACCGGCCCAAGATATTTTGCCAGCAGTTCTTTCTCGCTTGGTTGCTCGAAATGTCGTCGTTACACGACTCGCTTCTCACAAGTTACCACTTGTTTGAAGTGAACTACTGGCCCCTACCTGTAATTCTACCTTATATTTTGTTAAAATTAAGCCGTATCGCCGAAGTGGCGGAATGGCAGACGCGCACGACTCAAAATCGTGTGTTCGCAAGAGCGTGTGGGTTCGACTCCCACCTTCGGCACAATGCCCATAAAACCAATTACTTTTGAAGAAAAAGACCTCAAGAAACTTTTCAGACTAGATACGCCAGTAGCCAGGGTTTGGCGACAAACACAGCGAGCCTTGAAGGGTTTAATTTGGTTTATGGCGATTTTCGCCGTCTGCTTCTTGGCTTTGAACGGGCCGGCCTTTTGGCAAAGAACGCGATTTGTAACCCAGGGCGTTTCGTCTCCGCCGATCGCTGTGCCACCAGCGCCGGCGCCAGTGATGCTCGCCTCCGAAATAATAATTAGCAAAATCGGCGTCCAGGCTCCAGTTTTTTACGACACTAAATTCGCTGACATAATTACGCAACTGCGCAACGGGGTGGTCCGCTACGAAGGCACCGCTGACCCCGGTCAAATCGGTAATGTTGTAATTGTCGGCCACTCATCAGATTTTCCCTGGAGTACCGGCTCCTATAAAACGATATTTGCCTTGCTCGATAAGCTGACGCTCGGTGACGAAATTATCTTGCCACACGGCATTAATCGCTATATCTATAAAGTCACTAGCACCAAAGTTGTTCGACCCACTGATTTGAGCGTACTTGATCGCACCAGCACCCCCACGCTAACTCTAATCACTTGTTACCCAGTTGGGACGACTTTAAAACGATTAGTCATTCAAGCCACGCTTTCTGAAGGTCCGATCGGATCGGTTCAGGCAACCGAACCGTATTTGGGTGGCCAAATTGTTCCTACTCGCTAACGACGGGTATCGTTAGATTAATTAGCCTAACCTGGTTATTGTCGGTTACTGCCACCTGCCAGGTTTTTTCAAACAGGGCAATTGGCAATTGGTCGGCTTGCGTAGCCTGGTAAATTAAAAAGTCTTGGGTGCCAGCGGGAATAAACAGACGGAGTTCGTTCCCATCTTGATATAGATAGCTGCCATTAAAGCCGTGGACTTGGAGCGGAGAACGACTAAAACGAGTGATAAATGTACCCCGGTCAGTCAGCTCGCCGTCGGTTAAGCTTAACCCGTTCCCTAACTGGCTGGTTAGCCTGGGTGCCAGACCAACCAACGAATCGGTGATAAGGGGTGGGTCAGCAAGTAGAACGGGGTCGGTGATCAAACCCACTTGACCCTCGGAGAGAAAGAATGTTTGCTTCCATGGGTAAAAACCCACCTTCGTAAGCTCGACAAGATAAGTCCCGGGCAAGAGATTACGTATTCGGTAGGGAATTTGGCCGGTAATTTTCTCGCCATTCAAAAAAAGACCAGCGTCTATTCGATCTGATTCGATGGCAATTAGCACGGTTTTGTCAAACGAACCACTACTGGGGTTAAAGCGTAAGCCATTTGCCCAAACAACGGCATAGGAAGATAGAATCAGAAACGACAGTACTGCCAGCGTCCCAGCGACTACAGATAATAACTGTCGACGTTTTTTTAGCATTGTTAATAATTAGTGTACAACCAATATCAGCAAGTCTAAAGGCTAAACTAAGTATCAAGTTTTAAGTTCCAAGTATTTCTGACTTGATACTTGTTACTTCAGCCTTACATCAGACTTCAGACTTAAGACTTCAGCCTTGTTGCTAGCCTTTAGCCTTCAGACTTTATGGTTCTGTCAACTAATACGGAACAAGACATACAGCTAAGTAGCTATTCGGGTTT
>ERZ1292629.2051-Hain-H43-01um-R1-2051-length-18014-cov-7_pt1 | contig 18014 bp, 17 predicted proteins | sample MGYA00564399_ERZ1292629 | MGnify/ENA primary metagenome ERZ1292629 (study PRJEB36523, sample SAMEA6512636) | groundwater metagenome | collected 2019-01-08 | study: AquaDiva: Metagenomics assemblies of 32 groundwater samples
AAGCTTCAAAATATAATTCCTGTTCCAAAAATATTAAAAACAGATGAAAAAAACTTTGAAATTTTCTTAGAATACATAGACGGCAAAAAGCTTAGTGATAATCTAGAAACCTTAGATTATGAAGAAATCTGTAAAAAAATAGCAGAAAACATTGCAAAAATTCATGATGAAAATATAATTCATGGAGATCTTACTACTAGTAATATGATTTATGTAAAAAACCCTGACAAAACTTTAGCTATAACTAAAAAAATCAATCAAAAGAATATTACTAATAACCAATCATGGGTGGGTGGTGGGGGAGTATCCTTGGGTGGTGGGGAAAGCCGAGCGAGCGAAGCGAGCGAGGTTGATGATTCATCAAAAGTCTATTTCATAGACTTTGGTTTAGGATTTCATTCATCAAGAATAGAAGATAAAGCAGTTGATTTGCATTTGCTAAAGCAAGCATTAGAAGCAAAGCATTTTACTATTTATAAAAAAGCCTTTGAAATAATTTTAGAATCATATAATCCAAAAGATAAAGCAAAAATTCTCGAGCAGTTTAAAAAAGTTGAGGTTCGTGGAAGATATAAGCATTAAACTTATAAATTAGAATTCTTTAAAGTTTTTAGAGCCCTATCGTCTAGCGGTCAAGGATTAATGCCTTTGGAGCATTAGACCCAGGTTCGAATCCTGGTAGGGCTACTTATTGAACTTAAATGGGCTATAAAAATAAATAAGTTTAAAAACCACTTTTCAATAAAGTTAACATGGCAAAAACAAAACATTCACAAACTGAGAAACCAGTCTGGTTAAAATATACTCCAGAAGAAGTAAAAGCAATAATAACCAAGCTAGCTGAGAAAGGATTAACATCAGAAAAAATAGGTCTGGTTTTAAGGGATAGCTATGGAATACCAAAAACAAAATTGTTTAAATTCAAGATAGGACAAGTTTTAAAAGAAAAAAGGGCTTATATAGATTCAGCAATTAAAAATTTGAATTTAAGCTTGGAAAAACAAAAAAAACATTCTGAAAAACATAAACAAGACCAAAAAACTAAAAGAGCAGTAACAATAACTAGTGCTAAAATTAAAAAGTTAAAAGAGTACAATAAAAAAAAGGGACATGTTAGCTCAGATTGAAGATTTTATTAAAAAATTTTTTGAGAAAACTCAAAATAAAAGCTTGCATATAGTCAGTCATTTCGACACCGACGGAATAACAAGCGCAGCAATTCTTGCAAAAACAATGCAGAGATTAAAAAAACCATTTTCAATAAAAATTCTTAAGCAGCTGGAGGAAAAAAACATAAAAGATTTTCCTGAAAACAAGGTTCTTGTCTTGTTAGACTTAGGTTCTAATTCTCTGGATTATCTAAAAGATTTAAAAAATGATGTTTTTATAATAGACCATCATGAACCACAGGAAAAAATTCCAGAAAATATAACAATAATAAATCCTCTTTTATTAAAACAAGATTATGAACTTTCAACAGCAGAGCTTACTTATTTATTCTCAAAATTTATTTCAAATGAAAACAAAGATCTTGCTTATTTAGCAGTAATAGGAATGATAGGAGATATTCTAGATAAAAATATAAACAAGATTAAAAATCAGATAATAACTGATGCAGATATAGAAACCAGAAAAGGAATTTTACTATATCCTTCAACCCGTCCTTTGAACAAGACAATTGAATTCAGCTCTCGTCCATTTATTCCAGGAGCAACAGGAAATCCAGAAGGAACAATTGATTTGCTTAGAGAAGCAGGAATCATGCCTCTGACAAGAACTTACAAATCTTTAATAGATCTAACAAAACAAGAAATGAATTTGCTTTCAACAGCAATTCTTTTGAGAATTCATGACAAAAAAGAAGATTATATTGGAAATATATATTTAATTAAATTTTTCAACAAACTAGAAGATGCAAGAGAACTTTCTGCAATAATTAATTCATGCAGCAGAATGGGTTTTAGCCAGATTGCTCTAATGATGTGTCTTGGAAATCCTATGGCAAGAAAACAAGCAGAAAGAATTTATGCAAAATACAGGCAAAATATAATTTCAGCTCTTAGATATGTAGATGAAAATAAAAAAATAGAGGGAAGAGAGTATGTGATAATAAACGCAGGAGATAATATTAAAGATACTTTGATAGGAACAATTGCAAGCATTTTATCTTTTTCATCAGTTTACAAAGAAGGAACAATAATAATAACAATGGCTTATGACGAAGACAAAATAAAAGTTTCAACAAGAATAGCAGGAAGAAACCCTCATTCTCCAAGAAATCTCAAGAAAATAATAGAAGAAGTTATTAATATAACAGGCGGAGAATGCGGAGGGCATAAAAAAGCAGCAGGATGTATAATCAACAAAAGCAAAGAGCAGGATTTTATAAATGAAATTAGAAGAAAATTAGACATAGAATTGATTAAAATATAATTGTTATATGATATTCTAATTTATATATTTATTAACATTACCCTCTTAATCTACAGCAGTTTCTTATTAATAAGGACGTAAATTATTGAAGATATCAAGCATTATAAGATTTTAGATTTTCAGATAAGAAAACCTTATAAACACCTGCAAATTCTCATTTTTATGAAAAACAGATTTATAAAAGTAAGATGTCCTGGATGCAAAAATGAGCAAATCATATTTGAAGGAGCAACTACAAAAGTAAAATGTCTTATCTGTGATATGGTTTTAGCAGAACCAAAAGGCGGAAAAGCAGAAATAAAGGCAAGAGTAGTTGAAGTTCTTAACTAGAACCTTTTACAAAAGGTTGTAAAAAACAATAAAAAAATGGAAAAAGAATTACAAGAAGGACAGATAGTCCGGTGCAAAGTTGAACAAATAACAGGAACAGTTATATTTGTAAAAATAGAAGAAGATGGTGAAGGAACAATAACAACTTCTGAAATAGCACCAGGAAGAATAAGAAATATAAGAGATTATGTATCTATTGGAAAAAGAATTGTATGCAAGGTTCTTAGCTTAAAGGATAACAGAGTTCATTTATCATTAAGAAGAGTTACAAATTCAGAAAAAAAACAATTTCTTGAAACAGCAGAAAAAGAAAAATCACTAAAAGCAATTTTAAAAACAATAACTGAAAAAAATTCAGAAGAAATAATAAAGAAAATAGAAAAAGAATCTTCTTTGATTGAGTTTTTTGAGCAGGCTAAAGCAAATCCAAAAATTTTAGAAGAATATTTCACAAAAGAGCAATCAGAAAAAATAATAAAAATTTTAGAATCAAAAAAAGAAAAGTTAAAACAAATAAAACAAATTTTGAAATTGTCAAATAAAAGTTCTGATGGAATAAAAATCATAAAAGAAATTTTAATTAACTCCTGCAAGTGTTCAAAATGCAAAATAACCTACATAGCAGCAGGAAAATACACACTCTCAATCTGTGGGGGTAACTACAAAGAACTCAAAACAGACTTAAATAAAAGTATCGAATGCATTGAAAAACAAGCAAAAAAGCATAATTGCGAATTTGAATTATTAAAAAGATAATTCTTAAAGTCAGATAAAATTCTTAATATTTTTCAAAATAGCTAAATGAGCATTTTTTCTTTTTTCTAGGCTCATCTTCGCAGCAGGAGTTTCGACAACAATTACTGTTTTTGCATAAGGTTTTTTTATGATTTTATTATTTTTAATAATCTTTTCAGAAGCTATTAACTCATCAATAGAACCATCTTTTGAATTGCTGATAACACCTTTTATTATTTTTTCTCCAAATCTGCTGTCATCAGTCATTTTTATTGGAATTTTATTTTTTAATAATATTTTAACAACCTTTTGTGCAATTTTATCTTCAGCACCTAATTTTCCTTGAGAATAAATGTATCCTTTAGGTATCATATCATCTTCATGAAAATCAAAGCTCATTTTAGGATTATATTGTTTAATTAACTTTAAAACAAAACTAGTTAATGCCTTTGATTCAGAACAAGAAGGTTTTTTGTTTCTTGCTTTTTTTAAACTTTTATCTAATAAATAATGCTCAGAATCTCCAACACTATGCCCTTGTATTTTTTTAGAATATCTTTTTTGATTAACATATCTCCAATCTCTTAAATATCCTAAAGGATTGCATAATGGAAGCAAGACAACAGGGATTTTTTTGTCTAATTTAGCAATATAATCAATTCCATTTGCAATTGCATTTGGTCCAGCAGGCTCTTCTCCATGAATTCCAGAAATTATCCAAACAGCATTTCCTTTTTTCTTTGTTCTTAAGCAAATTATAGGCAAAGAAACTCTTTTTCCTTTCCAAAATCCTTTTGAATAGCCTATTATATCTAAAACCAAGCCTTTTTTAATTAATTTAAAAAAACAATTATAAATATTTTTAATACTCATTCTTCCATCTTTGTAAGTAGAAATATCAGGAATTTTCATAATTTATAGTACACCTACAATATTATAAATCTTTTTCAAATTAAAACAACTTTTTCTGCTTTTCAGGAAGAATAGGAACTCCATAAACACCATCATAACCGGGCTTTACTTTTATGTTTCCTGTCCTATTATCAATAATTAAATCAACTAAAAGCTGGTTTTTCAAAGCTCTTTCCAACTCTCCTTTAGGAACTTTTAATAAAATATTAAATTCATTTTCAAATTTCTCTATCAATTCATTATAAATTTTCCATGCACCTTTTGAATTCATTCCAGTTCCTAATGCAAGGCTTATTATTTCATGCAATGGCAATATTTTATAATAAGGTCTTCCAAAATAAGGATATTCTTTATTATAACCCTTAGAAACATCTTTAACCCTGTTATCAACGCCAATAGTCAAAGATTTATGACATACAGGACATATTCCATTTAATTCTTTTGTTTTTTCAGGCGAGCATGAAAAATTACAATCCCTATGCCCATCATAATGATATTTACCATAAGCAGGATCAGCTTCAATTGTGGTTTTATAAGTTTTACTTCTTATCTGCTCAATTATAGAATTATAGCTCAATTCATTTTTTTGCAAAAAAATAGTAGCCTCTCTTCCTAGTCTCCATGGCCAAAAACTATGGCTATCTGAAAAACTTATTATAGACTTATTATCAAGTTCTTTTATTTTAGAATTCATTTCAGGATCACTTGAAATGCCTGTTTCAATAGCATAAACCTTATCAACCTGGTCTCCAAAAGCCTCTTGTAATGAATCAAAACCGCCCATGCTTCCAAAAATTCCAAACCAAGGTGTCCATATATGCGCAGGAATAATCTCAATGGTATCATCAATCTCTTTCATATCTTTTACAAAATCTCTGCATGAAATCTTGAAAATAGGCCTTCCATCATAATCTCTTCTTCCTTTTGTATCTAAGTAGCTATTAATCTTGTCAACAACTTCCAAACTAGGAGCTAAATAAACCAAATGCACTCTTCTTCCTTTTTCATTTTGAGTATAAACTAAAGAAATCTCGCTTGTTAACATAAAAGCAAAGTCATTATAATAATAAATTCCATTTTTTTCAACAAGCTTCTCTCTAATCTCAGAAAGCCACTTAGGATGTGTAAAATCCCCTGTTCCAAGCAAATTTAAACCTTTTACTTTTGCCCATTTTACTAAATTTTCAATATTAATAGCAGAACTGCATGCTCTTGAAAATCTAGAATGTATATGCAAATCAGCAATTATCTCTTTTTCCTTTATTTCTTTCTCTTTTTCATCCATAAATCAAAAAACAAAACAAGGTTTTTATACATTATTATATTAAAGAAATCAGCTGATAAATATCTCCAAAATAAGAACTTATATTTGCAAGGCTTATCTGTATTAAAGCCAAAAGCCACATAATTAATACCCTGCTTAATACCTAAAAATATTTAAAAATTATTTCTTTAAAACTTACCAGAAAAATCTTTTCTTTCTTTTTATTCCAACGCCTACTCCAGCACCTATTATAATTACAAGTACTACAATTACAACAGCCCATATCCATGTTTTACTTCCTGCTTCTGCTCCTAATCCTGCTTGTGCTTCTTGCTCTTGTTCTTGCTCTTGTTCTTGTGTTTCTGGTGTAATTATTTCCTTTATATATTTTATACTTAAACTAGCTTTACTATTTGAAATAGAATTTAATGTAACACTTAAATCATAATAATCATCATTTGTAAGTTCAAATCTTCTTGTATCTCCAATATTAAGACTTGCTGTTTGCGGTGTTGATTCAATATTAACAGTAGCTATGCTTGCTGTTAAACCAGTAACACCAATATAATGCCCTTGATTATTTATTGAAACTTTTACTCTTTCTTTTGTTTTAAGTTCTTTTGTATAACCACTAGTAACTTCTTGTGCACTAGGAGTATAAGTCATTGTCCAAGTTTGGCCACTACTTGCAGCACCTCCTCCAGTAGTTGTTGATGCTGCTGTTGCTGCAACTTCCAAAGTCCATGAACTCGAGTTTACAACCTGATTAGAACTATCTGTGCAATTAATATACCAAGTATGATTTTTCACCCATAATCCAGAAATATATATTCCCATGAAAAGATTTCTAGTTACGCTTGTTAATCTGTCAAGTATAGAATCATCAAAGACTAAACTGCAATTAACAGCAGCATTAAATCCTACTGTAGATCCATCACTAACATTAAATGTAAAATTATAAGCAGTTGTAGTTGCAGATGTTCCTGATGTTGGAGTACTTAATGTTACATTCAATTTAGCTGTTGCATTCAAAGTTATAGTTCTTCCTAAACTAGAAGTAGTTAAGTTCCAATTTCCAGAAGTATCATTTGCAGTTACATTAATAAAATAAGTTGCATAAGGCAAGCTTATAAAATTAATATAACCAGAACATACACCATTACCTAAACTTCCTCCAGAACATGAAGCAGAGACAATACTGCTGTTAACTAATGCAGGTGTAGCAGTTGCATTCCACAACGAGACATTAAACCTGCTTATATTTGAATAATCTGTTGCAGTAACATTAACAGGAATATTTGTCTGAGAAAGATTCCAGTAAGCATTAGAAGTAGGACTTGCAAAAGATATATTATAAGGAGCAAGAGTATCATTAACAGTTACAGTAATGGTTGAAGATGATGTTGTTCCATTTGATAATACACTCATTACAGTAAAAGTATAGGTTCCAGGGTCAGGACCAGTTGCATTAAACAAGAAAGCAGTATTATTTTTACCACTAGTATTAATCAAAGGATCTGCACTTGTATTTCTCCAACTCAAAACATTTGTAGTATTTGTAAAATTAAATGCATTATATAAATTATCTGTACTATTAGTATTAATTATAAAAAGAAAACCTGTAGGTAAAGTAATATTAATTCGAGTTATATTTCCATTTCCAACAGCAGGAGAATTTGTATTGTTTATAGTTATATTGTAAATATAACCTACAGTTTGGTTAACACCAAATGAAGCAGGTGAATTTGCATGAGTAGCAAAAACAAAAGTGATAGCTAATACTAAAATTAAAACTCCAAAAATAATAAATTTATTTTTTGTTATCACCATCTTTTCTATTATCACCATCTTTTCTAAAAAGTATAAGATTTTACCCTTTATAAATCTTTTTTTTTAAGTTTATTCAACTTGTTCATCAATAACTCCTGCTAAACCAACGTAGAAAACACATTCATTGTCAGGAAGATTAGGAGAATCAATTAATTTTGCAACTCTTGAACTTTTTTTTCCTTTTCTTAAATAAATTCTGTAAGTAGAAGCATGCCCGACAATATTTCCACCAATTGCAGTCGTAGGATCTCCAAACATCATCGCAGGATTTGCCATTACTTGATTAGTTACATAAACTGCTAAATTAAATTGCTCTGCAATTTTCATTAAATTATGAAGATACTTGTTTAATTTTTGCTGCCTGTCAGCAAGCTGTCCTCGTCCTGAAAACTCTGCTCTGAAATGCGCAGTCAAACTATCAACAATAACTATTCTTATTTTTTCTCCATCTTTAATCATTTCTCCTATTCTATCAATCAAGAGAATCTGATGATCTGAATTAAATGCACGCGCAACCAAAATATTTTTCAAGACACTATTTGCATCCAAACCTTTTGCAATTGCAATTTGCTTTATCCTCTCAGGTCTAAAAGTTCCTTCTGTATCAATATAAACAGCCTTGCCTTCTGCTCCTCCTTGCTCAATTGGCAGCTGGACATTAACAGCTAAGGTTAAACCTAATTGTGTTTTTCCGCTTCCAAATGCACCAAAACATTCTGTGATTGATTTTGTCTCAACACCTCTTCCTCCTAATAAATCATTTAAATTTTTGCTTCCTGTTGTAATATAGCTAACCTCTTGCCTTTTTTCAGCAAATTCCAAACCATCCTGAAAACCTAAGCTCATCATTTTTCTTGCAGCCTGAATAACTTTTCTTGCAACAGCCTCTCCTAAGCCTGCTAATTCAGAAAGCTCTTTAGGCCCCATAACAGCAACGCCCATTATGTCATAAACTCCAGCAGCTTCTAATTTCTCAACACTGCTTGGCCCAATTCCAGGCAAGTCAGAAAGTTTTGCTTCTGCTTCATCATCTTTTTTCTTTTTTTCTTTTTTCTCAACCATTTTTTCTGCTATTTAATTTAAACTTTATTTTTGTCTGCAATTCTTTCAATAAACTCAATAGGAACTTTTTCTGCTTTTGCATACAATTCTAATAACACTCTGCTTCCTTTGCCTAAGTAACAATGAGCATTTACTTTTATAGGTAATTGATTTGGTTTTGAAGTCTTTGGAATATTTAATGCAATATCTATTAAAGCATCTGCTATTTCACCTTCTAAAGAATCTTGGCGTGAGCCAGCAGCCATATTCCCATAACCATCATTATATCCAACAGTATAAGTGACTATGCTTCCTTTTTTAGGATCAGAACCTTTTTCAGTATGCTCATATATTTCAAATTTTCTTTCATTAGCCATTATTAACATAAAAAATCTCTGTTTATAAGAATTATCTACCTATATTATATATTTTTAAATACAATTATACCAGCCTCGCTTCGCTCGGCTGCCTTTTTACTCTGCTTCATAAACTCATAAATTCGTTTATTCCGCAGTTATTTTTAAAATCTAATAATTAATCAATCTACAACTCGGCTCTTCTCTTGCGTTAGCTTTCTTTTGCAACCTTTTGTAAAAGGTTCAAGATTAATTTCTGCCCTCAAAAATATCCTGCAATACACTTTCAGAAATTTCAAAACCTATTAAATTTAAAGCTATTTTATCAAAGAAATTATAAATATTAAAATGTCAACAAGAACAATTGTAACAAACAAGCTCATTTCAATTCTTCCTCCTGTTTTCACAGGTCCAGATGTTTTATATTTTAATGGCCAAAAAGGCTGAATCCCGTCTTTTGTAAAACTATCCATGAATAAATGAACAGAATATCCTAAAAAAAATCCTAAACTAAGAACAGGATAAAATATTGATATTAAAACTGATAAAAAAACAGCCATTGTAAGACTATGAATAATTCCCCTATGTTTAACAAAAATCTGAACAGGTTTTAAATACCATTTATGTCCAACATGAGAAAAACCAGTATCAATATCAGGCAGGATTGTTGCAATCAATGCAACGATTATAAAAATAGGCTTATCACTAACATGTCTTACAAAAATCATGATAAGCAGAATTACAAATGCAAGATGTGTTCTTATTAACATTTTTCACCTCTATATAATACAAATAGAATAACTGCATTAAAAATCTTCTGTTTCACATAAAAGACTTCTGCTTCTAAACATCTTTAGTAATCAATAACTATCTTACTCAAGAACTAGCAATTTATCAAAAGAGCAATTATATTATCAAAAATTTTAGTTTTTAGCTTTTTTCTAATTCTTCAATCAGCTTGTCAATATCAACTTCTTTTATCTCGTTTATTATAAATTCATTTCTATCAAACATGCTGTTTCTTCTTACCTGTCCATGAATTATCATTTCTTTTCCTAAAATATCTTTTTTGCGCATCTGAAACATTTCAAAGTTTTCAAGTTCATTTTCAGGAATGATTTTTTTAAGTTCATCTGAAAAAATAACTGCCCTTATAGTTTCTGTGCCATCATCTAAAACAACTCCTAATAAGACTCTTCTCTTAGGAGCAACTCTTCCATGAACAATGCACTCATTCATCTCATTAACTTTTTTGTTGCATTCAGAACATGTATTAAAAAATTTAGGCTCAAAAATCTGGACAATCACAGCTCTTGTTGCAATACTGTCATTTGTATTAAACTCTGAGATTTTTTTCTTCATGACAGGTTTTTGTATAACCACTTCGTTTAAAATTTCTTTTGATTTTTTTATGTCAGAAAAACTTGTTAAATGAAGTTCTCCATTTCTTAATCCGCCATTGCTGATTTCAACACAATCTCCTTCGCAAATCTCATTTCTTATTATTAATTCAATATGATTTTCATCCCATAAAACAGTTCTTATATTATTAGTATTATCAGCCAAAACAAAATTTATAACTCTGCCACTTCTTCCATTTTTGTTAAATTCTCTTACCGGAGAAAGAGTTATTATTTTTCCAACAACATTTATTCTTTTCATTCCAGGAACAATCTGTGAAATTTTTATTTTTTGCTTGTCAAAATTTATTCCAAGTTCAGCAGCAACAATCTGCGCAGCACCTTCTTTGCTTATTAATCCTGATAATTTTAAAATCTTTGACTGAACTCTTTTCTCAACTTCTTCTATATTCAATCCAGAACTTGCTGCTATAAAATCAACAAGCATATCATAATTACCTCTTTCCATTTCTTAAACAAAAACATTCTGTTTATAAAAATTATGATTATGTATCATATAAATAAAAATCAGCAGATTTATAAAGCAAAAAAATTCTAAAAGCATATGGGAAAAGCAGCAGTTAAAATAAAAATAATGCCAGAATCACCAAGCGTGGATTTAAAAAATCTAGAAAAAGAAATAGAAAAAGCAGTTTCAAAAAATAAAGGAGTGCAGTTAAAGCTTGAGAAACATCCTGTTGCATTTGGATTAAATTCTATCATAGCAACTTTTGCATGGAATGAAGACTCTCCTACAGATGATTTAGAAAAATCCATCAAGTCAATAAAAGGCGTCAGTTCAATAGATATAATAGACTTTAGAAGAGCTTTTGGATGAATTTTAATATAAAAATCTATAAACCTTGTTTTCTTGTTAAAAAAATGTTATCAGATGAACAGTCAGCAAAAATAAAAAAGCAATTAATGTTTCAGTTAGACAAATCAAATATTCCAAACAAAGAAGACATAAAAAATGCAGTACAAGCAATGGATAATGAGCAGTTAGAAGAATTCTTAAAGCAAAACAGAATAAAAGTAACTCAAAAACAAAAACCACAATCTACATCAATAGAATCACCAAAAGAAGTACAAACAGAAGAAAAATCAGAAAGCAAAACCCAGCAATGCATTTTCTGCGAAATAGCAAACAACAGAATTCCAAGTTATAAAATAGCAGAAAACAAAAACGCAATAGCTGTCCTTGAAATTAATCCTTTATCAAAAGGACACTCACTGGTTATTCCTGTTGCTCATAAATCCTTAGAAAAACTTCCAAATTCAATCATGAATCTTGCAAAAAAAGTTTCTAAAAAAATAAAATCAAAACTAAAACCAGAAGAAATTAAAATAGAAACAACAGAAATCCAAGGACATCCAATAATTAATATTATTCCAATTTACAAAGACCAAAAGTTAGAAAAAACAAAAGCAGATGAAAAACAATTAATTTTGCTTCAGGATAAATTAAAAGCAAAAGCAAAATCAGAAAATAAAGAAAAAGTAAAATCAAAAGCAATAAAACCAGAAAATTTATCAAAACTTCCAATATTTAAGAGAAGAATTCCTTAACTAAAAAGCTCTTTAAAAAAATTTATTACTCTAGCAGTAATGCCTTCTGGTTCAGTATATCCTTCTTGTCCTATTCCAGGCCCTGTTCCAGGATCATCTCCAAATTCTGCAGAAGCATCTGCGCATTCAATACTAACAATGCATTCATAACCCTCTCCAGAATCTCCCATTATAGGTTTTCCATAACAATGCTCACAAGTGTTACATGCACTTTTTGCTTCTTCAAGTTTTATTTCAGTTAAACAAGGCCCTGCATACAAGTTTTCGCATGATTTAGCACACTTCTGGCATAATGCATCTCCTTTTTCTCCACCCTCTCCATGCTTGCATATTAAACCTTCTTGTTCGGCATTAACACAATCTCTTATGCACTGTTCTTCTTCGCTTTTTGCAGGAGGCTCTTTTATCATTCCGCATTGTTTATCACATACAGCCTGATTTTTCTCTTGGCATGAAAAATCAAATTCTCCGCACCCTTTTTTTGTACAAGTTTCAACACAGCTTTCTTCTGCAGTTTGCTCTGGCTTTTTAGCATTGCAGCTAGTTTGGCACTCTTGCTGATTTCCAGTGCATCCAACTCCAGGAGAAGTACATTTCATACAACTTGACATGCAAGCTTGTTCTTCTGCGCTTGGCCCAAAACTACGGCCTTTTTTAGAATCTTGTTGAGAAACAACTTTTCCTGTTATTTTATTAAAATAAAAAATAGTTCCTAAAATTAAAATTGCAATAACTAAAAAAACAATTAACACTCTTTTTTTCATATTAAATATAAATAATTAGGCTATAAAAAACTTTCTTAACTATTTTTTATTTCTTTTTCTTACATGAAATCTATATATTAAATACTGAATAGCTTGTCCTAATAAAATAACTCCTGCAAACATTATAATAGGCCAGCTAATAGTAATAAATTTATAAGGAATTCCTATGCTTATACAACCAGGTTTTGAATTATGAACATAATTATAATATAAATTGCTTGGAGAAAAAATCAGGGTTATAAAATAAATTATAATTATAAAGCAAACAGAGAATATCAGTGTTTTTATTTTTGGTTTTATCTCATATGTAAATAAAAGTGCAATAAAAGCAACCACATGCAAAAGAACTGATACTATAATAAAGAGCAAGCCTTCTTGAAAATAAGATTGCATTGGGCAAAGAAATCCATGATGAAAAAATATGCTGGTGAAAAAATCAATTAAAAAGAAAACATCAGGTATTAAAACAACATTTATAAGCGCTTTTACAACATGCACCTTTTTTGCAAAAAAAGCTATTGCAAATAAAACAGGAACAAAATTGCAAACCCAGAAAAAATTTATGTAATTTCCAGAGTTTCTTATAAAAACCATTATTTCCAAAAGCAAAAAGAAAATTCCAGCTAAAAAATATATTTTATCTTTTTTCATATTAATCACTATAATCTAATCTTTTTAAATCTGAAGTTTTATAGTCATAAAGAAAAGTTTTGCAGAAACTCCTTTTAAAATTTGCAAAACTTTTGAAGCAGATAAATTCATTGAAACTTGTACCTCAACATGAATATGTTCAGGCATAACTGAAAGAACAATTATTTTTATGTTATGAAGGGAAGCTGCTCTTCTTATACACGCTATGCAAAGATTTTTTTGCTCTTCTTTAACAAACATTTTGTAAGCATATTTTGGCTTCCATTCAAGATGCATCATCATCAATCCTACTGAATGTTCATAGTGATTATACTCCATTTTTATCCTCCGAAAGATTTATTTAGTTTGAGAAAGTTCTAACTATGAATGTTGTTCAGTGAGTTAAAATCAAACTCACTATTCATAATCAATTTAGAAATAAATATATAATGCAATTCATCCGCAAACTAAAGTAAGCGGATTTCTTGCGAAAGTATTAAGCAAAAAAGAGTTACCCTGCGAGATATTGACTAAAACTAAAAATTTATAAGTATGTATCTCATTTAATTATTATGCTAAAAAGAGGTTTTGTTATAGTATTAGTCTTACTTTTGTTAGTATCTCTTGATAGTGTTTCTGCTATTTCTGTTAATGATGAATTTAAAAAACTTGCCAATTATGCAGGAGAGTATGAAACAGGCAATATAGACTATGTTCAGCTTTTGATTTATACTTCTTCAATAAAGGGAAAAATGAATGAAATTTTAGGTGCAACTGGCAGAGAAATTGGTGGAGTTTTAAAACAAGAACAAATAAAAGAAATTTTAGGAGAGCCAGTAGAAGACACAAAATGGGTTTGGTCAGAAGGCGAAGAAAAGGAAACAAAATTAGATAATGCAGTTCCAGTATGGAAAAAGATAGTATTTGATGGAAAAAAAATTCAAATTAGGCTAAATGCATGGCCTTCTATATTTAGCAAAAAAGAATTTAAAGAGGATAATGAAAATGAAAAAAATAAGGAATTAGAAGATTTAGAAGGAAAATTAATTTATAGATTAAATTTTGAAATTGAATTTAAAAAACCAGAAGAGCAGTTAAATATTCAAAGTAAAATAGATAATATTAAAACACTTGCGCAAAGTTTTAATTCAGATTCTTCATCTGAAAATGCAGAAGCTTTGGCTAAAGAAAGTGTAAATGCAGAAAGAAGTTTTGAATCATATTTTAGGCAAGGTGGAGGAAAATGCGAGGATATAATGAGCAGTATTTTTGGCACAGAAAATAAAAGACAAACTCAACAATTGCTTGTTCAAGAAATCAGTTTTTGTGAAGGAGATAATTTTGAAATAATTGCGAGATTAGAAATGTGTGATAATTGTGAATGGAACTGGATAAATGTAGATTTTCGGTTTGAGGGGAGAGGCCCTGGATTTAAACCTGAAAAAGGAGAAATAAATATGCTTTCTCCTAAAAGTTTTGAAAATATGGATTTTGCTAGTTTTGAGGGAGAAATTAGAGAAATAATAGACGAAATAAAGCAGTCATGCGAGAACAAAGATTTTAATGCTGTTATGAGTGCAAAAAATAAACTCTGGCCATTAAATGATGCCTGGAATCAAAAATCAAATGATGTCTGGAAAGAAATTGAACAAAAAAATGATGTTCAAGGCAGAACAGTAGTTGAAAATAAAATTTCTGAAGATAAAAATCAAAATAATATTATAGTTGAAAATACAGGAACATCAAATTCTAATACGGAGAATATAGTTGAAAACACAATAACTGGAAATGTTATTACCCGGAGAGTGATCGAAACTGGAGTAGCTACAGAAGAAAAGAATGAACAATCAGAAGCAAATAATGACCCTTATTTTTGGATAAAACAAGAGCAGGAAAGAAGAAAGCAGGAAAAAGCATTAAGAAAACAGAATTATGAAACAAGAAAACAATTCTACTTAAACTTATTTTCTGGTTATGATAAGAAAGAATATTATTTTACTCAAATAGAATTTCAAAAAAGACTTGTTGAAGAATTTAAAGAAAGAGGAGAAGAGATTTGTGACAATAATAAAGATGATAATGAAAATGAGGCAATTGATTGCGCTGATGACCAATGCGGAGGAAAAATCTGTGGCAAAGGAAAAAAGGTTCTAGGAAATGAAACAAAAGAAACAGAGGTTGATTTTTACTGTATTGAAAAGGAATGCAAGGCAAGAGAAGAGGTTGTAGACATAAGAGAGGAAATTTGTGGAAATCATATTTGCGGAGAAAATGAAACAATTGAAAGTTGTGCAGAGGATTGCTCTAAATGCCAAACTTATCCTGCAATAAATTGTTCTGGAAGGGTTATTTTTTCTGGAACAGATGAAAATGGATGTCCTTTAGAGCCAAAATGCATAGAAGAAAAACCCTGTAGTATTAATGAAGATTGTAAGTTTTTATGTGGGGAGGGAGAGTGTGTAGAAGGAAAATGTAATGTTAAAGAATTAATAGGATGTAAAGAACCAGAGTGTGTTATAGGAGACAAAAAAATATTAAACTGCCAAACAGGAGAAGAGATAATTGTTGAAGAGTGCATAGATGGTTTGTGGAAAGAGACAGGAATTAAGTGTGAAATTAAGGTAGAAGAAAATTGTGAAAGCTATTGTATGTTTCAGCCGCATATAATGTGTGTCGGACATTCTGATATTTCAGGAGTTTATCCTAGTTGCAATTGTGGGTGGGTTTGTGGAGAAGAAGAACCAATAGCTGGAAATGAATGTAGTGTAAGAGAAGATTGTGGAGGAGAAACTGATGTTTGCAGTAATGGGAGATGTGTAACAATCCCTGAAGTTATTCCAGTACAACCTGAAGAACCAGAAATTATTCCATCAGAAGAAGGAGAGGAAATTACAGAAGAAGAAGCAACAGAAGGAATAGCTCCGAGTGAGCCAGAACCAAGCACAGAATCTGAAATGCAAGAAACTGCTCCTGAACCAACACCAGAATCTGCACCTGCTGAAGCAACAGAAGCTCAAACAACAGGTGGAGTTATTTTTGCATTTTTTAGAACTTTATTTTCAAAAATGAGAATTACAGGAGCTGCTATTACTGGATTTGGTGGAGGAGAAGAACAACAAACACCTCCTGCAGAAACCGCTCCAGAACCTCCTGCAGAAGAACCACCTCTTGAAGAAGAACCTCCAGAAACTCAGCCAGCTCCTGAACAACCAACAGAAGAATGTGCAGATAAAGAAAGAGGTTGCGGAGGACCTTGTCCTTCTTGTGAAGAACCAACAGAAGATTATAGAGAGGAAGACAGAGACCAAGAAAGAGATGATGAAAGAAGAAATGAGGAAAATAAAGAAGAAAATAAAGAAAGATGCAAAAAAGATTGCAAGAGGCCTTGTATTGAAAAGTGTATTAAAGATGAGTGCGGAGAAAAAATAGAGTGTAATGTAGATGAAATACAAAAAAAATGTGAAGGAACTTGCGAAGCTGAAGATGATTGTGTTGGAAAATGCATGCAAGGTGGAGACTGGTGGAAAGAATTTGAAAATAAGGATGAGCATAAAGAAGAAAAAGGGGTTTTTCAGGTAGGAGGAAGTTGTAGAACTAGCCAGGGAAAAACAGAAGGATTTATCTGGTTTGGTGGGTGGGGTGATCCTTTTGAACAAATTCAGCCTCTAAAAAATAAATATTATTCAGGAGGACAGGCTGATTGGTGTAAATATGATTTTGAAAATTTAAAAAAACAAAGACAAGAGTTTGAAAAAGGTTTTAATCAAGAATTTGTTAAATGGTTTTTTGAAAAATATTTAGCTAATTCAGCTGAAAACTGGGAGCAGTCTGTATCTGGAATTTTTGAACTTTACTGGAAAGATGTTGATAATTCTAGAGAAATGGCATACAGAATGCAGTGCCTTGGAATTGATGAACTGCAAAATATTAATTTAATTAATGTAAAATATGACACAGAATATGGAAGTGTGGAATTCTGGGAGGAAATAAAAACAGTAAAACTGCCTGGTATGGATAAAGAAGTGCAGATTATTTCTCCATATATGAAAGCATGGGTTTTTCCACCTAAATCTTTTATTATTTATGAGATGAAACAGGGGATGAAAAATCATGAGTTTCCAGGGTCTCCTGAGGAAAAAATAGAAAGAAAAAATGAAGAAGGTTTAACCTCAGAGGAAAAGCAAGAAATAATGGAAGATAAAGGACAAATGAAAAGAATTCAAAAATTAAGCCAAAAATATGGAGGTAATTTTGATGCACTTGTTCAATTTAAAGATTTTGAAACTGGAGAGGTTGTATTTAATTTCTATGCTCAAATTAATGAGGAAGATTTGATAAATATAAAACCAATGTTGCCTGAAGAAGCCCCGGCAGAAGATGCAAGAGTTGAAATAGACTTTAAACAAATTTATGAAATGATTTATACTATGGAAAAAGAGATGAGGGGGGCACAAATAGAATCCCCGCCATGGGGCAGAAAACTTCAACCTATACAGAAAGTGAAACAAGCTGTTAATAAGGTTAAAATGTGGTTTAAAATAAGAAATATAATAAATTCTGCAAAATACTATCCAGCAGATTCAGAAGAAGATCTTAAACCTTTCTTAAAAATGTTCTTTATGACAATGGGAGGGCCAGAGGATGGTGAACCAGGAAAAGAAGAGCTTGGGGAAGATAACATTAAAGATATTGAAAATAATATTTTAGAATCAAAAGAGGTAATTACAGGAGAAATTATTCTTGGTTAAAT
>ERZ1292629.2052-Hain-H43-01um-R1-2052-length-18013-cov-25_pt1 | contig 18013 bp, 18 predicted proteins | sample MGYA00564399_ERZ1292629 | MGnify/ENA primary metagenome ERZ1292629 (study PRJEB36523, sample SAMEA6512636) | groundwater metagenome | collected 2019-01-08 | study: AquaDiva: Metagenomics assemblies of 32 groundwater samples
GCATAGAAGTTATGTAAGCTGTTAAAAATTATCTTATTTTTTTAAGCCAGTACTCATTCTCCCACTCCCAGAGCGCCTTGCAGGCCAGAAAGGCCTTAATGTCGGATTCAAAAGTATTTAATTCTTTTATTTCAACTTCGCCTTTCATCGAGCCCCATTCATGTTCGCATTGGCCTTTTTCGCCGCGTATTTTTTCCCGGCCGCCCTTGTCGCGCAGAGTTGCGGTACATTTTAAACAATGTTTTGACTGGTCAAGACGCAAAATCCAGCGGGTGAGGGGAGGGAGGGTTTTATCTTCCGTCAGGGCTTCTATATAAGCCGAGGTTTGCACACTATAGTCCCGATATATCGCCATTGAGGTTTTGATGTCCAAAACACCCATAACGCCATTTAATTCGGCCAGAACATCCATGGTTCCGGCAAAGTGATGTTTTTTTGAAACAACTCTTTCTTCTATCCTGTGGGCGATCAGTTCGTTGTTTTTATAAAAATCCAGAAACGCGGTTACCGCCGGTTTGACTTGATCAGGGATTATAATGGGTTCCTTTCTCAAAATGGCCTCCACCGTTTCATGAAGCATTGTTCCTTCTTCCGCTGACTTGGATTTAATGGCTTCCCCGGTCTTGTAATCAGGCAATCCGGCGTAAAACATATAAAGAGCCGGTTTGGCCTTAATAGAAACGATAGAAGTAACTCGCGGATACCAAATGCCGTCTATTGTGTAGCCGTTGCCTTCTTTAAAACTATCCACATTTGTATACCACACAGAAAAATTGACCTAATTGCTCTAATTTCTAATTGACCTAAAAATTCGGAAATTGGGGTTTGGGATTTATTTAGAAATTAGGTTAATTAGAATAATTAGAAATTATCTTACATTTATGTATTTCTCCCAGTATCTATACAATTCTTTTGTTGCTTTTACATCATCAAAACAATATTTCGCAATCTTAAAATATTCTTTTTCCTTATACAGTCGGGCCACATCATCACCACTGACGCCTTTCGTCTTCGGGCTTGATATGCCGAACGCCTGACACCACATGTGAAGATTTTTTTTGAATCTTACCGCTCCAAAATTAGTTAATCTGTCATAAAGATCAAAATGCGGACCGTCCGTCCAATACCGATTATGCATCAAATTTTGAGTTGGTTTAATTTTTAAAATCGCTGAACGAATCATCACAAATGGACAATCAAAAGCGTAACCATAAAAAGTAATGAATTGATTGTAATGAGTGGCAGATTCCCAGAAATGCTCCAAAACTTCTTTTTCCGAAGAGCACGGTAGGTATTGAACATTTTCATCTTCTGTTTTTTCCAGATTTTTTTTACCGGCTTGAAAATAAACAGTGCCCATATCGGTATCAGGATTCAGTATTCCAATAGCCACTATCTCACCAGTGAGAGGGGAGAGGCCGAGCTCGTTTTTGATGTTTTCAACTTCTTCCGGCGATTTGGCACTGAAAAGCAAAGATTCCTTGGTCTTATCATCCAAAGAATCAAATTCAACTCCTACGGTTTCTATGTCAAAGATAAGTTTGGGGGAATTAAGCATAATACATTTTAAATGTTCTGATTATTAATAACAAGATTGACAACTCCCGGATATATTTAATAAAAGTTGTCCACTTGATGATATTAATATTTTAGAATTAATAAAAAATACATTAAAATGCGGGACTATCAATATAACCAAGAAAGGAGAACAAGCGAGATTCTCCGTTCAAAATATTGCAGAAAATCGTAATAAAGTTATTCCATTTTTTGAGAAATATAAAATTTATGGCAAAAAAGGAACTGATTTTAAGCTCTGGAGCAAAGCAATAGGAATTTTGACTAAATATAGGAATGGAAATTTAAATATAAAGAAAGGCCAAAAGGGGTTCGTTAGGAAAGATATTTCTTCAGTAGATCTTAAAAGGTTAAGTGGGATTAGAAACAAAATGCTAATTTATAAATCACACAGAGATAAGCTGTTTAGATGGGGGAACACCGCCTGATCAGCGAGCTCATGCTTCGCACAAGATATATTTTACGACATACTTTCCCTGTAAAAAGGCCGTGATAGGCCATTTTTAACTTATTTAATCACGCTAAGTATTCCTTTGAGCACCTGCGTGGTTATAGAGATAACTAATATGGTTAGGTTGATTCCTGTTACGACTGCCTCTTTTAAGAAACTCGTCAGGTCGTTTGAAGAAACCGCGCTTGAACTGAAAAACTTGCTAAAATCTATGTTCTGCGAGGGACTCTTTTTGGGACTTAAGGGTATCCCACCAGTGCCTATGTTTACATTCTGATTGAACCTAAGGCCTTTTATTGCGTTGTTTATCAGATCGTTCACTGGCGCAGTAATGTCGTTTATTTTACTGATGGGATTTAAATCAAGATTAAATTCTGTACTCGGATATGGACTTGTGGATATTGTTTCAGATACATAGGCGCGCAAAGGAAGATTTCCACCAAAGATAAAAGCTGTAATTGTAATCCCAAACAAAAAGCTAACCCCGCCCCACTTCCCTACCGTGCCTAAATTATTACTATACCAAATTTTATCCATATGTCAATTCGGTGCCTTATTTTATCTGTTAATTATATCATATCCCTATTTAATTTTACCACAAAAACAAAAAACGGCCTTTAGCCGTTTAATTCCTCCAGACAATTGCCGTTATGTTATCCCCTGTTTCTCTATCCAAAGCATCCTTAACCAAGCCAGACGCAGACGCACCGTTTTCTATCATTGAGACGATTGATTTCAATGATTCGGAACCTCCATGACAAGGATCGGCTATTCCGTCACTAAGAAGAGCGACAAAACTTTTAGAACCCATCCTTACAGAATAAATTTCCGGCGATCGGTCAAGAAAATTTCTAAATTCTTTATCTCCCAAAGCCCTGGTCATTTGCAATCCGTTTCTTGATGGATGTTCACAAATATATCCACCAAAATAATGAGCGCCTCTTTTAATCGCGGCCTCTCTTTCTCTTAGATTAGTTCTGGCATTGTGTTCAGGGCTAATATTTACTTGGCCGCCACAATCTTTAATAATTACCGGGGAGTCGCCCAATATTCCAACATAAACCGTGTTCATGGGATACGATATGAAGACCAACGAGAGAGTAGACCCACTTTCCATTTCAGAGGTTTTTTCATTCAATAATCTGAATATCGCCTGAATCTCCGCTTGACTGACAACTTTTTTATTTTTCGTAACCTCTGCAATTAAACCGTCCAAGGAATCCTTACAGAATTGAGCAACTTCTTGACCTCTGTGTCCGTCCATAATCGCTAAAAAAACCCCGGAGTCATTAGTTAATTCAAGGCATTTTATAAAAAGCCGATCTTCCTGATAGGGACGCATTCCTTGTTCGCTGGCATGAGTTAATTGCATGATTAACCCCTATTTTTTGTTATGAACTGATGATATCTTAAATGCTTTATTGCAAATAGTCAAAGGGATTTACCGAGCCCTCAAAATAATTAAAATAGAGTTGGTCTTTCTTCTCGTTAATATAAGTGAAAAAATCCTCATATATGCTCAAGTGAAGATGAGAACCGGTGACATTGCCCGTATTGCCTTCGTAACCGACAATCTGTCCGGCATATACCCCGGTTCCAACTTGCAGAAAAGACAGAGCGCTCATGTGAGAATAAATACTGACCAGATTATATTGATTGGGATGCTGAATGGCCACCCAGTTCCCCCAGCCGTCATTTTTCCCGTTGGCGATTATCTGCCCATTGGCAATGGCGTATATTGGACTGCCATAACCGGCAGCCATATCAATACCATTGTGCGGAGCACCATTATAGGGACCGCTCTTACGGCCACAGCGCGCATATTTAGTACACCCATAACCTTGCGTTATCCTATATCCTTCTTCCGGCCATTTAAATAATTTCGTCCCCTTTTTGGGTAAAGCCGAAGCCGTCACATGCACGATATACAACCCGCCCTGAATAACGCGGGTCTCCAGTTCTCTTAATTGACTGAAAAAAACAGATTCCTGCCTTTCAACCTCGGCAAGCATTTTTTGATATTGAGCTTCTTGGCCTTTGGTATCTTTGAGCAACTGGTCTTTGTCTTTCGTTGCCTGGCCTAAAGAAACCTTCTGGGCATTTTGTTGCTGTTTCAGCGACTCAAGATCACTTTTTTTCTCCTCCAAGTTATTTTTGTTCTGACTTAACTGGTCTTCCGTGTTCTGCAAATCATCCACTAAATTTATTAAATTTGTATTTACGGCCATAGCCGATTGCGTCTGACGAAAGTAATCGGACAAGTCATTGTTTTTCAATATAATACTTAAAAGATTATCTTTGTCTCTACGAGCCATAAATAATAAAAGCTGCCCGATAGTGTTTTTTTGCTTACCTATCTTTTCTTGGGTATCAAAAATATTGTTCTGCACATTGTTTATTTCTATCTTGGTTTTGTCTATTTTTTTGCCAGTTAATGAAATTTGCGTCTGCAGTGATGCCATTTGATTTTTGAGATTAATAATTTGATTCTTCAAAGTATTAGCTTGTTCCTGTGTTTGGGAAATGGTTCCTTTCAACTGCTGGGCCCGTTGTTCAAGCGCCTGAATCTGAACCTTTAAATCGGCCATTTTTTCTTCATCGGTCTGGGCATAAACCAAACTAAAAGAAAACTTAAAACAAAGAACAAAGAGTAGGAAAATAGAAATTTTAAGAATTCTTGACATCTTTTATATTCTTATGTATTCTACTGCTTAGAACCTTTATGAGTCTGGGGGCTACATGTTAATAGGTGATTTGCTTGCTTTTTTGTTAACATTTGGACTTATTTTTGCTTATGCCCACCTAGTCTTGTGGGAAATGCACACACTACCAACCACACACTACCATAGGTTGCTTTGGTGGACTTCAAATATTATTCGAGCTTTTTGTCTGTTTGGAATCTTGTTTGTTCTTTGCGTTAAATTTTTTCAATAGCTATCTCGACCCTTCTAAGGGTCTTTTCTTTTCCAAGAACGTAAGCAATATCAACCGGATCGGGTGATTTTTCTTTTCCGGTAAGGGCAACCCTTAATGGCCAGTATGCCAATCCTCTATTCCCTAATTTTTTACCTAGCTCGTCTAAACTCTCCCGCAACAGGTCTTGCTTGTGGAAGTCTGATTTCCACAGAATTTTCGAAACCGCTTCTAATGATTTTTTGACATCCTCGGGGCTTGAATTTTTCCAAAATAAAAGTTTCGGATCATATTCGGGTTCTTTCCAAAAATAATCAAAATTCTGCGTATCGCTTAATTTTTCCAGCCGTTCGGTTATCAATGACACGGCAGCATCGGGAATTTCCGGCATTCCGCTCACTTTCTTGAACTCTTCCGGCGATAATTTTTTAATATATTGCGAATTGAGCCAGTTTAATTTTTTAACATCAAACACCGCCCCCGATTTGTGAACTTTGGATAAATCAAACTCCTCTACCATTTCCTCTTTGGTCAAAATATCTTTACTGAATGTATAGCTTAACCCACCAAGAAAATTAACGATGGCTTCCGGAAGATAATCTTTTTTATAATCCGCCACTGCCGTTCCGCCATGGCGTTTTGAAAGTTTAGAACGATCAGAAGCCAAGATAAGCGGTAGGTGGGCGAACTGTGGCGGTGTTTTGCCAAGTGCTTCATAAATCAAAATTTGTTTTGGTGTATTTGAGATATGGTCTTCGCCGCGAATGACATAAGTAATTTCCATATCTGCGTCATCGACCACCACAGCAAAATTATAGAGCGCGTTATCGAGCGATCTGGCAATAGAAAAATCTCCAAGTAACCGAGCATCAAACTCAATAGAACCGCGAATCACATCGTTAAACATAACTATGCGTTCAACTTTTTGATTAACCGCCAAGCGAAGAACCCAATCATTAATTCGTTGAGAAATAGAAGTGGGGTAATGAACTTTGTTATTTCGGTGACTGCAAATATGTCTTAGTGATTCTTTTTTTGCCTCCTGTTCTTTTTTTTCTTCTTCTAACTCTTCTTTCGTATGATTGCACCAAAAGGCTTTGCCTTCTGTAATCAATTGCTCCAACGCCTTTCGATACTTAATCCCCCGCTGACTCTGCCGAACCACCTCGCCGTCCCAGTTTAAACCGAGCCACTCCAGTGCGTATAAAATACTATGTTCATATTCCTTGGTTGATCGTTCTTTGTCGGTATCTTCAATACGCAAATAAAAATTGCCGTTATTTTTCCGGGCAAATAACCAATTATAAAGCGCCGACTGCGCATTGCCGATATGCAAAAATCCTGTTGGTGATGGAGCAACCCTAACTTTAATCTTCATGGTTTAAGTATAACCCAAGTTTGATTGCCATAAAAGCCGCAAACAAGTACACTACAATGGATAATTGAAAATTAATTCTTGTGTATATCATTGAAGTAATACCCCTAATCATCTTGCCCTCCAATGTACCTCAACTATTGAGTTATTTTTTCAATAAAAGCCTGCAAAAAGGAACAATAGTGGAAATTCCATTCGGTAATCGAAAAGTGCGTGCGGTTGTGGTTGCTTCGGCCACCATTGAAGATCAAAAAATTCTTCTTAAAAAAACCGGCTTTCAGCTTAAGAAAGTATCTAATGTAACCAACGAAATCCCCCAGATAAGCAATAATCAATTTAAAATAGCCCTCTGGCTCTCAAGGTATTATTATGCTCCGTTGGGATATTGCTTAAAAACAGTTCTTCCCTCCTTCTTTCTTAAAAAGGGTTACGAAACAACCCCGCAGAACCCCTTGCAAGGCGACGCCTTGCCCCCCGCAAGGCGTCGCCTTGCCAAACCGTTATTTCTTTTATCAAATGCAAAAGAAACACTAACCAACCTTCTCCCCCTTATAAAGAAAGTTGCGGAAAACCAAGGCCAAGTTGCTTTGATTGTTCCAGACACATCCACCATTGAATATTTTTATCAGATTTTAGCTAAAAATTATGAAGTTGTTAAAATTTCTTCTTCTCTTTCAAATAAAAACATCTATGACGGCTGGAAAAAGGTTTCTTCCGGCCAAGCAGAAATAATATTAGGAGCAAGACAAGCCCTGTTTATGTCCTTCAATAATTTGAAACTTCTTATTGTAGATGATGTTCTTCATGAATTCTATAAATCCGAGATGACTCCCAAATACAACACTCCCGATCTAGCCAAAACAATAGCCAGCCTTCATGGAGCAAAAATAATTTTTGTTTCGCCGGTTACGGGGGTTGAAAATTATTATCATCTCAAAAATAAAGAGTACGAATTGCTCGACAAAACAAAAACTAGAGAACCGTTGGAAGTGATTAACATGGCAGATGAAGTAAAAAGCGGAAATTTTTCAATGTTCAGTGAAAAATTCAAAGAACAACTGTTGTCGACTATCATTCCCACTGACCAAAACAAAAAAGTGCTCATATTTTCTCCCAGACGGGGATATTCTGGCCTATTAGTCTGCCAAAATTGCGGTTATGCCGTTAAATGCAAGGAATGCGAGAAAGTTTTCCGTGTCCACAAAACAACTGATCTTATTTTGGTGTGCCATCATTGTTCACGAAGCATAAAAATGCCTAAAAATTGCCCCCGTTGTAATAGTTTCAAGCTCAAAACTGCCGGCCCGGCCGGCACTCAAAAGATATATGACGAAACACAAAGAATTCTAATGGTTAATAACATAAAAATACCGATTTTAATAATGGACACCGATGTGATTAAAAATGAAACCGAAGAAGAAGAGATCCTTCAGGAGATAAAGAGTTCAAGAACATCAATCATCATCTCGACCCAGATGATATTCAGTCATCGCTATGATTTGAAATTCGATCTGATCGGAATTTTAAACGCCGACAGCATGATAAGTGCCCCGGATTTCCGGGCCGAAGAAAAATTATTTTATCAAGTAGAAAAATTGTTGGATTTTCTGCCTGCAGGCATACACAGCCAGTCAAAAAACATGATAATTCAAACTTACAATCCTGAAAATCGGGCAATTTTAACGGCAAGCAAAGGAAACTACAAAGACTTCTATAACAAAGAGTTGGAAATAAGAAAAGTTTTTTCTTATCCGCCTTATTTCCGGCTAATAAAACTTACATTTAAACACAGAAGTCGGGACAAGGCCTCTTACGAATCAAGGATTTTGAGTGAGAAACTAAAAATGGTTATGGCTCAAATGAAATTGGAACAAAAAATTAAATTGATAGATTCACATCCTCCATTCATTAAAAAAGAGGGGGGTCTTTTTGTTTATAATATTGTCCTGAAAATACTTCCAGAACTTGAAAACATCAGGGATATACTCAAATATGTTCCTTCAAATTGGTCTATTGACATTGACCCAAGGTCGATAATTTAGCATAATATCAAAGTGGAAATAACGAAAATTCCAAATAAAATATTAGCCAAAACAACCGAGAAGGTGGGGCTAAAAGATATTAAAAACGGCTCATTTAAAGAGCTGGTTTTAGATATGAAAAAAGCTATGAAAGAGAACGAGGGTATTGGACTTGCCGCAAATCAGATAAACAAGGACTTGAGCATTTTCGTAATTGATGAAAAATTGGCAACCGAGAACAATGTACCCGAGGTTTTTTTCAATCCAGAAATTACTGAATACTCCAGGGATAAAGACGAGTTGGAAGAAGGGTGTCTTTCTATTCCGGGGTACGGAGCAAGCATTAAGCGCTCAAAAAAAATTAAAATAAAAGCCATTGATGAGAACGGCAAAAAGATCAAATTAAAAGCGCGAGGGTTTCTCGCGCGAGTTCTCCAGCACGAAACCGACCACTTAAATGGATTAACGATTAAAAATCGTTAATCCGAGTTTCCAATTACCAATTTACAATTTCCAATAAATGATTCAATGAATCAATGATACATTGAAAATTTAATGAAAATTGATAACTGAAAATTGAAAATTATTTTTTTTGGCACGCCTGACTTTGCAGTACCGGCCCTGAAATTGCTTATTGATAGCGGATATAATATATCCGCTGTTTTTACCGGTCATGGATCCGTTAATACTTTGGCTCAAGAGCGTGGAATTGAAGTATTTCAACCAGCATCATTAAAAAAAGATGAAAGAATTTTTGAAGAATTTAAAAATCTTAAACCGGATATCTGTACCGTTGTCGCCTATGGCAAAATAATACCTCAACGATATCTCGAAATCCCAAAATACGGTTTTCTTAACATTCATCCATCTTTACTTCCAAAATACCGCGGCCCATCCCCTATTCAAACCGCGATATTAAACGGGGATAAAGAGACCGGTGTTACAATCATGATAGTCGACGCGGAAGTTGACCATGGGCCGATATTGGCAAATGAAAAGTTTAAAGTTAAAAGTGAAAAATACTATCCGGAAATTGCCCAAGAATTAGCGAAATTGGGCGCTAAATTATTAATCGAAATTTTGCCTAAATACATAAACGGTGAAATTGAGGTTAAACCTCAAGAGCATGAAAAAGCTACATTTACAAAAATGTTTCAAAGAGAGGACGGGAAGATAAACTGGAATGAATCTACCGATAAAATCTATAACCGGACAAGAGCCCTAAACCCCGAACCGGGAACATGGACAACATGGAAAGGAAAAGTTATCAACATTTCTACTGCAACGCCATTCAATGGCGTTAGTCCACAGGTTATCAACATGATGAATCCGGCGCCTTTGGCGCCGGGAACGGTTAGAAAAATAGGTAACGATCTTGCCATTAAAACCGAAACAGGTTATCTTATTCTCAAGTCAATCCAGCTTGAGGGCGGGAAAGAGATGGATGTCCAAAGTTTTATTAACGGGCATCCTGATTTCCTGAACTCGGTACTGGAGTAGTTCGTTAAAAAGGAGCAGAGATGCTTAAACTTTCTTTCTTTAGAGTTATTTTTTTATTTTTACTCATAGCGACCACACTATACATAGGATCTACAATTTATAAAAACGTATACTACCTAAATAAATTAAAGAATATAGATCCTAGCGATATCTCCTCTATAAATTACATTGAATTACCGAAAATCTTGCAGGATTGGCCGGGAGCTGAAAAATTGATAGATCCACACAGACTCAATCTGTTAAGATCGAATGATAAAATTAAACGGGTATATAAAGACCCCAACAATCGTATCGTTGCAGATGTTTATTTTCGGTCTCCTGACCTTGAGGATAACGCCGAGAAGCGAAGCGCTAAATTAATATATACGTTTCCACAGCCAACTGACGTAACTGGTTATTTGATATTAATGACCGGAGAAGTTGAAGGTAAAATCCTGGGTCAGGGCCACCTAGGATCCAGAATGCAACTTGAGATTACCGATATCAATGGGAAAAAAATGCGGGGGCCTAAAATACCGTTTATTTTTGAGAATAAAAAAATATACTTAGCCTTGAGACCCACAATCACAGAACCCATTCCCATGGGCTCTGCCCAAGATAACTTTAACATAAAGGCGGTAAGCGAAATTTCAGTTTTATTCATAGCATCTATAAATATCGGTTCATTCCCGGCTTCCGGTAAAATCTTTGTTGATAATATATATTTAATACGACAACTAAATCAGATTAACCGTTTTACCAAACCGGATATTCAGCGAGTTACTCATGACAATATAAACATCGGATATAAATTAAGGAAAATGGGGTGGGATAAGGAAACTCCCGAATTCTTTGTTGGCATCAACTATCCTTGGAATAATTATGGCTGGGATGTTGGCAAAAATCCCTATGGCAAACCAGAAAACGCCGGTTGGAGCGCCAATCAAGATAAACTCAAGAATGATTTTACTTTTTTAAAAGGGAGCGGCATAACTGTTGTTCGGATATATATCTTTTTTGACCTTAGAACCGGACTGGAATATTCAGAAAGCAAGTTGATTGGTTTTGATAAATATGTAAAGAAAGATATCGAAGCCATGTTTAAGACAGCCGGAGAGGTTGGGATTAAGATAATCCCCGTTCTATTTGATTTTGGTATCGCCGATGGACAGAAGACTAGCGTAGGCGAACACCCGGAATTAATATTTTCCGGACAGAAATACAATTTTATGACCAACATAGTCAGGCCTCTTCTGAAAGATATGGATACATGGAATGGCCAGTATGGGGAACCGGTTTTTGCGGTTGAGCTTATGAACGAACCAGAAAATATGCCAGCACTCCTTGTTCCAGACTATTATCAATCATTGAAGGCTTGGTTTAAAGATTTAGCCAATATCATACACAATGAAACAAAATTTAAAGTAACCCTGGGCTCTAGCAGTATCGTTGATATGCAAAGGTGGTGGAGTGGTGTTGGTATAGATATTTGGCAGTTTCATTTTTATAAATACATGCTGTATGAGCACGATATCTGGCCTCAAAAGTTGAAAAGACAGGATGTTAAAATTAACGGCATAATGTTTGCTGGTGAAATGCAGCCATACGATATTAAAAACAATATCCAAGCGCTAAAAGATAACGGTTATAATGGAATTATGTTTTGGGCTTGGAACTCAACTGATGGCTATGACTTACGAGGTAAACCAGAGATGAATGAGATCATAGATTGGATAAATTCGAATAAGTAAAAAAGAGGTTAGCTAACCTCTTTTTAATTTATCGCTTTAGGTTTATCTGAACAAAACCACCAGCAAACTTGCGCCAAGAATAATGGCACCCCCTATCCATGCCTGTTTGGTAATTTTTTCGTGGAAGAAAATTACTCCGATGACTATAGCCCCGATCCGGTCAATATAGCCAAGCATGCCCCGTGGCATAGCACCAACTGTTGCCGAACCTGAAAAATACAGGATGAATGAGACATAGAGCAACGCTCCGCCGAGCATCAGTTTCGAAATCTCATTATTTTTAATTCCTAGAGAAAAATCAATCTTTGGAAGCAACCTTGCAAGTAGTATGGTGCCGACAAAAGGCATGAATATGGCTTGAGTGGACAGTTTAGCAAGTGCCGCAATGTCATCGCTAATATACAGATGATCTTTACTTGAAACATACCCGCTGAACACAATCTCTAAGCTGTAAAAGAAGGCGGAACCAAGTGCGAAATACAGCCACTTTTTATTTCCCTGGAAATTCGGAATTCCTATCCAGATCATACCCACTACTCCGACAACAAGGGCAACTATATCCATTACGCCAATATTGATCTTAAATGACGGAATCAAGATGGCCCAAACCGGTATCAATAATGGCGCAAGATAGTGGAATAAAAGAGTATTGACCATTGATATCTTGATTCCTGTATAACAGCAGATATTATTCAGGGCCGCGAAGGTGCCAAGACAGACAAGACCAATTACTTGCGCCTGATTCAAATGAGGAAATGAATGTCCTCCGAGCAGGAAAAATAGGGAAAAAATAACGACACCGGTAAGACCTGTCCATGTTCCCACTCCAACACCAGATGTTTTACAGCCCCTTACCACTGCTCCGTTGAATATAGCCCAAATCAATACGGCGCCGAGAACTTGGAGATAGCCAATCACATCAGCACCCCACTTCAGGTCTTTCTATTTGGATACTGTGGGAGTCCATCGCATGTTTTGCGGCGCCAATAATTCCGGAATGTTCAAGAATCGCAAGCCGAATTTCTAACCCCCTCAAAAGAATTTTTAATTTATATGGCGTCCAGGGCGGATTGGGACACAAGTTGGCCGGTGTTCTAAGACTTTCTTTTACTTTTTCAACAATATCCGAATGTGCGATTCCACCGCCAAGAACTATGCATTCGGGATGATGAACATTGGCTATGTTGATAATGCCTTCGGTAAGACATCGGCAATAAATCCCAAAAACTTTTTCCCACGCATGATCTGATTTCCAGTTTTCTATCATTTTTTTAGAAACCTCTTGGCATGTTTGAGATGAAAAAAAGCGAGAGTATGTTTTGAATAAACCCTCGGTGCCGCAAAATGCTTCAAGACAATTCCATCTTTTGCAGGAACAGAGCCGTCTTTGGTCGCCGAAGAAAATCGTTGTATGCCCCCATTCGCCGCCCATTCCTCGTCCTCTTTGAAGTTTTCCATTAGCAATAATTCCGCTTCCGATACCCGTTCCAAGGGTTAGCATAATCACATTCTTAAATCCTTGAGCAGAACCAAGCCACGCTTCTCCGAGTACGGCCGCATCGGCATCATTGATTAGAAAAACTTGCAGGCCAACCACATTTTGAAGCGCCCTTACAACTTCAAAATTCTTGATACCGGGTAAATTTGGCGGGCTGATTATAATTCCCACGTTAGGTTCTAACGGACCGGGGCTTGCCAGTCCCACCGCCACAAGACGACCTCCCTGATTCAGCGCAGCCAATCGAGCCGATCTGACAAAAGATGTCAGATAGTTTAAAAGATAGCCGATGTTCAGATCTGAACCAATGTCTATTTTAAAAAACGGGCTGTGGTTCTTGCCATCCCTACTCAAGAGCTGTGCAGAAATATGACTTCCGCCAAGGTCAATTCCAAGGAAAAGTTCAGCCATGTTCAACCTTTTTAAGGAACAACCTGCCTGCCGGCAGGCAGGAAAACTGCCAAGAGTATAGCAAAAACAAAACGCCCTGTTAAGAGGGCGTTTTGTTTAGAGTTTTTAGAGAACTATCGGCTTATCGGTTTTATATGTAGCAAGTTCGGCTTGGTTTATGGGCGCAATCTGTTCGGAGTCTATCTTCATCCTTTTCACGGCCATGGGCGTAAGATATCTTTTGGTATTTCCTTGTACAAGTTGGAAGACGGCGCGATTCAGGGGATTTTCCAAAAACACGAACTGGTTTTGAGGATAATAATTAAATTCTTTTTTGCTTATTACAATTATATCTTCCTCCCTATTTCCGTAGGAACCAAAGACACTCTTGTTTGGGATAAGGCGTATCATTCCCCCTTCGGTAAAATAATAGGTCTTTTTCTTGTTACCGGCAATCTGTATCAGCTTAATCCTTGGGAATTTATCAAGCTCTTTTTGAGTTATGTCTTGAACCCATTCAAGTTTGAACCCATAATCATAGAATATATCCATGGTCGGAATGAAATGTTTTTTGCCACCGACTATTTCATATATTTCTGTCTGACCCTTAACTCTGACCAAATTCACGGAATCTTTCCCATCCTGCCTTTTGCCTGCAGTAAAAATTGTAGCGGTTAAACTGGAATTATTTCCTGAACCGTTGGAGGTATTTGAACCGAGAGTTGTTGCGATTACAGAAGGAGGAGTAGGTGTCTGTGTGGAATTAACAAAAGCAGTCGGCGGAACTGAACCGCAACCAAGACCGACTGATAATAAAACACTGCAAACCAAAGAATTCGGATCATTGCCAAAATCTAAAGCACCACTATCATTATATCCGGAAACCGAAACGGCGGGCAAAGCCATTGCTGTCAGAATAAGCGGGATGACAAAATACCTAAGTTTTACAATAGAATTCATCATACTCATATAGTATATCATATTTTATTATCTATGTCAAGATAAACGACTACGCCTTACTCCGTGGTTTTTCCGTCGAAATGTTCCTCGTTGGATTCAGCAATTTCTTTAGTGGCGTGAATCGTACCGTCTTTATGATTAGGCGGAGAATAGACCGTATAGAGTTTCATCTCCTCCGTTTCGGAAGTGTTGATGATGTTGTGTTTGGTTCCGGCGGGGACTACAACGGCGAAGCCGTTGGTTAATTCATGTTCCTTATCGTTTAAAATTGCTTTTCCCTGTCCATATTCAATTCTGATAAATTGGTCCAGATGGTGAATCTCTTCGCCTATCTCTTCTTTGGGAAGCAGAGACATGATCACTAACTGACTATTCCCTGAAGTATACAAAACCTTCCTAAAGTTTTTATTCTCTAATGAATCTTTTTCAATGTTTATTACATATCCCATAATTTTTAATTAACAAGCCAACCTCCCTCTACATAAAAAACGGGGATTTACCCATTTCTTGGCGCGCGCCGGTAACCAGCGCGACTTTATTTTTTAGTTCAAACATTTATTTAAGTATCGTCCCTATTTCCCACGCTTTTGAAGCAATGAATCCAATCCCCAGAAGGTGCCTGCATTGGAAGTAATAAAAATAAAAAAAGTGGTGATATAGATTATATGTTCATCTACCAAGAATGAATGTTCTCCCACATACGGAAATTGTAAAATCGGCAAATAATATAAAATCATCAAAAGTATCCCCCCGAGTGAGGCCCACCTCACCAACAAGCCAGTAATAAGAGCCAGGCCAATAAGAGTAAGGCCCCACTCATTCATAAAGTTTATCCAGCCGATATTGCCCGCGCTTGCGAACCAGTGATAAAGCCCGGGAAAGGTCTTAGCGCTATTCAAATACCCCGCAGCCGACCAATTCGGATTTAAAACCTTCGTTATTCCGGCGTAGAAAAATAATACGCCCAACGCAATCCTTGATAAAAATATTGACACTTTAAGTTGATTACTCATGTATTAATTTTAACATAACCACAATCTGGCAAAAAGAGAGCTGTGGACAAAGCGTCAGAAACCTCTATCTATTTTTAGAGCGAAATACTAGAAAAAACCCGTCTATATTTATCAAGATATTCAGCAATCCGCTTTCTACGATATTGCATAATAAACCGCGGATGTTCCAGAAAGAAAACTTTCTTAAAAAATCTATACTCTTCGTTTAGTGCGTTAAAAGCTTCTTGATTCTTGCCAGTACCCAGCACGATTGCAACATCACGGCGAGCTCCTATTGCAAGTTGATCGTGAAGGGTTTGAACAATAAAAGGCCGGAGAGTTTTGAATAACTCTTTGTCGTCGTAATAATTATAGTTTATTCTGTTGCGCGTAAATCCCAGCGGAGAAACAGCTGTAAGAAAAAAGTGTCTATAAAATTTTTTAGGACCACCCCAATGTTCAATGAATCTATAAATAAAGTCTGAAGAAACTTCCCGGCGTTTATCCATGTCATTTTTAATCTTGCAAAAATTCTCAAGCGCCACAGGGTCAGTAAATGTAACTCCCGTTAATCCTGCGCCAAATCTGCCAGGATTAATGCCGAAAACAAAAACCCGCTTCTTGTTATCGTTAAAAAACTTATCAAAGAATTCTTTAACATACCGCATCACCAAAGCCTCAACATATGGATTCATGGTCTCTATGTTAGAAGGAAGCTTAGCGGGAGTTTGGAGAGACTTATAAAAGTTTAATGTTTTTTTAGCAAAAGTGGGCATAACAATTTATATACCTCGGTTTATCTATATTTTTGTATCCTGCTGCGGGGAAACGATTCGAACGTTTATAAACGGCTTCAAAGGCCGCTGTCCTACCATTAGACGACCCCGCAATTATTAAAACCTTACCTTAAATTAACCTAAATTTCAACTTGCGCTCTTGTTCACTCAACATTACTCGGTGAATAATAGAATAATGCCACTACAATTTATTTTAGGCTCGTACGGGCTAATTATAAATTGTAGTATTCGCGTAATTCTTTATCTCTAAAACCCGCCTTTTCAGTTATCAAAATATCTATATAGTCAGAGACGCCGAAATCTTTACAAATATCCCCCAATTCCTCTTCGCATTGATATGGGAATATAAAAACACTTTTCTGAAGCATGAAGAATCCTAAGCTCTTTAATTTTTTTCTAAATTTTGTCCGTGAATTATGTAATTCTTGGGGAATGTCAAAAATTACTACTCGCCATTTTTTATCCCAGTTTCTGTTTCTTAATTGAAAATATTTCTGGATAGATCCTTGAACCCATTGAATACCTTTTTTCGTAAATTTAAAACGCCCTCGGCCGCTTCTGTTCAAAATACCCCGGTACCGCAAATTGTTTACATTACGATAAATGTTTTCAGTGTTGTATCCACCAATACGCAAATCTTTATAATGCCAAGATTCCCGGATAAATGCTTGAGGAAAATTCTTGCTGAAATCAAAAATAGCTTCAAGAAAGTATCCTATAAACCCCAACCCCTTGTTTTTGTTGTTTGGTTTATTATCCGACATTAAAAAATTATATCATACCCGCAATACAAATACAACTTATTTATAGCTCGTACGAGTCGTAAATAAGTTTTAATCTTCTAATTATTCCAACAATTCTAACACGGCCAATTCCAGTGGCAACTGAACTACCGGAGATGTCTTAATTTCATTCCGGGCCGAGGTGAAGAGATTTATCATTTTTATAAGTTTGGCGCTATCAATCTGCCAGTTTTGAATCGGTTCTTCCCCCATCGCCGTTAAGGTCGCCGGATTAATTTTGGACATTAAAACCTTTCTGATATATTCAATAAAATCCTTCGTGAAATGTTCTAAATCCACTCCAGACTCATGAATCCTTTGGATAAACTGAAGAGCCGAAACCTTATCGCTAGCGACAAGATAGCCCATGAATTCGGGATGATACTTGAAAGGAACCAATCCGAGAGCGTCATTCACTTCATCAACGCTTATTTTGCCCTGATACGAGCGGAGTTTGGAAAGAGAGACCTCGGCGTCGCGGAGCGCGCCGTCGGAAGAAACAGCAATCGCTTTTAACCCCTCGTCTTCTATATTAATTTTTTCGGTCTTAGCCATTTCTTTAAGTTTCCCGAAAATTTGGCTCGGGGTCAGGCGCTTGAAATCAAATCTTTGGACGCGGGAGAGAACTGTCGGCAAAATTTTGTGAGGTTCGGTGGTGGCAAGAACAAAGACGACATGACTTGGCGGTTCTTCAAGGGTTTTAAGCAATGCGTTAAACGCGGACTTGGAAAGCATGTGGACTTCGTCAATAACAAAAACCTTGTAACCCCCGCTTGGAGCGGCAACCGTTGCCGAATCGGTCAGCTCGCGGATATTCTCAACGCCTGTCTGGGACGCGGCATCTATCTCAATCAAGTCAAGGAGATTTCCCCGATTAACACCCACGCATGAATCGCACTCATTGCACGGTTCCCCATTCTTTATCTTTTTACAGTTTAGGGCTTTGGCAAAAATTCGCGCCAAAGTTGTCTTGCCGGTACCACGAGGTCCGGTAAATAAATAAGCATGGCCTATCCGGCCAGTCGTTAA
>ERZ1292629.2053-Hain-H43-01um-R1-2053-length-18009-cov-7_pt1 | contig 18009 bp, 42 predicted proteins | sample MGYA00564399_ERZ1292629 | MGnify/ENA primary metagenome ERZ1292629 (study PRJEB36523, sample SAMEA6512636) | groundwater metagenome | collected 2019-01-08 | study: AquaDiva: Metagenomics assemblies of 32 groundwater samples
CCGTTGGCCCGTGCGTGCTCGACCAGACCGATGAACGTCCAGATGTCCATGCTCATGCCTCCCCTCCGTTAAGAAGATCTTATCACGGTCACACGCGGAAGTACAGGACTACTCCTTCTGGGATGGTCAGTCGCAGCCGTACCCGGCGCCCTCGCACGCCCACGCCCGGTCGGCCTCGGTGAAGTCCGTCGAGCCGTCGAGGTACTCGGCCATCGCGCCCTCCGATCCCTCCGTGAGGTGGTCCCACCGTCCGGTGACGACATGACCGACCTCGTGGGCCGTGACCGCCCGGACCGTCCCGTCGTCCCACCACCAGAGCGGGTACAGTTCGACCGAACACCCGTCGGACCCGCACCCGGCGCGGCCGTTCTCGGCGCGGATCGGACCCCCGGTGACCCGGTAGATCGGGTGGGCGGAGGGGGAGTCAGAGACGTCCACGTCGACGCCCAACTTCCTCCAGAGGCGCACTCCCTCTCGGACCTCCTCCAGCTCGGCGCCCGAGAACCCGACGGGACGGAACCGCCACTCCGCCCTCCTCGCCGAGGCACACGCCGAGAGGGAGCAGGCGGCCAGCACCGCGGCGACGATCGTCCTCTTCAGGGAACGCAGCACGTCTTCAGGCCTTCGTCCGTGCCAGGAGCGGGACCTCGTCGCACTTGACCAGTAGATCGAACGGGTGCGACCGCTCACACTCCCAGACGACGGTCCACTCCCCGAGAGACACGGAGAACTCGTGGACCGTCACGACGTACGTGACGTGTGTGCCGTTGTCGACCTCGGTCGAACGGACCTGGACCATCGAACCGTGTTCGCACTTACGCATCTTCGTCACCTCCGATCCTCAGAAGTACTTCGACACCTCGTCGCACACGATCGTCTCCGCCTCGTCGGACAGCCCCCGGATCCTCCACCTCTCCCACTCGGTCTCCTCGTCCCGGGTGAGCCATCGTTTCCCCGCGACGTCGCGGTCGTCCGTGACCTGCTCGAGGACGAAGTCGCAGGCGTCCTCGACGTCCCACTCCGGCCCGGCGTCGGGTCGGGCGCCCTCGAAGACGTGACGGGCACGGGCGACCAATCGTTTCCTCAACCCGTCGGACATCATTCGAGGTAACCGTCCGACGCGTCGAGCTCCATCGTCGCCCGCAGGACGTCGAACCACTCGGCGTCCCCGAGTGGGAACTCCGTGAGCTCCCGGAAGTCTCCGCCCGGGAACGGGCCGACGGTGCGGACCCACAGTCTCAGGGAGTCCGAGAAGAACGCCGCCACCGTCCCGGGCTCGCCGCCGTCCGCGACGCAGATCGCCAGGCGCCAACGGACGGGCCGAGCAGCGCAGGCACCGCGGCCGCCCGGGAAGTCCGAGGGATGGATCACCGTCCCCTCGTGACCGAGGTCCGCGAGCCGACAGAACTCCCTGAACGCCTCGATCGGTCCGGTCGAACGATCTGTCGACACCGTCAGGACCGCGCACCCGTCGTGGACGAATCCCCGGGTGGTGAGCAACCCGGTCTTGAGGATGACGGGCGATCCACAGGCCGCGCAAGCGAGGGGGAGGGGAGCCCGAGCGCCGCAGCACCGGCACCGGTCGTCCCCGACGGGAGCGCGGCAACGACATCCGTTGCACTTCGGCCGTCCACTCGCACACATCTTCGTCACCTCCATCTCCCCCGGGACCACGAAGTCCCGGGGGATGTGGAAGCGAAGAAGACCCTACTTCGAGGTGCTCGGGGTCGTCGGTAACACGACACGTACCCACGAGGAGCCGTCAGGATCTTCGCGCAAGTCCTCGTCTTCGTCACCGTCCGGCTCGAGCCACTCGGGACGGACATCCCGCGACAGGAACGAGTCTCCCGACCCTCCGATCCACACCGTCTCGCCCGGCGAACCGAAGAACCCGAACGCCGTGTCATCCGACACGTCGATCACGTACCCGTCCGTGGACTCCCGTTCTTCCGGGGCGACGCCGACGTCTGCGAGGTGGTCGCTGACCACCCTTTGAGCCGCCTCTTTCGGTGTCTTCAGGTCCGTGAACAGGAAGGCCTCCACCTCCGGACCCGCCCAGGCGGCGCGCCAGATGGCCCCGAACAGCTTGCGCCCGCCGCCGCCGAATGTCTCCTTCATCGTCGGGACTTTCTTCTCTTCATCAGACATCTTTTCAGAACCTTCCTTCCCGGACGGGGCCGGGACCACGAGAAAAGGAAGCGACTCACCGTCCCAACGTCGCCGTCAGGTACATCACGACCGCGGCCCCACGTCCGTCCACGACGGTCCTCTTCGGTCGACAAGCCTCGCCCAGGGCGCCCCAGAACCCGAGGAACCCGTCCCTCCAACGCACGAAGCGGGCGGCACGCATCCGGGCGCCCGAGCTCCCCATCGCCGGTCACGGCAGCACCACCCTCACCCAGAGCTCGCCCTCGGGACCCACCCACGTCGCCCCGTCGTCGTCGGACTCCCACTCCGGGTCCACCCCCACCCGGTAGGCGTCGTCCCCCACGCCCCCGACGTACACGGTCCGCGCCGAGGACGCCTCGATCCCGATGGCCGAGGCGTCGATGAAATCCAGCACGGTGCATCCGCGCCCCCTGATCACCGTGCTTTCCTCGAGCCTCCCACGTCCGGCGGCGTACCAGGCGGCCGCGTCGGGGTGGATCCTGCAACCATAAACGTCGGGGACCCGGTACGCCTCGACGCGCGGTCCGTCCGGTCCCATCCTCCACACGATCCCGTAGAACGCCATGCGACTTCCTCCTCTCCCTGCCGGTGGTCCGACCATACCACGGAGGGACACCGAGGTGAACCGGTCCCGCCCACGGGAGGGCGCCGCGGGGCCGAGATACCCGGCGGCGGGTGTACGGGGACGCCCGGGGCGAGCCCGTGGATCTTAACGGGGCGACGGGATGGGATGATCTGTCTGAAATTACATCTTTCTGGGCGCCCGCCCGTTCGAGGCTCTCAGACCGCCCTCCCCCTGTGCACCGTTCCTTATCGGCGGTGCCCTTCCGTGACTTCTGTGTGACCGTCCTCGTCGCCCGTTCAGATCACGATCGCGAGGACGTCTCCCCTGATCGCCGCGCCGTCCTCGGTCCAGACCGGTTCCTCCGGGTCCCACGCCCAGCCCTCGACCATGTCGCCCCTGACCGCCACGATGCGGCGCGGGCCGCCGCCGTAGGCGGCCACCACGACCTCCGCGTCCGGGTCCGACCGACCCAGCCTCTCCACCAGCTCTCGGACCGTCACCGGAGGACCCCCCAGCGCCGCCAGCTGGACGTCGGCGCGGCGGGAAGGGCGACCGAGCCACGTGGCCCGCCGCGAGACCACGCCGCGGCGGCACTCGAGGACCCACGTGTCGTCCGGGTCCTCGCCGTGCGCCTCGAGGCGTCCGTCCACGGTGTGCCCCCGCGGCGCGAAGAAGTGGGAGACCAGGTACTCCAGCCACTCGGGCATGCGGCACGACTTCTCGTTCCCGTTCCAGCGGATGGCCGCCCCGTCGTAGGAGGCCTCCCAGTCACACCAGAGGCCCGGCATGCCGGCGTGCGGCTCGCAGTCGCCGCCGTGCCGCGCGGAGCAGAAGTCGTTGACGGCGGTGACCTCCTCCGCGGACAGCGGCGGGACGATCGTCAGGCTTCCACTGAACTCCGTCGTGTAACCCATCGCATGACCTCCTCGCGGTGTGTGATCGGACCTATGTCCGAGGCGATCGGCGATGGCGGGAGCGCGTCCCCCCATGGAACCCCCATCCGCGGGTCCCGCCATCGCCGATCGCCTCGGATCGGCACCTCCCGTGATCCCGAACTCCACGGTCCGACCGTCGACACGCGTCGCCACCAATGACGGTCGGACCCTTGCAACTCGAGATCTAATGCTTTCTGAAGGTCCGGGTCGCTACGGCCAGTCCATGGGGCTCCACCCGGGGTGCTACCGCATTGATCTACACCAATGACACGCTCTCGATGGCCGCTCTCCGGCGGCCCCGCAGTCTCCATCATACCACGGAGACCTGGGCCTGGGTCACCTTCTCGCCCCCGCGGGCCTGTTTGCGACCCGACCACACCCAAGTGCTTCGTGCGGTTGGAAGTATGGGCGGCGTGACCGGACGACTCCGCCGCGGCGCTTGGGATCGACTCTCGGTCGCCGCGGTCTCACGGGTCATTTTCTGCCGTAACGCAGATTACGGCTTGACGACGAGGCCGAGGAGCGTGTGGTACGGGACCGAGCCGTGTTCGGTACGATCTTCCCAACCAGGATCGTCCCAGACGTAGAATTCCTGGGGTTGGAACGGCGCCGGCGAGGGCCGGTACGCCCAGATCTTCCCGTCACAGACGGCGACGGCCCACGATGTCTCGTCGAAGCCGGGCGGCGGTGGGACGTCTGCGGGCAACCTATCGAGCCTCGCCGCCCTCGTCACTTCGGCTCTCCTGTCTCCGGGTCGATGTCGTCGACGAACGGTTCCTCCTCACCCAGGGCCGCGTCGAACTTCCGGAGCACCGAGACGAGCAGGGTCCGGCTCCTCTTCATCGTCTCGTCCCAGCCGTACCAACCCCTCACGCCTGTTGGCCTTCCTGTCAGACAGGCCCGACGATTTCGATGGGGCGCTTTGGGTCGCTCGCCGTCACGCGATGCGACGTCAGCTCTGGTACCACATGTCGTCTACGCCGAGGATGTAGACGGGGACGCCGGAGCACGATACGGCCTGCCAGTCACCGAACCCCAGATCGACGAAACGGTCGCTCTCGATGTCTCCCGGGTAGTCCAGGCACTCCGGGTACCGTGTTCCCTCCTCGACGTCGGCGGCGAGGACCGTCCTCAGCTCGGACCACTTCGTCACGTCCTCTCTCCCGTCTCGGGATCCACGTCGTCGTGGAACGGCACGTCGCCGAGCGCCACGCGGATCTTCGACAGGGCCACGCCGAGCGTCAGCCGGTGCGACCTCATGTCAGAGTCCCAGCCGTACGCGGCGGTCAACCGGTCGCCGCCGAGGACGACCTCGAGCTCTTCCTGCAACTCGTGGAGCTCGTCGTCCGTGAGGTCGACTGACGTCGTCACGTGCTTCATCGGTCCGGCCATCTTCGTCACCTCCAACGGGCGCCCGAGCGGTCTCGGGCGCCCGCGTGGAACCGACGATCGGGCCGCGTCCTACTCGCCCGCCTTCTCGTCCTCGTCGGGCGTCCCGTCGTCCGACCCCTCGTTGGCGGCCGCCTGCGGGGCCTCGTCGGCGTAGGCGGCGTCGAAGCGCGCCTTGATGCGCGCCTCGAACTGCTCGGGCGTCTCGTCGGCGTGGGCCTTCGCCGCGCGGACCAGCGCCGCCTCGCGGATCATCTCCCGGCGGTCCGTCGGAGGCGGCGTCGGGGCGACCCGTCCGGGCCGCGGCGCCGGGGGCTCCCTCGTCTTCATGAGCTCGAGGGCCCCGCGGAAGGCCGCCAGCACCGCCTCCTCGGTGAGGCCCTCGGTGTCGAAGTCCACGACGCCGGTGACCCTCCCGTTGTGATCGGGGGGCGGGACGACGATCGGGGACTCGTACTCGAACCCGGCGACCGTGATGCCGCGCACCCGGTCGCTCTTCGGGCTGGCCACGTAGACGGCGAGGCCCGTCTGCCCGAACTTCGTCCAGTTCTTCTTCTCGATGGGCCGCACGCCGCACTCCGCCGCCACCTCGTAGAACTTCGCCTTGTCCACCGAGAACTTCGTCGTCGCCATGGTCGTGCTCCTCGTGAGTTGTCCCTCGGCGAGGCGGCCACCCGGCCGGCCCGCGTCGTCTCTCCGTCGCGCCCTCTCTCCTACCCACCAACAAGACCAGTATACCACCTGTCCTCGCGGAAGTAAAGGCCTGTTTTTGTCGACCTTTCAGCCCCGTCCTCGGGGGTCGCGTTCAGGAGTTCTTGAACTCGTTGTAGGCGAGCAGCTGCGGATCGTCGTCCTCGCCCCACCGCTGGTCCAGCCCCCTCTCCAGGAAGTGCAGCTCGGTGGTCCGAGCGATCTCGACGTCCGCCGCGGCGGACGTGGCGTCCTTGACGAGTTCCCACAAGTCGTCGTCGTCGTAGCACTCGTCGATGCTGGAACGGGATCCCTTGCCGACCTTCCGGTCGGCCCGGATCGCGTCGACGTACTCCCCGCGGTCCGCCATCAGTTCGCCGCCTCGGTGGCGGCGACGATGGGCGCCTCGTCGGGCGGCTCCCGGAGGAGGTCGGGGGCGACCCGACGGGCGATCTCCGTCAGGGCGGCGTCGAGGATCAAGAGCGCCCGGGCGGCCGACCCGTCGGCGGCGATCGTGTCGTGCAACACCGCGGCGAGCACCGCGACGTCGTTCTTGACGGCCGACTTGAACTTCTCGAACTCCTCGCGCGTGACGGTCTCGTCCTTCTCGGGCATCTCGACCTCCTCGGCGTCCGTCATGTGGACACCTCCATCTCCGCCGGGACCGGCGTCCCGGCGGATGTGGAGACCCCCACCTACCGGGCGGCGTTCTCCCGGGCGACGTGCCGGGACCACGTCCCGTCGTCCACGCCCCCCGTGCGGCCCAGGGACCGCTCGCGGTTCACGGCGTGGGTCGCCTCCCTGCGCCGCTCCCAGTCCCGGTACCCGCGCGGTTTCCCCCGGTAGTCGAGCCTGACGAGCCCGACCCGTCCGATGGCCGACTCGATGGCCGCCTCGCGGGCGGCCCGTTCGTCCCTCGTCAACCTCATCTCTTCGTCCCTCCGAGAGAAGATGATCCTACCACGGTCCCACGAGAAGTACAGGACTTCGTCCTCGGTCCTACCGCACGCGGTCGAACAGGACGACCAGCTCGTACATCGAACCGTCGTACGTGTCCGAGGCCATCTCCCGCTTCCACGCCTCCCTGAACTCCGTCGCCCGCCACTCCGACTGGAAGAACCGCACGTCGAGCGCGCCCGTCTCGGCGTTCCGCGACACCACCGCCCAGATCTTGGCTCCCGCGATGTCCCCGAAGCTCGTCATCGTCACCTCCACGGTCCGCCCGACGCGAAGAGTCGGGGCGGACCGTGGAACCGACGAGGTGTACCTAGAAGGGCGGCGACTGGTAGACCGACGCGCCGTTGTGGACCGCGTCGTCCACGAGGCCCTTCGCCGTCTTCAGGTCGCAGGAGAGGCGGGCACGCACCGCCTTGATCGCCGGGATCATGCCCTCGTCGCGGAGGATGCCGAGCTCGGCGTGGACGAGGCAGGGCGGGTTGTCCCGGTAGAACATGTCGACGAGCGTCTGGAGCGACCCGTTGCGCGCCTCGGCGCGCTCGATGCCGTCGTTCACGCGCTTGAGCTCGTCGCGGAGGAACCTGACGGTCACCTCGTGGGCGCGCACCTCGTCGCGGGCGACCTCGAGGTCCCGCCTGGCCTGGGTCTCCCCGTCGTCCTCGAGCGCTCGGTCGATCGCCTCGTCGAGCAGCCGACAGAGGTCCCAGTCGTCGGTCCTCTTCGCCGCCTGCGTGACGAGGCGGCTCACCGCGAACGCCTCGTCCAGGGTCATGGTCAGGGTCACGTCGGAGTTCAACTTGGCCATCTCTTCGCCCTCCCTCTTCGTCGGTGTCGGACTACCGGTCGGACTTCCTGGTCCCCCGGCAGGGAGTCGGACCCTGCGCGCCCGGGCGGGGGAGTGACGATGAGTGGGGCGATCAGGCGGTGGGCTGGGACTCGGGGGCGGCCGCCCCGCGGACCAGCCTCATCGCCGCCTGCAGGACGTCGGCCTTCCGGGCCGCCTCGGCCTCGGGGTCGACCGCCGGTCCGGCGGCCGCCCGCCGCCGCGGGGCGGCCTTGGGCTCGGGGGCCAGGGCGGCCATGGACTCCAGGGCCCGGACGAAGTCCGCGATCGCGGTGACCTCGTCCAGCCCCACGAGGTCGAAGTCGTAGACGGCCCGGATGGCCCCGTTCCGGGCGGGCGGGTCGGTCACCCACTCCGAGTCCGGGACCCACGTGAAGTGGACGTCGCGGACCTTCCCGGACTTCGGGCGGGCCACGAAGACCCGGTGCCCGTTCGAGGTGCACTCGTACTTCGTCCAGGCGGCGAGCTCGGAGACGACGAGGCCCTTGACGGAGCGGGCGGCGGACGCGAAGAGATCGTGGTCGACGGAGAACTTCGCCATGGTGGGCTCCTTTTCGGGGCGGCTTAAGCCGCCATCTAGGGACAGTATACACCAGTTCTCAGAACTTGTAAAGGCCTTTTTTGCGTGTGCCGTCCGGGCACACCTCTGTGAACCGCCGGCACACCCGCCGGCTCCCACCCTCTCCTACCCACCAACAAGACCAGTATACCACAGGCCCACGAACTTGTAAAGGAAAATGAGCGTTGGACACCGGTGTCACTCCATGACAAGATGTCGCGGGCCGGTGACGGGATGTCGCGAGGCCACGACAAATCGTCACGCTCATTTTCCTTTACTTCCCGCGAGACCCGTGGTATGGTGGTCGTATCGGGTGGGGGTTCACCCGGGAAACGGGATCCCCGGGCCCGGGCTTGGTAGGCGCGTGATTTCCGGTCCCTTTTTCGAAAGGTGACGATTGTAATGGCCGATACACCGACAGCGGTGGTCCTGCGGGTACGGGAGATGCCGAGGAGGGGAGCATGATCGGGCTATACGATGGCAACAGCGGCGACGAGCGCCTGTCGCAGGAGCGCGACGCCCTGCGCGCCCGCGCCGAGGCGGCCGAGGCTGAGGTCTCGCGGGTACGACAGATCTCCGGCCTGTGGTGCGAGCATCACGGCATCGTGGACGGGTGTGGGATCTTCAAGGTCGAGGTGGAAGTGGCGCGGCTCAAAGTGCGGCTCGGCGAGCTGCACCAGGCGATGGTGAAGATCACCCGCGAGACGCCGTACCCCGGGGAGGTCGAGGATGACCGGGCCCGCGTCGGGGTCCTGACGGCGAGGGTCGCGACGCTCACGCGCGAGCGGGATGCTCTCCTGCGCGGCCGCTCCGACGCGCTCAAGGGTCACGAGTGAGCCGTACCGATGGACCGCTGGTCGACGGCGACGGTGTGTCCGGGATGACCGACGGTTCGATCCCGTCCTGGTTCGATCGGACGATGTTCGTCGTCATGATGTTCGGTTCGGCGATCACCGTGATCGCCGAGGTCTGGAAGATGTGCCGATGACGATCGGTGATCGTTTCCTCGTGGCGTGGCAGGTCGTGTTCTCCGTGGCCTGTGTGGTCCTCGGTGTCCGGATCGTCATGGTGGTGTGCCGGTGAGGAAGCTGGGCGAGCCGATCCACTACTGCGAGGACCCGCGGGTGGCCGTGTGCGGGCGTGACCTCTCCGCGGACGACTTCCGGCTGCTCTACGACAACTGTACATCCTGCTTCGCGGACGTGACGTGTCCGGGGTGCCGCGCGTGGTTGCACGCGAAGTTGTCGTCCCGTGGGTTCTCGGATCCCGACGCCTGGGCGGTCGCGAAGGGAGATGGGCGATGAACCACGGCCCGTACGACCCGTGGGCGAACGTGCGTGCCATGGCGAAGAACGAGGAACGTCGGACCAGGCTGGCCGCCCTGTACGAGGTGTTGGCGGTCCTCGGTGAGGTCCTGGACGACCAGCACTGCGGCGAGGAGGAGGGGATCCGCAGGTGCCTGCGGGCTGACAGAGGACGAGAAGAGGGAGGAAAGATAGATGAGCACGAGCGAACGTACCGACTGTGATGGACCCGGTTGTGGCGCCAACGTGACCGACAGGTACGCCTCGGCCGGGTGGATCCGGATCGAGGAAACGTGTGCCGAGCAGGTCTCGATCGAGGTCACCCAGGGTCGCTCTCCGGCGGGCGGCGCCCTGGTCGCGCGGTACGCCGGCCCGACCCGCGATTTCTGTTCGTGGACGTGCCTCCACGCGTTCATGGCGGAGCGCGGCCCCGATCGGCCCGTCGGTCAGCTCCCGGAGAGCCACCGCGGGATCGACGTGGCGCCCACGTGTTGCCGGACGATGATCGAGTCGGCGGTCCGTGCGTTGGTCGCGCACCGTGACCGTCGGGGCGCCGTCACCTTCGACGAGGTCGAGACGTACGGCCAACTGGCCGTACGGCTGACGATCAACGAGTGCATCTCGAAGGTCTGGGCCCTCCGGGGCGACGGGGCGAGCCTCGGTGAGTTCGTCACGGGGATCACGGGGTCGGCACATGTCCGCTGAACCGGTCGTCTCGAAGAACGCGAAGATCACCGGGACGTCGCTCGGCCCGGAGCACCGTGGGATCTTCACGTTCGAGCTCTTCCTCGACTACGGCGGCTCGGTCCAGTCGGCCGGAGGGTTCGCGCTCGACGTGCCGACCTACGCCGCCTCCGGGAAGTTCACGGGCCGGGAGGGATCCGCGACCGGGATGCAGCTCGTCGCCGAGGTGCTCCGGGTCGTCGGCGTCGACGCCTGGGAGGGGTTGCCCGGTTCGTACGTACGCGTGAGGTCGGGCCCCCGGGACGTGTGGGCGATAGGTCACCTGCTGGAGGACCGCTGGTTGGACTTCTCAGAGTTCTTCGCGGCCCGGGTGGACGCGGTGCCCGCCTCGGAGACGCTCGCCGAGGTCACCCGGGAACGCGACGCGCTGTTGGCCGAGAAGTGGGCCGGCCCGTGGATCGCGGAGGGCCCGGCTCCCGGCGCCCGCGGTTGGACCCGCCACCGGCGGCGCGGGTCGAGCGGATGTGTCGTCGGGAGCGTCGACGTCTTCGACGACGGGTCGGCCCGGTGGTGGTGCGTCGACGGGGCGCTCGGACACCCCGCCACGTCCGAGGCCGACGGGAAGGTGTCGACCGACGACCGCCTGCTCGAGCTCGGCTGGTACCTCTCTCCCCACGCTCCCGTCCCAGATCGGGACATCGGGAAGCTCGAGATGATCTCCGCCGCGCGGGTGCCCGTCCTGTGAGCGCCGTCGACTACGCCGTCGTCGCGGGGAAGGAGCGGTACGGCCGGGCCGACATGTCGGCGACGTTCCGTCGCGTCGACGGGCCGCTCGGGCCGCGGTTCCGGGAGGTCGGTGCCGACGGGCGGGTCCGAGGACTGTGGCGGTCCGTCACCCGCGATCCGTCGTCTCCCTACCTGTTCTGGCCGGAGAATCGAGTCGTCAACAGCGTCAGGATCGTGTGTCCTTGGGTGGGCGAGGCGTTCGACTTCGACGATACGTTGATCCTCGTCTCCGAGGATCGACTATGAGCACCGCGGATCAGTGGTACGGTGAGTACGCCGGGCCCGACCGACGTCATTGCCTCCTGAAGCGTCCCGGCGAGCTCGAGCTCGTCCCGTGGAACTTCCGTGCCCTCCGGAAGGGCGACGTGTTCGCCCTGGTCGGCGACGACCTCTGCCCGCTCGGGTTCCGACTCGCCACGTCCGACGCCCGACCCCGAGACCTCGCGACAGCCCAGTGGTCCGACGTGCCGTGGTCGATCGCCGCCGTCCCGTACGTCTCGGGGATGTCGCACGCCGGCCGTGAGGCCCTCGTCGTCTCCGCCGACTGCCACGATATGGCGGAGCTCGCGCTCGCGGCGTGTGGCGTGACGTCGGCCGCCGGTCCACGGCCGGAAGGTGGATCCATGGTCGACCCCGAGGCGGCCATCGCCGAACGCCCGCCAGGTGGCCACGGTCTCACTCTGCCCACCACGACAGATCGGGATCACATGACCGGTGGACCCGGCGGGGCTCGAACGGTCATGCGGCGGAGGTGATCGGATGAGGGAATCTGTCGTGAAGAAGACCGTCGAGGTCGAGGAGAAGACCTACGTGTGTGACGTGCCGGGATGCGTGTTCGGGACGACCGACGCCGACACGGCCACGCGTCACCAGGGAAAGATGCACTCTTTCTGTGGCGAGATCGAGCTCGACGGCACCACGTACCTCCGATTCGAGTCGAGGTCGGACCTGGAGGCGTACGTCAAATCGACACACAGATCGTGGCCGTACTCGAGACATGCATGGTCTGGACCTGGGTACTATTCGCAGGTCCAACTGCGTGATCCGTATGACGGTGAACCGTACGGCTGTTACGAACATTGCGACGAGAGCGTCAGGCGTCGGAGGGAAGACCTCGAAGAGACGTACTCCACCTCGGCCAGTGAGACACGCGAGGTCGACGACGTGGCGTCGACGTTCTGTCCGTATGTCCCTCAGTCGAAAACTGTACAGCTCCTGGTCGACCGGGCCGACGCCAGACCGCTCGCACATACCCTGGAGTGGCTCTGTCGGACCGCCGGGTCGGCCCTCTCGCCGCACACGATCGAGGTACTGCGGCAGATGATCGTACGCCTGCGGCCGCAGCCGCGGCCGGTCGAGGGAGGAGACGACGCACATGCGTGACATCTACGCCGTGATCGGCGAGATCGTGAAGATCCTCAGGCCACACGGCCTCAACACGTGGGTGCTCACCGAGATCGCGGAGGACGCGCTGTACATGGCCCCGGAGTGCCAGGTCGGACATTGGCGACGGCTCAACGCGTGGTTCGAGGCACGGGTGCGAGAGGGCACCCTGTTCAGTCCGACCGACCCATTGGCCCCGGCGTGGATCCGTGAGCTGTCGGACATCGTCGAGGGTCGGCGGTCGCAGACGGTGGCCGCCATGGCTGATGGATGGTCGGCGCACGTCGATCGGATTCTCTCGAAGGTCCATGAGGTCTGGCTCGCCCATCCGGGTGTCCCGCTCGCCGAGATCGTGAGCACCGGCGCGGACCGGTATCCCGACGCGCTCGGGTGGATGTCCGACGACGAGTTGGTCAGCCTGCTCCTCGAGGCCCAGAGGACCGGTCGCTTCGCGATGTCCGACGAGATCGCACGAGGGCTGAAGGCTAGGTGATCCGATGAACTGTGACGCGTGCGGGGGACCGTACCACGAGTCGACCGGCCACCTCCTCTCCGAGGACAAGCGACTCTGCGGCGTGTGCGCCCGTGACTTCGTGAAGTGGCTGTCGGGCCACCTGAAGAGACGTTGGGGTGGAGCCGACTTCTACGTGCACGCCGCGACCTCGATCCGGGCGGGTGATCCGACGCTGCCGTCTGAACCGTCGTACGTGCGGTGGACGGGTCATGTCGATCGTCGGGATGGACGTCCCGTGGTGTGATCGGGACCGATCGGAGGGAACGTGGCACGCGGTGAGTGGAGGAGGGTCGAGAGGCTCGAGGTCGAGCTCCTCTCGGGATCGTGGGCGGAGGTGTGGGACGGCGGCCCGAACGGATGGTTCTGGTCGGCCCGCGGTGCCGGTGGAGATTTCGTGGGATACAACGACCTCTCGGACCATCGGCTGGACTCGGAGGAGATCGCCAAGGGTGACCTCGAGAAGTGGGCACGTGACAATGGACTGTGGCCCACGTCGCCATCTTTCCACGGATGAGAGGAGGAACCGAGATGGAGATCGTGTTGCTTCGAGACGAGTTGTGTCGAAAGATCTCTCTGCTCGAAGATCGGATCGACGAGCTCAAAGAACGTGTCAGACAGTTGCTCGATGAGGCCCGTCACGATCTCGTCGTCGTGCAACGTGATATCACGGCGTTACGGCGCCGGCTCGAGGGACACGATGTCGTCCCGGAGGAGGCGTGAATGAGCAAGAAGGTCTGTCGTGTCCACATGGCGTTGTGGGGACATCCGACGATAGAGTCGGGAAACTGGGTCCCAGGGATGTCTTCGGCCACGCCGTGTGACCTCGCGTACTGTTCAGATCAAGAGTGGGACACGTTCATCTCTCACGGGGTGCCACCGACGTGGCCGGACCTGCCGAGAGTCGAACCCGTGCGCTCGAGGCTCTCGGTTCCCAGGTTGGTCATGGTCCTGTGCCAGACGTACGGAGCGTGGGTGATCGGGTCGGCGGCGGAACCAAGAAGGACGGAACAACCGAGGGACTGGGACGTCGTCGTGTCGTTCTCTCGTTGGGCCGAGGCGGCGCCATGTCTCCCGGCTGACGCGATCCCGAACTCGTTCCGTGGGTGGAAGTGTGACGATGCGGGGACGTCGGTCGACGTGTGGCCCGACGACCTGGCGCGGCTCATGTCGTCGCCGCGGACGACGCACCTCTGGCATCCCGCGTCGGGTGCGCGTTGGTCGAGGGAAGTCCGATGAAGATCGTCGGACTGTCGGTGTCCCTGGAGCACGTCACTCCCGATGCCCTGCAGTTGCTCGAACGTGCCGGACGGACGTGTTACAAGTCAGAGGACAAGATCACGGACGAGAGCGCGGCGAAGTTCGTCAAGATGATCGTCGAGAAGGGTCACCACACGATCCTCGAACACGCCCACGCGACGTTGAGGGTGACCAGCGACCGCGGGGTGTCCCACGAGTTCGTCAGGCACCGCATCATGACGTTCTCACAGGAGAGTACCCGCTACTGCAACTACTCGAAGGACAGGCACGGTGGAGAGATCACCCTGGTCCCGATGAACCAGGGACTCACCGCCGAACAGCTCGAGCGTCGGTTCGAGCTGTGGTTACACGCCGAGCGGGTCTACCTGGCCGAGCTCTCGGAGGGCGTCTCTCCCCAACAGGCACGTGACAATCTACCGACGTGTCTCAAGACGGAGTTCGTCGTGACCGCGAACTTCCGTGAGTGGCTCCACTTCCTCTCGCTTCGCCACGACGGTAAGGCCGGGAAACCACACCCGCAGATGAAAGAGGTCGCCGGGATGATCAAGAGCATCCTCTCGACGGTCTGTCCCGTGGTGTTCGGAGAGTCAGTCAGGTGAGTCCCGATGATGCGAAGGGGCTCAGGAGACTCGATCCCGTCAGGTTGGTCGCGATCTCTCCGGTCTCGTCGAGGTACGGGATCATCTCCGCCGAGTCGAGGGGTCGAGTGGAGGCGGTCGTGCTCGACGGTTTCGCGCAGACCGGTGTGGTGACCGTGAGAGTCTGGTTCGGCGGCATCCACGGTATAGTGGAAGTATCTAGCTGGGAGATCGAGAGGACGTGATATTGTCGACTGACAGGAAACGATCGGGTGGATCCCACGCGCTCAGGCGACGGTGTCCGAAGTGCAAGAAGCTCCGTAGGTTCTACGAACCACCGACAGATGTCGGCGGGAAATTCGGTAGAGCCGGGACCCATCGTGGCTGGGCGAAAGTCGTCGGACAGTGGATCTGCGTCAGTTGTGCTCGGGATGACGTCCGTGATCGACTCGGGAGTTGTGTCAGAGGTGCCTGGATCGCGTGGGCACTCGAGCAACCCGATGTCGCCGACCACCCGAGTTGGACCGTGCCGTGGGACGAGCTTCCCGAACGTGACCGGGAGGTCGACAGGAGGATAGGCGAGGCCGTGTTACACCTGACACGAGAGATGAAGGGGTAGGCATGTCAAGGAAGAAGATGACCGCGAAGGAGTACGCCGAGAGACATGTCGGTCGACGTGTCAGGATCTCAGATGGACGGAGACCTCCAGAATTCGCGGGCCACAATGCCACCGTGGTCGGATACGGCGGCATGAACGACCACGTCGTCGTGTCTTTCGACGGGTACGGCTGGGGGTCTGGTAGCCAGTCTGATGTCACGTGGTTGCGGTCGTCGATCGACGGTTGGTTCGTCTGTGTCGACGAGTGTACGTTGCTCCCGGTCCGTCGGAAGAAGCCCGCCCAATCGGTCGGAGAGGTGGTCCGAGTCTCACGGAGCGAAGAGGAGGATCGTGATGCGACCCCGGCGAACCTGGTCAACTTCATCTACCTCCTCTTCGGTGAGCACCTTCCGGCGTTCGTGGTCGAGGACGTGGTGAACGACGCGATCCGTACCTCAGACGTCGTCGATGTTCCCAAGGGCTGGCTCTTCTCACACGCGACCGAACTCGCCGATCGATTGCTCGGTCGGAAGAAAGGATGAGACGATGGGACAGACCATACAGGTGAAGAATACCGGCGGTGGGATCTCTTTCGCGGGAGCGCTCGGATTGCTCTTCATCGGGCTCAAGTTGGCCGACGTGATCACGTGGTCGTGGCTGTTGGTCCTGCTCCCGCTGTACGGGCCGGCGATCCTGGTCCTGATCGTCTTCATCATCGTCGTCGCGTCGGCCTGATCGATGGACACGTTCGACAATCTCCTGACCGCCCTCGCCGAGATCACGACTCTCGCAGATGCTGAGCCGGTCGGAAGAACACGAAACGCCGCAGCGTGGCGATTGGTCGCGGGATGGGCTCGGGAAGCTCGAGTGGCGGCCGCGGAGATCGTTGACAGATCTCGGAAAGGGAATGACATGATCGAGAAGTACGCCGAGAAGATCAGGAGGCTATTCGAGTCGGGCGCGATCCTGAGTCCCGTGTTCATCGGGATGGAGGGTATGGGCGGGAAGATCGTCAATGTCTGGGATGACCACGTCGAGGTGACGAACGGTGTGGCGCGGGCGATGTTGGTCCCGCTCTCTCTCGTGGCGTTCGGCGTCCCGGCCGACGAGGTGACACCGACGCTCGATTTCGCGAGGGTCATGAGTGAACATCGCGACGAGATCGTAGAGTGTGTCAAGACGGCCACGTCTCCGCTCCCAGACGAATGTGTCGATGGTCACCTGTACGTCGAGGGTACGGTCCCGCAACTCTGTGGACGGTGCGGTGAGCAGAGACCGCCGATTCCCTGTGAGCTGGACCTCGGGCCAGAATGAGTCCGTACACGCCGCGTATCGAACTGTTGGAAGAGCTCGACATCACGTATCCTCCGTGTGGATTCCATGTCGGACACGGGTGGCTTCCGATCGTACGGCGGGCCCTGACGAGGCTCATCGCCGCCGGTTGGGACAGACGTCTCGCCCAGGTGAAGCAGAAATTCCTCGGGTTGAGGATCTACCTCGAGTCCACGACTCCCGAGTTCGAACAGATCATCGCCGAGGCGTCTCGTGAGGCTTGGCAGACCTGTGAGACGTGCGGAGGATCCTACCCTCACTCTCTCGGCGTCGGGCGGGCCGAGTGTTCTGCGTGCAAGTCCGGACGCGCCTGATCTTCTTCTCCTTCCCAGGTGGCAAATCTCGATGTAAAGTCGATCAAATGGTGGACACCGGATTGATCGTCAGGGCAATACAAGTGTTGTCCCACATCACTGACGATAGGGAGGTCTTCGACCATCTGGTTGATCGGATGGTTCCCTGTGACGATGCCTACCTCGCCTCGAAGGCGGCCGCGGTTTTCGTGGAGATGGGCGAACTCGCCTCGGGTGACGTCGTCCGTTCGAACGGAGAACGAAGGTTCGAGACGTCGGGTGAGATCGGATGAACGGAGGAGTCACATCGTGATCACGGTGATCATCCTGATCTGGTGGTATGTCTTCCTTGGGACGATCGTCGGGTTGACGTGGTGGAAGAGCATCCCGAAATTCGTCCGTGAACGTGACGACGTGTTCGGAGCCATCATGTTCGGTCTCATCTGGCCGATCACGGTCAGTGTCAGCTGTTTCATCAAACTGACCGAGAAAGAAGAGGGATGAAGACGATGGTAGATGCAGACATGGAGACGTACCTCGCGCACTTTCCCGGCTGGCGGGCCGCACTCGGGGATGTCGGAAAGATCTGTCTCCTCTCCCCCGACAAGAAACAGGTCCAGCTGGTACAGTTACTCTTCCCGGCGGCCGCGATCACTACGATCGGTCAGGACGAGTGGAACTTGGACAGTCCCGTCTGCCGTGGAGATGTGAACTACGACTTGATCTTCGCGGCGAACGTGTTCATGTACTCTCGGAATCCGAGACTGTGGTTCGAGAACGTCTTGGCCAGGTGCAGGTACTTCTGGATCCAAGACCTCGTCCGCGGTCAGAGGATGACCGACCGTGAGCTCGGAAGCGACGGAGATTCGTGTCGCTACTCGCGGAAGTCACACGGGATCACGGTACATGAGGGCGTACCGTCGTTCGACCTCTCCTGTTTCGACGATAGGATTCTGGAGTACGAGACGTACGTGTGCGGTTCGACCGGAAAGTCACTGCACTTCGTCGCGTCGATCAGGGGAGACGGTCCGGTCGATGTTTCACCGCCCGTACTGTTACCGTCGCGGAATGCCTCGAAAGTCACGCGGTCCATCAGGAAGACCCAAAGATCGGAGGGGTGACGGTCTGTGACAAGTGTCTCATCCTCGACAAGCGACTGTTCGAAGATCTCA
>ERZ1292629.1088-Hain-H43-01um-R1-1088-length-28259-cov-9_pt3 | contig 18005 bp, 28 predicted proteins | sample MGYA00564399_ERZ1292629 | MGnify/ENA primary metagenome ERZ1292629 (study PRJEB36523, sample SAMEA6512636) | groundwater metagenome | collected 2019-01-08 | study: AquaDiva: Metagenomics assemblies of 32 groundwater samples
GACATACAAAAATGACTATTGTAAGCAAACCGCCCACGGGGGCCTATCGTCAATCTTGGGAGCGGGTCTTCAAAAAGCACGAGGATTCTACAGAGGACTATATTACAAAGGAAGTATGGTTGCACTATCTTCCTGCATCGCCCGGGTTAGTGCCCGGGGATTTTTTTGAGGTGTCTAAAGATAAGCACCCTGAGTATAAAATTCGGACGTACCGAGTCTCGGTACTACAACCAAAAAATAGATGTACGGCCGAATTTCCTGAGAGTCTTGTCGTAGATGGAATAACATTTATCCAATTGCCGGAAGCATACGATCTACATAGCGGCCGATCAAGTCGGCATTACCTGGAGAGTCCCGGAGTGTAGCAATGGCTTTAGGAAACTACTATATCAACATTGACGTTGATACTGAAGTAGACGAAGAGCTAACTAAAGATTTGCATACAATGTACTTGGTTGCTACAACGCGAAGCGCAAGTCCTATTGATACCGAACATGATGTGCAAGGATTTGTGTTGCCGTGGTTTCTTGTTGAAATGCGCAAGGTGCGTGCGCGCAAAACATGGCCTATTTGTGATTTAAGGTATTGCAAACAACCTTTAGAAGTACGTGTTGATTGTGCCGAGGGCATGCGGCCATCTTTGTATCTACGTCTTGCGTGCCCATTGAGTACATATATGATGACTAATTCATTTAATCCTATCGAGAAAATATTGCAAAAATTGGGTTATTTGAGGTAAGAAAAGTTCAATGATTAACACGGATACTAATAATGCGATGTCAGTTCCTGATCAGATGCGAGAGGTTCTCGTCGCACTTGCGCTGAACAAGTCTCAACTCGCCGAAGTCCTCGGCGTTACCCGCCCGACCCTCTATGATTGGCTTGACGGTAAGGAGCCCAATCCTGTGAACGTTGAGAGGCTAACCACACTCGTTCAAATTCTTGCTCGGTTGGGTGTTACCTCTGCGGCACCTTTGAACGCGCGGTTCGTACGGCAACCCATCGAGGAAAAAGGATTATCGCTGCTAGGGGAGCTCAAAGCAGACGTGTTGAATGAAGATCGCATTGGGCGGCTACTTCGGGAGGCACACAGGCTCGGGAAGGCGACTGAGGCCCGACGGCGGATGCGAGAGGAGAAGCTTCACGGGCTAGGGTTTGAAGAACCGTCGGACGAACAGCGACGTGAGCAGCTCAATCGTAACGTGGCTTTGCTCGATTGGCCGAAGTAGTAGTAGTAAAAAGTTCAATGATTTGTTGACAAACGATAGGTTCTCAGTTACATTAGAAATGAGGGTGTGCACATGCTGATGATTATGTTTGTTGTTGCGGTAGATATTCTTTGCACTGCAGGTCTTTGTTTTTTTACCTATCGTCGAGGTAGAAAGTACGGAATTTCATTAGCATCAAAATTACATGGCGCCGCGCTAACCCGCATGTTTCAATACATGGCAATGACTCCCGAGCGAATCTTGCAAATTAGCACTATATATTACTATGTTTTTGCTGAGGTTTGTAAGGCTACTGTTGAGAATACTGCTCCGCCACTAAACCCTGAGCTTCTCACGTTGCTTGCTAAGTCATCAAGCCCAACTAAGTCGACAATTAAGGTTGTGCCCCAAGCTGCGAATGCCTCTTTTGTGTCAAGTAAACCACCAGCAAAACCTGAGAAGAACTAAAGAAATGCAAAGAATGTCTATAATGCAGCCCGAAAAGACAACTGTGTTGCTGACCAATGATGATGGCTATAATGCCAAGGGGCTTACAGAGCTCGCAAAAGTGTTGCATTCCGACCCTAAAATAGATTTGTGGGTTGTAGCCCCAGCAGAAAATAAGACAGGCAGCAGTCATGCGATTAGCTTGCGCAAGGAAATTAGCATTGCGTGTAAGCAGTCTTCCGACAATTTAACTTTGATTGTAGTAGATGGTACGCCAGCGGATTGTGTTTACCTTGCTGTGCAGAAGCTTATGTGTAAGCGCCCCGATATTATCATCAGTGGTATCAATCATGGTGCTAATTTTGGTTCGGATGTGTACTACTCGGGAACCGTGGGCGCCGCCCGTGAGGGCGCTATCTATGGCATTCTAAGCTATGCAGTCTCGCATGATAAAGAATACGATGCAAATTTTGATTACGGAAAGTTAGCTCGCATCACAAAAAAGCTTGTCTGTAATTCTGGCTTGTGGGGGCTAGATCCTCACGAATACTACAACATTAATATTCCTGAAATAGTAGATTCTGATACAACGCTTGATTTCAAATTTACTGATCTTGCCCGAACACAATGGGGTGGCAATATTGTTTTACGCACGAAAAACAACAATCCTAATCTAATGGTAGCTACACTAGGGAACGAGCGAAAAGTTTTAGATGAGGATGATCAAATAACTGATTTCAACGTCGTACGGCACCAAAACATATTTTCAGTTACTAAATTACATGTATAGGGGTTATCATGGAAACTTTACTACAGTTTTCAGAGTATCCTAAAATACACAATGTTTTTTCGGTGGACATGAATATCAAGAAGAGGGTTTGGGGCAGGTTGTCCAGCCCATATTTTGATTACTTGAAAGATTGCGATTGGATTGGTACTGAGAAGATTGATGGTATGAACATCCGCGTAATGTATGACGGCGAAAAAGTTATCTTTGGTGGTCGAACCGATAAAGCGATAATCCCTGGAAAGCTCCAGTTGCGATTAAATGAACTTTTCCCCCTGGAATTTTTTGTCAATTCAGTCCCAATGATTCTTTTTGGTGAGGGGTATGGTGCAGGTATTCAAGCGGGGGGTTGTTATCTTCCGGATGTCCAAGATTTCATTCTGTTTGATATAAAAATGATTAATCGATGGATGACTCATGACGAAGTAGTGCAATTTGCTGAGTCCAAAGGTTTGACAATGGTTCCCGAAGTTTTTAATGGAAAATTGGTTAATGCTATTGATCTAGTTAAGGAAGGATTCTTGTCGAAGATAGGTTCTAAGCATATGGCAGAAGGAATGATTTGCAAACCTAGTGTACCACTTTTGGATCAATACGGGCATAGGATTATTGTCAAATTGAAGACAAAAGAACTGAGGGCATGTGTTATAGATGCGTAAGGCATTAATCACCATCTTTGTTTTGTTTGTGGGAGCGAATTGTACTTGTGCGCACGACCCGACCTTAAAATCTGGTAAGGGTAAAAATACGATTGTCGAGTACTTGAATAATGCTAAAATAGACACAACAACAAAATGTTGGCAAATTGTATTTAACATGCCCAATTCGCCAAGTATAGTTTTCATGCCGTTTGAGGTTACGCCAGGATACATGCCAATCACTGACATAATCATAATGCCAGATATAGAGTATATGCCAGTCGAGGTTGAGTATTTGATAACTTGGTTTCACGAGCTCGGTCATTCGACTAATCATAAAACGCGGCTTAATAGAGATATACCTCGATATGCAGAAGAGATTGTGGCCGAACTGATTGCGATACGTTTGGCGCAAAACTGTGACTTAGAGCATCGTGATTGGATTGATAGTGCCGCATATATTCAAATCTGGTTGGATGCTACTCCCAAGGATGCAATAATCTCTACTGAAGATTATCAACACATGGCGACACAGGGCGCTAATTACATTTTGGGGATTCAACCATGAGTGGGGATAAATACGATACAGGGAAGCCTCCAATTCATTTAGTGCCACTTGAAGCGTTAGAAGGTGTGGCGCATGTAATGGGCTATGGCGCTCAAAAGTATGCGCCCTATAACTGGATGAAGGGGTTTACAGTATCACGGCTGTATTCCGCCACAATGCGCCATATGTTGCGGTATTGGGGGCGGGAAGATGTAGACGAGGAAAGCGGATTGCATCCCCTAGACCATGCAATAGCCGAACTCATGATGCTTCGAGCACTGATGCTGCGAAATAAGCTGGAAGACGATCGACCCCCACAAGAAAGGATAATTCAATGAGTTCCTTTAGTATTGATGAGCATAAATCTTTTATGGGTTGGGCGAAGCATGCTGCATCAAATTCTAAGTGTATTCGGCGTCAGGTTGGTGCAGTAATTGTAGGTAATCAAGGAGTTTATACTCAAGTGCATAATGGGCCGTCCTGTAGATCAACACATGCTTTACAAGAAGGTTGCCTACGTAATAAATTAAATATACCATCAGGGACACGGCAAGAGATTTGTCGAGGGTTACATGCCGAACAAGACGCAATTGCTCAAGCTGCCCGTAATGGATTTAGTACGGATGATGCAATTATGTATTGTACCCTACATCCCTGTTCAGTATGTGCTAAGATGATAATTGCTGCGGGAATTACTCGTGTATATTATTTAGAAGATTACACGGACATGTTAGCCGCGAAACTATTTGAGGAGGCTGGGATATCAACTACCAAACTTCAAGACTTCAGGGAGATTAGATGACTAGGGCTGTGAATTTGAATCGTGAAGCATATGATGTATACATCGGTCGAGCAGGGAAGGGTCAGGACGGATATTTTGGAAACCCTATTCCGCTCATGGACTATCGTAATTATACTGAACGTACTCGCGTGATTGAACAATACGCAGATTACTTTAGTAACCGGATTGCAACGGACGTAGAATTTGTAAACCGTATTCTTGCATTGCGTGGTAAGCGGCTTGGATGCTTTTGCAAACCTCTGCCGTGTCACGGAGATATGATTGCTCTCTGGATTGAGAATGCAACATGCTCAAAATGCAAAAATCCGGCGACGGTAGCAATTAATAGCCTTCCCCATGTCAAAATGCTGTGTCACAATTGTAAGGGAGATTAGATGCAGGGGCGATACATAGATCAGTTTAGGGATTGGATGCATTCACATCAGCCTTCTGATCCATCTTATTACATGTGCTTAGGTTGCTTTGAATGGCGCCCCCCAAGCGATTTTGAGCAAGACCCAAGACCTTATTTTTGGTGTACTTCACACGAAGTAGATGCGCCCATGTTAACGTGTGTACATTGCATACGTCAAGATAGAATTTGGGGGATCCATCCGGATACAGGCGTACACTACTCTTGCGGAAATAGTGTTTTTGATCCATTACCGCCTATTTTGCACGAACAAGAAATTTGTTATGTTCATAGTTGGGTTGTGGGCACCTTAATCAAGGACAAAAAGTCGTGGGTGAAAGTATGAAAACGTTACTAGGGATTTTTGCTTGTATGCTTTTGTGTGTCAGCCTTGTAAATTGCGCTAATTGGGTCGCGGCGGCGCAAGAGCGTAATGAAACCCACCGAAGGAATGAGACTCGTTATGAGTATAAAAATTCACAGAATCATGACCACCATAAAAAACACTAGTGCTCAAATCGTTTTTCATGTGCTTTTTAGCTTGTGTTTTGCCCTTTGGTCATGTAGATTAAAGATGGAGGCTAATCACGCAAGGAGAAAAATTAATGGGTCAATTCGATCAAATGGGCGATGATGTTGCTAAGTTTGCCGTGTTGTCAGTTCTATTGCGAGAAAAAAGGGAAGAGGAAGAAAAAAAGCAAGCTGAAAAAGAAAAGCAGGTTGAAGTACGTATCAAGTACAAGAACATTGGCCGCCCATCTATGGGTGTTGATCAACGGCTAACTTACATTCAGGTTGGTGTTCGAGGTGCGGACAAGCGTCGTATTGATGCGATTTGGAACGCTTTTGATCGCACTAAGGATTGTAAATTTCGTGCTCAAATGGTTCGTGCTATTTTTCAAGCTGGGCTAGAGCGCTATGAGCAAGATCTTGCAATTCTGGAAGCGCATGATGATCGGGTCGATGATGAGTACTGGAAGTACGAAGCTTTAGATGATGAAGCAAATAAGTGTTTTAAGGTCACAACCCCTAAGTAGTTACTTTTGTAGGTACCATTGATCTTGGTTATAGTTCTGACAAAAATTGACCGCTACCCCTAAAGTCCGGAGGATTTTTGTTAAAATGGGTTGCGTGATGACAATACCCTGGTTGCCTAACTGCTCAATGATTTCCTCACGTGTGCCAAAGAATCCGTCTGCCAAAATTTCCTTGACTGCATCCCGAGCACGTGTTGATTTTGATAACATGATTGTCCTCTTATTAGGGTTTCCTGTAGTATGGCACACTAGAAGATTCTGTCAAATCTTTGATAATTTGTTTACTTGCAAAGGGCAGAAGGGTGTTGTATACTACACATCGAGGGGAATTACTAAGCTTCTGGAAAACTCTCCTTGCACACCCTCCCTCCAGTCAAGACGTAATTCCCCTCATCTTTGTTTCCCCAAGCGGGAAACTATCCCTGGGAGGGAAACTCAATGATTGAATTTATACGGTATTGTGGCGCTAAAGTAGCGACATTACTGAAGTTTTCAGTGATAGCCGTCTTTGGAAGTTTAGGGTTTTGGCATGCTGGCGTGTTGCCAAGGCCTTGGAGCGCATTTTTCGCATTAATTTTCTTGGGTTTCCTCCTAGAATGGTTATATCAGAAGTGGTATACTCTGGTTGTGCGCAAGGAGAAATAGTGGTCTACAGCTCTGATAAGATAGTGCGAATAACCCCGCACGAGCTCCCAGGGTTGATGTATGCGCGATTTAGCTACAACCCTACATTGATAGAGCATATCAAGAATGTAGTGGGTGAGCGATACCCAGGCTCGTTCTGGGATGCGCCCCGCAAAGCTTGGGTTGTGTCCAAAGATCACTTGCCTGCGATAATGGCAAAAGCTGAACGGATGGGCTGTACTGTTAATTTAACGGAGGAAACATACAGTGGTATAGACTTTCACCCTCTCCCTGAGTTTACTGAATATCAAAAGCGCGCCATAAAGAAGCTTTCAACACAACGGGCGCTTTTGTTACAATGGGAAATGGGGATCGGAAAGACGGCTCTGGCCATATGCGCCGCCGATCAAATCCCTGGAATTTGTCTGGTTGTGGCACCGCAGAATGTTCTATTCCAATGGGAAGAACAAATCGCTAGATGGTCGTCAAATAAGAATCTCGAATCAATTCATAGGATTGGAATCAATAAGGATGAAGTACCAGACGATTTAGCAAGGATAAAATTTGTTCTAGTTTCCTATGGAATGATTCACAAATTACCTCCAACTATTAACCCAACCTTAATAGTTTACGATGAATTACACTACTTAATACATAAAGCAAGTAATCGAAGTAAGCTATGTAAAGACGTTAGTCTGAAATTCCCACATGCGTATCGCCTTGGGTTGACTGCAACACCCATAAGCTCGCAGCTATACAATGTTCACCAGCAATTGGATATCTTGTGCCCACATCGGTACGGAACATATTATCAGTGGGTAACTTTCTATCACAAGACTGACTGTAATGGGTACGAGGGCGCCCTACAAATTCATGGATTACGGGAAGATCATTTTGACGATCTAATTCAAAGGCTTAGTCAGATTTGCGATATCGCAACAAAATCGGATGCTTCTGGCAATCTTCCGGATGTAAATTGGGCGCAACAGTCATTAGGCGAAGCGTCTATATCATCCACCGCGTTTACTTTACAAAATTGGAAGAAGGAGCAACAAAAGCTTGCTCTAGAGCGTGCCACCAAGGTTGCGGAATTTGCAACCGTGCAACAAAAACAGCTTGAGGCGGAATATCCAGACGAACAATCGCGCCCCAAGACGATATTTATTACTTACTTGCGTCGGACCGCATATGCACTTGGGGATCTCTTAGGCTGCGATGTAGTAACCGGCGAGCTCCCGTCTAAAAAGCGGCTTTCAATATTGAGCAAGTCTAAACTTGTTGTTGCAACCTTGCGCTCAATAAATGAAGGTATTGAACTACCGCAATTTACACGTATTTATGTGGTAGAATCATTCCCTGTACCCCTTTATATGACACAAGTCTTGGCGCGATTTATCCGATTCGGGCAGAAAGTAACAGTTTTTGTTACTTTTCTAGCGTTTTGCAATACAAGTGATGAGATTATCCCAATGAAACTACTGTCACGATTACAGGAACAGTCTAAAATTGTTCCTGAAAATGTGTTACAACGAGACTTAAGGAATCTTCTGACGGGCGCTGGTGATGATGATACCTTCCTAAAGGAGCTATGTTCTTCTTTACAAGCAACAGGAAGGTCTACAATAGATGATAGTGATTGGGATTTTGAGTATGATGACAGCGACGAAGATACTATCATAAGGGACTAGATTCCTATGAGTAAAAATAAAAAGCCTAAGTCCGATCAGAAGTTAGAGCACACAATTTCTATTGCCGGAACTGATGTTTCGGTCTATAGCAAGCCTATGACGGAGAAAGACGGTTGTTGGGGGTATTATTGTCCTGAACCTTCTCACTATATCGTCTTAGAGCCTAACGCCGAAAATGAACACTTGTGGGTTAACTATCTACACGAAGTATTCCACGCTATTTCCGATCTTTACGAGTTGAATTTAACAGACGAGCAGGAAGAACGTTGCGCGAATCTAGTTAGCAAGGGATATTATCAAGCGTTGGGAGGGTCGTTGCCAAAGGCCCCCATAAAGCGTCGTAAGCAATGTAAACCTAAGGCTGAAAATGTCTGATAAAATTACACTACACGTGCCGCATGGTGGGAGTGGTTACGGTAATACTTACTGGAGTCGGTATGCCGAACATTGTTTGATTGCGGCTGATCGATATGAAACTGAAAATATATCGTGCTTTGAGCATGCTTCATACCTTGTGTTGGGTACTTACGTACATTTGTTGATTGCCGCAGGACGCGGATTAAAAATAGATACAACTGAAGTTATTGATACTCAATGCAATGGCATTGTAGAAGAAATGTGGAATGATGCATTCCGCATTTATGATGGATACTGGGAAGCTATTGGTGAACAAGATGAATTTGACGGCGAGGTTATAGGGAGGGAGTTAAAAATCAGTGGTGATTCCTTTGAAAAGTTTATTGGGTATGCTCCCATTGCGGCTACGCTAGATGTTTTAGTAAAAAAGTCTTCAGGTGAATACTGGGTCTACGACTATAAAACAAGTGGAAGAACTGGAAATGTTTACGATGGCGGGTCCTATAAATTGCAACGTTGGTTATATTGTTTAGCAGCAAATTCGGCTGGTTATCCGGCTACGCGATTTATAAACCGCCAGATTGTGAAGAACCAGAAAATTCTTGTACATGATTATACATTTTTGCCGCCAACACCAGTTGAGAAACGTGCCTTAGTAAATTACTTACATATGGCTGGCAAGCAAAAATCACAAGGTGTCCGAAGTCCACATTTATCAAAATGTAACTATTGCATTTTTAAGCATACCTGCTTACACACAGCTTAGGAGTTAGCGTGGATCTTGAGAATCAAATTCAGGTAATAGTTGAGTATCGACCTGATGTTTCCCAATGGTTTCTAGTCTCGGCTTATGAGCACGATAAAGAAATTCGTCACAATTATAATGTACTTCCAGCAGAATGTAAAATTTGTCGATTACATGTTTTCATAAAGCGGAATGGGGTCAAAGCTTTATTGATACAAAAACTCTTTCCTTCAACAGTGCGTGTACGTGTTAATCTAGTTGGTCGGTTGCTGCCTAAAATAAGTGATCAACCGGAACGTTTTGCTCTTGATAATTTTGAAGTATTGGGTTAAACTAGATAGTGCAAGGAGAATTACGTGGGATATACACCAGGCGCGTGTCTAAGTCATTCAAGCAGTCGCATTGACGCCTTGCCCAAGTCTCTTTTGATTTATGGGCAACAGGGGGCTGGCAAAACTACTCTTGCAGCAACGGCTTCCGAATTCTACCCCGAGAATCCTCATGAAAAGCGGGCTGAGCCTATCATACTCAAGGACATGATGTGGTTACAGGCTGACAGCAATGGTTTGGCAAGCCTTGCAGCATGGAATATCTTTCCTGCCGCAACGTTCGATCTTTATGGGGTATTGCGACCGGCGCGCCCAGGCGAAAAAAAGATAGCAGCCGGAGACCTTGACGAGGCCGTGAATTGGTTCGCGCAAGAATTAGAATACGCCCGCAATAAATTTAATATCAAATGGATTGTGATTGATACTCTAAGTACAATTTGTCTCGAATACGAATTGCTTTATATCCGCGGGGCTAAGTGTCCAGTTTCTGAGCGTGGTAATATCGATGTGAGAACGGCATGGACGCTTCTAGCAAATCGATTAACTTCGTTCAGACGGAATCTTATTATGAGTGGGATGCGTTATATGTATCTTGCGCATCCAACTTTGAATAATGCAGAAGTTGAAGCTTCCAACGCGCGACCAGAAGACCGGGCCGAAAAGCGCGCGCGTGCCGTGATTGCAACATCATCAGGATACAATAATGATATTGTTCCGATGATTACAGGCAAAACCGCAAAGTATGTTAATGGTGAGGTTGACCTCGGACTATGGCTTGAGGCAACAGAAAATCCCGGCAATCCCATTCAATATGTGGTTTATCCACAAGGAGGTAACGGAGCACAAGGGAAAAGTAGGTACATAGATATTTTGGGAAGAAAGGAGCCCGCGAACATTCGGCAAATGGAAAAGAAGATTCTAACACACATGCAAGGAGAGACAAATGGTTGATACGAATATAAATTTGTTTGATGATTTGGGTGATGTAACACAAGAGGAAGTTGCAGAGGCAAAGCGACGCTCGTTGCTTGAGAAGGGATATTATTCGGCAGCGATTACAGAGGTCAAGCCAATGATATCAAGTAGCGGTCAGGCTATGTTGATTGTAGGCTATGCGCCCTGTTCTACACCAGGGAATCCTAAAACGCAAAGCTTCAAGCACAAGCTGACTCAATTTTTTATGCTTCCTTGGTTGAGGGATAAGGAAGCGCTGCGCAATAAGATTGCGATTAACTCGAATTCAGATCCTGCGCAAATTTCTGACGATATGGTGAATGATGTTTGGGAAACCAAGAAAGCCCGCGCGCTGAGCTCGTTGGTGGCTGATACACGTACCTTGCTCGGGGCTGAGAAGGATAGTGTACCCCTGCGCAAGGAATTGGTGCAATCAGGCCGCGCGTCCGACTACGAAACCGCTAACGTAATGGCTTTGAATTGCGCGCTGGAAGCCATTAAAAGTGTCGCAAACGGCAATATTGATCTCGTTGGGCACACACGCGTTTTATACGTTACTCAAGGCGTTTTTCGTAATGAGCCTGTGAATAATGTTGCACGTGTACATGAAGATTTACCTACTGGAAATGAATACGCTAAGGTTGGATTCTAAGTCCTTTAATTGATTAGCTATTAGGGCTTAGTTGTACACTTTGTACGGTTTGTACATTTTAGTACAACGAGCCCTTAATAGCTCTATAATTGATAACGGAGCGCGGTGACGCGAGAGACATGCACGGGGAGGCACCATGAGCGGCGAGGCACAGTGGAACAGCGATCAGGCCATTGGCGAGCGAGCGCTTCGAGAAGACGCAGAGCGTTGCCGTAAGTGTCGTGCCGGGAAGAGCATGACCGACGGCAACGTCATGGGTGCGTCTTCCGTTGAGGGCTACCGGAGAGACATTGATAACTGTCTTGCGGAATTGCAGCACAAGAATCGAGTGCTTCGCGACAGAGATATCGAGTATGGCAGGGTTTGCTTCGAGCGCGATCAGGCGATGACCGCCGCACAAATAGGAGTTGCCCAGTGCGCGCAGGTCCAAGATGCCCTTCGCCGCGTGCTTCCGATGGCCGAAGCGTGGTTCCGTCATGAGTTTGACGGTCTTTGTGACCACGAGCCAGGCAAGTGTGCCTGCGATAGAGAAGCACACGCTCGAACCGATATTAACATCGCGCTTGTTGCGCTCGGCAAGAGGAGACAATGAGCCCCGTACGTGCAGAGGAGCGAATGCTGTACTTGACAGCTTTGTCAGATACAGGGGTTTAGTCAAGTGAATCCAAGCCCAAAATGCGTAGATTGTCCCTTCTTTAATCCCAATCCTAAATTCTTCTTGCCCACACCTCCCGATTACTCACAAGGTGTCTCCCTGGCCGTGCTCATAGGTGAAAGCCCCGGGTATGAGGAGAAATGGAAGGAAAAATCTTTCGTGGGACCCACAGGTAAGGTAATGTGGGATAAGATGCAAAAGTTGGGTCTAAGACGTTCTTCCTTTCACATACTTAGTCGGATAGCTTGCTGCCCGCCGCGCAATAAAAAGACTGATAAAAATATGAAGAAGGCGGCGGATTGCTGCAAACCGCATTTTGATTCTTGTTTGGAAAAATGTGAAAAGCTTCCCAGGCTTTACATGGGGAAATACTCCTGGAATGGGGAACTATCCGCTACGCAAGCACTGTTATCAAAAAATGTGATAACTGATCGTGCAATGATCTTAGATCACCCCACATTCGTTTTCTATCACAAAACTACGCTTCAGGTTGCTTGGCTGGCCGCGTTAGAGCGGTTCATAGCTTATATACAGAATCAAGAGCACTGTAAGCCGTGGGCTGAGCTGCATATCAATGCCTCAGATAAATCTCTTCAAGCCTTGAAGCGTTTAGGCTCCTTGGTTGCTTGGGACGTTGAAACCTTGGGGATTGATCCCAGGGACCCTGAGTTTAAGATTACGTGTATAGGATTCTCTGACGGAATCCATTCTGTATCTATTCCGTGGGATACATATTCAACAGAAACGCAAGGTACTGTTTGGGGACTAGATTACTTTGGGAAACTTGGTTCTGAGATAAGGAACGAAGTAATAAAGTTGTTTCAATCAGATCGGATTTTTGCTGCCCACAATGGGAACTATGATTTGCTGGCGACCCAAGCACGGGGGTTAATCGCTCGCAATGACTTTGATACAATGGTCGCCTATGCGATTCTATACCCCGAGATACCCAAGAACCTTGAGGATGCAGCCTTACACTTGACGGGCGCGCCGGAGCGCTGGAAAACCATCTATGATTTAGAAACCAAGGCTTTGAAAAAGATTGCAAAGGAAAGGCGCTTTTTCGAGGTTAGTTTTGAAAAGCTACGGGCGTATAACTCACATGACGCACAAGCTACCGCTTGGTTAGCACAGTATTTGCGCCCAATAATTTGTAACGATAGCCGATTGTTTGAATTGTACAAGAACGCAGCTAATAATATGAATATCGTTAGAGAAATGCGTCACTGGGGATGGACCATTGATGAGGAGCGTCAAGCATTCTTGAATCGCGAATTGGAAACGCGCATCTTGGAAGCAACCAACGCCGCTGGTCAATTACTGACTAACAACTTTTCAGACAAGGAAATAAGCGAATTCAACTTTAATAGCAATCGGCAACTACAATACATCTTTTATAGTATCTTTGAAGAGCCTGTGAGGTTTAGGACCCCCCAAGGAGCTCCTGCAACTAATAAACAAGCTTTGGAACACATAACCAGGTCTACCAATGAAACTGCATCTAAGCTAGCCGAAGCGTTATTGAGGCGCAAAAGCGCTACGAAGCTCCAGGACGCGTTTATAAACAACCTGAAGGGTAACACCAGGGCCTACCCTAGTTTTAACGTTGTAGGGCAAGTCTCGGGCCGTTGGTCAGTTACTGAGCCTGCTTTGCAGACTACGCCTGCCGTTATGAAGTCCATGTTTGTTTCCCACCCCGGGAACTGGTTAGTTCTGGCCGACTTTTCTCAGCTCGAATTAAGAATTAACGCTCAAATAGCTCAAGACATGGACTTAGTTCAAGCATACTACAATGGGATAGATGTTCACCAGCTAAATGCGTCTGCACTATTCGATCTACCCTTAGAACAAGCTATAGGTCACTGGCGACATAGCGCCAAGACCTTCGCATATCGATTGAGCTACTGCACCATGGACGAAGAAGGGGCGGCCATGGGCATTTTTGACACATTGTCTATATTAAACAAAAATATAACTTATCGCGCTTGCTTGGCAGCCGTCCGACGATGGTGGAAGCAACACCCACGATTGTATGCATCTAAGAAGGAAACCCTGGAAAAGGCATTGAAAAATTGGTATGTAGAGGAGCCCTTTTTGCATCGAAGGCGCTATTTTTATGGCCCCAAGCTCCCCAAGGAAACTGAGATCTTTAATTTCCCTATGCAAGCAGGCGGGGCGGCCATCGTCGACAAAGCCACCCAAGCCGTACATGATAATTTGAATCATGAAATAGAACACTTGTTGCTCCAACGGCATGACGAGCTCGTCGTGGAGGGGCCTGACCCGATTAGATTGGCAAAAGTCTTGTTCGAGAATATGACACAGGAATATGAGATTGCCGGTGTTAAGATGATCTATCCAGTGGAACTAAAGGTAGGGTTGCGCTGGGGTAAGGAGGTCGCAATCGGTTACGATATCAAGGAAAAAGTCTTCAATGTGGAGTGTAAGTGTGAAAGGGATAAGGATTTTAAGGCGCAAACAGAAACGTTAGAGAAGGCGACATTGATTGCTGTGAACCATGTAGGAACATGCGTGCGAACGGCCGAGAAGCCTGAAGTACTTGATAAGGCTAAGGCTCTGCGGTAATCAATTTGAGAAAGCATCAATCGCGCGCATAAAGGCCCACCGCATAGCTTCTTCGGTAAATGGATGCGCAGCTACTTTAACATCATAGAAACTGGTTAGGAAAAACAATTCTGCAAGAATGGTAGGCTGGTTATGTCGTTTGATTACGTTATGCGCGCGGCTAAGCCATGCTTGCTTTGCAATCTCTTGGGCACCAACACGCCAGATACTTGTGGATTCTTTAAGGCGTCGAAGCGCGGGCGGCCAATATTTGTAAAGAAGTTGCGCTAAAGCAAGGTTCTTGTCTTTACTAACACTATCACCATTCCAGAAGAAAATTCCCCCACTAGCCTGGGGTTGGGCCGCATTCACATGAATAGAGAAAACGACGTCTGCCTTTTCGAGCGCTACTGCCCTTTGCTTGAATATTGGATCTTCAATTTTTGGGCGGGACTTTACAATTTTGTGCCCAGCCAACGAAAACATTGTTTCGAGACGATTACAGAAATCCCATACATAAGTAGCCTCAGTGATTAAGCCCGAGGAGGCGCCGAAGTCCTTGCCGCCATGGCCGGGATCAAGTCCAATAAGCATACTACTTTTTCTCGGCGGATTCGATTGTAGCTGAAGCAGCCTTCATCGCATTCTTAGCAAATACTGCACCAACAAAAGCCATAAAGGCGCTTGATGCAATAGCCATGGCTGGTTGATTTGTTGCGGCCCCGGTGGCTGTGGCCAACACTGATGCCGTCAAACCGACAAATCCGAGTTTAACCAGTTTATTGTGTTGAGCCCAAAATGCGGGAGCCTTCCACTTCAAGAACGCAACAATCGCCCACGTGACAAAAGCTAGAGATCCATTTACAACGGTCTCATTCATAGCCTAACCCTCCTTTTTTGTTTAAAGTAAACCAAATATCTTTGTCAGCGCTCCTGCACCACCAATTGCAACAGTAATCCCAATAAGCAAGAACATTCTTTGAATCTTCAATGTTGATCGCATCTCAACTAAATGCTCTCTTACTGTGCACAGTGTGATTTCAGTCTGATTTTGCCGCAATAAAGCATTATCTAATTTCTCATCAATATGCTTCAGTGTTTCTTCTATTCGGGCCAACCGTTCTTCGGGTGATTTAGCCATGAGTCAATCTTTCTAGTAACAAAAAGAAATTGGGGACGTCTTGTTAAAGATAGCCCCCAATTTATTATGCTTAATCCATTTCCATCCAGACGATTTTAAGAGTACCTGCCAAGTTAACTGTATCAGCACCGGCCCAAGGGTCTGCAAAATTTGCATAGATTGTAGCTGATGCAGCCAAGGGTGTTCCTGAAACCGCGGTCGGAGTAATCTGATTAAGATCATCACCAGGTGCTGCACTAAGAGCACTAAGCGCCACACCAGTAATAAGGTCTTCAGCACCCGCGCCTGCTAGATCCAATGTTCCAACCGCACCAGCCGCGAGACCAGTTCCAAGCCCGCAATCTGGAGTATCGCCAATACAACCACCCGCGCCCGTCGAGGTCCAAGTTGCATCAGTTGAAACACCGAGCAACAACACACGTTTAGCCGGGAAGGTATAGACAGTCGCTCCACCAGCCAGAGAAACCGCACCGGCTACAACAAGGTTCTTATTGTAGGTAACTGTAGTGTGATGTATGCCACCCATACCTTTTTCGGATGTAACCGTACCATCGGCACCTGCCGCGCCTACACCGGAGGTTGTGGTTGTCAATCCTGTGGTCGTTACGGTCGTGAAAGATCCTGCGCCTGGGGTTGCCCCACCGATCGTAGTCGCATCAATGGTTCCGCCATCGATATTAGCTGTAGTTACGGTACCCAAATTTGCGATTGTCGTACCAGCAAAGGTTGAATCACCATTCAAAACAACCTGATTCGCTGACCCATCCAACGTCACCATGGTATGCAGGGAACCATTAGTCACCATGGCTAACAAAAGATCGGTATCTTGGGTAGCCCCGTCAAGTACGGTAGTTGCTTGCCAAGTAAGTCTAGCGCCTTCATCCTGGTTACCAGCACTATCAGAAAGCTTAAGAGAAATATAAGCTGCATCTCCGTCGGCTGGTGTAGCTCTATCACCCTCAAATATTGCCGCTTGAACCGAGGCCCCATCGGTGGTATTAGTGAGTGTGGCCGCATTTCCAGCCACATCAACATCGGCAGCACCATTAAGATCAAGACTTGTTGCTACTAGAGCAGTTACAGTCGCCGCAGCGGCCGCAGCACCTCCAATGATAGCACCATCAATTGTACCACCATCGATATTAGCGGTAGTTACAGTACCCAAGTCGGCGATGGTAGTTCCTACAAAGGTCGAACCAACATTTAAGACAACCTGGTTCGCCGATCCATCAAGCGTAACCATGGTATTCAATGAACCATTGTTCACCGCTGCCAATAAAAGATCGGTATCTTGTGTTGCACCATCAAGCACGGTAGTTGCTTGCCAAGTAACACGAGCACCTTCGTCCTGATTGCCTGCGCTATCCGAGAGCTTAAGGGAAACATACGCCGCATCACCATCGGCAATAGTAGCCCGGTCGCCCTCAAATACTGCAACTTGCACCGAAGCGGCGTCCGTAGTATTGGTAAGAGTGGCCGTATTTCCTGCAACATCCACATCAGCGGCGCCATTCAAATCCAAACTTGTTGCAACGAGCGCTGTGACAGACGCAGCCGCAGTCGCTGCCCCGCCGATCACGGTACCATCAATCGTACCACCATCAATATTAGCTGTAGTAACCGTACCCAAGTCGGCGATGGTCGTACCGGCAAAAGTCGAATTTACCTCAAGATTGACACGATTCGCTGACCCATCTAGGGTCAACATTGTTGTAAGGGCGCCATTATTAACAGCAGACAAAATCAAGTCTGTATCCTGGGTCGCTCCGTCCAAGACGGTAGTTGCCTTCCAGGTAACACGTGCACCCTCATCCTGATTGCCTGCGCTATCAGAAAGCTTGAAGGAGATATAAGCTGCGTCATTATCCGCTGGCGTAGCTCGATCACCCTCAAATATTGCCACTTGAGCAGAAGCTCCGTCCGTAGTGTTGGTAAGAACTGCCGCATTCCCAGCCACGTCTACATCAGCAGCACCGTTAAGATCCAAACTTGTTGCCGTCAATGCAGTAAACGTACCTGCCGCCGGAACGCCCGCTCCAATCGCACCCGTAAAATTGGTGGCAGTCAAAACAGAAGCTGTAGTAAGACGTAACTTGACAGCATCATTGATTAACACTACCGAATCGCCAGTGGAATCTTCCACCAACCAATATGCTCGCCCTTCCGGTCTAATGAATTCAGCCATTTTAATAACTCCTTACTTTTACTGTTGCATATTCATTTCAATGAACGCTGGCCGTGCCACGGCGCCCTTTTGCCAGTTTCCACTTTTTGCTTCTTGGGCTGTTTTCTCAACATACGCCCAGAACTTACGATTTTCGTCGGTGGTTTTGTCCTTTTTCAGGAATTTCCTGATTTTAGATAGTCTAGTACGCATATTAACCTAGAATAACATGCTTTTGGGGTTTAGTCAATATTTAATCCTATCTCAATTTTGC
>ERZ1292629.2054-Hain-H43-01um-R1-2054-length-18002-cov-13_pt1 | contig 18002 bp, 27 predicted proteins | sample MGYA00564399_ERZ1292629 | MGnify/ENA primary metagenome ERZ1292629 (study PRJEB36523, sample SAMEA6512636) | groundwater metagenome | collected 2019-01-08 | study: AquaDiva: Metagenomics assemblies of 32 groundwater samples
TTTATTGACATATAAGTTTATAATATATGATATAATTTAAATTTACAGAAGTAAAAGTAAAACTATGCTTCAGTTCTCCACAACAATACATAAGTAAAATGTTAATTATTCAATAATACAATGCTTCGTAAAACCCAATATAATTTAGCAAAATTTTTCAATTTCCCGATAGAGGCGGAGCGTAATTATCGTGTTCAATCTATGCATAATGAGATACAAAAAATCGGTGGTTTAAAATTTAAAATTCAAAAAAATAACGAGGGATGGATAGCAGAGTGTGACAACCCTAAGGGCATTATTACCGGTGGAACTAATCCGAAAGTAACAGACGAGGAAATTAATTCGCAGATAAAAGATGCCATCTTTACTGCATTTGGTATTCCTCCGTATCTTTCAAAAGACAGCTTACTAAGAAAAACTGGAGAACCAATTGTCATTGAAGAAGAAAGAGTATTTGCATAATATAAATTTACAAGATTATGACGGAAGAAAGAATAAAACGAAAGGATTTGTGGCAAGCTATTGGAAAGATACGGCAGAACGATTGGGGTAAGGCTGCTCAAAAATTAGGATTGGATTTTAGTAATTCATGGGGAAGGGGATCACACGGCGTTATTCGCGATCCAAAATTTCCAGATCCCTCTGATACAAGGGGTTTCATAACAACTATTCAAAAGAATTTAGGGAAACAACACAATCAAAGAATTTTTAAACAATTACTAGATTATGGTATGAAGCTTGGTATCAATGAAGACGATATTTGGAAAGCATTGGGTATGTTGTAGTTTTAGGCAACTACATTGGTTTCAAATTCGGTATATAAATATATTCGTTCTCTTGCTGGATTATGATTCTAACATTGTCCACGATGCGGAGCCATCGTGCACGAATAGATACAAGAGCTTTTGCTTTCTTTTTATTCATCGGATTTCTTGCTGGTTTTTTTATTATACAAATTTTAACCCAAAAATTCCCGAGTAAGGCTCGGGAATTTTTGGGTTGGGAGAGGGTGAGAGTCTTTCATCAAAAGTGGTAAAATAAATTTATGATAGTAGCTAATTGTGAGGATATAATTATATTGTCAGGGGTTATTAACTAATTGTAAAAAACTATGATTAAAGAATTTAAACAATTTTTGCTACGTGGAAATGTTGTAGATCTATCTGTTGGTGTTGTGGTTGGCGCGGCTTTTGGAACTGTTGTGAGCGCGCTTGTTTCGGATTTATTAACCCCGTTAATATCGGCTGTTGCTAAGGCTCCAGATTTTGGCGGACTTTCATTTGTGATAAATGGCAGTAAATTTATGTATGGTCATTTTATAAACGCAGTCGTTTCTTTTATTTTGGTTGCCGCCTCTGTTTTCTTTTTTGTGGTTAAGCCAATAAATGTGCTTATTTCTAAATCTAGAAAAGAACCGCCAGCAGATCCCACTGTTAAAAAATGCGTTGAGTGTATGGGAGAAATTCCAATCAACGCTAAGCGGTGTATGCATTGCGCGCAGGTTGTGATCTAATTGATTTTTAAAAATGAAAAAAAGAATTATTTGGGTTTATATTATTGTTGCAATAATTATTATTGGAATAGGATTAAAAATATATAAAGTTAATTTTATAAATAATAAACCAATTGCTTGCACGCAAGAAGCAAAGCTTTGCTCCGATGGTTCAAGTGTTGGTCGCGTCGGAAAAAATTGTGAATTTGTTTCTTGTCCAAAAGAAGATTTAATTCAAGTTGAAAGTCCGAGGGCGAACGAAATAATTTCAAGCCCACTAATTATTAAAGGGGAAGCGCGAGGCCACTGGTTTTTTGAAGCAAGTTTTCCTGTTGTTTTAACTAATTGGGACGGACTCATAATTGCCCAAGGCATTGCAACTGCAAAGAGCGATTGGATGACCTCTGAATTTGTTCCATTTGAAGCAAAGCTTGATTTCATAATAGATAAAAATACATATAGCAATAGGGGATCGTTAATACTTCGTAAAGATAATCCGTCTGGTCTCCCAGAGCATGATGACGCGCTCGAAATCCCGATAAAATTTTAAATTGTTTGCTGCGCATATTCTATCTTTTAAATATTTTTTTACAATGATTTATTTATAAAAGTAGTATAATTTTTTATTAAGCATTATTTTTAGTCGCAAAATCGCAAAATTAATTTAGTAAAATCTTAATGTAATGTCGAAAACGATAAATCGTTTTCGACGCCAAAAAATAAAGCAGAAAACGTTTCACCGTTTTCTGCGCTGAAAACGAAGTTTTCAGCATTTTTGGCTTTTGTGGCTGAAAATGTACTTCACATTTTCAGCAACTTTATTAAATAAATGAAAAAATATATTTTAGTTCTCGCCCTCGTCGCATTAATCATCAACATTGTTCCTCTGTCGTTTGCTTCGGCAAAATCTTTCACTACTCCAACAAAACCCACAGCATTATCTTCAGCTGACATTCAATCATTAATCAATCAACTACAAGAACAGATAAAGCTATTACAATCCCAAACTCAAGGGCTACAATCACAACTTGAATCACCAGAATCAGAAATAATATTCACAAAAACCCTTAGGCTTGGAATGTCCAATGATGATGTAAGAGCATTACAGGAATTTCTCCAAGAATTAAATTTCTATAAAAACAAAATCAATGGATATTTTAATTTACCTACTAAAAAAGCTCTAATCAAATTCCAAAAAACAAACAATCTTAAACAAACAGGCATACTTGATACCAAAACCAGAAAAGTCATCAATGAATTAATTGCTGAAAAAGAAAAAGAGGAAATAACCGATGAAGACGATGATACTTCAACAGCTTCATCAACACCATCAACATTACCCAAATCATCTATCCCCACTTCAACAACGACATCTCCTATATCAACAACAACCACTTCTACATCAGCGTCTCAATAATCATCAGCCGTATCATCACCAACACAATCATCTTCAGCTCCGCAATCTTCATCATCTTCAAATACTACAAATTCAACTTCTGCGGCGACAATTACTATTGCACCAAGTACAGCATCTTCGACCTCTTCTGTAGCTGATACTTCCTCGCCCACAACTCCGCGTAATTTCTCAGTGGTAACACCGAGTCTTGGTTCATTGTTTTTTTCTTGGTCAGCGCCAACAAATAGCGCAGGTATCACTGGATATAGATTGTATGTAAAAAACATGCAAACAAATGTGACGACAGAATATAATTATCCAACAAGTATCACTAGCAAAGGATTTAACGAATTTACTGGGGGAGTTCAATATTCCGCATATATTGTTTCGCTTGACACCGCTGGGAATATGTCGCCTCCATCCTCAACGGTCTATGCAACAGTCACACAGTTGACTACGCCGACTAATTTTACTGCTATCGCCACGGGTCCAACTTCTGTTTCGTTAACATGGTCCGCTTCGCAAGGCATTGTCTATCGGTATCAAGTCAGAAGATTTACGGGTAGCTTAAGCGGTGCTCAAACCAGCGCTATAGTTCTTGCACCCGCGACCTCGTACATTGACACAACCGTTCAACCGAGCACAACGTATATTTATTGGGTTCAAGCCATGAGCGTGGAGTCTTACGGTTCTAACAACGCCAGTGCTTCAGTAACAACTCCTTCTTCAGTAACAGCTACACCAACAACTTCTTCTATGGTCGTAACCTCTCCTAATGGAGGAGAAACATGGCAATACAATCTAAATTATCGTCTTGGATATACATTGAATGGCGTTGACCCTAGTAGAATAGGCGTTAAGCTTCTTAAGGGATCGGAAGTTGTCTATGAAACTATAACTTCAACTACAGGGGGCGATACTTTTCATATTACACTTAGCGGAGTTAATTTATATTCTTCAGTTGGGTCATGAACTAATTACAAAATAAGAATTTATAATCAAGATAATCCGGGAGTATATGATGATAGCGACAATTATTTTACCATTCTTCCGACCGATATAACCCCTCCGGTTATTTCTTCGGTTTCGGCTTCTTTAATTACTTCTAATTCTGCTGTAATCATATGGACAACTGATGAACCTGCTACTGGATTTGTAAATTACGGAACTAATCCCTGGAACTGGGTTGTTACTCCAGATGATCTTACTTTGGCTACATCGCATTCATTTACCCTTACAAATTTGACGAGTACTACAACCTATTATTATAGGGTTTATTCAAGAGATAGTTCTGGCAATGGAACTCAAGGCCTTCCTGTAGTATATACATTTACAACTCTTGCTGAGCCATCATCTAATATTCGCGCAAAAAATCTTATGGCGTTAACATCTGCCCTTGAAGCATTAAAAATTCTAATGGATAAACTATCAAATCTTTTGAAGTAAGCGAATTATTGTTGAAAATAAGATAAAATAAAGTGATATGGCAAATACACCTTTTATTTTTTCTATAATTCCGTTTGTTTTATTTTTATTTCTTTTATTTTGGAGAAAAATCTCGCTTCTTAAAACATCCGGTATTACGCTAATTTTAATTACAACACTCGCTATTTTTTATTGGCAAATTATTCCGAGTTTTTTGTTGGTTTCTTACGCGAAGGGATTTTTTGTGGCGTTGGATATTTTTATTATTATTGTTGGAGCAATTTTTTTTCTCGAAGTTTTAAGAGATTTTAATGTAATAGAAAATATCACTCATTATCTTGAATCATTCTCAAAAGATTACAGGGTGCAAGTAATTCTTTTGGCTTGGTTTTTTGAAAATTTATTGGAAGGAACAGCTGGCTTCGGAGTTCCCGGCGCAATAATTGCGCCGATTTTAGTTGGACTGGGGTTTCACCCAGTAAAATCAGTGATAATTGCTCTCTTGGGAAATAGTACAGCAGGAATTTTTGGAGCCGCAGGTACTCCAATTAGAGTTGGGTTCGCTGGATTAAATGTTTCGTCAATTCCGCATATAGCGTCTTTAATAAATTTTGTCGGAATTATTGTTCCGATTTTTATACTCTGGGTTTTAGTGGCAGATAAAAAAAATAAAAAGCAGGAATTTTTGGAATGCTTGCCTTTCGCAATTTGGTCAGGGGTTATTTTTGCAATTACCTCATATTTATCAGTTCCGCTCGGGCAAGAATTTCCATCAATCGTAGGGTCAATTGTCGCTCTTATAATTATTTTTATTTCTGTGCGTTTAAATATTTTTATGCCTCGAACAAGCAGAACCTTTAAGGATGAAAAGGTTATACTTCCAAAAAATATGTCTTTGTTAAAAACATTTTCTCCATATATCCTTTTGATTGTTTTGTTAATTATCGGAAAATTTTTATTAAGTCCAATCAATTATCAGATTCCGTTTGGAATCAATCACAATTTTAATTTGTTTAATCCGGGATTTGCTTTTATCATTACCGGAATTTTAATTTCAATTTTTTGGAAACATAAAAAAGAAATAGTATTTCACGCGACAAAAGATGCGATAAAACGAGCGGTCGCGCCTTTTTTTATAATAGTTTGTATGTCCGCAATTGTTCAAGTCATGATTAATTCAGGACAAAATTTTTCAGGTTTTTCTTCATCCATTATGTTAATTGCTCAAAATTTTGAAACAGAACTTTTACCATTTTGGTCGCCGTTTATTGGAGCTTTTGGAGCATTTTTAACGGGGAGTATAACAATTTCAAATATTATGTTCGGCAATTTTTTGAATATAGCGGCGCAGGCGTTAAATTTTAGCGCGGAAAAAATTTTATCGCTCGCTTTAGTTGGAGCAGCAGCTGGGAATATGGTAGCATTGGCAGATATTCTTGCAGCAGAATCAGTTTTAAAGTTAAAGCATAAAGAACAAGAAGTTATAAGGGGCGTAATTGTTCCATGTTTAATTTATGTTGCGCTTGTTGGATTTATAGGGATGCTGATTTTATAATATAATTAGAGAGGTCATAAAAAAAATAATTAAAAAAATCATTATGAAAGGATATATAGAAAACATTGAAAAACTAACAACAGAAAATAAAAAGTTTCGTCAAGTTTTATATACTGGAAAATTTAGTCAGTTAGTTTTAATGAATCTTTTGCCGGGCGAAGAGATTGGAGAAGAAGTTCATACTTTAGATCAGTTTTTTAGATTTGAATCTGGAAAAGGAAAAGTTATAATTGATGGAGTTAAAAATGAAATTGAAAATGGGTTTGCCGTTATTGTTCCAGCTGGGGCAAGGCATAATGTTGTGAATACTTCGTCTGATGTTGATTTAAAATTTTATACAATTTATTCACCCCCAGAACATCAAGACGGAGTTATCCGCGCGACAAAATTAGAAGCCGAAGCAAATCCCGAACACTTTGACGGCAAAACAACGGAGTAATAATCAAAAATGGAAGATTTTAATCCTGAAGCAAAAGAAACAAAACAACCAAGTTCATTAGAAGATAAACTTATTCAATTTGGATATGAAGTTAGCATTACGCCTAGAACAGAAGGCGAAGATGAGTATGGAGGATATATTAATATTACTGGCGATACGGAGCAAGTTCGGAAATTATTAATTGCTGTTGCCGAGTTTAATGGAGCTTATAATCCGGGTTACGCCGTAAATGCAATAAAAAAAGATATTGGTACTTGGAGTGGTCCAACATTTGATATTAGTATAAAAGACGCAGATGGTAAAATGAAAATGATAAGAGTTATTGCTGGAGCGATTGGAGATAGATGGAATGTTCAATTTGGCGGTGGCGGAAATCTTACTAAATTTGAAGAAATGGAAACTGCGTTAGAAAAAGCGGTTGCTCAACTTTTATCATAAATTATAATAGTAGCTTTTATAATTATTTGTATTTTTTAAAAATATATGATATAATATAAATAGATCGCTATAAGGAGTCAGATATGGATCTGTACAGCATTTGTGTTATTGGGGTGTTGCTGGGCTTACAAGGACAAGTACAGCGAGAAATTACTAACTCTTGTGTTGCTGCTAAGGTAGTTGCGCAGAAGAGAGCTAGTAACTTTTCGCGATATCAAGTTGTGGCTACTGCCTACACTCTCGGAGAAGGCAGTGGCACTGGCAGAACTTCAACTGGTAAAAGACCTAAGGAAGGAAGAACAATCGCGGTTGACCCGCGGTTAATTCCATATGGGTCAAAGGTTTTTGTTGTTGGGCATGGTTGGAGAATTGCAGAAGATACCGGAGGAAAGATAAGGGGCAGACGAATTGACCTTTTTTTCAGGTATCGTCGAGACGCTTTGCGTTTTGGCAGAAGGCGACTTTCAATAGCTGTCCATGGTAGGGCTTAATAATCGTTGGTGGGGCGGGCATATTTTGTGTTCGTCTCTTTTTTTTGCCAACGAAAAAGAATGATTTATAATATTAATAATGACAACCGCGAAAGAATTTATTGAAAAGGTTAAAGAGTCCGTAAAAAATAGCGGAGTAGATTTGAGTTCGGGGGAAGATTTGAGTATTGGAATTATGAATTTGATTTCATTGGAAGAGCATTTATTTTTTACATTTCAAAAAACGCAAAAAAAAGAATATCTAAAATTTTTAAATGATGTTAGGGAAATGAGAAAAGAACTTTTGAAAAAAATTGTAAAAGATCCAGAAGGCGAAGTCTGGTGTATTTCAAAGCATCTTTTGGCTGGGGCGATGAGGCTAATGGAAGTTGGAACAAAATATTTAAATGATGGCAAAGACGAAGAAGCAAATAGTATGTTTGAAAAATCATATGCGCTTTATTCTATGTTTTGGGCAATAAATTTTAATGTCATTAAAAATGATGATATAAAAAGTGAAATTAGCGGATTGGATGATAAAAAATCCGAAGCATTCTCAAAAATTCTAAATCAACTAATGGATTGCTGTGATGAGTAAAAAATTTTTAATTTTTAAATTTTATTATGAATTTTGACATAATAACCGCTTTTCCAGAAGCTTTTTCTTACTTAAATTCCTCTTTGTTAAAGCGAGCGCAAGAGAAAAAGTTAATTTCTGTAAAAATTTGGAATTTGAGAGATTTTACAAATGACAAACGCAAAACTATTGATGATAGACCATTTGGCGGAGGACCGGGAATGGTATTAAAAATAGAGCCTTTGTATAAGGCAATAAAAAAAATTAAAAAGGGAAAAGGAATAGTTATTTTAACTGACGCAGGCGGAAAACAATTTAATCAAGATTTGGCAAAAAAGTTTTCAAAAGAAAAACAAATTATTATAATTTGCGGACATTATGAGGGAATTGACGAGAGAATAAAAAAATTTGTTGATATACAAGTTTCAATTGGTCCTTATATTTTAACTGGCGGGGAATTGCCAGCAATGACGATTATTGATGCGATATCAAGACACATTGAGGGAGTATTAGGAAACTCAGAGTCTCTGGAGGAATATCGCGAACAATACGGTGCTCGAATTATGCCCGCTCGCTCTGCGGAATGCGCCAAAAAAGACATTGGTCGTTCCGTAGCAGTTTTTACTCGTCCGGAAATTTTTGAAACAAAAGATGGAAAAAAGTTGAAAGTTCCAAAAGTTCTTTTATCTGGTGACCATAAAAAAATATCAGAATGGCGAGATAAACAATCAAAAAATATAGAAATTTGAAAAATATCTTATAATTAAATAATTATGAATTTAGAAGATTTAATTAAAAAATATTCAATCAGATTGTTAATCCAATTCGGTTCAACTGTTTCAGGTAGGACTCATAATGAAAGCGATGTTGATATTGCGTATCTTAGTGTAAGGAATTTAGATTTACGGGATGAAGGGCAGTTAATAATTGATATCGCTGATGTTTTTAAATTTCCAGTTGATAAAATTGAATTGCTCAAAATCAAACACGCTTCGCCTCTTTTATTAAAAGAGATTTTTTTAAATAATATAGCGCTTTATGCGGAAAATAATACAATTTTTAGTCAATATAAAATTTATTCAATCAGGCTTTTTGAAGAGTCAAAACGAATTTTTGAAAATACAGCTCGCGTGGTTTCGCAACGCGCAAATGCTTTTTAATTTATTCAAATGAATACTGAAATAATAAATCAAAAATTATCGCAAATTTACGATTATTTTAGTCAATTAGAGCAATTGATTTTGAAATTTCCAAAAGAAGAGGTATTATCTGATTCATCAAAGCGACTAATAGCAGAAAGATTATTGCAACTTATAGTGGATACGATGCTTGATATTAATATACAGGTTATCATTGACAAAAACAAAATCTATGATCAAACTCGTTCAACATTCATAATTCTTGGAGAATTAGGAGTTTTTCCTCAGGAATTTGCAAACAAAATTGCCCCGATAATCGGTTTAAGAAATATTCTTGTGCATCGCTACGAAAAACTTGATAAAGAATTATTTGTTAAAAATCTTTTTCAAAATTCAGACGATATAAAAAATTACGCAAAATATATCAGTGATTTTATTTCTCAAAACTAAGCTATAGTCTCCTTTCTAAAATAAATAAACAAAAAAAATTTAGTTAACTAATTAATTTTTTAATTATATTAGTTAGTCCATATTGTATGAATCCACTTCCACCTCATCAACCTTAATACCGTCTAAAAGTTGTCTTAAATTTATTTTGTGGTCAACGCGTAAAATTAATTCAAGTTGATGCCTTGACATTTTTCTGGGTATTTTTTTGAGAAATGGTCCCCAAATTTCAATCCGTTCCTTGAAATTAGATTTGCGTTTGTCAATTTCTTTTCTAGCTTCAAGCATTCGTTTATTTAATAATTGTAAATTTTGCAATCTGCTTACGAGCTTTAGCATTCTTGCATATGGTGGCAGAAATTGATTTTCGCGCTCTTTTAAAATGTCAGTTAAAATTTCCCCACTAGATATTTTTTGTAATATATCGTTCGGTAAATTTGTTTGCAAGATAATTTTTTTTGCTTTTTTGGATAATGTTTCTAATACTCGCAAATATTTTTCTTTTAAGAAAATATCAGCTGACTGAAATCCCCAATCAAAATTTAAAAACAAAAAAACATCAGCTTCGGGAATATTTGGCGTCAATAAATTTTGACTTCCAATAATTATAAATTCGTCTTTTCCATAAATTTTTTTTATATCTTTGTGTTCTTTTATAAAAATTACATTATACCCTCGTTTTTTTAGATATTTTATGGTCCATTCAGCGCCAGTTCCTTTGATTTGAAATTCTTTATTTTTACAATTTTTACATTCTATTGTTGTTTCTGAATAAAAACAAGATTTGCAATAAATGTTGAAAAACAATTCAGAAAGCGACTTGTCATTTTCATCATTGTTTTTCAGCGCAGAAAGCGATTTGTCGCTTTCTGCTTTTTTTTCACTTGCAACCAACGGAATATTGCAATTAGGACATTCAATTGTGTTTTTGCAGTTTTCACAAACTAATCTTTGCGCGATAATTTTTTGAGAAGAAAAAATAATAATTTTTTTATATTGTCCGAGTAAATTTTCAACAGCCTCTAAATTATTGCAAATTGTTTCAAATGTAAATTTTGGTGAGCTTGCTTGTTCATTAATATATGTTTTTAGAGACGGGAATGACGATATTTTTATAAGCTGAATATTCGCAATTTCGGAAAATTTTTCAATTAAATTAAGGTAATCAAAATATGGGAGCCTAAACGATTCTTTATAATAAGCGCTTCCTTCTTCATATATAATAATCTTGCTTAATTTTTGCCACGGTAGAAATATTGAGTTTTTAGTTCCAATAAATAAAACTTTATCCTCATTATAAATTGCTCGCAACATTTCATTAAATTTTTTATTTGGCAATGATAGGTCGGCTATAATCGCATCCGTATATTGTTTTTGTAAAAATTTTAAATATTCTTCCTGCGGAACAATAATTAACGCGGGCAAATTTTTTAATAATTTTTTATCAAGTTCTTTTAAGTAAAAAAATTGTTTATTATTATTTTTCTTTTTTAACAATTTGCTTTTTGATAATTTCGATATGTTATTTTGAATTTTTAAATTTTGATTTATTTTTAAAAGCCATTGTAATAATAAATAAAATGCATGCGATAAGGAAATATTGGCGTGATTTTTGAGCCAATATGCAAACTTGATTTGATTTTCTGAAATTATCGGATTTTGTATTAAAACACCTTTAATTGGTTTGATGTTAAATTTTGCGTTTTTAAGAAAAAGTTTGCTCTCACTAACAGTTCTTTTATTGAGCACTAATCCTGTTTTGACCCCATTTTTTAGCGGTATTTTTACTATTGAATATAAGGAAGTTTTAAGTTCAGCTGGAGCAAAATATGAAAAAAAATCAGGCGCGTTAGCAGGGTATTTGTCTAGTGGTATAATATCTAATATTTCCAAGTCGGTCATTTTATGATAAAATTATAGGATAGAAATTAAATAATAAAATATAAGCGTCAATTTTATAAAATTTAGAATTATCAAAAATGTTTATAAAAATCGGAATTGATTTAGGAACAGCAAACTCAATTGTTTATTTGACAAACAAAGGTATTGTAATAAACGAACCAACAGTTGTAGCAGTTGATGAATTGTCTAAAAAAATATTAGCGGTTGGAAGAGAAGCAAAAGATATGATAGGAAAAACTCCGGGGGATATTAGAATTTACAGACCTTTGCGCGAAGGAGTTATAGCAGATTATCAGGCGACTCTTGCGTTGTTAAGGTATTTTTTAAATAAAATCAAATACCCAAAATTTTTAAAACCACTTTTAATTATTTCTGTTCCAGCCGGTATCACTTCAACTGAAAGAAAAGCGGTTGTTGATGCTTCACTTGAAGGCGGAGCAGGAGAAGTTCATCCAATAAGAGAACCAATATTAGCGGCGCTTGGAGCTGATATTCCAATAAGCGCGCCATTTGGAAATATGATTGTAAATATTGGCGGAGGCACAACCGAGATTTCAGTTATTTCTTTGGGCGGGATTGTTGCGTGGGATTCAATAAGAATCGCTGGAGATAAATTTGACGAATCAATAAAAGATTATTTAAGAAAAAAACATAATTTAGCTGTGGGGGAAAGAACCTCAGAGCTTATAAAAATTCAGGTTGGTTCGGCAATTCTTTTAAAAAATAATACAGAGTTAATAATGGGTGTAAATGGAATTGATATGTTGACAGGGCTTCCAAGAGCCGTAAAAATTACTGCAAGCGATGTCGCAGAAGCGCTTCAAAGAGATTTGAGAGAAATCGTTTCAGGAATTAAAAAAGTTTTGGCAAACACACCGCCTGAACTTATTGCTGATATTATGGAAAAAGGAATTGTTTTATCAGGTGGAGGCGCGTTGCTGAGAAATTTGGACTCGTTAATTTATCAGCATACAGGCGTTCCTGTAATAATTGCCGAAGACCCGCTTTACGCTGTCGCGAGAGGAACTGGAAAAATTATTGAAAAGATTGATATGTACAGAAGGATTATTTTAAGCCAAAGATAATGATAATCGGTCATAAAAAACAAAAAGAAAACATTGAAAAGATTTTTGATTTGTACGGCAATGGAGGATTTTTATTATATGGACCTGAAGGGGTTGGCAAGTTTAGTCTATTAAAAGAATTAACAGAAAATAAAGAAGCAGAAAACGATGTAATAATTGTTGAAGCTCCCAAAAAATCAATATCAAAAAATACATCCGAGGTGCTTAGAAATTTAGCATTGTTCAATTCCTCTAAAAATCGAATTATTATAATAAATGACGCGCATTTCTTAACAAGTGAAGCTCAAAATGTGCTTTTAAAAATTTTAGAAGAAATTCCATCAAAAACTTTTTTCTTTTTTATAACTCACAGACCGCATAAAATTTTGGCGACAATAAGGTCGCGATTACAGCCAGTTAAATTTGGATTTGTTGAAGATGATGAAATAAAAAAATTATTAAAAGAACAGGGAAGTGATAAAGATTCAAAAGTAGTATGCGAGGCTTTTTCAGGACAGACGGGATTGATTATTAAAGCTATTTCAGAAAAAATAAAGTTTAATCTTGTGTCTAAATTTATCAAAGAGCAGAGTAGCCTTCAAAAGATGTTTTTATCTGACAAAATAACGGAAAATATGGAGCTTGATGAATTTTTAAAATATCTAATTGTTTTTGAGCGAATCAATCTACGAGAAAATTCAAAAGAAGCACTTTTAAGGATTAAAAATTTACTCGCGTTATATTTTGATAATGAATATGCGGCTCCACCATTGAGCAAAAATTTACATATAAAAAATATTTGCGTAAATTATTACTAATAATTATTGCATTCTAATTTTATTAAACCAAAAAATGTCAGAGCAAGGTCCTGACATTTTTTGGCTTTGGTTTAATTTTTGTAAGAAATAAAATTGGAGAGGCGCCTGTTGGCAGGTTTACGCCTCTCCTTTCTGCTACGGGTGGTAGCCTCCTGCCTTTTCTTCGTGGATTAGGCGGATGCTACGAACGCCAACAGAAGCAGCCCATCGATGCGGCGGATCATACTGGCTCCTCTCTTTTCGTATTCAGATTGGGTTGCCCCACTAATTTAATAGCATATTAAATTATTTTTTTTGTGAATATGTGTATAATAATATCAATGGAAAAGGCGTGGAAAGTATTAGTAATTTTGTTTTTTGTAAATTTGGTTATTTATGTTACTGGCGGTTTTGTTTATGAGAATTTTTTAGTAAAATTTTTAGAGCCAGCAAGCAAAAAACTTTCTCCGTACGGAGTTGAAATTTTACATTTACGATAATCGAGCACCGAGCATTGATTTAATAAAATATAATTTGGGCATAAAAATTAATATTTAAAACATTAGTTAAAAAATATATATTGGGTGCTCGGTGCTCGATTTCGTTTATAATAATTAAATGATAGACGATTTTAAAAAGGATTTACAAAAACTTTCAGGCGAATTTAAGGATAAACTTGCTGAGGTTCGGAGCAATAGATTGTCGTTATCATTTCTTGAAAATATTGAATTTGTCGTTTATGGCGGAAAATATCCACTAAAAGGATTGGCGCATATTAGCCAAGTGACCCCTTTAAAATTTAGAGCAGAAATTTGGGATGAAGGAATTATTCCAACGCTTGAACAGGAAATGTCTCAAAGAAAAATGGGAATCACTGTCAACAGAGAAGGAAACGCTTTGGTTATAAATTTTCCTCCATTATCCGAAGAAAGCCGAAAAGATATTTTAAAAGATTTGAATCATTTTAAGGAAGACATAAGAATTCAAAGCAGAAAAACAAGAGACGATTTTCTTAAAGATTTAAAAAACAAAAAAGAAAATAAAGAAATCGGCGAAGACATATTTTTTAAAACAAAAGAAAGAGCTGATGATGAAATAGAAAAGTTTAACAAAGAAGTGGAGAAAATTTTTGAGCAAAAGGAAAGGGAATTATTGAGCTAATTGTGTTAAAATAAAATTAAGATGCAGGTAATTACTATTCCAAAAGAGTTAGCAAAAAATGATGATTTGGTTGTTATGCCACGAAAAGAATATGAGGCGTTTTTGAGTATTATCAAAAAACAGCCGGCGGATGATTGGATATATGAAAAGCCATTTATTTCAGAATTAAGAAAAAGAATAAAAGTTGGAAAAAAAGCGCTCAAAGAAAATAAATTGATTCCTTGGAAAAAGCGTTGAAATGTATAAAATTGTATATACTAATCCTGTTGAAAAAGATATAAAATCGCTTTCTGTGGAAATAAGAGATGTAATTTTAAATAAATATTTTCCGTTGCTATCTAAAAATCCATTTTGCGGAAAGTTTTTAAAAGGCGAATTCAATAAATATTTATCGTATTCTTTTACATATAAAAGTGTAGAGTATAGGATTATTTACCAAGTCTTTAAGGATAAATTATTAATTTTGGTTGTTATGGTTAGTTCTCGTGAAAATATTTATAAGAGATTAAAAAGGCGAAAATAAATTATGTCAATTTTAATTTTTTTTATTTCATTAGGTATTTTGATTTTAGTCCATGAACTTGGGCATTTTTGGGTTGCGCGAAAATCAGGTGTAATAGTTGAAGAATTTGGGCTTGGATTTCCACCAAGAATTTTTAGCAGAAAAAAAGGAGATACTTTATATTCTATAAATTTAATTCCTTTGGGTGGCTTTGTAAAACTTGCAGGAGAAGAAGATCCGGAAAATCCCAAGGGGTTTTTAGCTCAACCACCACTTAAAAAAATTGCAATCACGCTCGCAGGCGTTGTGGCGAATTTTATTTTAATTTATTTTTTGTTTAGTCTCGGGTATTTAATAGGTTTGCCGGATTTTGATTCAAAGCTTTCAAATGTAACGGTTTTGCAAGTTATGTCAAATTCTCCAGCTGAAAAAGCGGATTTGCGACTCGGCGATAAATTATTGGCTCTTCGTAGTGGCGATGATTTAATTCAACTTCAAAATCCAACTGAACTCAGAAAAATTGCAGAAAAATACGCTGGTAAAAAAGCTCAAATTTTAATTCAAAGAGGTGAAGAAAAACTTTGGAAAGAGATTTTATTGGAAAAAACGGATTCACCGCAAAAAGGACCGCTCGGAGTGGTTATAAGTTCAATAGTGGCTGTTAAAAAACCATTCCCGGTTAATTTTATTGAAGGTGGAAAAAGAACTTTTTCATTTTCCAAAAAAATATTAGTTGCGTTTAAAGATTTATTTAAACAACTCATAACAGAAAGAAAAGTCACGACAGAAGTCGCTGGACCGCTCGGAATTTTTAATATTTACCAACAGATGAGGCTTTTGGGTTGGGGCTATCTTTTTCATTTTTGGGCTATTATATCTTTCAATTTAGTAATTATAAATCTTTTGCCGCTTCCAGCTCTTGACGGCGGAAGAATAATTTTTAATATTATAGAGTTAATAAGAGGAAAGCCAATCTCTCTGAAATTTGAAACTATGATTCATCAAATCGGTTTTGTTTTATTATTATTACTTTTGGTAATTATTAGCATTAAAGATTTGCGCGTAATTCTTACAAAATAACGATGAAAATTATATAATTTTTTGGTAAAATAAAAGAGTCGCAATCGGAAATTATTATAAAAATCAAATGAACGAAAAACAAAAAAATACACTATATCTAGTCGGCATTATAACACTTGTTATTATAGCAATATTATGTATTGTTTGGACAGTCAAAGTCCCAACAATTCCTTTTCAAAGTATTGAATCAAAAAAAATAACAGTAAGCGCTGAAGGAAAAGTTTCTATAAAACCGGATGTTGCGATTATAAATGCCGGAGTTGAAGTAAAAGCTAAAACAGCAGAAGAGGCGCAAAAGCAAAGTGATGTAAAGATGAATGGATTAATTGCATATTTAAAATCGCAGGGCATAGATGAAAAAAATCTGAAAACTTCAAATTATTCTCTTTATCCAGAATATTTTTATCCGCAAAATGAAAAGCCTGTAATTGTAGGATTTATATCAAGACAAGATGTTGAGATAAAAATAGTTGATTTAAAGAAAACAAGTTTAATTGTTGGCAATTTAACAAACAAGGGCGTGAATATAATAAATAGCATCAGTTTTCAGATTGATGAACCAGGAAAATATCAAGCTGAAGCTAGGGCAGATGCGATAAAAAAGGCTCGCGTAGAAGCTGAAAAAATAGCTAACAATTTGGGGGTAAAACTTGGAAAAGTTGTAGATTATAACGAAGGCGTAGCTGGGTCACAACCTTATTATAAGGAGATGTCTGGAATGGGTGGCGGAGGAGCTTCGCCCATAGAATCTGGCTCGCAGGATATAAGAGTAAGCGTCAACATTGCTTTTGAAATTAAATAAATTCATTAATTATTATGAGCAAATTATATATATTTTTATTTATTGTTATAGCTGTTTTAATTTTTCCAGTTTTATCAAGGGCAATATATAAAAAAGCAAATTACACTACTCTAAATTTAGAAGGTAAGGATTATAAACTTTTAGTTGCTGACAATAGATTGAGGTGGACTAAGGGATTGAGCGGAATAAAAAAATTAGATGGTTATGACGGAATGCTTTTTGTATTTCCAGATAAAAAAATAAAAACCTTTTGGAATTATGACACATACTTAAATCTTAAAATTTATTGGCTTGACGATGATGACATCGTAGGAATATCAGATTTGCCTTCTATTGAAGAAACAGAAAAGCCCATAACCGTTAGGTCTCCGGAAAAAGTTAATAAAGTTGTTGAATTAGTTATTAAATAATAGCAAAATTTTTGGCGCAAAAATTATTATACTAATTATTAAACTACATATAACAAATAACAGCACTCCTGCCCCTGAAATATCCTTTGCGATTTTGACCGTATAGCTATGTTGTTTTTGAATTAAATTACATATTTCTTCAAGCGCAGTATTAAAAGATTCAACAATCAATCCACCCCAAACAATTAATATCAAAATAAGCCATTCAAAATACGAAATTCTTAAAATCATTCCAGCGATTATCGCAAAAATTCCAATTAGAATTTGAAATTTAAAATGCTTATGGGTTTTAAGTATAAATATAAATCCCTCGCCAGCCTTTTGAAAGCTTTTTAATATTGATCGATTCCTCATTGGGTAAATTTTAACATAAATAGTAAAAGTATACTTATAATGAAAAATGAAAAATTATTCAATTTCTAAACTGCATTGGACTAATCATTCAAAGGCAAAAATGAGTTTTTATGGGCTTTCCGAAAGCAGAGTTAAGCGAGTCTTAAGAACGCCAAAAAGAGTAGAGGAGGGAGTTGCTGAAAATACAATTGCGCTAATGCAACCGCCTTCTATAAAAAAACGAGACGGCAAAGAAATGTGGACACAGGAAATCTGGGTTATGATTCAGAAAAGAGGCGAAAAGTTAAGAATTATTTCTGCGTGGCGATATCCGGGAAAATCATCTGAAAAAAATCCAATACCGAAAGAAATTATAGACGATTTGAAGTCAGAAGGAATTATCTAAGTGTGAATGAATTAACGCTAAAAATGACAAAAAGGCTAAAAAATTCATTTCCAACTTTTTTGGCGATAGAAATAACGAGTTATTTCTATCATCCACTATGTAAATAATTAGATGTAGGGGATTTTCAGCGGGTGAAACGCTTCACGCTGAAAATCCACCATGTAAGT